>Ga0302202_10001782_pt1 | contig 26182 bp, 20 predicted proteins | sample II_Bog_N3_3_FD_194579 | JGI IMG/M metagenome (GOLD analysis project Ga0302202, IMG submission 194579) | Peat permafrost microbial communities from Stordalen Mire near Abisko, Sweden - II_Bog_N3_3 | ecosystem: Environmental > Terrestrial > Soil > Wetlands > Peat | place: Sweden: Abisko...
CACTGACCCAGGCTTCCCGATAGACAGCCGTCCCGATAAAAGGAGTGAGAACATGAGCAAACGCCAACTGAAACTCGGTGCGATGGTCCATGGCGTCGGCCATGGCTGGGGCGAATGGCGCCATCCACAGGCCCAACCCAACGCCAGCGTCAACTTCGGTTTCTACAAACAGCAGACACAACTCGCGGAAGGCGCGAAGTTCGATTTCGTGTTCATCGCCGACAGCCTGCATATCCATGAGAAATCCAGCCCCCATTACCTCAACCGCTTCGAACCGCTGACCATCCTTTCGGCCCTGGCCGCGCTGACGTCGCACATCGGCCTGGTGGCGACCGTGACCGTCAGCTACACCGAACCCTTCCAGGTGGCGCGCCAGTTTGCCTCCCTGGACCATATCAGTGGCGGCCGCGCGGGCTGGAACGTAGTGACCTCCTGGCTCAGCGGCACCGCCGACAACTTCGGCAAGGCCGAGCACCCGCCCCATGCCGTGCGCTATCGCATCGCCAAGGAGCACGTGGAAGTGGTCAAGGGCCTGTGGGACTCCTGGGAGGACGACGCCTTCGCCTATAACAAGCAGAGCGGCGAATTCTTCACCCCGGGCAAGCTGCATGCCCTGGAACACAAGGGTGAGTTTTTCTCGGTCAAGGGCCCGTTGAACATCGCCCGTTCCCGCCAGGGCCAACCGGTGATTTTCCAGGCCGGCACCTCCGAGGCCGGACGTAACTTTGCCGCCGAGAATGCCGATGCTATTTTTGTCCACGCCGAGAGCCTCGACGAAGCCCGTGTCTATGCCCAGGACCTGAAAAAGCGCGCCCGTGGTTTTGGCCGCGATGCCGATCAGCTGTCGATCCTGCCGGGCATCCGGCCGATTGTCGGGCGCGATGAAGCCGAAGTGGAAAGCCGCTATCGACAAGCCGTGGAGCTGGTGACCGTCGAGGACGCCATCGTCGCCCTGGGCCGCCCCTTCAACGACCATGATTTCAGCCAATATCCGCTGGACGCGCCGTTCCCCGAGTTGGGCGACCTGGGCTCCAACAGCCAGAAAGGCGGCTCTGACCGCATCAAACAGCTGGCCCGGGACGAAGGCCTGACCTTGCGGGAAGTGGCGCTGCGCTTTTCGCGCCCAAAACGCGACTTCGTCGGCACCCCGGAGCAAGTCGCCGACGCGATCCAGACCTGGTTCGAAGCGGGCGCAGCCGATGGTTTCATCATCAACTCGCTGCTGCCGGATGGCTTGCAGTACTTCACCGAACAGGTGGTGCCAGTGTTGCAACAGCGCGGTCTGTTTCGCAGCGAGTACAGCGGCGCCACCCTGCGCGACAACCTCGGCCTGGACGTTCCGGCCAATCGCCATAGCATCGCCCTTGAGGCAGAAGAAAGGCGCGAGGCCCTGGCATGATCGAGTCCCTCAATCGTCGCGATTTCCTCACCGCCAGCTCCGTGGCCCTGGCCGCACTGGGGCTGTCCTCCCTGGTGCCGCGCGCCTTGGGTGCCGGTGCAAAACTCTCGGAGCTGACCCTCGCCGTCGCCACCTACCGTGGCCAGGACTCCTACTTCACCGACGATGCCGGCACCGCCAATACCCCCTACAAAGTCGACTATTCCGAATTTGCCGGCGGCAACCTGATCGTCGAGGCCTTGGCCTCGGGCAGCCTGGACATTGGTGGCATGAGTGAAATCCCGCCGATTTTCTCGATCCAGAGCCATCGCGAACCCAAGCTGATCGCCGTCCTTCAAGGTGATGTGAACAACCAGGTGATCCTGATCCCCAAGGATTCGAAGCTGGAATCCGTCGAGCAACTGAAGGGCAAGCGGGTCGGCTATGTGCGCTCCACCACGTCCCACTACTTTTTGATCAAGGCCCTGAAGGAACAAGGGCTGACCTTGAACGACATCACCGCCGTGGCGCTCACCCCGCAAGATGGTTTCAGCGCGTTCCAGAGTGGCCAGCTGGATGCCTGGGTGATCTACGGCGTGTTTATCCAATTGGCGAAATTTCGCAGTGGCGCCCGGGTGCTGAAAACCGCCCTGGGCTACCTCTCGGGCAACTACTTGATCGCTGCCCGCCCCGCCGCCCTGGAAGACCCGCTGCGCAAACAGGCGATCCAGGATTACCTGCAGCGCGAGGCGCGCACCCTGGAGTGGATGAACAACAACCCCGAGCCCTGGGCCGCAAAATCGGCGCAGTTGCTGGGGGTGGATAAAGCGGTGTTCCTCGACATGTACAACAGCCGCAGCCAGCCCTACAAGCTGATCGAAGTGAATGAACCCGCCATCGCTTCGCAACAGGAAGTGGCTGATCTGTTTTTCAACGCCGGGGTCTTGAGTGAGCGGTTGGACGTCAGCCCGCTGTGGGATCGGCAGTTCAAGTTGCTGCCGATATAAACACTATTTTGATCGAGTGCACCGACCATGAGTCTTTCTTCTCAACAACCGGCGCTGTTGCGCTCGGTGGCAACGGCCAATTTCGAAGCGCTGCTGGAACGCATCAGCAGCCAGCTGGCCGCCACCGCGCATCTTTACGACGAAAGCGGCGCCTTCCCCCACGACAATTTCAAACTGCTGCACGAGCACGGCCTGGTGGCCCTGACCGTGCCCAAGGCCCTGGGCGGTGGCGGCGCCAACCTGGCCCAGGCGCGCAAAGCCATCAGCGCCATCGCCAAGGGAGAACCTTCCACCGCCCTGATCCTGGTGATGCAGTACCTGCAACACACCCGTTTGCAGGACAGCAAAACCTGGCCCCCGGCCTTGCGTGTGCAAGTGGCCGAGGACGCGGTGAACCACGGAGCCCTGATCAACGCCTTGCGTGTCGAACCCGACCTCGGCACACCGGCCCGCGGCGGCCTGCCGGCGACCCTCGCGCGCCGCACTTCCACCGGCTGGCGGATCAGCGGGCGCAAGATCTACTCCACCGGCAGTCATGGCCTGACCTGGTTCAGCGTCTGGGCCCGCAGCACCGATGAAGACCCGCTGGTCGGTGCCTGGCTGGTGCACAAGGACACGCCCGGCATCAGCATCATCGAGGATTGGGACCATCTGGGCATGCGCGCCACCTGCAGCCACGAGGTGGTCTTTGACAATGTCCTGGTGCCGCTGGATCACGCCGTCAGCGTCAGCCCGTGGAGCGCACCGCAAGTCGAGCTGGATGGCGACGGCTTCCTGTGGATGTCGGTTTTGCTTTCGTCGGTCTACGATGCCGTTGCCCAAGCGGCTCGGGACTGGCTGGTGGACTGGCTGGAACAACGCAAGCCCTCCAACCTTGGCGCGGCACTTTCAACCCTGCCGCGCTTCCAGGAAACCGTCGGGCATATCGACACCTTGCTGTTCGCCAACCGCAGCCTGCTCGATGCCGCGGCGGAGGGACACACGCCCGTGAGTAACGCCGCGCAACTGAAATTCCTGGTCACCGGCAATGCCATCCGCGCCGTCGAACTGGCCATCGAGGCCTCCGGCAATCCCGGCCTGTCACGCCACAACCCCTTGCAACGGCATTACCGCGATGTGCTGTGCAGTCGCGTTCACACACCGCAGAACGACGCCGTGTTGCAAGGCGTCGGCAAAGCGGTCTTCGCCCAGCGCCAGCAAAAGGAACGCCCATGAGCCAGCTTGTGATTGCCAGCCAACTGGATGAAGACTTCAACGAGGTGATCCGTCAGCGCCTTGCGCAAACACACCCCGGGGCCCGCGTCATCGGCGTCCCCACCGGAGTGCCCAGCGACCTGGCGCCTGAGGTCAGTATCCTGCTGGCGCGGCCGATCAATGTGCGCGGCTACCTGGCGCCGGACATCCCGCCGCCGGGCTGGCCCTATGGCTTGAAATGGATTCAGGTGGTGTCTTCCGGTATCGACTTCTACCCCCAGTGGTTGTTCAACGGTCCGCCGGTGAGCACTTCGCGGGGCAGTGCCGCCGAGAATATCGCCGAGTTCGCCCTGGCCGCGATCTTCGCCGCCGCCAAGCGTTTGCCGGACATCTGGGTGCATGACTCACAATGGAATTTCAGCGCCCTGACGCCGCTCAAAGGGACCACCCTGGGAATCCTCGGCTTTGGTGCCATCGGCCGCCGCCTGGCGGCCAAGGCCCACGCCCTGGGCATCAACGTACTGGCGTTGCGTCAGAGCCAGACGCCGTTCGAGGTTGCAGGCGTCGAGGCCGCACGGGATATCCATGACCTGTTTGCCCGCACCGATCACCTGGTGCTGGCGGCCCCGTTGACCAGCGCAACCCGGCATATCGTCAATAGTGCCGTGCTCGCCGGCGCCAAGCCCGGCCTGCATCTGATCAACATCGCCCGCGGTGGCCTGCTCGACCACGGGGCGTTGCTTGAAGCCCTGGAGAGCGGAACGATCGGCCTCGCCTCGCTGGACGTCACCGAGCCCGAACCACTGCCGGACGGGCACCCGCTTTATTCCCATCCACGGGTTCGTTTGTCACCCCATACCTCGGCGATTTCCAGCAACAGTCGCCATGAAATTGCCGACAGCTTCCTGGCCAATCTCGAACGTTTCCTCAACGGTTTGGCACCGGAGAATCTGGCGAACGTACAACGCGGGTATTAGGGACTACCGATCGATTGCCATCGCGGGCAAGCCACCCTCCCACAGGCCAAGGAGCACTTGTGGGAGCGCGGCTTGCCCGCGATTACGTTTTTCTCCCCTCAAAACAACATCAAAATTACGCATCAAAAATTAATATTTAATGTTTATTTTTTATAATTAACTTATAGCTAATCGGACTTTTACAGCCACGACTTATACAAATATTGTTACAACCATCACCGACCCCGACCAGGTGGAGGCCCACGGAACTGCACGTTTTTCCGGCCGACACCACTCCACGGTCAACTGCCACAGCCAAACCTGAAACCGACCCGAACCACCGCCGCCATGGCTTTCGGAGCATGGCCCCGGCAACGCTTTGCCCAAAAAAACATAACGACACCGACACTGTTTTCTACATACCTGGGGTTCACCATGCACAACACCTTCAATTCAAACCGTCTGGCGCTGGCCGTATCCTTGGCCCTGTTCGGATTGTCGGCCCATGCCGACGAAGACACCAAGGAGGGTGCCCTCCCCGTTGTCACGGTCACGGCCGAACACCACGCCGAGGACTTGCAAAAGACCCCGCTGGCGATCTCCGCGTTCGACGAAAAGGCCCTTGAAGACAAGCAGATCAAAAGTGTCCGCGACCTTTCCGGGCAAGTGCCGAACCTGAGCCTGAGCCGCCAGTCGATCTCCTACAGTGCGCAGACCTACGGCATTCGCGGCATCGGCGAGACCGACCCGATCCAGGAGTCCGCCGTCGCGGTCTACGCCGATGACCTGTATATCCCGCGGGCGATTTCCTCGATGCTCGACTTCAACGACGTCGAGCGCGTCGAAGTGCTGCGCGGCCCCCAGGGCACGCTCTATGGCCGTAACAGCAGCGCGGGGGCGATCCGGGTGATAACCCGCGATCCGACCCAGGAAACCCGGGGATTCTTCGAGCTCGGCGCCGGCAACTACGACGCGCAGAACGCACGCCTGCTGATCAGCGGCCCGCTGGTGGACAACGCCTTGTTCGGGAGTTTTTCGGCGATTCGCCTGACCCGGGACGGCACCGTCTCCGACCCGACCCGCGGCAAGGACGTGAACGACATCGATATCCAGTCCTACCGCGGCAAGCTGCGCTTCAATCCCATCGATTCGCCGTGGGATGTGCAACTGACCCTGGCCGGTACCTTCGACCGTGGCGACACCACCAGCTACACCCCCTTTGATGCCAACGGCCACTTCGACAAATTCACCAGCTACAGCAGCCTCGACCCGAAGAACCGTCTCGATCAGGGCAGTTCGGTACTGCGCGCCATCTATACGATCGACGACCACTTGAACTTCAAATCGGTGACCGCCTATTCCGCGTTCAACCAGCCCGTGGACTATGACAACTCGGGACAGGCCGCGCTGATTCAGGAAAACCTGATCACCTACAATCAGAACTATGGCACCCAGGAATTCCAGCTCAACGGCGACTACGACGATTTCAGCTTCAGCACCGGTCTGTACCTGTACCGTGAAAAGTTCGAAGCCGACCGCGACAGCCTGACCTACTCGATTGCGCGCAACCAGGTGATCGGCCAGGGCCAATACAGCACAACCGACACCGAAAGCTACGCCTTGTATGGCCAGGGCAGCTACAAGATCACGCCCCGACTGTCGTTGATCGCCGGGCTGCGATCTACCCATGAGCACAAGAACTTCGACTACACCAACTACGCCATCAATACCAACCGGCAGATCACCGGCACCAACTTCACCGCCAATGTGAGCCAGTCCTGGCAATCCACCAGCCCGAAACTCGGCTTCGAATACGCCTGGACAGCGCATCTGAATCAGTACGCCTACGTCGCCAAAGGCTTCAAGGCCGGCGGCTACGACAACCGCGCACCAACCCTGGCCGCCGCCGAACAGGCCTTCTCACCGGAGGACGTCACCACCTGGGAAACCGGCTTCAAAGGCGACTTCTTCGACCAACGCCTGCGGGCCAACGTCGCCCTGTTCTACAACGACTACAAGGACCTGCAGACCAACGCCTACGACCCGGCGCTGGGCGTGAGCCTGCGGACCAACGTCGGTCGGGCCCACACCTACGGCGTCGAGCTGGAAACCCTGACCGCGCTGAGCAGCGACCTGCAACTGACCGCCAACCTCGGCTACCTGCAAAGCAAGTACGACGACTTCGAAAATGCCGGCGGCGCCGGCGTCGATGCCAACGGCAAGCAACTGGTGTATTCGCCACGCTGGAACGCCAGCGTCGGCCTCAACTACACCATCCCGATCGGCCTGCCCGGCACCTTGCAGGCCGGTACCGACGCGCAGTTCCAGACCAAGTCCTACGCCAACGCGCTGAACGACGACATCCAGGAAATCCCGACCCAAACCTTCTGGAACGCCCACACCAGCTACGTCACCGGCGACGGTCACTGGACCACCACGCTGTCGGTGAAGAACCTGCTGGACCGGGCCTATCCGCAATCGGTCGGGTATGTGCCGTCCAGTGGCGCCCGCTACTACTCGATCAACGATCCGCGAACCGTGTTGCTGTCGGTGCGCTACGATCTCTGACCGCTGATCACGCTCCAGTGATCAGCGCTTTCAACCGGATGACAGGACGAGCGATCAGGCCGTCCTGGCTGCTATCGCCTCGACTTCCACCAGGGCGCCGGGCAATGGCAGGGCCACCACTTGCAAGGCCGTACGCGCCGGTTTGTTGGGCTGCTCGGCCGTACCGAAAAACTGCGTATACCCGGCCTGCAGCCCAATAAAGTCGAGCTTGCCGCCCGTCTCCTCGGCGCCAACCAGGAACACCCGCAACTGCACGATATCTCCCAGGTCCAGATCTTGTTGCTGGAGGATCCTGCGCAGCTTGTTGAACACGGAAACGGTCTGCACTTCGGTATTGCCATAGGCCGCCGGAGTACCCGCCGGGGCTTGCGGGTCAGCGAGATCCGGCAAGGTGCCACTGACGAACACCAGGCTGGCGGAGGCCGGCACGGTCACGGTTTGCGAGATGGGGAAATCGCCGACGCTGGTACGTTGAATGTTGTTGCTCATCTTGTTGCTCCTTCGATGAATGCTTATGACGCGGCCAGGGCCGCTGTCTGTCGCTGCTGGATAATTCGCTCGGCCAACTGCCCGACCACATGGCGCGCCGAATTGGCGGCCGACTCCTGCCAGATGCCGACACCGCTTTGCACCAGGCCGTCGCCGGCGAAATACACCCGGCCATGGGGTTCTTCCAGCAGGGCGCTGGCCTCGGCGGGAAAGTGTTCGCGTTGCAGCCAAGGACCTTCGCTGTAGGGGATCTGCTCCCAGGACACCGCCAGCGGGTGACGCAGTTGCCGGGAGTACCCCGGATGCAGCAGCTCAACCGCCTCCCTGGAGGTCGCGTACTGCACATCGAAGGGTTGCTTGCCGAAGGCATCGGCACCAGGGCCTGTGATATAGCCGGCCACCAACAGTCCCTCGCGGGTGTTCAGGTCGTTGCTGGGGTACCACAGCACCCGCGCCGGGTGTTCGATCCAGGACAACCCGCCGTAGGTGCGGTAATCGGTTTCCCAGAAGCGCGGGGATTGCCAGGCCACCTTGGTTGCCTGGTCGCTGCGGGTGCTGAGCAGCGCCGCCTTCACCGGATCGCTGAAGTCGGTGTCCAGCCTGGCCAGCAGCGGCAGCGGCAAGGTCGAGACCAGGTAGTCGGCACGCACCACCTGTTCGCGGCTACTGTGCTGATCGTGATAGGTCACCGCCACACCGTCCGCAAGCTGACGAATACGGCGCACCCGGGCACCCAGTTGCACCTGTTCGCTCAGGCGCTGGTAGAAGGCATCGGTAATGCGATCCATCCCGCCCACCGGCTGGAACATGGTGGCCGAGAACTCGGGAAACTCGGTGTGCAGCAACGCCCCCCAGAGTTCCGGATGCAGCAGCCGCTCCAGGGCCACCGGGGTCGGGCGAGCGGGCAATGCCCCGGGATGCCGGGGCGATTCGAGGTGACCGGAGCGAATGCTGCCTTCGAAAGCCAGCTCCTGTGACAAATCGCCATAGACCTGCAGGAACGCCAGCAAGCGGCTACGCTCCTCGGCGCTCAACACATCGTCCAGGGCATCGCGGCGCACCGCCGTGGCCAACAACCCCGACAGATGCCCACGGGCATCGTTGACCGCCTGGCCGACGCTGAACGCCGGCTGTTGCAGGTCCGGGCGCACCTGAGCACCATGGCTGCTGTTGACCAATACCTCCAGTGGTACGCCCAGTTCACTGCAGTAATCGAGCAAGGTCCGATGTTGACTGGGGATTCGCGCGGGACCTGCGTTGAAATACAGGCCCGGGTCAAAGGCCACGGTCTGCGTGCGTCCATCCTTGTAGTCGACCCGATCACCGTTGCGCAGGGTCCAGGTACGGCCACCCACACGGTCACGGGCTTCCAGCACTTGCACCTTGAACCCGGCCCGGGTCAGCTCCAGGGCGGTCACCAGCCCGGCAATCCCGGCGCCGAGCACCAGTACACGGGCGCCCTGCCCCAGGTCCTTTTGCAGTTTCAAGGGTTGCGGCTGCCGATGCGACGACGGCCCCAACCCCAATACGGCGAGCGCATCCCTGACCGCTTTCTCGCCCCCCACGGCAGCGAGGCTGGAAAGCGCTTCACGTCGAGTCAGTCCCATGTTCGTTACTCCCTTGAAGACTTCAATCCGGCAAACCGGGTGGGTTGATCAGTGATTTGTCGATGCGCTCCACATCCAGGCCCCAACGCTGGAGCACCTGTTCGTATTGGCCCCCGGCAATCGCCCCTTCAAGGGCGGTATGGATCGGTTGGACCAGCCCGTTGTCCTTGCGGGTGGTCACGGCGATATCGGCCCGCAGTGGCCAGCCACCGTTGACGATGCCCACCAACTTGATGCCGCCGGTGATTGCAGCCGAATAGGCAAACACTGAATTGGGGCCAAACAGGGCGTCGCTGCGTCCCGACTGCACCGCCAGTTGCGCCGCGGCCTGATCATCGAAGTACTGCAACAGCGCCGGTGCAATACCGGCTTTTTCGTTGGCCTCGTTCCAGGCCAGCAGGACTTTTTCCTGATTGGTGCCGGAGCCGACGATGATCTTCAGCCCGGCGATGTCCCGGGCTTCCTTGAGGGAGGTGATCTTGCTGGTGGTCTTGACGTAGAAGCCCAGGACGTCCTGGCGATAGGTCGCGAAGTCGAAGCGCTTCTTGCGGGCCTCGGTCACGGTCACGTTGCTGATCACCGCGTCGTATTTGCCCGAACTGACGCCCAGGGGCCAATCCTCCCAACTGGTCTGCACCACGTTCAATTGCAGGCCCAGGCTGTCGGCCACCAACTGCGCGGTGTCGGCTTCGCTGCCGATGGTGGTTTTATCGTCATTGGCCAGCAGCGCCAGGGGCGGTCCGGCCACCCCCGACACGGCCACGGTAAACTTGCCGGGCTGGGCGAACTTGAAGCCCGGGGGGATTTGCGCGATGGCCGCCTCGTTGCGCGGGGCGCGGATGCGCTGGCGGTCGGGGCTCAGATCAACCTTTTGCACGGCCGCTACACCGCTGCTTTCAGCAGCCAGTACCGGCAGGCCGAGGCTGACGGCAAGCGCCAGCAAGGTCACACGGGCAGTCTTTATCAACATGGGCAGTGACTCCTTTAACAAGGGAAAATTCACAGCACCTTGCCGAGGAAGGCGACGGTGCGTGGATGACGGGGCTGGCGAAAAATCTGTTCTGGAGGTCCTTGTTCGATCAATTGGCCATCGCAGAGAAACACCACGTGATCCGCCACTTCCCGGGCAAATCCAATCTCGTGGGTGACGATGACCAGGGTGACGCCCAGTCGGGTCAGCCCCTTGATCACGTCCAGCACCTCACCCACCAGTTCCGGGTCGAGGGCTGAGGTCGGTTCATCGAACAGCAGGACCTTGGGATCCAGGGCCAGGGCCCGGGCGATGGCGACCCGCTGTTGCTGGCCGCCGGAAAGCTGGCGCGGATAGGCATCGGCTTTATCCGCCAGGCCAACCCTGGCCAGCAGTTCCCCGGCCTTGGCCCGGGCCTGGGCCTTGCTCCAGCGTTTGTGGGCCAGCGGTGCTTCGGCGATGTTTTCCCAGGCCGTGAGATGCGGGAACAGATTGAAGTTCTGGAACACGAAGCCAACCTCGACCCGACGCTTGAGAACCTCCCGCTCCTTGAGTTCGTAGAGCAGGTCGCCCTTGCGCCGATAGCCGACGTACTCACCGTCGATGGTGATGTGGCCGCTGTCGATTTTCTCCAGGTGGTTGATGGTCCGCAGCAGCGTTGACTTACCGGAGCCGGAAGGCCCCAGGATCACCGTGACCTGGCCCGGCTCGATGCTCAGGTCGATGTCCTTGAGCACCTGCTGATTACCGAAGCGCTTGCCTACGCCCTGGATCTGGATGCGCCCGGCGGGCGCCTGGATGGCGGCCTCAGCCATGGGATTTCTCCTTGAGCCAGTGGCGCACCCGCTGCAACGGCGTCGGTGGCAAGACCCGCGCCGTGCCACGGGCAAAGTGCCGCTCGACGTAGTACTGGGCACTGGTGAGTACGGTGGTGATGATCAGGTACCAGACCGTGGCGACGATCAACAACGGGATCACCGCCTGGGTGCGGTTGTAGATCACCTGCACGGTGTAGAACAGCTCCGGCAGGGCCAGCACGTAAACGATGGAGGTGCCCTTGACCAGGCCGATGATTTCGTTGAAACCCGAAGGCAGGATCGAACGCAGCGCCTGGGGCAGGATGATCCGGAAAATCCGTCGTGACGCCGGCAAGCCCAACGCCGCGGCAGCTTCATGCTGGCCGGCGTCCACGCCGATCAGGCCGCCACGGATGATCTCCGCCGCATAGGCGCCCTGCATCAGGCTCAAGCCCAGTACCGCCACGGTGAATTGGCTGAGCACATCGACCGTCGACCACTGGGCAAACACCAGATCGGTGAACGGCACACCCAGCACGATGTGGTCGTACAGATAGGCGAAGTTGTACAGGATGATCAGCACCAGCAACGCCGGCATCGAGCGGAAAAACCAGATATACCCCCAGGCCAGCGCCGCCAGCAGCGGCGAGCCGGACAACCGTGCCAACGCCAGTGCGGTGCCGAGAAGGATGCTGAACACGGTGCTCAACAGGGTCAGCAACAACGTCTGCGCCAGGCCACGCAGCACCGATGCCGAGAAGAACCACTGGCCAAACACCCCCCATTCCCAGCGTGGATTGGTGGCCAGGGAATGCCCGATGGCAAACAGCACCAGCACGGCGAACACCGATCCGGCCCAGCGCCAGGGATGACGGGACGGCACCACCCGCAAGGCCTTGATCGCAGTCGGTGCGCGGCTCCTGCGAAGCGGGTAGGCATTCACCTCATCGATGAGGTCAAAGGGTTTGGCAACAATGGGCATGATCTATTCCTCGCACGCAATAACACATCAGGGTGTTTTTCCAGGGGGACCGAACAGAGTCGGCGGCGGCCGCCTTAAAAGGCGTAGGTCAGGCGGGTGTAGTAGTAGCCGCCGGTAAAACCGAAGGGTGAGTAAGTGCCATAGCTGCTGACCATGGTGCTGCTGGGCACCCCCTGTTTCTTGGGGTAGGTGTCAAACAGGTTCTTGGCCCCGATGGCGATGTTCAGGTCGTGGGTGAGGTTGTAGCCGAGGTCCAGATCGGCAATCCATTTGGCGCCATACACCCGATCCAGGGAGCGGTCGTTGGCGTCATTGACCTCCTTGTAGGAACCGTAACGGGTCAAGGCCAGGTTGAGGTTGAAGCGGTCGATGCTCCAGTCGCCCCCCAGGATGAGTTTGGTCTTGGGCTGGATGTCGGTGATCAGGTTGCGCGCCTGGCGATCCATCAGCTCATAGGGCGTGCCGAGGATCGAGGTGGAGGCCTTGTAGTCGAGGATCTGGGTCTGGTTCCAGTTGAACGCCGCGGTCCACTTCAGGGAGCCGAACCGGGCCAGGTCCTGGCTGTAATTGCCGACCAGGTCCACGCCCTTGGTGCGGGTGTCGGCACCATTGATGAAGTACTGGCCGCCGGAGGTCGAGTTGATGCCGTTGTTGAGCAGCACCTGGGTGACTTCACTGCCGAGCAAGGTATTGGTCAGGGTGATGCGGTCGCGCAGGTTGATCACATAGGCATCGGCCGTCAGGCTCAGGCGATCGGTGGGTGTCAGGGTGAACCCAAGGCTGAAGTTGGTGGATCGTTCGGGCTTGAGGTTTTCGGCACCCAAGGCCCGGGCGGCGGCCGAGCCCACCGGCAGCACGCCATAATTGATCGACTGATAGACGCCATCCACCACGCCGTAGGTGGTCGAACGGGCACTGAACAGGCTGTTGGCCAGGGACGGCGCTCGGAAGCCATTGCTCACGGTCGCGCGCACGGCGAACTGCGGGGTGAAATCATAACGCGTGGTCAGCTTGCCGCTGCGGGTCGCGCCCACCCCTTCGTTGTAATGCTCATAGCGCAGCGCCGTGCCGATGTACCAGTCCGGAACCGGGTTGAAACCCACATCGATGTAGCTGGCGAGGCTGTTGCGCGAGGCACTGCTGGCTTCGTCCGGGGAGATGCCGTTGGTGACCTGGGCCCCGGAAGAGGCGCAGTTGCCAGGGGCAACGCAGTAACCACCGTCGGCATAGGAAGCCCAGTCCCCCGCCTTCACTTCGTAGCCGTCGCGTCGATGCTCAAAGCCGTAGGACAGGTCCAGCGGCTTTTGCAGGCCGATATCGAAGCCGCGCTTGAAATCCAGGTTGGTGGTCAGCTCGGTGGAAATCCAGGTGCCGGACTTGAAGCTGTTGGGTGTCGCCTCACCCAGGGACGGGTTCTGGTTGTCCCAGGTCCCCTGCTCCGCCGCGTTGCGCCCATAGGTGGTGGACAGGTCCCAGTCCCATGCGCCGGCTTGGCCTTTGCCGCCGAACGCCGCCTGGAAATCGTCTTCATCGATGTACCAGGTCGGCACGTATCCCGCCGGATAACCATTGGGGCCGGTGGTGATCGTGTTGGTGATGGTCGGCAGGCGAAAGTTCTGCCCCTGTTCGGCCTTGCGGTGCGAATAGGTGGTGAAGGAGTAAAGGCTGAACCGGTCGTCAATCGGCAACTCGGCGTTGTAACCCAAGGTCTGCAGATTGATCTTCGGTGTGCCGTACCCACCATAGGTGGACTTGCCCGCCAGACCGTAGGCCTGCTCGTAGGTATAGCCATTGGCACTGGCCTTGTTGTCATCGTTCTGGCTGCGTACGTCCAGGGCCAGTTGCAGGATGCCGCCGTCACCTATCTCGAAGCCCTTGTTGAGGCTTTGCTGGACGGTCTGCTTCTTGCCGTCGTAGCCGATGCCGGCATTGGTCACCGAGGTGCCGCTGGTGTCGGCCTTGAGGATGACGTTGATGACCCCGGCAATGGCGTCGGAGCCGTACTGGGCGGCGGCACCATCGCGCAGCACTTCGACATGATCGATGGCGCTGATGGGGATGAAATCCAGGTCCGCCGGCGCCGCACCGGTGTTGATACCGTTGATGTTCAGGGTCGCGCTGGTGTGGCGGCGCTTGCCGTTGACCAGTACCAACACTTCAGCGGCGCTCAAGCCCCGCAAGTTGGGCGCACGGGCCATGCCGCTGGCGTCCCAGCCGGTTTTTTCCGGCAGGGTCAACGAGGGAATCAGCGCACTCAAGGCTTCCATCAAGCCGGGCTTGCCGGTGCTCTGCAATTGCTTGGCGCTGACCACGTCGATCGGCACCGGACTGCTGGTCACCGTGCGCTGTTCGCCCCCGCGGTTACCGGTGACCACCACGGTGGACAAGGTCAGATCGTCCTGGTTCGAGGCTTCCTGGGCCTGGATTCCTCCTGACAGCAACATGCTCCCCATGGCCACGACTGCCGGACTGAGCCGCAAGGCTGAAGTCGACTCCCAGGCATGTTGTATGACTCGTTTCATATCCACTCCAACTGGCCGCCATCATTGGCGATGCATCCAAATCGCGAAGTCGGGCATTCACGCCGTCGTCCGGACAGCGCGGCATGCGCGTTTTTTCCGATGGGTGCCGAGCCCCCGTTACAAGCGCAGGAAAACCAGCGCGATGGGGCGTGGCACTCAGGAGATCAGGCTATGTGCAGGGAGGAAAACCAGGAGGGGGTCGCGGTGTTGTGTAGCGTCTGCCAGGGACAAGACCGGAGGAGAAAATCACATCACAGGATTGAATGAGCAACATACGTCGAATTCCCTTCCAACGACTCTGCTCCAGGGATCAGTGGTAGATCACCCTGTCATGCCACACAGGTCCGGAGGTAGGTCCGACCTGTGCTCTGCGGCATGGTACGCAGAATCTCGATCACGATTGGTACCATCCGAGGTTAGGGGTAGGCTGTATGGGCCAAACATAACGAAATCAATATCAAAAATATAATTCTATTTAGCTATAAACTAATATTATTATTTTTAATAATTAATAAAAAACTTAATTCTTAAAAATGATATTTTGACCGCATAAGAACCAACCATGAAAACGCCGGTCATTGGCTGATGAACGACCGTTGTCGCTCGACCTGCCCTACGCTCACGCTGACATCGGGATTGCCGTAATGCCTGGTCAGGTAACTGGCCAGCGTCGCGATCTGCGGGTCAGTCAAGGTCCTGGCGAAACCGGGCATCCTGACGTCCGAACCGTCGCTTTTGCGACGAATCCCCTCGAGGATGACCATCACCAGGTTTTGGGTATTGCTGCGCCCGACCGTCGTGTTATGCGACAAGGAAGGCAAGCCGCCGTCGAAACTGCCCTGGGCCTGGGCCTGGTGGCAAGAAGCGCAATAGCCATCGTAGATTTGTGCACCCGTCATCTTGTTCGGCTCAGCCGGCAAGGCAACGCCACGCAGGCTGCTCAATTCATCGGTTTTCTGACCCAGGGCATAGACCGGCTTGCTGTCTGCCACCTCACGTTGCGCAGGAACACCCTTGATGTAGACCGCGATCGCTTTCAGATCGGAGTCGGTGAGGTACTGCAGGCTATTGTCGACCGCTTCAGCCATCGGCCCGGCCGCCTGGCCCTTGCCCGGGCTCTCGCCGGTCTTCAGGTATCTGACCAGCTCATCGGTATCCCAGCCACCCACGCCACTGTTGGGATCGGAGGTAATGTTCGGCGCGTGCCACGCCCCGACGTCACCGCCGGCCAGCTCCTTCGAGGCGACCTCGGCCATCATCAGGTTGCGTGGCGAATGGCAGGCGCTGCAGTGGCCCAGGCCTTGGGTCAGGTAGGCGCCCCGATTCCATTCAGGGCTTTGCGCAGGGTCGGCCTTGTACGGCTGGCTATCGAGGAACAGCAGACTCCAGCCCGCCATCGACAAGCGGATGTTGAACGGAAAGGGTAACTGGGTCGGCCTGGGCACAGTGTCCACGGCAACGATATCGTTCATGAAATAGGCGTACAGCGCCTTTACATCGTCATCGCTGATCTTGGCGTAGGAGGTATAAGGCATGGCCGGATACAGGTGCTTGCCATCGGCGCGAATGCCCTTGCGCAATGCATCACTGAACTGCTCCAGGCTGTAGTTGCCGATCCCGGCGGTCCTTGACGGGGTGATGTTGGTGGCGATGATCTCGCCGATGGGCGTTGGCAAACCCAATCCACCGGCAAATGGCTTGCCTCCAGGCGCGCTGTGGCAGGCGACACAATCGCCGGCGATGGAAAGGTACTTGCCGCGCTGTATCAGTTCGTCAGCGCTGGCGTGCAGGGTAACGAGGCTGGTGGCCAGGATAACCAGGGGGCCGACAAGGCGTTTTTTCCAGTTCATTGAAGGTCAGCCTCGCACTTGCTCGATCGATGAGCCCAGGGGCGATACGCGAGTAATGATGCGATCGGGCAGTATGTGATGCGCGGTACGTAGTGCCAGGGCGACACCCGTCAATGTCGAGTTCATGGTCGCCGCCGTCGGCATGACGCCGGTGCTGCAAATGAACAGGTTTTCATGATCGTGGGTCCGGCCGAAGCTATCGCACACGGACGTTTTCGGGTCGGCACCCATGCGCAGGGTGCCGGTGATGTGCTGGTTATTGGCGAAATTACCCTCTGCGCTGTAGCGCACATTGGTACCGCCCATGAGTTCGACGATGCGCGCAAAATCCTTGTGCGAGGCCTGCGCGCCACGCCGGGTGTAATCGTCGATGGCGTAATGCGCCTGCGGTTTTGGAATGCCCAACGCATCTTTCTGAGAACTGAGGGTGATGCGATTTTCCGGGTTGGGCAACACTTCCAGAACGTCCTTGAGGCTCATTTCGAACGCGGCCCGGTGACGCAGTTGCTTCTCGAACTCGGGACCATAAACGCCGCTGGCGAGCAACGCGTCGGTTGCGCCATTGACCCGCGAAATATTGGTGAAGTCCAGCCGGTAAGGTGCGTGTTCCTTACGGAAGGCGCCGTCGCGCATGGTGTTGATCGAGCTGGGGCTTTGTGGCCCGCGACCCAGCCACAACGCTTCATCGGCGTCAAAGGTGACCGAGGTGCTGGGGTGGTCCATCAGGTGGCGACCGACCATGCCGGAACTGTTGGCCAGGCCATTGGGGTATTTGTCACTGGCGGACAGCAGCAAAAGCTTGGGACTCTCGATGCCATTGGCGGCGAGGATGAAGGTCTTTCCGGTGACCCGATGGGACTGTTTATCCGGGTCGAAATAATGAACCGCGACAATGCGTCCCTTATCGTCGTGCTCGATACGGTAGACCACCGCATTGATCTGCAATCTGGCCCCCGCCTCCACCGCCGATTGAATCGCGATGCCGCCATGGTATTGCGCATCAATCGGGCAAATCGGCTGGCAACTGTTATTGCCACAACAGGCAGGTCGCCCGGCGTAACTGCGGCTGTTGCGTGCGGTGGTATTGCCCACCACCGCGTAAGTCGGGGCAAGCCGCTCACGAATGCGGCGCATGGCGTAGGGCTCGGTGACGGGCTCCATTGGAAATGGCTTGCTGCGCGGCGAGCCGGTATTTTCCGCACCCGAAACGCCCCAGATTTCTTCCGCTTCCTGATAGAAAGGGTCGAGTTCCTCATACGTCAGCGGCCAGTCGACCCCCACGCCATACAAGCTGTGGATGCGCATATCGCCCGGCACCAGACGCCAGGCCTGGGCCGCCCAGTGCCAGGTGGTGCCACCGACACCACGAATGTATTCCGCCGGATAGGGATAGGGCCCGGCCTGCACCAGATAGCCGTTGTCGACAGGTTTGTAGACGGGATGTGGCGCCCATTCCGAGCAGGTATAAGGTGACATCCAATCGCTCTTGCGCGTGGAATTGCGGAACGCCGCGACAATCCGTCCGCGTTCGATCGAGCCCCCCGCTTCGAGAATCAGAACAGATACGCCCTGCTTCACCAGTTTCAACGCCGCCAGCGATCCACAGATCCCCGAGCCGATAACGACAATATCCGCCGACAGCTGGTCAGCCATTTGGCACCTCTTCATTGGGATTTCTTGCCCAACTGCCATAAGGACCATAGGCATAGGTCGGCGGCTTGAGCACATCAGCGACCATCATGGCGTTCAGGGCATTTTCGTAGGCAAGGCAGCGCGCATGCTCACCATCGCCCACGACACCCATGAACCAGGCAGTGGCGATTTTTCTCGGAACAGGCGCCAATGGCGACTTTTCGTCATCAAGGTTTTTTTGCAATTTCAGGGGGTCGATCTTGCGCTCGTTGACCAGCGCCAGCAGGTCTTTGACAGCACTGGCGAAGCTTGGATCGTCGGCCAGCAGTGCCCGGTACAGGTTTTTCGCCAGCTCACTGTCGAGGGCCTGGCGCCCGGCAATGATCGCCGACATGGCGACAAACGCACCTTGGTCGGCGTTGTCTACGGATTCGGCCAACGCCCACGGAATCAACGAAGCGGTGTAGGCAGTCACCAGGCCCTTGAGCAATGTGCGCCGGGTGGGCTTCATCGCATTGGAGCGCTTGGGCGTGTTCAGGCTATTCATGTCTCTATCCTGCGATAACAGCTCATTGACGGGGCACAAGCCCCCAACTCGGTTAGGCAGGGTGAGCATAGTCGATCAGTTTGATGGGCTGATCATGCAGGCGTTGGTTCTTTGTCAGGCAGTCGTGGAGCAGGGTTTACAAGGATGTGTCCATCTGGGCCATGTCAGCCATCAGTAAGGGGTATCCCCCCGAATTCTGTTTGCCCATGTATTTCATGGATTCGCGCAGCCCTGTATTGCTTTCGACCCGACCGCCCCTGGTGTGATCTTTCATCGACTGCTCGTAAGACTTGTCATGTGATAACGCAATCAGACCGTTGACCACGATATCGTCATCACTGTGCGAGTGCTTTGACGTCTCTTTACTGGGGTAGGGAAAATGCCAATAGACCGGTGTGTTATCCAATAGCACGTCATTCAGAAAAGGGCTGCAAGTGCCGCAAGGCTGCCGCTCGGTATACACCGCCAGAATCGCTGTGCCATCGAGTAACTGAGCCGCAGCGGGGGTTAGTCGCGGCAAGCCTCCTGCCGCCCCCTCTCCGACTCGCCAATTGGGAATATTAAGCCGGTTGAGCGACGGGTTCCCGCGTATCGCCAGCCACACTTCTTTTTCCGAGTGGTAGTTATTGCTGGGTTGAGTCGTGATGTGACCGATCAGACCTGGGGCTACCGGATTGGGTACCTGAAAGAAGAAAGTCGCATAATTGACCAGGGTGAAGTCGTGATTCGCCCCGCGCATGTTGCGGGCGGCGAGTGACCACGGGCTGTTCAGGTAGGCTTGTACCAAGCTTGGATGACCATCGTAACCGAGCCAAATCGAATTGAAGGCCAAGGTGAACTCCTTTTCCCAGACAGATGACATGGCATCGCCACGACTATCCAAACAAACTAAGTGGAAGGTCCTTGCCCTGTCAATCAGCACCAGACTCTCGTCTCGGATCGACAGCGAGGCGCGTGAGCCACGCCGTTGCCTGACGCAGAATGACTGGATCTGTTCGGTTTCTGATTGGCTGGGTCGATGGCCAAGCCGACTTTCACTCTAGAATCAAGCCGGCAGTCGCTCCTTCGTGACTGACTGATAAATGACCCGCTCCCGAGCACCGCCCTCGATGACTCAGGTGTCCGATATCTCATCGCTTATTCAGGCCCGACCATGAAACTGAGCAGTAACGCATTCACCGATAACGCTGCCATCCCCGGAGAGTACGCCTTTGCTATCCCGGACGCGGCCAGCCGCTACGCATTGTCGAGCAACCGCAACCCACATCTGGCCTGGACAGAAGTCCCGGAACAGACTCAGTCATTTGTCCTGATATGCCACGACCCGGATGTCCCGAGTGTGGGTGACGATGTCAATCAGGAAGGTAAATCCATTGCAGTGTCATTGCCTCGTGTGGATTTTTACCACTGGCTATTGATCGATATTCCCGCCAATCAGCGGGAAATTACCGAGGGAAGCCATAGCGACAGCATTACCCCCAGAGGCAAATCCGGCCCTCAAACAGCCGACGGACAACGACACGGCATCAATGACTACACAGGCTGGTTTGCATCGGACCCACAAATGTCCGGCGAGTACTATGGGTACGATGGCCCATGCCCACCGTGGAATGATGAGCGGCTCCACCGCTACGTTTTCACTGTCTACGCTTTGGATGTGCCTGGCCTCGCGATACACGGCCCGGTTAACGGCCCGAGCATCCTTGATGCGCTGCAAGGACACGTACTCGCCAAGGCCAGCCTTACGGGTACCTACACCCTCAATATGAACCTGTGATGTGCGGCCAACTTCAGGAACGACACACTCTCCATGGACCTGCCTGACCCCTTGACGGCTGCACAAACGGACGACGCCCGCTGGCTGCTGCCATCGGGCGCGCCCGTGAAAGCACAGTCGTTGTGCACGTTGTCCAGGCCACGCCTGATGCGCGCTCAACATGCGACTGACTTCCGCTTTTTTGAGGCAACGCTTCTGCTCGTCACGTCGGGCCATTTAACACTGGAAAGTGCTGAAAGCACCTGGGAGTTGGCAAACCCGCACACCTTGCTGGCGGTGGCGAAAAACACCCTCGCTGACATTCAAAAAACACCCGACAACAACACCTCGGTGTTTACCTCTGTTTTCTTGACGTTCTCACCTCGCCTCATCACCGAGTTTCATCAGCGCTACGGGCACACGATCACACCCTCATCCACAGTCACGGAATGCAAAACGACCGAACTGGCCGAGGATCTGAATGATGCGCTGCAATTCTGTATTCGAGGAATCGACTCGCGGAGCCTTTCAGAGGCGCAACAGGCAAATCGCTTAATGGGGCTTCTGTTGGCACTGCAGGAAGAGGGTATTGTCTTTCTCCGTCCTTCAGCCGCCGGGCTGGCTGAACGGCTGACTCAGTTACTGGCCAAGGCTCCGGAAAAAAACTGGACGGCCGCACAAGCGGGTCGCGAGCTGGCCGTGAGCGAAGCCACCTTGAGGCGACGCCTTGCCGAAGAAGGGGTCAATTTCAGCACAATGCTGACCGAAATCAGAATGCATCACGCGATGATGCTGTTACAAACGACGCACTTCAGTGTTTCGCAAATAGCTGACGCTTGCGGCTATCGCGCCATCTCAAGGTTTTCCATGCGCTTTAAAAGTCGCTTTGGTTTCTCTCCAGGGCGATAAGCAGGAGACGCGGAGGTCCATCACCCGCCAATAAAGACTAAAAACGCTGGGCCCGTGTGCGTACCGCCCCCCACCCATTGACCTACCACATAATTGCCTTCAGCGATCAAGTCAGCCGCGCCTGCAAACGACAAATCCGGGAAAGCTGCACGAAAATCCGCCATAAAAACCAGGGCGCATTGCAGGAACGCAATCAAATAGCTTCTGCCCACCCGAGTCGGGTGCGAGCCTCTGCCAGGTCCGCCTGCATGTCGTGGTTCCACAGCCAATCGAAACGACTGGCCAGGGTTGTCGACAGAAGGGGTTCTTGATCTTCGACCTGACGACCTCGAAACTCGTAGAGTTCGCCGGCTTCCCAGGACGTTCGCTGCACACGACAGGCGCGAGGTCTGCGGATAGCGTCGTACACCTCGAGCACGCTTTGGGCATCACTTTGAAGCACCCGTGGGTCCCCCAACAGGCGCGCGAGCAGCCAGGCATCCTCCAGCCCCTGCCCCGCCCCGGCACCTTGATGGGGGAGCATGGCGTGGGCAGCGTCACCGATCAGCCCTACGCGACCATGGGTATAGCCTGCAAGCTCCTCCAGTTCGTGAAGTGCCCAGAGGGAGGGCTCGGGAATGCATTCGAGCAGCACGCGAACGGCATCTCCCCACTCTGAGAAAGCTTCCAGCATCTGGGCCTGACTGGTGCTTTTGACCCAAGGCGTGTCTTGCGGCCACACCGGGTTGGGTTCAGTGCGATCAGAAACGAATGCGACCACGTTGATCAATCGGCCCTGTTTGACCGGGAAAGTGAGGATGTGGGCATCGAGCCCCAGGTACATTTGCGGGACGTTGATCAAGTGTTCGTCAACACCCGCAGCGCGATAGGCGGCGCGCAGCCGCTCACTGTCGATCATTCCACGGTAGGCGCAGGTCCCGCTGAATCGAGGCGCGACCAACGGTTGACCCAGCCCCTGGAGTACATAGTCGCGAATCGAGGACTTGATACCGTCCGCGGCAATCAAAAGGTCGCACTGATAGTCGGTGCCATCGGTGAACCGAACACTGACCCTGTCCCCCACCTCATGAACGCCAACCGCACGCTTGTCGAAGCAGGCGATACCCTCCGGCAATTGCCTGGCCAAGGTATCGAGAAAATCGGCACGGTGAACGGAAGACTGACCGACGCCCTGGGCGACGCTCGCCCCCAGGTAACCGGCGTCGACACCTCGACGCCATTCAAACCAGATGTCTTGCCAGGGTTGCGGGGTCCGGTCAGCGATGAGTTGGTAGGGTTTACCGATACCCAGCCCTTCGATGGCGCGGACGGCGTTCGCACCAAAGGACACGCCCGCACCGACCTCGCCGAAGGCGGGAGCCGCTTCAAATAATTTCACGTCCAGATGCTGATGACGGCACAGATCCAGTGCCAGGGCGACGCCAGCGATGCCACCGCCAACGATGCCCACTTGCAAGACAGAAGGAGGGCTACTCATGGGGAAAAACCTTATGGTCGTTTTTGAATAGCCCGATCATGACTATTCACAAACCGTTGATAAATACCCTGATCCCCATACAAACTATCACCAACCTGAATACACATTCCCCTTCAGAAACCGACTCAAAGCCGAGAAAAGTCGCGATGAACCTGCGTGAACTGGATCTGAATCTGCTGGTGATCTTTCACCAACTGCTGATGGATAGAAGTGTTTCAGCTGCGGCCGAGAGCCTTGGGCTGACCCAACCCGCCGTCAGCAATGCGCTCAAGCGTTTGCGGACCACGTTCAACGACGAGCTGTTTGTGCGCACCCATCAGGGGATGCAACCGACGCCCTATGCCGCTCAACTGGCCGAACCGGTCTCTCAGGCGATCGGCTTGCTACACAGCGCGATCAATCGCCATGACGAGTTCGATCCGGCAACCAGCCGGAAGCGCTTTGTCGTGGCGATGACCGATATCGGGGAGATTTACTTCGTGCCACGGTTGATCGATGCCCTGCTCAAACAGGCCCCCGGAATATCGGTCAGCACATTGCGCAGCAATGCCGAGCTTTCCGAGAATCTTGCCAATGGCAAGGTGGACCTGGCCGTGGGACTGCTGCCAGATCTGCAAGCGGGCTTCTATCAGAGGCGCCTGTTCCACCATCGCTACGTGTGCCTGTGCCGCAAGGGCCACCCGCTCACTGAACAGCCCATGACGCGGGAGCGCTTTTGCGAGTTCGGGCATGTCAGGATCATCGCCGCCAGCACGGGACATGGAGAGATCGATACACATATGCAGCGGGCCGGTCTGCAACGCGACATTCGACTGGAGGTCCCACACTTTGTCGCCGTCGGCCATATCCTGCAGAACACAGACCTGATCGCCACGGTGCCCGAGCGTTTCGCCAACAGTTGCACCGGGCCCTTCGGATTGACGAGCCTGCCCTTGCCTCTGCCGCTTCCCGAGATCGCCATCAACTTGTTCTGGCACGGCAAATACAATCGGGACCCGGCCAACAAATGGTTCCGGCAACTGATGTTTGATCTGTTCAGCGATTGAACGATGCCAGATGGCATGCACATCGATCCAACAGTCGATGGAAAGCGAATTGTCTGATGATCGCTTCCAGGAAAAGAGATAACAGACTAAAAAACGCACAAACAAAAACGCCACTCTATTGAGTGGCGTTTTTGTGTATTTGGAGCGGGAAACGAGACTCGAACTCGCGACCCCGACCTTGGCAAGGTCGTGCTCTACCAACTGAGCTATTCCCGCGTCTTGGTGATGCGCATTCTATAGAATCTACGCACCCCGTCAACCCCTTGATTCAAAATAGTTTTATTTCTTTTCAGGATTTTCCGAATTGAACTTCAAATGTGGCCACGCCGCCCGCAAATACTGCAGCATCGACCACAAGGTCAGCACCGCCGCCGCCATCAGCAAGGTATAGCCCACCAGCACCCAGAAGCTGAAGTCCGAAGGATTGGCCAGCAGGATCACCAACGCCAGCATCTGCGCCGCGGTCTTCCACTTGCCCATGTTGGAAACGGCGACTTGCGCCCGCTCCCCGATTTCAGCCATCCACTCGCGCAGGGCCGAGACCACGATCTCACGACCGATGATCACCGCCGCCGGCAAGGTCAACCACAGGTTGCCATGCTCCTGCACCAGCAAGACCAGCGCCACGGCCACCATCAGCTTGTCCGCCACCGGGTCGAGAAACGCGCCGAACGGCGTGCTCTGCTCCAGGCGACGGGCCAGGTAGCCGTCCAGCCAATCCGTCGCCGCCGCAAAGGCAAACACCGAACTGGCCGCCATGTAACTCCACTGGTAAGGCAGGTAAAACAGCAAAATGAAAATCGGAATGAGTACGACGCGTAGAACGGTGATCAGATTAGGGATATTCATCGGCACAACTGGCTACGAAGTTGAAGGGCATTCTACTCGCTGTGCAGGCTTGCATAAATCGACTCAGCGAGCTTTTTACTGATCCCAGGTGCTTTGGCGATCTCGTCGATGCTGGCACGGGACAGCTCCTGCAATCCACCAAAATGTTTCAATAGTTCACGGCGACGCTTCGGCCCCACCCCCGCCACCCCTTCCAGGGTTGAGGTTCGACGGGTCTTGCCGCGCCGCGCCCGGTGCCCGGTAATGGCAAAACGGTGGGCTTCGTCGCGGATCTGCTGGATCAAATGCAGGGCCGGCGAATCCCCTTTCAAGGTGAACTCATGGGCCGCGTCGTTGAGGTACAAGGTCTCGAAACCAGCCTTGCGGGTCGCCCCCTTGGCCACGCCGAGCAGGATCAGGTCCGGCACCGCCAGCTCATTGAGCACATCCCGGGCCATGGACAACTGGCCCTTGCCACCGTCCACCAGCAGGATGTCCGGCAACTTGCCCTCGCCATCCTTGATCTTGCTGAAACGTCGGGTCAGCGCCTGGTGCATCGCCGCATAGTCGTCGCCTGCCGTGACGCCTTCGATATTGTAACGGCGATAATCGGACTTGATCGGGCCTTCCGGACCGAATACCACGCAAGACGCGACTGTTGCTTCGCCACTGGAGTGACTGATGTCGTAACACTCCAGGCGCTGCGGCGGCTCGTCCAGGTTCAGCACCTCGGCCAGGGCCTCGAATCGCGCGGCCATATGCTGACGATCCGCCAGGCGTGCGCCCAGGGCCTGTTCGGCATTGGTCACCGCCAATTGTTGCCAGCGCGCCCGTGTACCGCGCACCCGATGGCTGATGGCCAATTCGCGACCGCGCAGCCCATCGATGGCGGCGATCAGGGTCGGGAAGTCTTCGTGGACCACGTTGACGATCAGTTCACTCGGCAGATCGCGCTCGGGACTGCCGATAAAGTACTGGCCGAGGAACGCCATCAGCACTTCGGACACGTCCTCCTCGATACCGACCTGCGGGAAGAAGTTCTTGCTACCCAGCACTCGCCCGCCGCGCACGCTGATCAGGTGCACGCAGGCGCCGCCCGGATTGATAAAGGCCGCGACCACATCGACATCGCCGGTGCCGCCCTCCATGCTCTGCTGATCCTGAACCCGGCGCAGCAGCGAGATCTGGTCACGCAGCTCCGCCGCCCGCTCGAAATCGAGGGTGCTGGCCGCCTGCTCCATGCCGGCGTTCAATTCGTCGGTCAGGGCATTGCTGCGCCCTTCGAGGAACATCACCGAGTGGCGCACATCCTCGGCATACACCTGGGGCTCCACAAACCCGACACACGGCGCCTTGCAGCGCTTGATCTGGTATTGCAGGCAGGGTCGGGTGCGGTTCTTGTAGTAGCTGTCCTCGCACTGGCGAACCAGGAAGGTCTTTTGCAGCAGGCTCAGGCTTTCACGAATCGCCCCGGCACTCGGATAAGGCCCGAAATACTTGCCCTTGGCTTTCTTGGCCCCACGGTGAATGCTCAGCCGCGGATAGTCGCCGTCCGAAAGAAAGACGTAGGGATAGGATTTATCGTCGCGCAGCAGGATGTTGTAGGGCGGCCGCCATTCCTTGATCAGCGTCTGCTCCAGCAGCAGTGCCTCGGTTTCATTGGCGGT
>Ga0302202_10001783_pt1 | contig 26181 bp, 19 predicted proteins | sample II_Bog_N3_3_FD_194579 | JGI IMG/M metagenome (GOLD analysis project Ga0302202, IMG submission 194579) | Peat permafrost microbial communities from Stordalen Mire near Abisko, Sweden - II_Bog_N3_3 | ecosystem: Environmental > Terrestrial > Soil > Wetlands > Peat | place: Sweden: Abisko...
CCAGCGAACTCGAAAAATATTCCATCTGCATCGTGTCGATCTTGGTCTTGCTTGCGTTCAATGCCGGCGTTGACTGCGCATTCCGCACGATCTGCGCGCACGCCATCTTCACGTCGTCGGCAATCGGCGCCAGGCCCGCCGTATAAGTCACTGCTACCTCGTTGTAAGGCAGCCCCAGCACATTCCACGGCAGCGTCAACTCCCCGGTGTTCGGGTCAAAGTCCACCGAGTTGGGATCGATCGCCGTCCACTGCCCCGGCAGCGAAAACGCCAGCGCAATCTCCAGAAGCGGATCGTTTGGTAGTTCTCCCCGCCGCGGTCTCGTGTAACGGCCTTCAATGCTCACGATGGGCGTTGTTGCTGTTCCCAACGGCGCCAACGGCAGATAACTCAGTAATACCGTCTGCGATCCGTTGGTTATCCGCAGCCGTTCCGTGTACTGAATTACATTCAGGTCAGGCCGCCTGCAGTAGCTGTTGATCAATGCCGTGGCTGCCGTAATCCAATCCGCTGTCGTGCCTGCCGGCAATCCATAATTCTGGTAATCCGCTGGCTGCAGATATGCCATAAGATCCTTCCTTTAGTGGTCAGTGGTTAGTGGTCAGAAGAAAATGCCGGCACGCAGTGAACAGCGGTCAGTAGTTACTGTTCACTGACCACTGTTCACTGATCACTGCCGTTGTCTACCGGTCCACCAGCACCTGGTAATGTGCGTAGTTAGCGCCCTTCACCACCGGAGCGCCAAACTTCACCGCTACGTACTGATAGGTCAGCGAGTTCGGCAGTCCCAGTTGGAAGATGCGCGGTGTAGGATCACCGAGCCAGTGATACTCGATCAGATCCTCCGTTACGATGTAGGCCGGCAATACCGCTGTGCCTGAACCAGGAGTACCCGTGTAACTCAGGCTCCAGTCCGGAATCAGCGGCAGATCGCCCGCCTGCGTCGAAAGCATCTTCACCCGAACTCCGCCCGTGATGTTGTCGGTATTCAGCACCACGTTGAACTCGGTCTTCATCTCCCGGTCAATCAAATCCAACAGAACAGGGTTGGCGTAGATCGCCGTCGGACGCACATAGTAGCCGTTGTTGGCCACCATCTGCGCCACAGCCGACTTGAGTCCGTCCACGATCGAAGCGGTCGTTCCGATGGTTGTCGTGAGACCGCCCGCCACGATCTGCGGAATCACGCCCATGTACTGCGTGGTCGTGGGCGTGCTCAAGCTGGTGTCGTTGCCGTTCCACAAAGCCACATCGTGCGCCACCATCACGCCGCTCACGGTATCTACCAGGTCTTTGGCCTGCAGATAGGCAAACTGCTTTTGCTGGTCGCCCAATTCGATGTCGAACAGGTTGTAGTTGATCTGCGAGACGATCGCCTTAAGCGGCACGCTGCGCTCCACGCGTGTCGGGCTTACCACCGTCGGCGCGATGCTGCGTGGATTCACAAAGCCGGCTGATCCCGGAGTAGGAATCGCCGTCTCTTCAAAGAACCGCGACGGATGCCCTGTCGCCGGAACTTGCTTGATGCGCTGCCCGAAGGGACTCGAACGCCGGCAGATGTCGAAAATCTCGGTCTGGTACAACGGTACTTCAATAGCGCCCGGCCCGATGTAATCTGCTGCCGCGTGAATGTCTGCAAAGTTTGCGTTCATAGGCTCTTTCCGCCCCCTCCATGGGGCTGTTCATTAGAGTGAATCTCTGGTTAAGTCCATGTTTTGAAAGGGCACGGATTTATCCGTGCCACAACGGTTGTAAAATCAGCGCGGGCTTTACAGGCTGCGGAAAAACCCATTGCTTTGAAAGGGCACGACTTTAGTCGTGCCGTAAATGCAACAAAACAATCGCGGGCTTTAGCCCCCGAGGGAATGTTTGTCTGACAGAATGAACTTAATCAGAACTTCCTGAGGTTTCAGAGTTCAGGGTTCAGCGGTTGGTTGCGGGAAGCGGCATAATAGCCTGATCCCTGCATCTACGCGATCGCGCCTGCCCGCAGCAGTTGCGTCTTCACTGCGATGCGCTGTTCCAGACTCAGTCCGGACAAAGCCGCATCCAGCGCCCGTACGTCCACCGGGCCTTCGCCAATGCCGTGCTTGGCCAGCATCTCGCTGGTTGTTGAGGGCAGCGTCCTGCGCAGCGGGTTCAGCACATTCTGTGCGGCCCCAGCCTTCAACTCCGCCAACTCCAGTTCTGCCGCAGCCAGTTTCTCCGCCAGCTCCTCTTCGCGCCGGCTCTGCTCGACGGTCGCTGAAATCCTCTCCACCTCGCCGGTCAAGGCGCCTTGCCGCTCTTCAAGCCAGCCCAGCGTCCGCTCCAGCAGGGTCGTTGCGGCTTCCAGTCGATCCGCAATTCCGTTCTCTTCCTTTTCCATGCCGTTCCTTTCTTTGTGATATGAACATCGCGCACTAACTTCGCAAACTTACAAGCTTTCTAACTCGCTAACAAAAGAGGCTCCGATTTACGGAGCCTCTTTGCTAACTTTCTGACTACTGGGTGCCCCACCCTCGGCGCGTCTTTGTTTTTGCGCCTAGGGTGGGAGTCCACGAATCTTATACAGCTGTGCTAACTCGCTGGCTTGTTCTCCAGCTAACTCGCCATCCGAAAGCTGGTAGCTCGATAAGCCGCCTTGTCCCTGAGCAGAATTGCCGCTCCGGTAAAGGTCACCTTGGTCAGCTTCCACACCTCGGCCCGCATATCTTCCACCCGTGCGTCAGCCAGTTCGTAGCTCATGCCCATCGACTCGGGCGACTGCGCTTCGATGGCCTTCGCCACTTCGGGAAAGTCTCGCGCGTAAAGGTACCCGCGCACCACCAACCGCTGCCCCACCAGGTCGGCCTCAGTCAGCAGCCCGATCTTGCGCCGTGCATCATGGCCGTCCCAACCCGGCCGATAATCCACCGCCATGCCTAGCAGCGAAGGCAGCGCTTTTTCTGCCGCTTCACGGGTCAGCATCACCCGGTGTCCGCGCGCTCCCGCCGGCGCCTTGTCGCTGGCTGCATTCACCATCGTCAACACCCCTTCAAACGGCACCCGGTTAGGATGCCCTTCTACATGGGGAATCTTTACCGCCATCGCTTCCAGTCTCATGCGCTCTCCGCTCAGTGAAGACAGGGAATAGGGAACAGGGAATAGGGAACAAAGAACCGAATTGACACCAATCCGCACATCCCCATAAACACAAATCCCACTCCAAGTTCGATGCAGGATCTCTCGCCCATATTCACCGTTCCCTATTCCCTGTTCCCTATTCCCTGTTCCCTATTCCCTGTACTATCCCCTGCGCCCGCCAACTGCACCGCCCCATCCCGCACCAGCGGCCCCAACCCTCGCATCGCCCTCACCTCGTTCACCGTCAACACACCGGCTCGCAGCAGTTGCACCTGCACCGCCAGTTCTGTCTCCTCGTCCCTCGCGTTCAGATCGTTGAAGACAAACTCAAACTCCCGCCAGCCGATGCACTTACCGAATAAGTCACGCGTAATGTGCCCGGCCAGCAGCATCGCCAGCGGCGAGATCGCCCCGCGGAAAGCCTCATCGGTCATCTCCGATGCGGTCGACTGATTTACATCCGCCTCCAACCCCAACATCAGCGGCGGCAATCCAAATGCATTGGCCACCATGCGGATCAGAAACTCTTGCCAGGCCAGCCGCATATCCGCATCCGTCCCCTGCGCAAACCGCAGCACCTCCGGCTTCTGCTCGGTCGAAATCAGCGGCACCCGCCCCGTTCCCTCAATCTCGTCCTGCCACCAGCGAATCAGCCGGTCATGCTGTGTCGGCGTCGCCTCGTTCAACCACAGCGCATATTGCGCCACGGTATTGGCCGCCAGCTTACCGGCAAAGCGGTGCGCGCTCAGGAATTGATTCACCGTCTCAAACGCTACTTCCAGCGGCCCCAGCCCAAATGGCGTGAAGCTGCGCGGGTTCATGCGCACATACATCAGTTGATCGTCGCGCAACTCAATAGCGCTCGACTCCAGTTGCCCCGGCATCGCCTGCGCGTACCTGGCCGACTCCGGCTGCCCATCCCACCGCGGGTTGATGCGAATCGACGCGCCGTCCACGGCCCACAACATCGCCGGCCGCTCTCCATCGCCGGTCGGCTCCATCTCGATGGCGCCGTAACCGCCCGTCAGCGCATCCTCAATCACCTGCTCAATCAGCGTCCGGAAACTGTCCGTGGCATTCGGTTCCTCCAGCGTCCTGCGCAGCGCCCGCAACTTTCTCTCTGTGAATGCCAGATCTCCCGGCTTCACTCCGCGCCGCACCCGAACCTGCCAATCCATCGCCGCAATCCGGTCCTTGATTACGTTGATCGCCCGCCGCACCACCGGCGTCTCCGCAAACCGCCGCAGATTCATCGGCGTCGGCTTGGGCAGGAGTTGTCCCGGAAACTGGACCGGGCTCAGGATCGCGGGAAGCGCCAGCGTCTTTCGCTCCGCCTCCGCATCCGCCGCGCCCGCCGCTATCTCCGCCCTCCGGCTGCCGCCGGTCGCCTGCCGCCAGATCGCTTGTAACTGCTCTCCTACCTTCACGCGCACCTTCCTTTTCTTCGAGGCCCAAAAACAAAAGAGGCACAGCCCCCGAAAGGACTTGTGCCTCGTCTTCGTCAGTTATCAGGAAACAGTAGTTAGTGGCTAGTGGTTAGTGGTTAGTTTTCAACCAACTGTTGATAACTCACCGCGAACACCCTGTAACTTCCAACCGCCCTTGCAACTCAACAAAATCGATCCTACAACAACCACAGATAATTATCTGCAAATCGCCACTAACTCATTCGTAACCGCAAACTGACAGTCCGTAGTTGTTCATTAACCGCTTTTCACTAACCACTATTCACTGTCCGCTAATCACTGCTTTTTCACACTCGAAGTTCCCGCCGCGCCGTCTCCGCCACCCGGCCCAGGTCCGACGTCGTCAGCACCCTTATCTGATGCTCCTCCATCGTCTCCACGCCAAACCGGTACATCTCCAGCCGTTCCGGCTCTTCGTCGGTCGCTCCCAGCTTTGCCGCGGGCTCAATCATCGCAGTCAGTTCCAGGCTAGCCTTCTCCACTCGCTCCACCCCGGCCCTCAATCCCGCCGACGAAAAAGCCAGCACCTTTGCCATCTCCACGCCCGGCTCCAGACTCACTGCATGGAACATGCGGATGAGCGGGGTCCCCGCGGACGGGTCTTTGTCCGTGGGGTGGTTCACCCCATTCGGCCTGTATCCCACATCAATCCGCAGCGGATCTCCCGGCCGCGTATACTCCGAGGCCGCAATCCGTTTCCTCATCAGCTCCCACACCCCGGCCCGCTCGAACTCTGTCCGCATCTTCGCCTGAATCGCTGCGCGCCCGCTCAACCGCTGCACGCGCTCCCTGGCCAGCGGCTCCACATAAAGCCGCATCAACTCTTCCATCCCCGCCGGCAGGCTCTCCGCCAGATAAGCCTTCGGCTCGGTCATCTGCACGCTCAGCGAAAGCGCTTCAGAGAGAAGCCGCATCAGATTCCCATCCGGCTCAGCCTCAAAGCGCTTGCGCAGTTCGCTCTCCATCCCTTCCAGCAATCCGGTATCGGCCTCTGGGTCCATGCAGCGCACGCGGCGCCAATCGTGAGTGAACCGCACCTGAGCCGGCGCATCGCTGCCTTGCTCGCGCAGAATCACCCCGATATGCACGTACTCGTTCCTAACCGCGTCCGGCACATACCGGAGCAGTCGAAACTCGCACGCCCGCCTCTCGTTTCCGCTACTCATTTCTAACTCTCGCCCATCGTTACATCACTCTTCCCGCCATACTAGTCCCCCACCGACCCTCTTTCCAATCCTCTTCCCCCACATTTTTTCCCATCCCCACCCATTTTGGAAATGGCCCTCTATCCGACCTCCCGAATCTTTCAATCGCTTCCCGAATCCGGCTTCTTCGCGCCAGCAGTTTCTCCACCAGCGCTTCCATATCGCTCAGGTCTCCGCCATACCATTCCGGCGGTATCTCGCTGGCCGCCGCCCATACCGTCTCCGCCGCCATCGTCTCCAGCCGCGTCAGCCACGGCTCAAAGGATTCCCAGCCCGTGATCTCCCGGTACACATCGTTGCGGTAGTACACCCCGCGCAGAGGAAGATCTTCAAACTTCCACTCCCCCGCGTGAAAGCAATATCCGTAGTCGATGAAAACCGCCCGGTAGCGTCGTTCCCGCTGCTTGCGCGCAAAGACCGCCTGCCGCCCATTCGCGTTTCCCGTCCACTTGTCCAACGCCAGGATGCCGGCAAACTCGCTCAGGTTTCTCACCTCGGCCATCTGTTCCTCGGGCAGGTAATCGACCACCTGCCCCGGCATCAGCCCGCCCACAAATCTTGACCCGAACTGCAACCCCTCTTTGCAGCGCACCCGTGTTCTCCCCAGGTCAATCTCCAGCTCCGGCGTATTCTCCACCAGCCAGCTCGAAACCTCCACCAACACCGCTTCCGGCGCCGTCAACCCCGCCGCTGTCGCCAGTCGCGAAGCCAGAAACTCATTGGCCAGCACCCGCATGTGTTGCGGGTTGTTCTGGAACTTCACCACGTATACATGGCCGTCCGCGCCCAGCATCAACTGGCCTTGCGCGCCGCCCCGCATCCGCCGGATATGCTGCACCGCCAGAACCGCCAAACCCGTTCCCCCGCCTCGTCTGAATCCTCATTCGAATTCTAAGCGTTGATAGTGATCAGTGAACAGAGGTCAGTTGTTAGTGGTTAGTTCCGCGTCGATGGCGCGGGCCAGTTGCTCTTCTGAAGAAATGCTTGACATCCAGAAAATGGCTTACACAATTCATCTGACCACTGACCACTGACCACTGACCACTGACCACTGACCACTGACCACTGACCACTGACCACTGACCACTGACCACTAGCTTCTCCCCAAAAGCTCCGCCCGCGCTCCCAACCCGATCGCCATCGCCATCACCCGGTCGTCATGCGTCCCCGGCCTCGCGCCCGACCCGCCGTTCGGCAAGCGCACGAAACTCCGGCACTCGGCCAGCAGCTTCCGGCTCTGAAAGCATTCCGGCCGCTCCACCAACGCCGCATCCAGCCGCCCCAACGCCGCAGGCCGGCTCATCGAAGTAGTCAGCCAACCAGCTTGCCCTCCCTGCCGGTAGATTCGCCCGTAGCCGCACACCGCCTCAATCAGCGCCAACACCCCGCTGCCGTGGTTGTTCCTCTCCACCACTAGCCACGCGTTGTTGTACTCGGCGGCCAGCTCCGTCACCCGGCGTGCCAGCTCCAACCCGCCCATATGCCCGGCAAACTCCGCGCACTGCAACCCCGTCTCCAACTCCAACACTTCGGCCGCCGAGTAGTCGCCCTCGCTTCCGCCACCCGCCGGATCTACCGCCACCAGGTATGTCTTTCCTTTGATGGGCGGCAGCCACACCTCCAGCTCTCCATTCCACCGCTGCTCCACCGGCTCTGCCATCGTCGTCAGGCGCTTCTCAATCGCTTCCAGCTCGAAGACTGAATCTCCGCTGGCCAAAAAGCAGGCGTCGCAGTCTTCCGCGTACTCCTGCCGCGCCAGCCCGCGGAAATCCGCCCGTATCTGCCGCCGATAGCCAATCTGTTCCAGGCAAAGTCCGCGGTGTGCCATCAGATCCCGTTCTTCGAACGTCAAGCTCGCCTCATCCACCGCCCGCGTCCGGTAAGCCCGCTCCATCCACCACGGGATGAAGTGACGCACCATCCCCGTCTCCAAAGCCTTTTGCCACTCCTGGTGAAAGAAACCGCCCACTCCGTCCGGCGTCGACTCCAGAATCAACTCCGCGCCAGGCGCCATCGCCGCCCGCAGCCCCGCCAGCGTCTCCGCCGGATCGCCCGGCCAGCGCGCCAGCTCCGAGCAATGCAGATTCTGCACCGTCAATCCGCGCCCCGCATTCCTGTCCCCCGCCGACACCACCCTGTACTGCGCATCCATCTCCGGAAACACAATCTGCCGCACATTGGCCCGCGAAGTCCGCAACGGCCCCTCGCGCAGTCCCTCCGGCAACATATCCACAAACCGATGCACAATCCGGAATATCTCCTCCGCCGCCTCCTGCGAATGTGCGACCTCCAGCGTCAGCGTCCCCGGCCGCGTAATCGTCTTCAGGAAGAACCGCGCCGCCGCCCACGTCGTCAACCCCATCTGCCGCGCCTTCAGCACGATATTCCGCTCGCCCCGCCGCCGCTCAAACATCATTTGCGCCTTGTTTGGCTTCAGCGGCGCCGTCCTTCCCTCCCGCGTCCTCACCTGCAAAAGCTTCTCGGTCAATTCCATCAACACTGTCCGTCCCCGCAGGCTCACCGGATGATAATCCAGAATCCCTCCGAACAGTTCTAGTTCTCCTTTGCTCAGCTTCTCCGGACAAAAGCGTAACTTCTCAACAACTACCGCCTGCCCCTCTTCCGTTTCCGCCACGGAACCCCCATCTCAACCGGGTAAGTAAATCGACTGATTCAGTCCATCCAGGTCTCTGACCAATTGCTTTTGTACCAACTCCGTGCCCCATCCTTTTGCCTTTTTCCTGGCGAAAGGGTGGAATACCGCAAATGCCAAAAAGAGCGAATTCACACGGTCAGAGAACTAGTACGCGTCCACTGAATCCTGAACAGGGCGCCTCGCGCGGGGAGTCACCGCAAGCAACCCGCGGGATGAACAGACCAACCCTGCCGCAAAAGCCCGCCAACTCGCTAACCTGCCACCTCCGCAAAGCGGAGCCAACTTGCCACTTTTGTCATCAATTGATGCTCCAACGAGGCACGACCTTTCACCAATTCCAGCGTTCGTGCCCCTCAAAGCCTTCACTCTCTCGGCTCGTGAGAGAGTAAGCTATCCTCGTTTCTCGCCGCTACAGAGGTTCTCCTATTGCTATGCCCCGAAAGCACATCCGCTGCGTGGCTTTTTCCTTAAGAAAAAGCCACCTCGCACGGAACTAGCAAGAACACGTGAATTGGAGAACCGCTCTAAGAATCTGTCCAAAAAACATGTCTTGAAGGGTACGGGCTTCAGCCCGTACGTTGAGAGCCCATTCTTGATTTCCGGCTTTAGCCGCTGAGGGAATGCAAACTGCCGCAAAAGCATACCTCAGGGGCTAAATCCCGTACTCTTCTCCCAAATCCGAGTTATTGGACAGCATCAAGGTCGCCGTGGCTTACCACCCTGCAAACTCCGCATACCAACCGTTTCCGCCGTCGCCGCCCGTGCCCGCCGTCGTGTAAGTCGCAGCCGTGTAACCTGAGCTTGTTCCCGGCGTAACCGTGCAGCTCGCCAGCGTGCCGCTGCTCCACGTCGGATTGACCACTGCGGTTCCAGCCGTCCCCCCGACGCCGAGAATGTTCCAGACCACGCCCGTCCCCGTTCCGCACCCCGCACCGGCTTGGACCACCGTGCAGGTTCCGCTGAACGCTCCGCTCGTTACTCCCAGCGTGGCTTTCGGCTGCGTAGTGCAGGTGCCGCTGGTCGCCACAGCTTCAGGCACCGTGACCAGTCCGCCAGGACCGCCTGCGACGTAAACTGCAGGCCAAGTCGTGACTGTAGCCTGCGATGAAAGAATCACTACACCGCCGCCACCCCCGCTTCCTGCCCCGGTCGAATTAGCCGCTGGAGGTTTGCCTGGTCCGCCGCTGGCGTCGATCACTCCGCCTGTTCCATCCAACGACGCGCACATAGCTACAAAACCGCCGCCTGCTTGGCCGCCCATCCCTCCTGAGCTACCGCCTTGCTGCCCCACGCCGCCGACAAGCTCCAAACCATCCAGGCTGCTCGCCGATGTATTAACCGCTGCGCGTTGCAGATAGGGTGACCACTCCAGACCCGTCCCGTTCGTTCCGTTGCCTCCGCTTGCTGCACCCGCCGTGCCTGCGGGGTATGCGGCCACCTGAGAGCCCCCAAGAGAAGCCGTGGTGTACTTTCCAGCGGCGCCCGCAGCAGTCCCACCTCCTGAGCCGCCGGATGAACCCCCAAGAAACCCATTTTGCGTGGATGGCGCTCCGTTGTTAACCCAGTTCATCAGGACGGTCCCCCAGATCGTGCAAGCGCCCTGTGAGTGAATAGTCAGGCCTGACCCTGTGGCCGCCGTATTCCCATAGACGTAAGCTCCCGAATCTACCTTGAAACTCGTGTAATACCTATCTCCGGTCAAGTAGCAGGGCGCACTCGCTGTGCAGCTTGCGGCAGTAGCTTCGTACGCTCCATCTGCGCCTGTGCCGAGATATTGCAGCCATGCCGGTGTATTTGCCGGAGTCCCGCTACTCGCAGGACAGCCGGAAGTTGTCGCGCCGCCGTTCGAGTCCGTGCAAAGTGCAACCCCTGTGCCCGATACTGTTCCCGCTGTGAGCAACTTTGCATCTGTTCCTTGAAGCGATGCTGGCGCAATCTGAGCGGCGGTGATCTGGCCGCTGCTGTTGGCGCATGGAATCGCCGTCCAGGTTCCCGGCGTGCCGGCAGCTACGTTCACCCACCCGCAGATACCATTCGCCACCGCGCCCGAGTTCTGCTGAAAGTCCCCTCGTGACCAAGCCAATGTCGTCGGCGCGGCGGAAGACTTCGTCGCCATCTGAATCTCCGGATCAAGTACAGGAGCAGAGAAGGAAAGCGCCGTCGCAGTCGAATAACTCGCCGCAAGATTGCTCGCGAGATACACCAGCGCCGCGCTGGCAATTGTCGCGTCCACGTAACTGATCTTCTTGTTTGTATCCGTCCCAATGGTGATTCTCTGTCCAGCGGAGAGGTCCTTTGCACTGGTGCAGGTCAGTATGCTCGTTCCGCTGGTTCCTGTACATGTGCTAGCGCCGCTATTCGGAGAGCCGGTCGTCCCCGTCTGATATACGACGTCCAGAGCATAGCGAGCGCCGTTGGCCCCGTTCCAATAGGCCGGAGGCGCTAGAATCTGCCCTGCATAGAGCGTCGTGGCGTTCGGCAAGGCGGCAAAAGCTGTGTCTGAATACAAAAAAGCGGATGCCTTGGTGCTGTACTGCCATAGTTGGCTAAGATTCACATCACCTAGCAGCGAGATCGGCGAAGAAAAGCCCTGATACAGTCCGCTGCTGTTTATCGATGGAGCGTAACTCAGAAACGGTATAACCGCGCTTGCACCGCTCAGCGTGTCCTGTCTGCTTAAAGCTGGCAATCCCACCCACCGCGCTGTCGTATTCGACCCGGTGCCGTATGGAAACGTTCCGTTCACAATCGTCAAACTCAGTGCCGCATCGTTTGCCGGCGACATCACGAAGGACGGGTAATTGAATCCCGCCGCATTGGACGCGGGCGAGACCCAGGTGTTCTCAAAGTCCAGCCAAAATGCTTCTAGTCCGCTATTGGACGGGCAATCGTACATCGTGAACACGCCCAGCCCTGACGAAATGGATGTGTTAATTTCAAGCTTCATATTTCTGGACGTGAAATGAATGCCAGAGTTATTCGAGCAGGTAGCATTGTCGAGCGTGACGGACCCGCCGCCGGCGCTGCTCGCGTTATCTACCGTCCCATTGGCAATCCCGAAGGAGTCTTGTGCGCCTACCCTCCAGTAAATGCAACTGATTCCTACCGCGTCGCAGCGCCAGCCCTTGTCGAAGTCAACATTGATGCCGCCATTGGCAAAGTAGTAACCATACTCCGTGGCCTGTTGCGCCCAGGTATTCAAAACATGAGTGCCCGTGTCCACTCTGCCCCCGAAATACACATCCACCTGGAGCGACCCGGTTGTTGCGCTCGGCGCCAGCGCAAACTCCACATTGCTGATCGATTGCTCATACCGCGCATTGGAGTCCAGCGCCAGCATTACATTCACCGTTGTCGCCGTGCCCGAATCTGAAGTTAATGTTGTGGCCCCGTTGTTGACTGGAATCTCAAACTGCGTAGAAGAAAGTCCCGTCGCGGATACCTGCGCAATGTTCCGGTTCAGTTGTACGCCGGAAGAGGTCGTCAAGCCTTCAATGTCCACCCACTGCCCGGCAGTCAACGTATTCGCTGCGGTGAAAGTAGCCATTCCCGATGTAACGCTGAATGAGGTGATAGCCGAAACCGTCCCTGCGGCCGCGCCGTTCCACAGTATGCGCACTGGAGCATTAGCCACTGACGAGCTGCTCACCACCCCCTCGATTTGACATGAGTCATACGCCGAGATAGTGGACGAAACCACGTAACTGTGCGGGCCGGGAAACTCCACCACACCGCCGTAAGGCGCAACCCCGCCGTTGTAACATGCATTGAAAGCCGCCTGAATCGCCGCCGTATCGTCGGTCACGCCGTTGCCCACAGCGCCGAATTGCGTCACGTCATAGCGCGATCCGATGCTCGCCAGGTTCTTTGCCGACAAGGTGCTTGACGTGCTCACCGGCCCCGTAAACGCCGCTCCCGTAATTGCTGCTCCGCCCAGGTTCCCGAGCGCCCCTGAAGCCGTTGAAGCTCCCGTCCCACCCGCCGAAACCGAAACTGTATTCGTGCCCGAGAGCGCCGTACCGCTGCCGTTATAAAAGGCAATCTGCCCGCTCGTTCCCGCGTTGACCGTGCCGTTGGAGCTTCCTGTGCCACAAGCTGCCCCCGTGTTGCTGATGTACCCCGAGTTGTCCACCTGCAGGCAATTGTGGCCGCTGCTCGCCGCCAGCCCCGGAAACTGAATTGCTGTCATTCCTGTAAAGCTGGCGTAGAGTGTGTTGCTGTTGCCCCCGTAGACTTTGAACCCTGTTCCGGCTCCGCTCTCATAGTTGATCCGCACCACTCCCGCGGATTTCGAAGCGTTCACGTAAGTATCGCCGCTGTTCGTGCTCTGGTAGGCCATAAAGCTGTCCAGTCCGCCCGTAGCCGAATTCAGCGCCCAATCATTGGTCTCGTTCTTCACCATGTACCACTGGCTGTTTCCGTTCCAGTCGTTATAGATGAGCGATTCTTTCTTGCCCGTTGTTGCTCCTGCCTGAAGAACGTAATCGATCTCCGCGTCAGCCTGGTTCTTTACCGTCACCGATCCGGCAAGCGTCGAAGCTCCTCCCACCTGCAAGCTTCCATTGAACTGCGCATTTCCCGCGCCGCTGATCGTCGCCACAGTGCTTTCACTCGCGCCGCCCGATCCGATCACCACCCCGCCGGTTCCCGCATTGGCCGACCCGTTCAGCACCACAGCGCCCGTCCCGGCCGAATTGATCGCCGTCTGGTTGTTGGTGCTCGACTGCCCGTTGTTATATTGCCCAATCGACAGCCGGTTTACATTGTTCAGCAGATCTTCAATCTGATAAAACTGCTCCCCTGCCGTTGCGTCCGAATACCCCTCAAGCCAGCGGTATCCATAATCCGTCTGAATCTCGTTCAGCAGCCCGCGTTCGTTTCCCGCCCCAATTCCCAGCCGATAATGATTGGTGAGCGTCGCGTCCGTCTGGCTCCCGTACCAATCGCCATTCAAGCCGTTGAAGCTCCGGTGAAATGTATCCAGGAAACTATTGCGCGTCCCGTTGTCAGTCAATTGCCCAGTAAACATCGTTCCGCCGGTCATCCAACTGTTGTACGAACTGCCCGCATCCGCCACAATCTGGTTGGTCGAGTTTTCGTTCCGCAATCCGACAATCGTGTTATTCTGCGCGTTCGCTCCCAGATGCAATGCCGTCGCGCATCCTTCAATATCTCCGCCGGTAAACGTGTTTCCATCGCCCTGTTGCAGGTTGATTCCATAACTCCCGCTGATCGGATTTCCTCCGCTCGTCGGGCAGTCGATATGCAACCGCACAAATGTGCTCGCGTTCATCCAGTCAGTCGTCGCGGAATTCGATATCTGGTGACCAATCGCGTTCACCGCCGTCAGGAATCCATCGAATTCGTTATCGAGAAATGTTCCTCCCGTGTAATTCCCTGTCCCGTCCAGCGTCATGCCCGTCTGGTTTGAGTTACCAAGAAAGTACAAGCTTTCGAGATCCATCTCCTGCGTGCGATAGGCCGTCAACCCCTGCGCGCTTGCGCTGCTCGCTGAGGTTATATTGATCGCCACATTGTCCAGGTGGAAGCCTTGCGTGTCCGCCGCATAACTCGAATCTCCCACCTGCACCATCGCCTTGGCGCCCGAATACAGAAACACCGTGCCGCCCTGGCTCCCGCTTGCCGTGCTCGTCCCGCGCAATGCGCACCCGCGCAGCGACACATTCCTCGTTCCCGCCGTCACAATAATTTGATTGCCCGTCGAAATCGTTGCGCAAGGCAGCATCACCGTCGCATTCGCCGTCGAGATCGTCAGATTCGATCCCATGGCCAGCGTACCCGTAAAATTCCGCGCATCGCACGTTCCGCCATTCGTCTGGCTCAGCCCGCTCAGGCACGCGCCCAGCTTCGCCCCAAAATCCGCTCCCGGAAACTGGTCCACCTGATACAGCGCTCCCAGTTCCACGCTCGTCAATGGCCCCGTCATCGTCGCGCCTGTCAGCGGCACAGCTAATGCGGATTGTTCGTCCACGTAATGTTTGTCCGCCGCCTGCATCGGCTGCGTAGGATCGCAGCACAATGTCAGCGGCCCGGTCAGTGTCCCGCCCGATGCCGTCAGCAAGCTACTCGAAAGCCCCGCGATCGCCTGATCCACATACGCCTTGTTCACCGCATGTACAGCCTGCGTCGCCGGCATCACCTGCGCCTGCACCTGCCCCAGAGTCGCCTGCGCTCCCGCAGGCACCACCCAATATTGAGTGCTCGTCGAGCCGTCGCTCATGTAGTAGACCGCCGTGTAATACAACCCCGCCGGTGTCGCCCCAACATTCGCTGCCAGGCTCACGCTCACAAATCCGTCCGGCGCAATCGTCACCGTCGTACTATCGGCCGTCACCAGTTGCCCACTCGCCGTCGTAAACGATGGCCAGCTTACCATCAGCGTTCCAGTGCCCGGCTGACCGTTCGCCAGATACACCGTCCCTTGAACGGTCGTTGTGCTGATCGCCTGCGCGCCCGCCGTCCATCCCGGCAAAACGCCCATCAGGCACACCGCCATCGACAACAATCCCATCCATCCGCCGGCACTGAACCACTTGTAATTTGTGAGCTTCATCCGTCTCTCTTCTTTCTTCCTGAAATCCCGCCAAAGAGTTATTCGCTAACTCGCTGACTCCTCTAACTCCGCGGATGGTCGGGTGCCCCATCCATTTCGCGTTTTTGCGAAATGGGTGGGAATCGATGCCGGGTGCCCCACCCTCGGCGCGTCTTTGTTTTTGCGCCTAGAGTGGGAATCCACGAATCCCAACTCCACTTAGCCAACTCTCCGGGTGCCCCACCCTCGGCGCAACGGGGTCCCCACGGACAGGTCTTTGTCTGTGGGGTGTTCGTCTTTGTTTTTGCGCCTAGGGTGGGAATCCACGAATCCCAACTCCACTTAGCCAACTTGGCAACTCGCTAACTCCGCAAAGCGGAGGCCAACTCGCCGCCTTTGTTCATTTCCGTTGCAGTTCAATCCAGCCGAATCATCAGCCCTTCGCTTCGTGTCACCCGATGCCCTACTCCTCGTCCGGTTCGGCATCAGGGCCTTTCCATGGCGGCTCCGCACCCAATTGCTGCGCATAAGTCCAAAGCTGCTGCACCACCACTTCGTCCTCGCAATCGATTTGCCCATCCGCAAGCGCAAGCAGCAGCTTTGCGCACGTTGCATTGCCCTTTTTCGCGTTTTCGGTCAAGGCGTCCGTTATCGTTTTGCTGTTGTCTTCCAGAGCCTTGTCCGCCGCCGCCGCCATCTTTGCTGTTCCGCGGCTGACTGCCTTCTTCTCAAGCCCTGTCCCTGACGATCTCTTTCGCACCGTTTGCCCCTGTCTTCCCAACACCATCTGTCCGCCGGTCCGGTTCCACCGTTCCACGGCCTCGCCCACTTTTCCGTCGAAAGCGAAAAGGGGTGATTCCTTTTGGGAACCACCCCCGCATCCTCCGAATCAGTCTCGCCGCGAACCGCAGATCCTCAGCAGCTTCGTCCTTCTCTGAAAGCCACCATGCAAAGCCCTCGCAACTCCGCGTCAACTCGGAAAATGTTCTGCCATCTTCCAGATCCCGTCACAGGAAAGCCTCAATCTCCGCTCTCCTGCCGTCTCATTCCTCTTTATTCCTCGTTGAATGTTCTTAGCTTAACTAATCTCACCGAAATTTCCTGCAATCTAAAACAACCCATCTTCTCTATCTATTTCAACGACTTAACCGCTCATCCCTATCCTCAAATCTTTGACAAGAAGCCCGAGCAAGTCTCCTCCGGCAAAAGGGGAGGCTTTATGGTTATGGTTTGCGGCCCCTCAAAGAGGCCTGCGCAGAAGCGCTCCACGCTGGCAGCATTCCGTCGCCCGCGCCGTAGGCGCAATGTTAGTCAGCCCCGCGCTTCAGCGTGGGGTGGGCGAACCAACAATTCATCCAGAGTCCTGTCGGGACGACGCTCGTGCTCTGCGCACTGCGAAGGTGTTGCGAGGTGAAGGCAAAAGCGCAAATCGGGAGCGACTTCCGTAAATGTCAAACTACTACAGCCATTCCTGTGTTCTCCTGTTTGGAACAAGAGCAAACACCACCCAAAACACAGCGCCACACACGCCCCTCGCCAAATGTTCTACGATATGGCGGTGACCTCTACCGCCCACCACACTCCCACTCTGCTCGTCCACGGAGGCGCATGGGCCATCCCCGCCGACGCGGCTTCTGCCCACCAGGCCGGTGTCCGCAACGCGCTTGAAACCGGCTATGCCATTCTGTCTCGCGGCGGATCTTCTATCGATGCGGTTGAAGCCGCCGTCACTGTCCTCGAAGATGACCCCACCTTCGACGCCGGCCGTGGCAGCTTTCTTACTTCAGACGGCCGCGTCCAGCTTGACGCCCTTCTCATGGACGGTGGCCGCATGAAGGCTGGCGGCGTGGCCTGCGTCGAGCGCCTCCGCAATCCCATTCAGGCCGCCCGCCTGGTCCTCGAACACAGCCAGCACGTTTATTTCGTCGGAGCTGGCGCCGAGCAATTTGCCCAGACGCACGGCATGTCCCTCATCGACAACTCCGAGCTGGTTCTCGACCGCGAACGCGAGCGCCTCGTCCATGCCAAGCTTCGCGAATCTGCTGGCCTGGGCGACGACACCTTCTCTGGCCTGGATTCGCCTCTGCTCCCGGTCCTCGACGACGACAAAAGCCCCGAGACTGCCGTAACAGAGAAGGGTACAGGCTCCAGCGGAGAGGGTAAGAGCTTCAGCGGGAAGGGTACGGGCTTCAGCCCGTACATTGAATCACCCAAAGAAACAAGGGCTTTAGCCCCTGAGGGAAAACCCTCTCTCCCAGGCTTTGACTCCCACGATACCGTCGGCGCAGTCGCTCTCGACGCCCGCGGCAACCTCGCCGCAGCCACTTCCACCGGTGGCACCCTCAACAAAACCCCCGGCCGCGTCGGCGATTCCTCCCTCATCGGTTGCGGCTGCTACGCCGACAATCTCTCCGCCGCCGTCTCCCTCACCGGCTGGGGCGAACCCATCATGAAGCTCGTCCTCGGCAAATGGGCCACCGACCGCGTCGCCAACGGAACCGCCCCTGAAATCGCCGCCCGCGAGGCCATCTCTTATCTCTTCAACCGTCTCGGCGGCCATGGCGGCATCATCCTCCTCGGTCCCGACGGCCGCTTCGGCTTCGCCCACAACACCCCCGCCATGGCCTGGGGCCTCGCCACCCCCAACGGTCTCCAAACCGGCCTTACCGCCTAGGGAAGCTCTGATTAGTCGTTCACCTGCTTCGCTGACCCACGGGGAATCAAACTTCGGGTGCCCCACCCTCGCCACGTTCTTGTTTTTGTGGCTAGGGTGGGATTGCACACACTTCGCAATTGCTCTTTGTTTTGTTGAACTTGCATTTTTGTTTTTTATCAGGTCGGTGTTTTGAAAGGGCACGGATTTAAAGCCTGCCCTGAGCGAAGTCGAAGGGTGCCACAAAGGCCGCAAAATGAACGCGGGCTTTAGCCCCGGAGGGATGTCTGTCTGACAGAATGGACTTAATCAAGCCTAACGGAATCGAACTGGTCAGCATGCCTACACAGTTACCTCACACACCTATGGAAATTTGCAGGTTTTCAGGATCAAAGCCAGGACCGCATCTTCTTGTCTTGGGGGCAGTGCATGGCAACGAGACCTGCGGCCCGATTGCCATCCGGCAGATTCTCGACGCACTTTCGCGAGAGGAAATCCGGATCATCAGCGGACGGGTCACCTTCATTCCCGTGGCCAACCCCGACGCCTTCACGTTGCGGCAACGCGCCGCCGTCCGCGACCTGAACCGGAACTTTGGCCCCGTCGCCAAACCTGCACCGGGCGCGGATTTCTTCGTCAACACCCTCTGCGAGACGATGCGCGACTGCGACGTGCTGTTGGATATTCACTCCTTCAAGGCCCAGGGATCCCCGTTTCTCTACGTGGGACCCGAAAGGCCCACTGCGCTGGAGCCGTTCGATCTTTCCGCCGAAGAGCTGAACTTTGCCAAGGCTCTGGGCGTGCAACGCATGGTTTTCGGGTGGCTCGCCGCCTACGACAGGTTTGTTACGGAACAAGAGGCCCTCATTAAGCGGCTCGGCCCGGGAAAAGTGGAACAGGCAGACATCGCCAGACACAACTTTGGAATCGGGACCACGGAATACTTTCGCTCCCTGGGCGGGAGATACGGCGTGACGGCGGAGTGCGGCAACCATCTTGACGAGACCGCGATTGCGACTGCGCGGGAGGCCATTCTGAGCGCGATGGCATTTCTGGGCTTGACAGAAGACACGGGACGAAACGTCTCCTGCGGATTTGCCGAATCTTACCGGTTTGAACGGATATTTGTGCGCGAGGATATGGAGGACCGCCTGGCAAGACCGTTCTCCTCGTTCGATCAGGTGAGGGCGGGAGAGACAATTGGTTTGCGGAAGAATGGGACGCCCGTTGTCGCTCCTGCCGACGGCGCCGTGATTTTTTCTTACGCCGACACGCCGGTTGGAACAGAGTGGATTTATTTCGCTTCAGAATCGCAGCGGGGGTGCAAGTAGGGCTGTTTTACAATGCAGCAGAAAGGAACGGATCGTGATCGACAGCGGTTTTCTGCAAAAAAGTTCGGAGTTGTTTCATGCTTTTCTTTCCTGGACCCGGACCGGCAGTGCGCAAGAGCAGATTTTCGGGTGGATCATTTCCACGGTGATTCTGGGCGGCGTCAGCACGCTTCTGTTGAGAATGACGCGAACGGTTGGACGGATTGTGTATGTGCGCCACCGGCAAAATTCTCTCTACAAGGATGCGTTTGGAGAATTTTTCTTGTATTATTCGGCCCTGGTTCCAGATCTGAACAAGAATATTCCGCGTGTAACCCGATTCATCATCCACAGGGGAATTTTGAGCGCCGCGCTAGCCTCCCAGAGAGACGCCAACAACGACAGAAACGTCATTTACCGGGGAAGCGGGATCAAGGGCGAGTCCTATCTTCAGTTCGATATGCGGTCGCCCGAAGACCAGAGCGCAAAGCTGATCACCGTATGGAATTTTCAGAAGCGGCCTGGCGCTGCCGGCCGCGTTACATGCGGGGTGATGAGCTGCATCAACATTCACCGCGAGCCATACGGCGTTCCGATTTTACTCTCCGAAACACCGCTTTCCAGAGAGGCGGCCGAGGGCGGCCTGGCGATCTTGGCCCAGCCGAGAACCCTTACACGCACTCTTCGACAGGAGGTATACGACTTCCTGAAGCCTTTCCCGCCTTCCGATCAAGAGGAGGAATTCGAGCATGGAACCAGTCCCAAAGGCCCGCTTGTCCAGAAATCGGGTTTGATGAGGAAACTGAGAATCTGGCTGGAAATCGATTGAGATTGGAGACCCGCTATCAACCCCTAAATTGGGGATGCAAGAGCCGGGTACCGGGTGCCCCACCCTCGGCGCGTCTTTGTCTTTGCGCCTAGGGTGGGAGTCGAGGAACCGCTCTGACTCGCCAACCCGCGCCCCCTGCAATAATCCCAATATGCTCGTCCTTGCCTCATCCTCGCCCCGCCGCCGCGAACTCCTCACCCAGGCCGGCTTCTCCTTCGAGGTCCATCCCGCTGACATCCCCGAGAATCCTCACCCCAACGAAGACCCCATCGCCTACGTCACCCGCCTCGCCCGCGAAAAAGCCGAAGCTGTCTTCGCTGAACTCAATCACAGAACTCCGGGTGGCCCAGGTCTCGATTCTGAGACCTGGGAAAGCACGAGCCCTCGCCCATCGCAGGGTGCCCCATCCATTTCGCGCTCTTTGCGAAATGGGTGGGAAAGCACAGACCTCGACCCTGAGTCTTTAGTCGTCCTCGGCGCCGACACCACTGTAACCCTGGACAACCACATCCTCGGCAAACCCGAAAACCCCGCCGACGCCGCCCGCATGCTCCGTCTTCTCTCCGGCCGCACCCACCGCGTCATCACCGGCGTCGCCGTCATCTCCGCCGCACACACCCGAGTCGCCTCCGAATCCACCGCCGTCCAATTCCTCGCTTTTTCCAACGAAGAGATCGCCGCCTATATCGCCACCGGCGAGCCCATGGACAAAGCTGGAGCCTACGCCATCCAGGGTCGCGCCGCCCGTTGGATTCCCCGCATCGAAGGCGACTACTTCAACGTCGTTGGCCTTCCCATTTCCCTCGTCTCACGCCTCCTCGAATCGCTTCCGCCGCTAACTCGCTAGCTTGCTTTCCTTCTCCGCGGGAACTGACTCGCTGTCTTCTCCAGAGAATCCTCCCGTCGATTATCCCTTCCTGTACAAGTCAAAAAGTGCCCGTTTAAACAACTTTCTCTAGGTGTGTGTCGGGCATAACGTTTTGCCAAGTCCGATTCAGCGGTTTGCAGGGCTGGTGTTAGAACTGGGGCGCGCAGGCAGTAACCCCGTTGGTAGCTTATAGCAAGCTCTCCGTGCCGTTTTGGGTTCAACAGGCCCCTTTCCCCCGCCGTTTTATGCCATTTCCAGAACCCAGCCGGCCCGGAACAGCTTCAGCAGGTTGCTCGCCGCGCACACCAGCTTCCACTCGCGACTTACATTCTCTTTGCCTCGCAAGCTGAAGCGGCGAAAACCGCGCTGTTCCTTGATCTGTCCGAAGACCGGCTCAACGATTGCCTTGCGCATTTTGTACACGGCGCGGCCAGCCTCGGTTCGTAGCTTTTCTCGCATCGCCTCTTTCGGCGACGCGCCAGGAGGCAGCGGTTCACTGCTCGCCTCCACCGCGACGCCGTGCTTGTCCCGGCCTGTCGCTACATACAGATCAACGTCTTTCACTTGCTCATCTGTCACATTCGCCTCGCTGAAGTAGCCCGTGTCGGCACTGACCTTCTCCGGTTTCTGTTTCAGATTCGCCGCAATCAGCGCGATCATCGGCAGCAATTGTTTTTTGTCGTTCGTCTCCTGCGTTACCTCGGCGGCCACGATCACTTGCGAGGCGGAATCGACCGCGATCTGCGCGTTGTAGCCCTGCACAAAACTGCCCTTGTTGGCGCCGTCCGGCATGATCCGGCTCTCCGGATCGGTGAAGTTGCGCTGCGCCGTGTCGTCTGGCTTGGCCTTGTCAGGATCGGGCGCTTGCGGTTTGCGCCCGCGCTTCTTCTTGCCGGCGCGCCGCTCTTCTTCTTCGCGCTCGGCCAGCTTCCGCTCGGCCTCGGCGCGTTGCTGCGCGGCCCTTTCCTCGGCGTCCTGTTCCAAAGCCGCCTTGGCCTCGCCGATCTTTTGCAACCGGCTCTCCCGGCGGGCTAACTCGACCGGTAACTCGTCGCCGTGCCGATCCTTGCCGTACTGCGCATCCTCTTCGGCATCGGTCTTTTCCGCGGCTGCCAGCAGCGCATCGATCTCCTGCTTCAGACGCGCCTCGGTCTCGTTCATGTGTTTGTAACTCATCGCCTTGTGCTTGCTGGCGTTCGCCTTGATCTTGGTTCCGTCGATGGACACATGGCCCAACTTCACCAGTCCAGCCTCGGAACACAGCAGCAGAGCCTGCGTGAACAGGCCAGAGAGCGCATCCAGATGACGGGTGCGGAACTCGGCGATGGTGGCGTGGTCCGGGTGCTGGTCGCCGGAAAGATAACGGAACCCCACGTCCTCGAAGGTGCGCGTCTGAATCTTGCGCGAACTGTAGACGCCCCTCGCATAGCCGTACAGAAGCAGACGGACCATCATCTCCGGCGCATAGGCCGCCTGCCCGCGGCCATCCTTGTCTTGATAGGACTTGTAGATCGCGCTCAAATCCAGCGCCGAAACCACATCCAAAAGAAAGCGGGCCAGGTGGCCCTCGGGAAGCCAATCGTGAAGCGATGGGGGAAACAGAAGCGTCTGGTTGACCGTGTCAGGAATGAAGTTCTGGCCCATGGCTCAAACCTAAAACAGAACCTGCTGCCCACGCTGTAGGCTCCGTCACAAATCTATGCCCGACAGACTCCTAGGAACAGGAATCCTTCCCTTGCGCCTCGAATCAAAACAGGGTGGAATTCATCCCCTTTGACGGAGTTCTCGCATGACACTATCTGCTATTGAAGTCAGTCACTTGAAGCAAGCGCCCGCCGTTACTGGCGTCCTGCCTGCCGTGCTTGCCCGCTGGAGCGCACGCTCCTTTGCCGACCGCGATGTCAGCCCCGCCGATCTGCGCAAAGTTTTCGAGGCCGCCCGTTGGACCGCTTCTTCTTATAACGAGCAGCCTTGGCGTTTCATTGTCGGCCTGCGTAACTCGCTGATCCACAAGAAGATATTCTCCGCCCTCAACGCCTTCAACCAGAGCTGGGCAGGCGCGGCCCCTGTCTTGATTCTCGGTGTGTCCAGCACAAAATTCAGCCATAACGGCGCAGACAACCGCGTTGCCCTCTATGACCTGGGCGCAGCCGCCTCCTATCTCACTCTGCAAGCCGCCTCCCTCGGCCTCACCACTCACCAGATGGCCGGCTTCGACCCTGCCGCCGCCCGCCAAGCCCTTGAGATCCCAGAAGATTACACCCTCGGCTCCGTCATCGCCCTCGGCTATCAGGGTGAGCCATCCACCTTGGCCAACGCAGATCTGATCGCTCACGAAACCGCCCCCCGCACACGCAAACCATTGAACGAGTTCGTCTTATCATCCTGGGGAACGCCTGCCGACCTCGGCTGATGTCGCCGCCGGCAAGCTGCTAAAGTGAAGGCGGGGGAATCATCTTGACCAGCACGCGCCCTATCCGCAAGCAGCCCATCCGCCGCACCAGCCACCGCGCCACCCCCTCACGACTCAGACGCCTCGGCTGGCGTGGCCGTCTCCTTCTCTCCTCTATCTTATTGATTCTAGTACTAATCTGCTGTGGAGTAGCTGCCCGTTTTCTGGCCCCGACGTCCAACACCTCGCTCACCCACTTCGACGCCATTATCGTGCTGGGCACGCCGGCCGACAGCGACGGCAACCCCACGCCCAGGCAGTTGGATCGCGTGACCGAAGGGGTGCGCGAGTATGAGCGCGGCGTCGCGCCCCGGCTGATTATGACCGGTGGAGCGGCGCACAATGGCTTTGTCGAAGCACGCGTCATGGCGCGAACCGCCCACGCCCAGGGCATTCCGGAATCTGCCATCTTCATCGAGCCGCAAGCCAAAGACACAATCCAGAACGCCTGCTACTCGGCGCGGATCATGAGAGAGCGCGGCTGGCGCTCGGCCGAGGTGGTTTCCAGCGCCAGCCACCTGCCGCGCGCCGGCTACATCTTCAACGAAATGCCAATCCAGTGGCGCGCCCACGCCGCTCCGTCCCTCGAGCCGGAGCCGTCTGCTTACCCCTGGGCCTCCGCCTACGCTGAAACCGTGCTGACCGTCCGCTATCTGGTCTGGGCGCGCTGGAGAGAGACTTGCCTTCCATAACGGAGAATTTGTAGCCCGCCCAGCGTTGTCCCCTGCCGGTATCGTCCTGTAAGCTGAAATACGATGCCTTTCTCAGTAAGATTTTCCGTCTCTCTTGCCGTCACAGCCGTACTGGCTTTGTCTTTCGCAACTCGTGTCCAGGCGCAAAGCACCGCCGCGCCCACAGCCGGCAATGGCACCTATATTGCCAGCGATCCGCTTGCCGGTGTGCGCTACGACAACCGCTACGATGTCTCCCTTGGCATGGCCTACCGCCACATCAAGGCCGGACCGAATGTGCTCCAGGGCGCCAACCTCGGCGGACTCGATCTCTCCGCTTCCTATTGGTTCAGCAAGCACTGGGCCGTCGAAGGCTCGGGCCGCTACTATCTCGGCACCAGCGGTGTGGGAAGCGTCGGGGGAAGTAACACCGGCGAGAATCTGGTCAAAGGGCCGTTTGTAAGCGAGCAACTCTTTGTCGCGGGACCGGAGTGGCTGGGTCCACACAACAAGCACGGAGCACTCAGCGCCCACGCCCTCTTCGGCGGAGCGCACTTTGATTCGCATGACTTCCCGCAGACCCCACAAACGATCGGTTTCTACAACAACCAGGTTGCTCCCGCTGCCATCATCGGCGGCCACATGGACCTGAACCGCTCGGCCCACTGGGTCTTCCGCATCACGCCCGACGCGGTGATCACCCGCTATAGCGCCAACTCCACGACGAACGTCACTCAGACCGACGTCAACTTCGCCATCTCGGTCGGCATCCAGTACAAATTTAGTAAGAAGCGGTAAATCACCAGCAAATCGTTCCTGCCGACAGCCGCCGTTCCAAGCCTTATCTTCCAAATTGACGCCGCCTTCTCTAAGAGGCGGCGTCAATTGTTTTTCAGGCAGCCTTCTTCTATAAAGTGAGATTTGCTCCCGAAATCGTCCGAGAGCCGCATCCCCTCCAGCGATCCTTGTATACAAACTACCCGCAGGCGATATGCTGTATTGGTTAGTGGCGCATCCTTCCCCGGTCGAGTGCTTTTCGGGCGCGGATGGCCGCAAGGGCTGGGGCCTATGGACATGAGAGATACGCTTGGAGTCTTGCTTGCGGGCGGCGCTGGAGAACGCCTCTTTCCCCTCACGCGCGATCGCGCCAAACCAGCCGTGCCCTTCGGCGGTCACTACCGCATCATCGATATCACCCTCTCCAACTGCATCAACTCCGGCCTGCGCAAGGTCTTTATCCTCACCCAATACAAGGCTCTCTCCCTCAACCGGCACATCCGCGAAGGCTGGACCGGCATTGTGGCACAGGAGCTGGGCGAGTTTTTCGAGCTGATGCCGCCCATGCAGCGCACCGGCTCCAACTGGTATATGGGAACCGCGGACGCCGTCTATCAGAACATCTACTCCATCGGCAGCGAACAGCCCAAGTACGTCATCATCCTCAGCGGCGACCACATCTACAAGATGGACTACAGCCGCATGTTGGAGTACCACAAGGAAACCAAGGCCGATGTCACGCTGGCCACGCTGCCCATTCCGCCTGATGACGTTAAGCAGTTCGGCGTAGTCGAAGTAGGCCAGAACGCTGAGATCAGAGGCTTCCAGGAGAAACCCGCCTCCACCACCTTTCGCTCGCCCTTCAACCCCAACGCCGTGGATGCCTCCATGGGCATCTACATCTTCAACACCGAGGTATTGTTGAAGGCGCTGATCGCTGACGCTGAAGACCCCGACTCAAAACACGACTTCGGCCACAACATTCTGCCGAATATGCTCGGCAAGAAGAAGATGATGGCCTACAGTTTTGTGGATGAGAACAAGCAGCAGGCGCTCTACTGGCGCGATGTCGGCACTCTCGACGCTTATTACGACGCAAACATGGACCTCTGCGCGGTTTCGCCCGTCTTCAACCTCTACGACAAAAACTGGCCCATGCGCACCCGTGTCCGCCAGTATCCGCCGGCCAAGTTTGTCTTCGGCGAGCCGGGCCGCTCCGGTATGGCGGTTGACTCCGTGATTACCGCCGGCGTCATCATCTCCGGCGCCACGGTCTCGAGGTCTGTGGTTTCGCAGGATGTGCGCGTCAACTCTTACTCCGCCGTCGATGCCAGCATCATCTTTTCGCACGTCAACATCGGTCGCCACTGCCGCATCCGCCGCGCCATCATCGACCGCCATGTCCACATTCCCGAGGGCACCGTCATCGGTTACGACCCGGTCGAAGACAAGCGGCGCTACTTTGTCACCCCCTCCGGCCTCACCATCGTCACCCGCGACGCCTCACTCTTCGAAAACCCCGTCGACCCCGACTTCCAGCTACGCTACTAGCCGGGCGCCCCATCCTCGCCGCGTCTTTGTTTTTGCAGCCAGGGTGGGATGCCGGGTGCCCCATGTATGACAGCGTCTTCTCCTG
>Ga0302202_10001792_pt1 | contig 26074 bp, 18 predicted proteins | sample II_Bog_N3_3_FD_194579 | JGI IMG/M metagenome (GOLD analysis project Ga0302202, IMG submission 194579) | Peat permafrost microbial communities from Stordalen Mire near Abisko, Sweden - II_Bog_N3_3 | ecosystem: Environmental > Terrestrial > Soil > Wetlands > Peat | place: Sweden: Abisko...
CCGCCCGCACTGCCCGTCACGGTCACACCCTTGGCGTCGGGGACGCCGGTCACCGTGAACGACTTGGCGCCGGCCTGCGCGGTTTTGGCGATCTGCAGGAACAGGGCGGCCCCGGCCTGGGCCCCGGCAGGGCTGCTGAACTGCATCACGATCGACAGGCCTTCGTTCGCCTTCGAGCCCTTGACCGATTCCTGGACCGCCTTGACGAACCCGGCCTGCTGCAGCGTGCTGATGGCGCTCTTGGTCTGTTTCCCGGACAGCGACCCGCCCTCCATCATGCCGGCGGCCGTGGCCGTGGTGGTCGGGCGGCCCCCGACCGTGTAGCCCGGCATTTCGTTGGACTTGAGCAGGTAGCGCGAGAGCGACGACGTCGACGCCGCACCGGCGGACGCCCCAAGGGGCAGGACCAGCGCCACGAGCCCACCGAGCATCAGCGCGCCAGCGGCGACGGCCAAGTACCGCCCTGTCATTCCTGGAGCCCGACCCGCCCTGCGTCCGGTCGGGCCTCGGGTCAAGCGGCCTCGGGTCAAGCGGCCTTGGGTCAACTGGCCTCTGTTGGCCTGGACTTGGCTCAACTGGAGGTGGCGGGCTCGCTTGCCGCCACAGGCTGTTGGCCGAGCGACTCCTCAACGAGCTGGGAAAGATCGAGGACGCGCACGTCGTTCTCCTTGGCGTTGGCCCGGACGGCGTCGTCGAGCATGATCATGCAGTAAGGGCAGGCCGTCGACACGACGTCGGCCCCGGTTCCCAGCGCCTCATCCATGCGCTCCATGTTCACCCGCTTGCCGATGTTCTCCTCGAGCCACATGCGGGCACCACCGGCACCGCAGCAGAAGCCCCGCTCCTTGCAGCGCTTCATCTCAATCTGCTCGACGCCGGGAATGGCACTGAGCACAGAGCGCGGCTCCTCAATGATCCTGTTGTGACGGCCGAGGTAGCACGGGTCGTGATAGGTGACCTTGCCGTTGTAGCCCGACCCGGGGGTGAGCTTGCCCGAGGACACCAGGTGCTCGAGCAGCTCGGCGTGGTGGATGACCTCGTAGTTGCCACCGAGGGAGGGGTACTCGTTCTTGATGGTGTTGAAGCAGTGGGGGCAGCTGGCGATGATCTTCTTCGCCCCCGCCTCGTCCAGGGTGGCGATGTTCATCTTCGACTGCTCCTGATACAGGTACTCGTTGCCCAGGCGGCGCACCGGATCACCCGTGCAGGACTCTTTGGGACCGAGGATGCCGAAGGTGACGCCGGCGCGGTGCAGCATGCGCGCCGTCGCCTGCACGCCCTTGCGGGCCCGCTCGTCGAGGGCGCCGGCACAGCCGACCCAGTAGAGGTACTCCACGTCGTCAGGGATGGTGCCCGTGATGACAGGGATCTCGAAGTCGAGAGTCTGCGTCCACTCCGTGCGCTTGTTCTGGCCGAGGCCCCAGGGATCACCCTGGTTCTCGACGTTGCGCAGCATCAGCCCGGCCTCGCTCGGGAACTCCGACTCCATGAGTACCTGGTAGCGGCGCATGTCGACGATGGCGTCGATGTGCTCAATGTCGACCGGGCATTCGTTGACGCAGGCGCCGCAGGTGGTGCACGACCACAGGACATCGGGGTCGATGATGTTCGGGACCAGGGCCGTCTGCTCTCCTTCGCCAGTGAGCAGTGGCGTGGCCGAGGCGAACATGTTGTCGCGCAAGCCCATGATGAGGAGCTTCGGCGAGAGCGGCTTGCCGGTCGTCCAGGCGGGACAGGCCGACTGGCAGCGCCCGCACTCGGTGCAGGTGGAGAAGTCGAGCATCTGCTTCCAGGTGAAGTGGCCGATTTCGCCCACGCCGAACACGGTGTCCTCGTCGACGTTCTCCATGTCCATGTCGGGCGTGCTGTACAGCGCGCCGAGGGCCCGCGGCCGCCGGGAGAAGGCGACGTTGATGGGCGCAAAGAAGATGTGGAGGTGCTTCGAATAGGACACGAAGACGATGAATCCCGAAATCACTGCGATGTTGAGTAACAGGAAGACGGTGACCAGCACCGAGTTCGTGCCGGCGCCCAGGGGAGCGAGGACTTTGGCCACGGCGTGCGAGGCGAAAGCGCCCCAGCCGTAGGGGAATTGGGTCGGGTCGGTGTTGACCTGGGCGCCCCGGTAGAGGAGCAGCGTGATGATCACGCCGGCGATCATGAGCAGGGTGATCCAGGCGGCGTCCAGGTGGGAGCCGAAGAATCGCGACTTGCGCTCGAGCCGGCTCGGAGCGTTCTTCAGGCGGATGATCGTGAAGGTGACGAGGGCCACCAGGACGGCCACGGCGAAGAAGTCCTCAATGAAGCCGACCCAGTCCCAGGTCCCGATGAGCGGAATGTGGAAGTACTTGTTGAAGAGGTCGCCGTAGGCCTCAATGATCGTGAGCAGCAGGATGGTGAAGCCCCACATGGTGAAGAAGTGGGCGAGGCCGGGCACCGTCCACTGCAGGAGCTTGCGCTGGCCGGCCACCTCGACGGTCTCGGCCTCGACCTTCCGCCGAATGGGCCCGCGGGCCCGGTTGGGGTCCTTCTTCCCGGAGCGGATGAGCCTGGACAGCCAGTGGAACCGGCGAGCGGCAATGCCGAAGCCGATGACCGTGACCAGGAGTCCAATGATGATTCTGACGGGCACGAATGCTCCTCGCCTATCTCAGATCGTCAAACAGGGACGGTGGCGGAGTGCGAGCACCACCTGGGAATTCAATGCGGCCCAGAGAATAGTGGGGCAGCCCCACCTGGGAGTAGTTGGGACTGGATGGTGCGCCTTGACACTGCCGGCGGCGCCATCGGGCTGCCCGTGCCGCCCGCCCTGAAACCCTGGCTCCCGGGCTCTTCTCGGACCGGCCTCCGACCTGCTCGGAGGCAACTGGACTCAGGCGGTGGGCGTAGGCCCAGCGTGTAGATTTGCCAGGTTCTCGCGGGCGTAGTTCAGAGGCAGAACATCAGCTTCCCAAGCTGAGAACGCGGGTTCGATTCCCGTCGCCCGCTCTCGCGTGACCCGGTCGAAGCTGTGCTGGTCCGAGCGCAGTTCTCGCGCTGCGGTTGCTTGGGGCCCGCAATGTCTTGGGCGGCCAAGGCGTTCTTCATGCTCCGGTGGAAGCGTTCGATCTTTCCGCGGGTCTGGGGGCGCTGAGGCCGACGTGCTTCGCCTCCATGCCGAGAGCGAACAGATCTTGTTCGGTTGCCCCGGTCACGAACGTGAGCCGTTGATGGAAGCCCCGACGCCTGAGGTTGGCATCACTGCGCAACGCGCATTGCTGTTTTATAGTACCGCCGAGAAATTCTGCCGAGATCGGCAGGGAGTGCGGGTTGGCGAAAGCCAAACGATCGGAGGCAAAGGTGCGGACGCGTTTTGCAGGGATCCTGGCCAGTGCGGGTGCAGCAGTGGTCTTGGCGGCGACGGTGCTGAGTGTTGGGATGTCGGCGGCCAACGCCGATGGCTCCACGACAGTCACCTATCAAGCGACGGTAACCGTGTCGGCCCCGCCGGCGTCGAACTTCGCCGGATCCGGGGGCGGAGACGGCTGGGCTCTCGCTATGACGCCCACTGCCGTCTACAACGTGTTCCATCACAACCCGAGCGCCGTCGAAGTGGCGTGTCATCTCCAAGCCGACGCCACGCCGTGTGCTTCGAACTACCCGAAAACTGTGACGGACACCGGCACGGGCGATAGTTTCTCCACGTCCGGTCAGCCGGGTCTGTACATGGACCAAGCGACACAGAAGCTCTACGTCTACGCCCAGGACTCGACCACCGACACGGCAGGCGTCGTCTGTATCGACACCACGTCCGCTGCCGACAACCCGTTCTGTGGCTTCACGCCCCTTTCAGCGGTGGGCGATGCACCGCCGCAATCAGGGGGCATCTCGGGCACCAGCGATCCGGTGCTCGTCGGCAACAACTGGTACTCGTTCAACAACGTCGACACCGCCACACCCACAGGCACCCAGGACGAGATGCTGTGCTTCGACGTGGCCACCGATACGGCGTGCGCCAGTCAGCCTTTTGCGGTCTCCTACGGCAGTGGCGCCATCTCGGTCAGCGAGCCCAGCCCCTCCATCGCGGCCTTTGGCGGGGAGATCATCGTGCCGATCACGGTGGGTGGCACGGGGACCCTGGCCTGTTTCAACGCCTTGACCGACGGATCGTGCGGGGGCAGCTTTCCCGTTGCCGCCCCGACCGGGTACCCGGACAGCGCCGGCGCACCGTTCTCCGAACTCAACGCAGCGGGCTCTGTCGTCGGCTTCTGTATACCCGACGGCACAGACGCTTGCTTCGATTTGACGGGCGCAAGCACAGCCACCCCTCCCGGCCTCACGGCAGCGGTGACGGCGAACGAAGACTGGAACGGCCCGAGCCTGACGATCGGACCGCGCGTCTACGTCCCCAACGGGGCTAGCAATTCCGTCGACTGCTACGACTACTCAGTCTCCGCAGCGTGCAGCGGTTTCCCGAAGGCACTGACCAATCTTGACCTGCTCTACACGGTCAACGCGGACCCGCAGCGTTCGACCTGCATTTGGGTGAACTCGGACGACGGTACGGATCAGATCCAGAACTTCGACGCCTTCACCGGCGGGACCTGCAGTACCGGAGCGACGCGGGTCCTGGCCTCGAGCGTGGTTGTCCCTCTCGATCAGTGCGTACCGAAGACCTACACCTCGCTCCAAGTGGAGTCACCCGCGCCCAGCGGCTACTCGGGCGGGACGGTCCAGTTCGAGGACGGTGACGAGAACGCGCTGCCGATCCCGACACAGACCCTCGATGCCAACGGGGGGCTCTCCCTGACGCCGTTCGACCTCAGCACGCAGATCGGCCTGCCACAGTTCCTCATCACGCTCAACACCGGCAGCAGCCCGCCCAACCAGGTAGTCGTGAGGCTGACGTGGACCGGCACCGAATCACCGGCCTGCCTCCAGCCCGGCACCAGCGTCATATCGAGCCCCGGGCACTTCGCCCTCGGCTACCGGCTGCAGGGCCACGACGGTGGGGTCTTCGACTACGGGGCCTCCCAGTTCATGGGCTCGTTGCCCGGCATTCAGACGATGGGCCTTGTGGGCAGCCCGATTGAGGCCACGGTCAACACCTACGACAACGGTGGCTACTGGTTGGCGTCGTCGAGCGGTGGCGTCTTCGCCTACGGGGACGCGAACTTCTTGGGTTCGCTGGCCAATACGCGTCTGAACGCGCCGATTGTGGGTATCGCCGGGACCAGCGACCAAAACGGGTACTGGATGGCCGCGGCCGACGGCGGAGTCTTCGGCTTCGGTGACGCCGCCTTCCACGGCTCGCTCGGCGGCAAGAAGCTCAACGCGCCGATCGTGGGCATCGTTGCCACACCCGATAACGGGGGCTACTGGCTGGTGGCGTCCGACGGCGGAGTCTTCGCCTTGGGGGACGCGCAGTTCTTCGGGTCGATGGGCGGCCACCATCTCAACTCCCCCATCGTGGGGATCGCCGCGACGCCATCGGGGAACGGCTACTGGCTGGTGGCGTCCGATGGCGGCATCTTTGCCTTCGGCGACGCCACCTTCTACGGATCGATGGCCGGCCGGACGCTGAAGACCCCGGTGGTGTCCATGGTCGCCACACCGACCGGCAGCGGTTACTGGCTCATGTCCAGCGACGGCGGCGTGTTCTCGTTCGGCGGGGCGCCGTTCTTCGGATCGGCCACCAACATCCACCTCAACCAGGCGATCACCTCGGCCTCGACGTAAGGGGACCGCCCGGCCGCGTCCAGCTCATGGACCGGCCGGGCGGTCACCACCCACCGGCACGGCACGGCAGGGCAGGGCTGGGCTGGGCTGGGCTGGGCTGGGGATATCTAGGCGAGGCGGCTATGCGGTCGGGCTACTGGCGATAACGAATCCTTGGAAGGCGGTTTCGTTTTCCAGGTCGGGTGCTCTGAGAACCGTGGTGCAGATCTTGAAACCCATGTCCTCCAGGAGTTGGGCAACTTCTTGCACACCGTGCCGGTAGCTGGTGAGCGGCAGGTGCGTGCCGTGCGCATTTGTGCGGTGCACCGGCTCATCCTCCGCCTGAAAAGCCAGGAGTAGGTAACCCCCCGGCATCAAGACCCTTGCCAATTCGCCGAAGGCCTCAGCGAGGCGCTCCGGAGGTGTGTAGATGATTGAGTACCAGCACACAGCACCGGCCAACACTCCCTTTTCGAATGGAAGTGCATTGAGCTGACCCTCTTCGAACGTGATGTGCGGATGTGCGCTCCTCGCGACGCTGAGCATCGCCTGCGATATGTCCACGCCGACGACGTCGAGTCCACGTTCCGCCATGAAGGCTGCCGCTCGGCCCGGCCCGCACCCAATATCGGCGACCCGATCAATGGATTGCCTTTTGACGAGCTCGACGAAGGCCACGAGCATCGATTGGTCAATCGGGCCTTCTGTAGCAGAGCTGATCTCAGTGCCCACGAACTGGACATACGTCGGTGCCGTCATGTCGTAGACCGCTCGGGCGGTTGCCACATGGTCCTCACCGGCCATGGTGCAAGGCTACGACTTCGATGTCACGACGGACGATTGCCCTGTCCCCGAACAGGCCGAGGGCGCAGCCGGCCGGCGCACCGCTGCTCGACGAAAACCGCCCGGACGGTTTTACGTACCACTTCCCTCAGATCTGGAAGTAGTGCCCTTCATTGAGATCATCGATGAGCCCAGGATGGGTCGGGTGCCAGTCGAGCCGCTCCTGGGTCAACAGGCTCGAGGCGGGGTTGTCGAGGGAGACAAAGAACGCGAGGAAGTCGAAGTAGTCGACCACCCCGTCCGGTTCGATGCTGACCACCGGCACGCCCAGGTTGGCTCCGATGACCTCGGCTATCTGACGAAACGGCACGCCTTCGTCGCCCACGGCGTGCAGGCGCGACCCGGCGGGTGCCCCTTCGAGCGCCAACCGATACAGGCGGGCCACGTCGAGCGAGTGTCCGGCCGCCCAGCGGTTTGCTCCGTCGCCGGGATAGCCGGCCGCGCCCTTCTGGCGGGCGAAAGAGATGAGGGCCGGGGTATAGCCAGAGTGGTCCAGCTTGCTGTGCACCAAAGGGGGGAGGCGGAGGATGGACGAACGCACCCCGCGCTCCGCCAGGGCGATCACGGCATTCTCCGCGTCGATGCGCGGCCCAGCCGGCAACACATCGGCTTCGGTCGCCACACCCTGCACGCCGCCGAACGCCAGCGGAATGGTTCCCGAAGTGCTGACGAAAGGCTTCCCGGAATCGACCAGCGCCTCACCGATGGCTTCAACGGCCGACAGATCGGCGCCGAGAGGCCCTTCGAGGTCACCAGCGTTCATCTCTTCGTGTTTGAACGCCAGGTGGATGACACCATCCGATGCCGTCGCGGCCGCTCCGAGGATGTCCAGATCATCGAGGGAGCCACGGAGCACGTCTGCGCCAAGGGCCTCCACCGCGGCGGCAGAGGCGTCTGATCGGGCCAGACCGACGACCTCATGGCCGGCACCGAGCAGTTCGGGGATGACGGCAGAGCCGATGTGTCCGGATGCGCCTGTCACGAAGATACGCATGGAAATGCTCCTTGCACTGGTGGTTGGATCGGCGACCGCCGCTGACATCTGATGACACTTGGTGTCATGACCACGGTAGCAGGTATGTCACCGGGTGTCATCACTCAACCTCTACGATCGCCCAATGGCGCGTTGGGAGGCGGGGGCCGAGGGCCGGTTGGTCCAGGCCGCATACGAGCTCTACTTCGAGCGTGGGTTCGACGACGTGACCGTGGCGGAAATCGCCGCACGCGCCGGCCTGACCAAACGCACCTTCTTCCGCTACTTCGCTGACAAGCGCGAGGTGCTGTTCTCAGGGGCTGCCGCCTTTCAAGAGGACGTGGTTGCCGTGGTGACCAACGCACCCGATGGCGTCGCACCCATTGATGCCGTGGTTGCCGCGCTGGCGGCGGGGGGAACGGGACTGACCGAGTTGGGTGAGGGTGCCCGGCGCCGGCAGCACCTCATCGACACGTCCACCGAACTGCAGGAACGAGAGATGATCAAGATGGCGGCTCTCACCACCGCGATCAGCGAAGGCCTGGAACGACGAGGGATTCCCGAGGCGACGGCGAGCCTCACCGCCCAGGCGGGGGTGGCGGTCTTCAAGACCGCCTTCGAACGCTGGGCCCATCGGCAAGGATCGGTCGAATTCGCTCCTCTTCTCCTCGAAACACTCAATGAACTCCGGACGGCCCTTCGCTCCGACGACTGACACCCGGGCAGGTTCGGCGCACCTTCACAAGTTCTGATTCTTCAGGATGCGATCCAATTGTGGGGACCTCCAAGGCCATGGGTCGGAGCCGGTCTCCGAGGTGACTCGCGGTCTACGTTGCGGTGATGCGAACGCGGACCACCCCGGGACTGAGTGCGGTTCTGGCGCTGTGCGTGCTCTCCCTGGGGGCTCCGAACGCCGCCGGTGCCGCCGTGAGCGCATCGGGAAACGATGCTTACGGAGGCGCCCCACCCCAAGTGCGTGCCGCGGGGGCCGGCCAGTGGCCCCTTCCGGGCCATGACGACGACAACACCCGGGACGCCGGCCGCTCGCCCATTACCGCGCGGACCGTTTCCAAACTGGTGACCGCCTGGTCCGTCCCGATGACGGGCGCCCTCACCACCGCTCCGATCATTCTGGGTGGACGGATGTACGTCGAGGACAACAGCGGTTCGGTCGCCAGGATCTCCCGGTCCACCGGACGGGTGATCTGGCGCAGCAAACCCCTGGGCTTCTCCATCGGGCCCAGTGGCGTGGCCGTCGGATGGGGGAAGGTCTTCGCGGCCACCAGCAAGGGGGTGGCCGCCCTCAGCATGGCGACCGGTCAGGTGATCTGGAGCCGACAGCTGACGACGACCGCATCGCAAGGCGTGGACATACAGCCGACGGTCGTCGACGGTCTCGTCCTGATGGCGACGGTGCCGGTCAGTGTCGGCGGGATCTACAAGGGCGGCGATCGAGGTTGGCTCTTCGCCCTCCACGCCACCACCGGCAAGACCGCCTGGTCCTTCGACACGGTTGCCTCGCCCGACCTCTGGGGGAATCCGGCCGTGAACTCAGGCGGCGGCGCCTGGTATCCGCCGTCGATCGACCAGGCAGCCGACCGGGTCTACTGGGGGACTGCAAACCCGGCTCCGTTCCCGGGGACGGCACAGTTTCCGAACGGAACGAGCCGGCCCGGCTCGAACCTCTACACGGACTCCACCGTGGCACTGAACCTCCGCACCGGGCACCTCGAGTGGTACCACCAAGCCACTTCGCACGACATCTTCGATCGGGACTTCGTGCACACCATGATCGTGCACATCCCCCGTTCCGGCCACGACGTCGTCGTCGGGACGGGCAAGAGCGGACTCGTCGTCGGACTCGACCCGGTGTCAGGCCGGCTCCTGTGGCAGACCATGGTGGGTCTGCACCAGAACGGGGAGTTGCGCGCGCTCACCGGTCCCACGGTGGTGCTGCCGGGCACCTTCGGGGGTGTGCTCACCCCTCCCGCGTCGGCGGACGGCACCGTGTACGTGGCCACGCTGAACGCTCCGGACACGCTGTATCCGGACAAGACGGCCTACTTCGGCGGCAAGCTCGGGACGTATCCCGGTGAGGTGGTCGCCCTGAACGGTGCGACCGGCAGCGTCGTCTGGGACACCAAGGTGCCCGGCGACCCCACCGGGGGCGCCACGGTGGTGAACAACCTTGTGTTGACCGCCACCTATCAGGGCAGTCTGGTGGCGCTCAATCGAGGCACCGGCAAAATCGTCTGGGTGCACACGCTGCCGGGTGCCGTGAACGGCTGGCTCTCGATTGCCGGCAACCTGGTCGTGATTCCGGTCGGGGGAACGCAACCCCCAGAGGTGCTGGCTCTCCGCCTCCCGGCAAGTACGACGTAGCGCCCGCGACCCTTAGGGTCGAACAGAGACGATCCGTGCACCTGCTCGCCCAGGCCTCACCTCAGATGAGCAATCAGTGGGAGCCGCCCCGATGACCCTGATCCTCAAGCCCGGCACCAGTTGGAGCGAGGCCTACGCCCGGTGCCGCACCGTGGCGCCGGAGGCTTTCGGAGCCGAGCACCTGCGCAACCTGGCCGGGGGTGACTGGTCCGATGTCGGGCGGACGGTGCCGCACCTCAGTCCCATCGATGGGATGCCCATGATCGGCCCGTCGGTAGTCGACGCCCCGGTCGCCGTCGAGGCCATCGCGCAGGCCTGCATCGCGCACCGTGACTGGAGCCGCACGACGCTCGAACGCCGGCGCGAGCTCGTACTCGAAGTCCTGGACCTCATGGCAACCCAGCGTGAACTGCTGGCCCTCCTCCTGGTCCACGAGATCGGCAAACCCTGGCGGCTCGCCCTCGCCGACGTGGATCGCTGCCTCGACGGGGTCCGCTGGTACGTCGACGTGGTGGAGGACCAGCTGGCCGCCTTCGGGCAGCCACGGGTCCCACTGCCCGGACCGGTGTCGAACATCGCCAGCTGGAACTATCCGATGAGCGTCCAGATCCACGCCGAGCTGGTCCAGCTGCTCTGTGGCAATGCCGTGGTGGCCAAGACCCCCTCGCAGGGGGGCTTTCATTGCCTTACGTTGGCGCACGCGCTCATGCACCGGGTCGGCCTCCCGGTCACCCTCCTCTCGGGTGAGGGCGCCCAAATCGGTGAGGCGCTGGTGCGCACGCCGGGGATCGGGGCCATTGCCTTCGTCGGTGGGCGAGCGACAGGGCGTCGAGCCGCCATCTCCATGGCCGACCCGCACCTGCGCCACATTTACGAGCAGGAAGGCCTCAATACGCTCGGCGTCTGGGACTACTCGGACTGGGACACCTTGGCGGCCCAGATCACCAAGAGCTTCGAGTACGCCAAGCAGCGCTGCACCGCCTATCCGCGTTTCGTCGTCCAGCGACGCCTTTTCCCCGACTTCTACGAGGCCTACCGTCGCGGCATGGCCGGCGTGCGCTTCGGCCATCCCTTGGCCGTGGCTGCAGCGGACGACCCGTTGCCCGAGCTCACGTTCGGCCCGGTGATCAACGCGGCCAAGGCAGCGCGACTGCGTGGACAACTCGAAGAGGCCTTGGGAGGAGGGGCAGTCCCGTTGCATCTGGGATCGCTCGACGATGCCCGTCTGCTGCCTGACCAGGACGCCGGGGCCTACAGCCCACCGGCCTGCGTCCTGGCGCCGGCCCCGTCATGGTCACTCCAGCACTCCGAGCCGTTCGGGCCGCTCGACTCGGTGGTCGTCGTCGACTCCGAGGCCGAGCTCATCGGCGCCATGAACATCTCGAACGGATCGCTGGTCGCCACCATCTCGACCGACGACCTCGAATTCGCCGAGCAGCTGCGGACGCAGATTCAGGCCTTCAAGGTCGGCGTCAACACATTGCGCAGCCGCGGGGACCGTGACGAGGTCTTCGGCGGTCTCGGACAGTCCTGGAACGGCGCCTTCGTCGGCGGGGACCTCTTGGTGCAGGCCTTGACCTACGGACCCGAAGGGGCCGACGAGGATCTCTACGGGAACTACCCGGCGCGACTGGTCCTGCCCAGCCGTTGAGCATCGGCCCTATGTGCCATCCTGGGCGGAGATGCCTGGGGTGGGATCCGCCGACCGAAGCCAACGTTTCTCCGGGCGGGTCGCCATCGTCACCGGCTCGACCGCCGATCCGAGCATCGGCCGACTGAGCGCCCAGCGACTGGCCCGCGAGGGCGCGTCGGTCGTCATCAACGGCCGCGACGGGGAACGCGTGCGAGCGACCGAGGAGGCCTTCCGGGCCGAGGGCCTCGACGTCGTCGGTGTCGTCGGATCAATGGACACCGAGCAGGCCGTCGCCGTGCTCACCGACCGCGCTCTGGAAGCCTTCGGCCGCGTCGACCTGCTCGTGAGCACGGTCGGTGGTGCGCCCCATCCGCTGTCCTTCGATGCCATCAGCGAGGAGCAGCTCCTCGAGACGTTCCGGCTCAACACCTGGCCGACTGTCGCCCTCGTTCGAGCCGCGCTCGCACGGGGACTGGGTGAAAATGGCGGCTCGGTGGTGACGATCTCGAGTGGCTCACCGCGCAAGACGACCTCGGCCATGGTCTCCTACGCCGCAGCCAAGGCGGCGCTCAACGCCATGACCCGCACCATGGCGGCCGATCTGGCGGGACAGGGTGTGCGACTGAACGCCGTGAGCCCCGGATTGGTGCGCACCACAGCCACGCGCCCCCTGTGGAAGACCGACGGCGGCGCCGCGGCGGGGTCGGCGCTCCCACTGGGGCGGCTCACCGAAGCAGAGGACGTCGCGGCAGCGGTGTGCTTCCTCCTCTCCGACGACGCCCGGCAGATCACCGGCATCACCCTCGATGTCGACGGCGGGAACCACCTCTCGAGCGGATGGACGCCGATCCGGTAGTTATGGCGCCGGTGGCGCCGCGGCCGGGAGCGCCTTCTTCAGCAGCGGCACCACCGTGGTCCCGATCTGCTCAATCTGTTCCCGCACCTGTTCCCCCGTCATGCCGGGCAGCTGTACCCGGAGGTTGAGCGCGTCCGCTCCGACTTCGGCCATGACCGCCGCCAGCCGCTCGGCCACCTGGCGTGGATCGTCGGACGCCACCGTCTGGTCGGCGCCGAACGTCCGGGTGTTCGGGGCATAGTTCTCATAGACCGCCCGCTGGTCCTCGACCAGCCCGGACCGCAGGCGACCGAGCCAGACCCGGCGGATCAGCACCTTGGCGCCCGCGCCCCCCGCTCCGTCGAAAGCCCGGGTCAGACGGATCAAACGCTGCGGCGCCGACATGCCCTCCATGAGGATGCCGGCTCCGCACCCGGCGGCCCGGGCGGCGGCGGCCTCCGAGACCGCGGCACTCAGCACGGGTACCGGAGCGTGCCGGCACGCCACGAGGGCGGGATCACCTTCGAGCGGGCCCAAGTCCTCACCGCGCAACATGGCCACCAGCCGCGGCAGCTCCGCCTTGAACCTCTCCACCGCCTCGTCCTGGCCCACGCCGGCCACGTCGAAGTCCAAGGGGAGGGCGCCAGCCGCCACGCCGAGCCCGACGCGACCGCCATGGCGGGCCTGGAGCCACGCCACCTCTTCGGCCACGAGCGCCGTGGACCGCAGCGGCAGCAGGAGCGGGGCGGCGGCGGCCCAGCCCGTGGCGTGCTCTTCGAGGACGAAGGAGGCCATCTGCAGCGGCTGGGCCATGTAGCCGGCGAAACCACCGTGGTGCTCACTGGTCATCACCCCGTCGAAGCCGTTCTTGAGGGCGAGGCGGGCCTGGGCGCAGAGCTCGTCGACGATGGCGTCGGCGCGCAGCTCGTTGTGCGGGTAGAGCCGGATGGAGACCGATCCCGGCGCAAAGGGCGCCCGCATGCTCAGCGGATGGTCCCCGCTCCCGGGATGAGCGGTAGATCCAGGGCGGTGGCCCAACCGGGCGGCAGGTCGTTCACTGCCGGCACGGCATTGAGGGCCCGCAGCCCGGTAGCCAGGCACCCGGCGGCCGCGGCGTCACGCCCCGAGCCGTCGGTGAAGCGGAAGGCCGTCTCCTGCGTGATCGACGGCGTGCCCTCGATCTCCACCCGGTAGACGTCGTCCTGGGTGCCACGGGGCCAGTCCGGCGCGGCGTCGGTGCCCACCCGGTTCACGTGCTCGAGGCAGATGCGGGGCTCGCCCTTGTACATCCCGTTGATGGTGAAGTGGATGGCGGCCACCTCGCCCGCATTGATGACGCCCTTGGCCGTCGTGATGGGCGCATCGGTCACCCACTTGTCCCATGTCGAGGTGATTTCGTCGAGCTCAATGCCGACCGCGTGCGCCATCATCGGCACGGTGGCACCCCACGACATGACGAGGATGTCGGTGTGCTCCAGCAGGGGGGTGAACTCCGGTGGACGGCCGATGCCCATTTCGTCCTCGTACGCACCCGTGTAGTTGATGTAGTCGACGAGCTCGAGCGCCTTGACCTTGCGCACCTCGGCGCACAGGCCCATCAGGGTCATGGGGAGCAGGTCGTTGGCGAAGCCGGGGTCGATACCGGTGGTGAAGCACGTGGCACCACCTTCCGCGCATGCCTCGGTGATGGGGTCGATCCACGAGGGCGGGTTGAGCGACATGGAGGGCCAGACCCACGGGGTCATGGCCGTCGAGGACACGTCGATGCCGGCGCGCAGGAAGGCGCCCATGTCCCGGATGTTGGCGTCGGCCAGGCCGGCCGTGGGGCCGTAGTGCACCAGGGCGTCGGGGTGCAGGGCGATGAGCGCCTGCAGGTCGTCGGTGGCGATGATCCCCGTGTCCGGGATGCCGCAGATGTCACCGACGTCGCGGCCGACCTTGTCCTTGTCGCTGACGCCGACCCCGACCAGCTCGAAGTTCGGGTGCCGCAGCACCTCGGGGATGATCATCTTCCCCACGAATCCCGTACCCCAGACGACGACCTTCTTCTTCGTGCTCATGGGGGACAGCATCGCATCACGGCGGGTGGCCTGGCTCAGCCGTCGCGGTCACTGGAGGTCCCCGGGGCCCGGGAGGGCGGTCATCGCGTGGCCCGGGACGAGGCCGCCGGGAGACCGGGAGTGCGAAGAACCGCAAGTGGGCGGGGCCGAAGCCCCGCCCACTTGGACAGTCCGTTTGAGGAGAGGTCAGGCGGCTGAGCCGAAGAACGGCATGCCTTCCCCCGGAGGACCGAAGGTGAAGAGGCCACCGTCGGAGGCCACCATCCAGTACCCGTCGTAGGAGTTGTTGTTGAACCCACCCACGACCGGCTTGTTGAGCGTGATGCTCCCGGTCGACCCGAAGAAGGGGGCGCCGTAGGAGAACACACCGCCATCGGAGGCGATCAGGCGGTACCCGCTCCCGTCCGAGACCGGCGCGATGGCCACGACCGGCTTGTTCAGCTTGATGCTCCCGGTCGAGCCCTGGAACGGCGCGTTGTACGAGAACACCCCACCGTCGGAGGCGACGAGCCAGTAACCCCCGGTGGCCCGGTCGAGGGCCATGCCGACGACCGGCTTGTTCAGCTTCATGCTCCCGGTCGAGCCCTGGAACGGCGCGTTGTACGAGAACACCCCGCCGTCGGAGGCGACGAGCCAGTAACCCGTCCCGTTGAGAGTGGGCGTGATGCCGACCACTGGCTTGTTCAGGTGGATGCTCCCCGTCGAACCGAGGAACGGCGCGTTGAAGGCGAACACGCCGCCGTCCGACCCCACGAGCCAATAGCCACCGGTGGCGCGGTCGACGGCCATGCCGACGATGGGTTGGTTGAGCTTGACGCCCGTCAGCGAGCCATAGCAGGTGGCAGCGCCAAAGGCCGCCACTGCGCCGGCCGAGTTCACCTCGTAGTAGCCGGTGCCGTCATCGAGCGCAGCGCCACCGACCACGGTGCCCGAAGGCAGGGTCGAGACGCAGCTCGTCTGGACGGGACCAGGCGTGGCCGGTCCGGCCCCGGGAACCGTCTGGAACCACAGGTAGGCGTTGGTGGGCACCTCGCCGATACCGTCGACGCCGATCCCGCTGTTCGGCTGGTTCTCGAGCGCCTTGACGGCCGAGTAGCTCTTCGCGGTCTCGACCGAGTTCAGGCCGGCGGCCGACGTCACGGGGATGACGATGACGTTCCACCACTCAGGCTGGTCGCCGTTACGGGTGGTCAGGAGGTGGTCGTGTCCCGGTAGCGGCACGTTGTCCAGCGACGCAGCCGGCGCACCGAGCACGGTGGCCAAGCGGGACAGGTCGATGGTGGCCGGGTGATCGATGCAGGTGATGGCGCTCGAGCACTGGTTGTACGAGACCGGTGGGGTGGAGTACAGCGGCACCGGGATGTACAGCGGGTCGATGTTTCCGTTGGTCACCGTCGGTGAGGGCGGGGTCTGATCGGCCACACCGGGTGGCACCGTGTTCGGAGCTGCACCGGCCTCACAGCCGGTCGACGAGGCGGAGGACACGGTGGTGTCACAGAAGAACGGTTCGGTGTAGAGCGCGTTCACGTCCTGCCCGTCGATCCAGTCGTGGCTGATGCCGATGTTCTGGCAGTTCGGTGCGGTGGCACCGCAGTCGTTCTGCAGGTTGTCGATCACCGTGCCCGGCTCGGTCTGGTTGACCGTCGGGTCGGGGTTCGGGGCCGTAGCGACAGCTGCTCCCGGAGGAGCCGTCGCCGTCAGGTTGGCCGCCTGGGCGGCCGGCACCGTGCCGGGAAGGACCTGGAAGAACAGCGAAGCGTTGGTGGGCTCCTCGACCGCCGTGCCGGCGCCGATGGCGGCGGTGATGGCCGCCGTGCTGGTCAGCGTGCTGAAGGTCGCGGGGTCTTTGGTGGCCACCACGGCGACGTTCCACCACTCGGGCAGGCCGCCGTTGCGCGTGCCCACCACATGGTCATGCGCCGGGATCGGGACGTTGTCGAGGCTGCTGGCGTCGGCCACGCCGAGGTAGCCGGCCAGCGCGGAGAGGTCGATGGTCTCGGGGTGATCGATGCAGGTCGCCGTCGCCGTGCACTGCGTGGGCGGCGGGTTCGAGAACACCGGCACCGGGATGTAGAGGGTGTCCTGGTGCGTCGTGTTCCCGAGGGTGGTGCCGTTCACCGAAGTGGGGCTAGGCGAGCCCGACTCGGGGGCCCCGACCTCACAGCCGGTAGCGGCATGGGAGGGAACGTTCTGGTCGCAGTAATAGTCCTCGCTGTAGAGGAGGTCGACATTGGTCCCGTTGTAGTAGCCGTAGGACTCACCGACCTGACCACAGGTCGGAGCGTCGTTGCCGCAGTTGTACTGCAAGGGGTCGATGGTGGTCCCGTTGTCGCCCGACGGTGGCGGCACCTGCACCGCGTGCGGCGAAGTGACGGCCGTGGCCGCCTGCGCGCCCACGATGCCGGACACGCCGAGAACGACCACGAACAGTGACGCCACCAAGGCCGTCACTGTTCGCACTGAAAATCCAATCAGATCCAATCGATGTCTCACTGCGTACACCTTTCGTGAAAGGGAGCCCGACGCGGTGACAACACAGTGCGTTTCGCTGTCGCCGGATCGGATTCCATCGAGTGGCACGGATTCCACGACAGATCGACGCAGATGGGGATGGCCACGGAAGCTGTTCGGCACGGCGTTGCCAGTCGGATGACAGCTTTGTGCCAGCTCGGCCCAAGGTGTCCGGCCACGTGGCATCACACTTCCTTCACACCGGGATTGCGGACGCGTCACATCTGCAGGTGACGGTGGTTCCGAAGAGACGATGAGGACGATGAGGACGAACGGATGCAGCGGATGAGGCAATCGGTGACGGAGAGCTGGTCAGCGCTGAGTCTGGCGGCGCGGCTGTGGTGGACAGGCCTGACCGCGGTCGGCATCGCCGCTGTCCTGGTGTTGGCGGCAACCGCAGTGTCCGATGCTTCGTCACACGCTGCGCCGGACACCACACCGGCGGCGAAGCACGCGTCCTCGGCCTCGGCCAGCGGCTCAAGCGCGATGGCTGGGATGTCCATGGGAAGCGCGCACCCGGGCTCGTCGTCGTCGTCGGGCGGTTCGGCGCAGACGACGTCGACCTTGTGCCGCAATGTCAGGGGAGCGACGACCATGTCCGACGGCATGGTCATGGCACCTGTCCCGTCCGGGACCCCGACGGCGTCCCAGCGGGCCGCCGCCAACCAGCTCGTTGCCGAGACCACGGCCACACTGTCGAAGTTCGCAAGCCTCTCCACTGCCACGGCGGCCGGCTACACCCCGGCCACGAACCCCGACGGGTACCTCGTCCACTACGCCAACTGGGAGATCGCCAAGAACGACGGGTTCGATCCGTCCAACCCCGCGTTCTTGATGTACGCCAACACGGTCGACGGCCCGAAGCTCCTGGGTGCCATGTACCTCGGCCCGGCACCGTGCACGCCCGGACCCGACATTGGTGGGTCGCTCACCCAGTGGCATGCCCATGACAACCTCTGCCTGTCAGGCGGCCGGGTCGTCGGCAGGACGTCGACCACCGGCACGTGCGCCGCCGGCGTCCACAACTCCAACACCTACTTCATGCTGCACGTGTGGACCGAGCCGTCGCTGGCCTCGACCCACCAATTCCAGCCTGACCTGACCCGGGCCGAGTTGGCGCCGATCATCCGGGGTCAGGCGTGATGTCGGGCAGGTCCACTGGACCGACCCGGGTCAGCGCGCGGACCATCCAGATCGCCCTCGGAGTCATCTGGCTATTCGACGGTCTGCTGCAGCTGCAGCCCAAGATGTTCGGGCCCGACTTCGCCAACCAGGTCATCCTCCCCACGGCGCAGGGCCAGCCGGACCTGGTGTCCAGCACCATCACCCACATGGCACACCTGATCGCGCTGCAACCCACACTCACCAACACCGTCTTCGCCGCTGTGCAGATCCTCATCGGCGTCGGGCTGCTTATTCGGGAGACCGTGCGACCGGCCCTCGTCCTCTCCTTCGTGTGGGCACTCGGCGTGTGGGCCCTCGGCGAGGGTTTCGGCATGCTCTTCACGGGCATGGCGTCCCCCCTCACCGGTGCGCCGGGTGGCGCACTCCTCTACGTGGTCATTGGCCTCCTGGTCTGGCCGCGCCGGACGCGGACCGTTGCGACTCCAGTGGTGGCGGGTCCGGCCACCGCCGAAGGCCCGCTGGGCGCTCGCGGTGGCAAGGCACTGTGGGCGATCGTCTGGGTGGGCATGGGGATTCTCTGGCTGCTGCCCGCCAACCGGGCCGGCGGCATGATCTCAGGGGCGATCAGCGGCGCCGTCACCGGCGAGCCGGGCTGGCTGGCCCACGTGCAGCTGTCGGTGGCCCACGCCTTCGGGAACGGCGGCGGGTCGGCGGCCATCGCCTGCGCGGTCCTGTCCTTTGTCATCGGTCTGGGCCCGTTGGTGTCGCGGCAGACGACCGTATTCCTGGTGGCGGGCGCCGCGCTGGCCCTCGACTACTGGGTGTTCGGAGAGGCCTTCGGGCAGCTCTTCAGCGGTATCGGCACGGACCCCAACAGCGGACCCCTGCTCGTGTTGTTGGCGCTGGCGCTCTACCCGAACAGCGCGGCCGCGGCCTCGGTACCCGACCCCGGCACGACCCGGACGGCGAGCGGGGCCGCCTCTTCGGTCGCGCTGTCCATCGGGACATAGAAGAGGACACGCCCCGTAGGAACGGATTTGCAGGGCCGGGTCTCAGGCGGTGCCGGGCGGCGCCCACGGGCGGGACAGCACGCTGTGCACCATGGGCACGAAGGTCGACAGCGGCTCTGACGGGTAGTCGGCCTCGAACGACACCTCGTCCCAATTCGTCGTGAAGTCGACACAGTCCTGGTAGTACGGGCTGTCCTTGAACTGGTCGCGGGCGTTGGGGTCGAGGCCCAGGTGGCGGGCGTAGAAGTAGGTCTGGAAGATGGCGTGATGGGCCAAGACCCAGTGATTCTGCTCGGAGATGAACGGCTTGAGCAGTGCCGCCCCGGCCACGCCGTGGTTCAGCGGTGCGAGGGTCTCGCCCACGTCGTGGAGTAGGGCGCAGACGATCAGCTCCTCGTCGGCACCGTCACGCATGGCCCGGGTCGCCGTCTGCACGCTGTGCTCAAGGCGGTCGACCGGGTAGGCGTCGTCGCCTTTCAGGCTGCTCAGCAAGGAGAGGAGGAGGTCCGGGAGCCTGGCCAGGTTGCGCTCGTGCACCCGGCGCAGGATCTCGAAGTCGGCGTCGGTCCCGTCGTCGAGGCGGTCGAAGTGCATTTTGCCCACATCTGCATCAGTCACGGCCGAATTGTACAAAAGCAGGCCTTGCGGGAACACGGGGTGCGGCCCCACCGGACCGAACGCGGAACGTCCCGCAACGGCCGCAGTTCGGCCGTTGCCACCTCATGCGGGCGCACGAACGCGCCGATATGTAGTGCTGTGAGCACTGGGTCCGACACAGTCACCCGGCAACAGAGTTCTGCCGGCAGGGGCCGCTGGCACTGGTACTCCCCTCACCGGGCGATCGTCCTCGTGGGCGTGATCTTGACCGTCATCGCCCTGGCCGGCGGCTTACTCGGGGTGGCCAACGCGTCCAAGGCCGAGTCGTTGACTGCCGAAATGTCACAGCGCTATCTCGTGCTCCTAGGTCCGGTCCGTGATCTCCGGGGAGCGGCGGCGGCGTTCCAGGTCGTCGCCGAAGAGGCGTTCCACAACGTGGTGGTGCCCGCGACGCTCGTGCCGGTCGCGGAGACCGACGGCCAGAACGCGACCAAGTCCTTCAACACCCTGGAACGCCTTCTCACAGCGACGGGCGATACAAGCCTGGCTCCTACCCTGGCCGCCCGGATGGCTTCCTTCGTTGCCGCGCAGAACACCCTCGGTGCCTTTCTGGCGGGCGGACCGCAGACCCCGCAGACCGCGCAGCTGGCCAAGGTGGAGGAAGCAACGCAGGCGAGCCTCGATGCAACGCTCTCATCCTTTCAGGACACCATCAGCGCTCGACTCGTCACAACGGCTGAGCAGGCGCAGGCCGCCGCCAGCCGCGCTCGAGACGAGCTCCTGTGGTCCATCGTCATTGGTGTAGTCCTGGCGACCGCCGTCATCCTTGTGCTCACGAGACACGCAGTTCGGGTGGAGCGCTATCAGGCCAAACAGGAGGCCGTTCAGTCCGATCTCGCACGGAGGATCGCCTTCGAGGCAAGCCTGCAATCCGCACTCGAGATGTCACGGGCGGAGAGTTCCGTCTTCGACCTCGTGGCAGAAGCGTTGAGCGAGGCTGCGCCGGGCATGCACTCCGAGCTCCTGCTGGCTGACTCCAGCAAGGCACACTTCCGGCAGGTGCTCGTCAGCACGGCCCAAGCGGACGAAGTCGGCTGCGGGGTGATGTCCCCCGATGACTGCCCCGCTGCATCGAGGGCGCGCACCATGATTTTCCCGGACAGCACGGCACTCGACGCCTGCCCGAACCTTCGGGGCCGAGGGTGCTCCGCTCTTTGCGTCCCTATGGGCATCAGCGGGAACTCCGTTGGGGTCTTCCACATCACCACGGTGGACGGTACGCCGCCGTCCGGCGTGGTAGAGCGGAACATTGAGGTGGTGGCGCGGCGGGCATCGGAGCGGATGGCCATGCTGCGCGCTTTCGAAGTCTTCCAGTCCCAGGCAAACAGCGACTCGCTCACAGGCCTCATGACGCGCCGGAGCCTGGAGACGGCGGTCCGAGAGCTCCACGCCACGGGCACGCCCTATGCCGTCGCTTACGGCGACCTCGACCATTTCAAGGATCTGAACGACGTCTTCGGGCATGCCACCGGCGACCGCGCCTTGCGAACGTTCTCGCAGGTACTCAGGGACTCTCTCCGGCCCGCCGACATTCCGGGCCGCTATGGGGGGGAGGAATTCGTCATCGTCCTCCCCGAGTGTCCCGTCGATGAGGCGCGCCAGGTGCTCGAGCGAGTGCGCGAACGGATGGCCGAGCGGATCGTCATTGCCGAGCTCCCCCGGTTCACCATCAGCTTCGGCCTCGCTTCATCGGAGCAGGCCGAAACGTTCGATGGGGTGGTGGCTCTCGCTGATGCCGCACTGTTGAGCGCCAAGGGCGGGGGACGGGATCAGATCGTCATCGCGGCCGGAGACGGTCAGCCGGCCGCGACCCCCTTGGCCGTCCGCGCTCAGTTGGACGCCAACATCACCTGATTTCCGCCGTGCCGTTTCATTCGCCGCAGCTCTCGACGGTCTGATGCCTGCTCTCCCGATGAGGCCCGAGAACCATTTGGGCCGGAGAGACCCATCGAAAAGAGAGGCCCCACTCAGCCGGTCGTCACCTTGGCGTTCCCCAGCGCAGTGATGGCACCACTCGAAATGAGGAAGCCGTCCCCACTGGTGAGGGTGCACTTCATGCCCGCCGTCGACGAGGCGCAGGTGAACGGCCCGAGAGTGATCGACTGACCGTAGGCCAACGTGGGCGTGTTCAGGGCGCCGTTGGAGAGACAGTTGACCCCTGCGCATTCGGTGAGAATGCTGTCCGCCCCCAGAGTCGCCGACCTGGGTGGCGAGACGGTGAGGCAGAGCGTGCTCGTGAGCGAGCTCGGACCGAAGTTGAAGTCGATCTCGCAGCTGATGTTCTTCGATGGCGAGAGGAACTCGGTCGTCGTCGACGACTGCGGGATCAGGGTGCCGGTGGTCTGGGACGTGCTCGACGTGGTACTGGCTGGCGTCGTCGTCGGTGTGGTCGTCGGTGTGGTCGTCGGCGTTGTCGTCGGTGCCGTGGTCGTCGTGGTGGTGGTCGACGTGGTGGTGGTCGACGACGAGCTCTGTCCGGACGGGCTGCTCGAACAGGCGGCGAGCGCCAGGGCACAGGCCGGGAGGATCAACAACCGAACGGTCCGACGTCGCTGCGCTCGCACCATCGTCGCAGCCTACGTGGGCAGTGCCGCTCTCTCGGGGTTCTCTACGATCGCCGTGGGGGAACCGCGCCACGACCGCTCGGTCAGGAGCGCGCCGGCACCGTCCCGATCACCGAGGCGCGCTCCATGGAGCGGCGCTGCGGCCAGTAGTCGCTCGAGGCGTAGTGCTGCACGGCCCGGTTGTCCCAGAACGCCACCGCATCCTTGGTCCAGGTGAAGCGGCACTGGTGCTCGGGGGCATCGGCCTGCCGGCACAGCCGGTCGAGCAGCTCCAGGCTGGCCGCTCGGTCGAGCCCTTCTATGTGGCTGACGAACGGGCGGTTGACGTAGAGGTGCAGCTTCCCGGTGGCGGGGTGTGTGCACACCACAGGGTGGCGCACCGGTGGGTACTGCTCCTGCGCCTGGCGCCGCTCCTCCCCGGACATGGAGAGCCCGAAGGTCTGGGTGAAGTCGTGCACCGCCCACAGCTCGTCGATCTCGTCCTTCGTCTCCTGGTCGAGACCGTCGTAGGCGGCGTACATGTCCGAGAAGAGCGTGTCGCCGCCGGAGTCCGGCACCGCCACGGCATGGAGGATCGCCCCCATGGACGGGCGGGCGCGCCAGGTCACGTCGTGGTGCCACGAGTTCTCGTAGCCGCTGACCTCCGCCGTCTTCTCGAAGCGGACCAGTTCGGGCTCGCCGGTGTTCGACGGCAGGAACGGGTGCACCTCCAGCTCGCCGAAGCGACGCGCGAACGCCACGTGCTGCGCCGGGTCCAGCGGCTGGTCCCGGAAGAAGATGACCTTGTAGTCGTGCAACGCCTGGCGCAACTCGGCCACCACGGGATCGGGCAGCGTCTCGGTGAGGTCGACGCCGCTGATTTCCGCGCCCACCGTCGAACCCAGCTGCCGGGCGTCGAAGTGCTCCCATTGCAGTGTCGCCAGGCGATCCCGCTCTGCCGCCACGTGGGTGAAGGGGCCCACCGCAATGCTGTAACCCGGCAGGCGGAAGGTGCCGGGCCGGTTCGAGGTCGCTGCCGTCGTGGTCACCTCCGTACTGTACCGAGCCGCCGGTGCGCCTGAACGGGCAGGACGTGTGCCGCGGGCTTTCTTATACTGACCACATGACCCTCCGACTGGACCTCCCCTCCTGGCGCGCCCGCGGCGCATGAAGGCGAACAGCGCGACCCAGAGTGCGGTGCGGCGAGCAGTGCTCGATGCCACGGGTGCCGACGACCGGTTGACCGTGACCCAGACCGTGGCCACCGACGGGTGGGGCGACGTCCTGTACGTCGACGTCTACGCGCGTTCGCGCCATACGACCCTCGTGGACCTCAGCCCCGCGCTACGCAAGGCTGTGGCCGTGGTGGCCGACCGGCCCTATGAGCGCGTCAGCATCAAGTGGCGCCTCAGCAACACCTGAGGGGACGTCAATCGGCCGCGATGGCGGCGAGCACATCGAGCTTGGCGGCGCGGCGTGCCGGCCAGCTGGCCGCGATCAGGCCGAGCACGGCGGCCAGGACCAGGAAGACGACGAGGCTGCTGAACGGCACCACGATGTCGGTGATCCCCTGCGACTTGAGCGACCAGGCCAGCGCAATGCCGAGACCGGTCCCGACAATGATCCCGATGATGGCGCCGAACACGGCGAGGATCACCGACTCGGAGCGGATCATGGCCCGGATCTGCCGGCGCTTCATGCCCACGGCACGGAGCAGGCCGATTTCGTGCGTGCGCTCGAACACCGACAGCATGAGGGTGTTGACGATCCCGATCAGGGCGATCAACACGGCCAGGGCGAGCAGTGCGTAGACCAGGCCCAGCAGCTGGTTGACCTGGGCCTGCTGGGACTTCTCGAACTGGGCCCGGGTCTGGATCTTCAGGTTCGGGTACGAGGCCAGGGCGTGCGAGACGCTCTGACCGACCCCGGCGCTCCCATTCGTCTTCAAGAGGACGGCGATCGGCAGGGCGTTGGCGAAGTGGGTGAGGAAGAAGCCGTCCCCGACGAGGTACTTGCCGATCAGCGAGTTCGCCTTGAACACGCCGCCGATCCGCATGGTGGTGTTCCCTGTCTTGGCGAACTTCACCGGCACCACGTCCCCGACGGCGAGATGCTTCGAGTTGGCTGTGGTGGTGTCGATCAGCAGCTGGCCGTCGGCCAGCGTCGACGATGAGCCTTCCGTCATGTTGAGGATCACCGTGTCGGACAGGTGGCGCGTCGACACCGCCGTCAGATTCTCCAGCGATCCCTTCAGCTCGAACTGGTCCTGGTACACGGTCGAGGTCGCGGTGACCCCGTTGACCGCCGCTGCGGTCGGGCCCACCGCATTACTGAAGCCGCCCTGCGCGTTGTTCCCTGTCGTGATGATGAAGTCGGCGCTGATGGCGTTGTCCACGCTGCTGGTGGCGGACCGCGACAGCGAGGCCCCGAAGACGGCGATGGCCGAGACGAGCGCCAGACCGACCATGAGGGCCGACGCCGTCTGCGCCGTGCGGCGCGGGCTGCGCATGGAGTTCTCCCGCCCGAGCCGCCCCGACATGCCGAGGAGGCGGGCCAGGGGGCGGCCGATCAGGCTGGCCATCGGCCGCGCCACGGCCGGGGCCAGGCGGGCCACCCCGACGAAGATCAAGACTGCGCCCAGGCCCACCAGGGCGATGGCCGGGGCCGTGAGCCCGACGGCCAGCGCGGCCACGCCGGCCAGGGTGATGGCGATGCCCCAGGTGAAGCGGCGGCGCAGCGAGATCTCGACCTCGCTCTGCTGATCCGAGACGGCGGCCACCGGCGCGATGCGCACGGCCCGCCGGGCCGGGCTGATGGCCGACGCCACCGTCACGCCCACCCCGACCACCAGGCAGACGATCACCGTGCGGGGCTCGAAGACGAGGGGGCCGGACGGGAGCGTCACGCCGAAGCCACTCAGCAGCGCCTCCAGCCCGAGCGCGGCCAGCACCCCCAGCCCCAGCCCGATCAGCGACGAGACCAGCCCCACGATCGCCGCCTCGAGCAGCACGGAACGGAAGACCTGGCGCCGACTGGCGCCGACGATGCGCAGCAGCGCCAGCTCGCGCGTGCGCTGGCCGACAATGATGGAGAACGTGTTGAGGATGGTGAAGCCCCCCACGAACAGCGCGATGAACGCGAAGACGAGGAGTGCGGTGTTGAAGAAGCCCAGCGCCTGGCTGATGGAGCTGGTGGCCTCGTCGATCACCGTCTGACCTGTCACCACCTCGTCGCCGCGGGGCAGGGCCCGCGCGATGGCACGCTGCACCGTCGCCTTGTTCGCACCCGGCTGGGCGACGACATTGATGTTGTCGAATTTGCCGACCTCGCCCAGCACGGCCTGCGCGGTCGGGATGTCGAATGCGGCCAACGTCGCCCCGGCCAGGTTGTTGGCCGTGCCGAAGCGCGCCAGTCCGGTGATGGTGAAGGTCCTCGTCGGCCCTTCCAGCAGGATGCGCACGTTCTGACCGACCTTGAAGTGGTACTTCTGCGCCGTGCCCAGGTCCATGACGACGTCGTGCGGTGTCGTCGGCGCCGTCCCTTGGCTCAGTCGGAGGGGTGAGAGCGCCGGGTTGGGGTCATAGGCGAACCCGAGGGTGGGCGCGCCGCCCGTGGTGATCGCCTTGCCCGCCGGGGAGATGTACTGCGCATAGCCGGTGACCGAGCCTTCGGCCGCCTCCACGCCGGGCACGGCGCGCACCGTCGACACGAGGGACTCGGGGACCGGGTTGCGGGTGGCGGTGCCCCCACTCCCGAACTGCGCCACGCCGCGTACCTGGAAATCAACGTTATGGTAGATGTTCCC
>Ga0302202_10001793_pt1 | contig 26061 bp, 10 predicted proteins | sample II_Bog_N3_3_FD_194579 | JGI IMG/M metagenome (GOLD analysis project Ga0302202, IMG submission 194579) | Peat permafrost microbial communities from Stordalen Mire near Abisko, Sweden - II_Bog_N3_3 | ecosystem: Environmental > Terrestrial > Soil > Wetlands > Peat | place: Sweden: Abisko...
GCGCAAGTTCTTGCACATTAGAGGAGGCAAATTCCGAAATCAGCGCGAAAAGTCGCTTCGTTCGTGACTGAGGGACATGATTGAGAAATGTGATTGGCGACGGCGACGTCAGCGGAAAAATAGGATTGATCGGTGTCGATATAAAGTGTCGATGGAAGAAGACTAACAGCTTTCGCGGGCTGTGTACAATCGGCATGAACGAATGAGCCGCGCCCAAAATCTCGCGAAAACACGCGCTGCCAGCCGGAGAAAGCTGCACACCAAAGCACCTCCGAGAAGCGGGCCATTCTTCACCGGCACCAAGCTGAAGGCCGTCTTCTGCCTTCTGCTCGCAGCCGTGACCATAGCCCTCTACAGCCCCGTCATTAGGCACCCTTTTGTCGTCCTCGACGATGGCGATTACGTCACCGGCAATCTCCACATCCAGGGTGGTTTGGCCTGGAGCACCATCCGGTGGGCCTTTACCTCGACCGACGCTTTTAATTGGCATCCCCTGACTTGGCTGTCGCATGCTCTCGACTACCAACTCTTTGCCTTGCACCCGGCCGGCCATCATCTCGACAGCGTGCTGATTCACGCCCTCAATGCGGTGTTGCTGTTTCTGCTGCTGGCCTGGCTTACCAAGCGCATGGGACCGAGTTTGCTGGTAGCCGCATTATTCGCCTTGCATCCGCTCAATGTGGAGTCGGTGGCGTGGGTCGCGGAACGCAAGAACGTGCTGAGCACGCTGTTCTTCTTTTTGGCAATCGCTGCTTATGCGTGGTACGCGCAGAAACCGGATTGGCGAAGATACTTGCTGATGGCGGGCCTGTTTGCGGCGGGGCTGATGGCCAAGCCGATGGTCATCACGCTGCCGTTTGTATTGTTGCTGTTGGATTATTGGCCGCTGGACCGGATGCCGCTGGCTGGAACCGGGAGCCGCCCGGCCACCTCGAAGGGCGAGCCGTGGCTGGGTTGGAGGCTGCTGCTGGAAAAGATCCCGTTGCTCTTTCTTTCAGCCGCGAGTGCGGTGATCACTCTAATGGCGCAGCGACCTGCGGAGCGTACCTTCGAAGAGTTCCCGCTTGCCATTCGAATCGAGAATGCAATCCTGGCCTACGGCCGGTACTTGTGGAAAATGCTTTGGCCAGCGCGGCTTGCTCTCAACTATCCCTACCCCGGAAATACTCTCCCGGCCTGGCAATGGATTTCATCGGCGCTGGTTTTAATAGGTGTCACTGTTCTCGTTGTTATCTTTCGCCGCAAGGGCTACTTGCCGGTGGGATGGTTCTGGTTTCTGGGCACTTTGGTTCCGGTCATCGGCCTGGTGCAGGTTGGCGGTGCCGCCATGGCAGATCGCTACGCCTACATCCCGCTGATCGGAATTTTCGTAATGATCGCCTGGGGCCTCGACGATTGGGCGGAGGCGAAAGCAGTCCGCACGGTTTGGCGGGTAATCCCGCCATTGTGCGTGTTGCTGGCTTTCGGCCTCGCCACTTCTCAGCAGATAAGATACTGGGTCAGCGATTACGATCTGTGGTCGCACACGCTGGCGGTGACGGAACGGAATCCCTTTGCACATTTCGCCCTGGCGGCGGCGCTCCTCAGCGACCCGAACCCGGCAATGACACCGAATAACCGGAACGACCTGAATACCGAGCAGGAGCGGATGGACGAAGCCCGCTGGCACTGCGAGGAAGCATTAAAGTCGTACCGTCAACTGGCGCAGCAGAATCCTGCCGCATACTTGCCGAACGTGGCCTCGACCTTGAACAACTTGGGGCGCATGGATCAACTCCAGAACCGGATGGGCGACGCGCGCCGGCACTTCGAGGAAGCTCTAAGAATCTACCACCTGCTGATGCACCAAAAGCCCACCGCATACCTGCCGGACATAGCCACGACCTTGAGCATCCTGGGAGACATGGATCGACTCGAGAACCGTCTGGACGACGCGCGTCAGCACGATAGGGAAGCGCTGAAATCTTACCGCCAACTGGCGCAGCAGAATCCGGCCGCACACTTGCCGAGCGTGGCCTCGACCTTGAACAACTTGGGCCGCATGGATCAACTCCAGAACCGGATGGGCGACGCTCGCCAGTATTTCGAGGAAGCTCTAAAGATCTACCGCCAACTGGCGCAGCAGAATGCCGCTGCGCATCTACCCGACATGGCCACGACCTTGACCAACTTGGGGGCCGTGGATGGAGTCCAGAACCGGATGGAGGAAGGCCGCCAGCACTATGAGGAGGCCTTGAAGATTTACAGTCAACTGGCGCAGCAGAATCCGGCCACATACTTGCCGGACGTGGCCGCAACATTGAACAACTCTGGGAACTTCGATACAGAGAACCGGATGGACGAAGGCCGCCAGCACTATGAGGATGCGTTGAAGATCTACCGTCATCTGGCACAGCAGAACCCAGCCGCATACTTGCCAGACGTGGTCGCGACATTGAACAACCTGGGGCGCTTGGAAAGACTCCAGCAGCGCCTGAACGAAGCGCGCCAGCACGATGAAGAAGCCTTGGAGATTGACCGGCAACTGGCGCAGCAGAATCCGGAAGGGTACCTACCCAGTGTGGCGGAGAAGCTGAACATGATGGGAATATCAGATGGAAGTCAGAACCGGATCGAAGAAGCCCGCGCTCACTATGCAGAAGCTTTGAGCCTCTTCCGGAAGCTGTCCCAAGCGGATCCCAGCAAGTACGCCGCTGAAGTTGCCCGAGTCGAACTGAGACTGAAGCAACTAGAAAAGAAAGCTCCCTAGGATAGAGTAGACGACGTGAGCCGCGCCCAAACTCTCGCGAAAGCACATGCTGCAAGCCGGAGGAAACTGAACGCGAAAACGCGTCCGGGGAGCGGGCCGTTGCTTACCGGCAAGAACCTGGTTGTCATCCTCTGCATCTTGCTCGCGGCGGGGACCATCGCACTCTACAGCCCAGTTATTGGGCACTCGTTCGTCATCCTGGACGATCAAGAATACGTCACCGCGAACCGCCACATCCAGGGTGACGCCGCCTGGAGCACCATCCAGTGGGCCTTCACGACCACCTACGCGGCGAATTGGCATCCGCTGACATGGCTGTCGCATGCGCTCGACTATCAACTGTTTGGGCTGAATCCGGCGGGCCATCATTTTGACAGCTTGCTGATTCACGCGCTCAATTCGGTGCTTTTGTTTCTGCTGCTGGCCTGGGTTACAAAGCGCGTGGGGCCGAGCCTGCTGGTGGCAGCTCTGTTCGCCGTGCATCCGCTTAACGTGGAGTCGGTCGCGTGGGTCGCGGAGCGGAAGAACGTCCTGAGCACGCTGTTCTTCATCTTGGCGATCGCTGCATATGCGTGGTACGCCCAGAAGCCAGATTGGCGGCGATATCTCTTGGTCGCAGCCCTGTTTGCTGCGGGATTGATGGCCAAGCCGATGGTCATTACTCTGCCCTTTGTCTTGATGCTGCTGGATTATTGGCCGCTTGGCAGAACGGCGGGCAGTCCGGCTTCCGCCGTCGGCGCGCCGCAATTGACAGGATCGAAGCTGGTGCTGGAGAAAATTCCGTTGCTTGTTCTCTCGGCCGCCAGCGCATGGATCACGCTCATCGCGCAGCGAACGGGTCATGCAGTGCGTACCTTCGAAGCGTTTCCGCTCGGCATGCGCATCGAGAATGCCCTCGTGGCCTATGGGCTATATCTTTGCAAAATGCTCTGGCCCGTGCGGCTTGCTCTCTATCCCCATTCCCCCACGCTCCCGGCATGGCAGTGGATTTTGTCGGCGCTGGTTTTGATAAGTATCACGGCTCTCGTTGTTATTTTTCGCCGCAAGCGCTACTTGCCGGTTGGCTGGTTTTGGTTTCTGGGGACGTTGGTTCCGGTTCTCGGCCTGGTGCAAGTGGGAGAGTACGCCATGGCGGACCGCTACGCCTATATCCCGCTGATCGGCGTCTTCGTAATGATTGCCTGGGGTCTAGCGGATTGGGCGCAAGCAAAAGAAGTTCGTACTGCATGGCTGGTACTCCCAGCAGTGTGCGGGTTGACGGCGCTCGGCTGCATCACTTATCGCCAGATGAGTTATTGGGAGAGCGAATACGACCTATGGTCGCACACGCTAGAGGTTGCGGAAAATCCTCTGACGCATAACGCCATCGGGGTTGCGCTCATGCACCCCGACTCGCACATGACGGGCCATGACCTGGAGAACTTTGGCACAGCGCAGAACCGCATGCACGAAGCTCGCTGGCACTATGAGGAGGCACTAAAGTCTTACCGTCAACTGGTGCAGCAGAATCCGGACGCCTTTTCGCCCGGATTGGCGGGAACTCTGAACAACCTTGGTCTTCTGGATGGAAGCCAGAACCAGATGGAAGATGCGCGCCAGCACTTTGAGGGTGCTCTAAGAACTTACCGTCCACTGGCTCAGCAGAATCCCGACGCGTACGTGCCGTACTTGGCGATGACTCTAGACGACCTGGGCAGCGTGGATCAACGCCAGAACCGGATCGACGAAGCCCGCCAGCATTATGAGGAAGCGTTGCGATCTTACCGTCAACTGGCACAACAGAATCCGGACGCATATCTCTTGGACATGGCCACCGCACTGAACAACCTGGGGACGGTGGATGGAATCCAGAACCGAATGGACGACGCGCGTCAGCACTTCGAGGAAGCTCTAAAGATCTACCGCCAGCCGGCGCAGCAGAATCCCGATGCACACATGCCCGACTTGGCGATGACGCTGACTAATTTTGGAAAGCTCGATCAACTCGAGAACCGGTTCGAAGAATCCCGCACCCACTATATCGAGGCCATGATCATCTACAAAAAGCTCGCCCAGGGTGACCCCGCACGATATGCTGGCGACATCGCAAGAGTCGAGGCAAGCCTGCAAGAACTTGACAAGGCCAACTCCCGATAGGGTGGACCGAATGAGCCGCGTCAGGACACTCCCGAGAAGGCAGCACGTCAAGCGAACCCAGGCGATGCAGCCGCTACCTCCGACTAGATCCGGCATTGATCGATTCTTGCGGGTTCACAGTGGACGCATCGTCGCTCTGCTCTGCGCGTACGCAGCGTTGCGCATTTTGCTCTTTGCCGCCGCGTTTCCGATTTTCAACGTCGTCGATGAACAGGCTCATTTGCTCTCAATTCGTATGTATTCCCGAGGACAATGGCCCGGCAGGGACCTGCCAGAGGTCGACAAAGAATCGGCGAAGCTCTTCGCTTTGTACGGGACGGTGGAGTATCTGGCCTCGAAAGAGACGATGGAGCACTCTTATCCTGCGGCTCCCACATATCAGCTCACCAATCAGGAACTGTATCAGTATGTCGCCCCCAGGTATCTCCACTGGGTGAACACCAGAAATTTAGAAGGACAGTCGGCCCCTTTCTACTATCTAGTGGGTGCCGGCTGGTATCGGCTTGGGGAAGCGCTCGGATTGCAATCCTGGGAGTTGGCCTACTGGATACGCTTTCTGAATCCGGCGGCTTATGTAGTGCTGGTATGGATTTCTTACCGGCTGGTGCGGAAGGTATATCCGGACCGAATTTTCCTGTGGTTGGGCGTTCCAGCGCTATTGGCGGTTTTCCCGCAGGACGTCTACTTCGGGATCAACCGCGAGGTTCTTTCAGCGCCCATGACGGCCGTCGCCCTTTTGTTGATGGTGAAAGCCGTGGACGAAAAAGAAAGCAAAAGCTGGCTGCTGCTCGCATCCGTTCTGGTCGGGCTTACTTTTCTCGTTGACGTTTCCAATTGCGTACTCTACGGGGCGTTCGCCCTGACGTTGTGGTCTTGGGCGCGCCAATCCTCAGCGAAGCCACGATCAAAGGCCCGGGTTGTCGTGGGGACCGGGTTTGTTTCTTTATTGCTTCCCGCTTCATGGATGCTCCGCAATTACCTGGTAATGGGTGACCTGACCGGCTCGCGCGCGAAAATTGCGATCCTGGGTTGGACGATGAAGCCTCGGGGGCTGCTTCTCAACCATCCACTCTTCTCCTTGCACGGGGCCTCGTATTTTCTTGGCAATCTAATCCGCAGTTTCTGGCGAGGGGAGTATGTTTGGCATGCGAGACCGATGAACTGGCCGCCCGCCGACTGGTTCTACTTGCTCTCGTCGATTGCCATGGTCACGGCTTTTACCGTCCAACTTTTCCTGCGATGGAAGAACAAGACCTCACTGCAGCGGCTCATAGAATCCCAGTCGTTCCTTCTAGTTCTTGCTTCTGTTTTGTTCTTGGCCGCGATTTCGTTGCCTTTCGATTTCCAAAAATGCGTGAACCCCTCCCGGGAACACCCATTCTTTGTTTCGGGACGCATTATCTCTGGCGCTCTGCTGCCTTTTGTTCTGATGTATGTCGCTGGGATGGAATTTCTGCTGAGGCCGATCCGAAAGTGGTCACTGGCTGCCCCGGTCCTTGCCTTCCTGCTGCTGTTTATCACTATCACCGAATTCCAGGTTCGCCGAGCTGTATTTTCTAGTCCCTACAATTTCTTTGCACTGCGGACCTGGCAGCAAGAGCACTAGCGCCTCGTTCGAGTGGTGTGTCGCTCTTGAGCATTCAACCACGCCGCCAGTGCGTGCCGCACCACTGGCCGCGATCACCACGATCACGCAGCGCGGGTCGGAAACGAATCCTCTCAAAATGGTGGTAATGGGCCGTGCGGCGACGCAGAGGTGGATGCCATGACACCGATAGCTTCGGTCCGGGACACCAGCCGAGCCTGCGCCATCATGCGGAATGCCCCCTCAATCCAACGACGGAAAGGCCGCGCGCGGTAACGCCGTTACGGATTCACGACCAGACACACGGTCGCGGTTTCCTTGGTGTAGTCGGTCGCTAGACTTGGAGTAAAGGTGACCTTCAACGTGTCGCAGGTCGCCGGGGCCACCGGTACTTTCGGCTTCGTCCCCGCCGCCGGGGAATACACGAACGTGCCTGCAACATTGGCGGTCGCGTCCAGTTGCACGGAACTCAACAACGTCCCATAAGTAATCGCGGCCGGCGTGCTCCACGCCAGTCCGCTCGATGCCTTCGCCGCGATCGTCTTCTGCGTCGCAGTCGCCGCCTTATACTTATCGTCCGCTGCCCACGCTGCCGTCAGCGTACACGTCCCCGTCCCGTTCACCATCGTGACCACGTTGCCGCTGATCGTACACACCGTGCTCGGCGCCGCCGTGATCGTCGGAGTCGTGCTCGCGTTCGTCGTCGTTGCCACCGCGAACGTGGACAAGTACGTATCGCTCGCTGGCGCGCCCGTGAAGGTCACCGTCGGCGCAATCGCCGCCGCTACGTTTGTCAACTCCGTAACCGACGCCGCCGCATAATCTGCATTGCCCGCCTGGCCTATCCCGACCACGCAAGTCGCGCCGACTTTCGTGGAGTTCATCGTATACGTCGCGCCTGCATTGGTACATGCACCAGCGCTGGTGAACGTAATCGCCAACCCCGAACTGGCGCTCGCCACCACCGTGAAGCTGCTCTTGTTGGTTGCAGTTGCTGGAGCCGGCACCGTCACCGTGATCGTCTGGCTGGCCTGATTCACCACCTGCCCGCCCGCCAACGTCGCCGAACTCCCGTTGTGGTTGCTGTCACCCGAATACGTTGCCGTGATCGCGTAGGTCCCAACCCCGAAACTGGAGGTCGTGCACGTCGCCACTCCCGGATTGCCCGACGTGACCGCCGTCGTGCCACAGCCCGTGTTGCTGCTCCACGCCACCGACCCGGTTACATTCTCCGGTTTCGCCGATCCGTTGCGCTTCACCTGCCCGTACTCGCCGCCAATCGTCGCCGTCAACGTCACCGACTGCGCATACACCGACGGATTCACGCTGGAACCAACCGTCATCGTAACGCTGGCCTGATTGACTACCTGCCCTCCGCTCAGCGTGCCCGTACTCGTCCCGAACCCGACTACGCCCGCGTACACTGCCGTCACCGTGTGCGTGCCCTCCGCCAGCGTCGAAGTGCTACCCGACGTTGCCGAACCCGATGCCAGCGTCACCGGCGAACCGAACGCGCTGCCATCGATCGAGAACTGCACCGTCCCCGTCGGAGTCCCCGCTCCCGACGCCACGTTGGCCGTGAAACTCACCGCCTGGCCATACGTCGAAGGATTCAGGCTCGAACCCACCGTCGTCGTCGTGCTCGCGGTTGCCGGATTCACCACCTGGCCTCCGCTCAACGTACCCGTGCTCGAGCCGTGGTTGCTGTCCCCCAGGTAAGTCGCCGTAATCGTATCGTTCCCCACTGGAAGAACAGTCGTGGTGCACGTCGCCACTCCCGGATTGCCCGATGCCACCGACGTTGTGCCACAGCCCGTGTTGCTGCTCCACGCCACCGACCCGGTTACATTCTCCGGTTTCGCCGATCCGTTGCGCTTCACCTGCCCGTTCTCGCCGCTGATTGTCGCCGTCAACGTCACCGACTGCCCGAACACCGACGGATTCACGCTCGAAGTCACCACCGTCGCTGCCGTCGCCTGACTGACCACCTGGCCTCCGCCCAGCGCGCCCGTGCTGGTTGCGAAGTCCGTGTCGCCCGAGTACACCGCCGTGACCGTATGCGTCCCTTGCGTCAGCGTCGCGATGCTGCCCGACGTGGCCGATCCCGAAACCAGCGCCGCCGGCGAACCGAACGCGCCGCCGTCGATCGAGAACTGCACCGTTCCCGTCGGAGTCCCCGTCGCTGTCGTCACCGTTGCCGTGAAGCTCACAGCTTGGCCATAAGTTGAAGGATCAGAACTGGAACCAACCGTCGTGGTCGTAGACGCTGTCGCCTGATTGACAACCTCGCTCAACGTGCCCGTGCTCCCGGCGTGGTTGCTGTCGCCCGAGTACGTCGCCGTGATTCCATCGGTCCCCACTGGGAGCGTCGACGTCGTGCACGTCGCCGTTCCCGGATTGCCCGACGTCACCGTCGACGCGCTGCATCCCGTATTGCCGCTCCACGCCACCGTCCCGGTTACGTTCCGCGATTTTGCCTGTCCCTTCCGTCCCTTCACCAGTCCATACTGTCCGCTGATCGTCGCCGTCAACGTTACCGACTGCCCCGAGATCGACGGATTCGCGCTCGAAGTCACCACCGTCGCTGCCGTCGCCTGATTGACCGTCTGCCCTGCGCTCAGCGTTCCCGTGCTGGCCGCGTAATCCGTCACGCCCGAGTACACCGCCGTAACTGTGTGCGTTCCCTCCGCCAGCGTCGAAGTGCTTCCCGACGTTGCCGAACCCGAAGCCAAAGTCACCGGCGAGCCGACGTTGACGCCGTCAACTGTGAACTGCACCGTTCCGGTCGGCGTTCCCCCCGCCGGTGCTACCGCGGCCACGTTGGCCGTGAAACTGACCGCTTGGCCATAGGTCGAAGGATTCAGACTGGAACCAACCGTCGCGTTCGTGCTCGCCTGGCTGACAACCTGGCCGCCGCTCAGCGTGCTCGAGTTTCCATTATGGTTGCTGTCGCCTGAGTAGGTCGCCGTAATCGCATCCGTCCCCACCGCGAGGCTCGAAGTGGTACACGTCGCAGTCCCCGGAGTACCCGACGTCACCGTGGTCGTGCCGCAACCCGTATTCCCGCTCCACGTCACCGTCCCGGTTACGTTCTGCGGTTTTGCTTGTCCCTTGCGCCCCTTCACCTGCCCGTACTGTCCGCTGATCGTCGCCGTCAACGTCACCGGCTGGCTATACACCGACGGATTCGCGCTGGAACTAACCGCCGTGCTCGAAGTCGCCAGAATCGCCGTCGTCGTTTCCGTCACCTGCGCTGCCGCCGCGTAGTTGCCGTTCCCCGCCTGATTCGCGATCACCGAGCACGTCCCCGTGCCGCTGGTCATCGTATAGGTCGTGCCCGAGTTGCTGCAAGATCCGCTGCTGGTGAAGACCAACGCATTGCCGCTTGCGCCACCGTTGGCTACCACCGTGAAGCTGTTGCCATAGCCTGCACTGGCCGGTGCTGGCGTGGTAAACGTTATGGTCTGCGAGGCCAGCGTCGCGTTCGTCGTCTCTGTCACCTGCGCTGCCGCCGAGTAGTTCGCATTGCCCGCCTGATTCGCAATCACGGAACACGTGCCCGCACCGCTCGTCATCGTGTAGGTCGCGCCCGAGTTGCTGCACGATCCAGCACTGGTAAAGGTAACTGCCAAGCCGGAGCTGGCCGTAGCTGCTACTGTGAAGCTGCCGTTGTAGACTTTGCTGGCCGGTGCGTTGGTGGTGAACGTGATCGTCTGGCTGGCCTGACTGACGACCTGACCTAACGTGCCCGAACTTCCGCTGTGATTGTTGTCACCCGAATAGGTCGCCGTAATCGTATCGGTCCCCACTGCTAGGCTGGAAGTGGTACAGGTCGCTGTCCCAGGATTGCCCGATGTCACGGTGGACGCGCTGCAACCCGTGTTACTGCTCCACGTCACGGTCCCGCTTATGTTCTGCGATTTTGCCTGGCCTTTGCGCCCCTTTACTTGCCCGTACTGGCCGCTAATTGTCGCCGTCATGGTTACCGACTGCTCGAAAACCGACGGATTCCCGCTGGAAGTCACGACCGTGGTGGTGGTTGCCTGATTGACGATCTGGCCTCCGCTCAACGTCCCCGTGGTCCCGTTGTAGTTGCTGTCGCCGGAATAGGTTGCCACAATCGCGTTCGTCCCAATTGCCAGCCCAGCTGTCGCGCATTGTGCTGTACCACTCGTCAGAGTTACCGCAGTGCACCCGGTGATGCCGCTGCCGTTTGCGGTGAACTGCACGGTGCCGGTTGGCGCCGGGGAATTCACCGGAGTCACGGTCGCGGTGAACGTCACAGTCTGGCCGAAGATCGACGGATTCACGCTGGAACTCAAGGCTAAGGTTGTCGTTGTGCCGGATCCTACGTCGCAGGGCGAAGCCGCCGACGGAATGCCGTTCCCCACTACATACAACTCGCACGGCCCGCTCGGCATGCCGGCTGGCACATCGAAGTTGGTGGATACGATCGTCGAGCCGGTCGCCACGCCCATGGTGCTGTGGCCGTGAGTCCTGGCGTAGTAAACATCTCCAGTGCCATTGTTTACGATGCGCACCAGGGGATAGTTGGTGTTGTCCTGAAAATCGTCGCCGTAGGAGGCCCCTGTCGACACGCCATTAAATTGCGTTCCCGAAATCGAATAAGTCTGCCCGGCCGTCAGGTTGAACGGGGCGCTGCTAATCGTTGGCTGCCACGCTGATTCGTAAGTGCCAGCACTGGTCAGAATTTCGACGGTGGTCGAAAAGTCCGTGAACATGATCTGTCCGGTGGGCAGCACCAGCAAGTGAGTCACATACGATGAGTCCGACGAAGCGCGGCTCACGTTGGGGAAGGTGCTTAAGGTGGTGCCGTTCCACTCGTAAATCGTGAGGGGTGACGAAAATGTATTGGTATAGGGGCTGGTGACTACGATTGCATTGCCGTTGATCTCCGTCGCGCCCGGCGCATCGTTGGCCGCATTTTTGTTGGGGAACGTCCCTTGAGCGGTCCACGTGTTGGTGCTCCAGTTGTAAGTTGCGATGTTGCCGGCTTCGCACTCGCTGGCGCCGGTGGCAAAAAAAGTTCCGTTGGGCATTAGCATGATCGGCCCAAGCTCATAGCTGGCCTTGCTGGAATTCCCGCAACCGCTGTCCCACAGTTGTACCGCCGTACTTGAGTATTGAGTCCAGGTGTTGGTGCTGGGGTTGTAGATGGAGTAGCCATCGGCAGTCCCCGAGCCGTACTGCCCAAGGTAGACGTTGACCATCAGCACCTCTCCGTTAGGCATCAAGTTCCAACCGGATTCGTCGAATTCGGTGGTTTCACCGTCGGAGGCGCTGGCTTCGTTGGTGAAGTTCAACGAGCTTTCGTTGAAATAATAGTATTCCGGGAATGAGGCATGGCCGCTGTAGTACGCGCAACAGGCCGCGGTCATCCAGGTTCCGTTCGGCAGCACTACCGACTGCGCGTCTCCATCAGCCTCATAGGAGCTCGTGATTTCCGGCGTGATGGCAGTCCAGGTGTTTGCCGCCGGATCGTACAGTGCTCCGTTACTTTGCCACGCGTCCGCGCAGTTCGCGCTGGGGCAGTTGTATTCGCCTCCTTGAATCGCCACTTTCCCGTCCGGCAACACGGCGGAACTGAAGAACAACGGTGCATAATTGGTCGGACTGGTCGGAGTCGACGCTACCTGGGCCCAGGTCCCATTGATGTAGCTACCGGTCGAATCCGGGGTCAGCGTGTACCAGTTGTTGTAGGCATTGGTAGTGCTTACGCAGCCACTACCGCTGCAATTCGGCTCTTCATGCACAAGCACGCGGCCGTCGGTGAGCAACAGCATGGCGCCCACGGATACTGGAGGGGCGTTGTTCAGTGGCGTCCAAGTTTGGCCGTCGGATGTTGCAACCGAGCCGAGCACCGCAAGAAATACAAGAGAGATTGCACACACAGACGAGAGCTTCTTGGTCACCCTGACTTCCCCCAAAATCTAGACTCGGATTTACCTTTTTCGACCCCAACAGGCGGCCAGCAATTGTCTTAGTAATGTCGATCCGTGTCAATGTGAAACCATCTGCACATGGACAGCCCGCCAGCAGTCCCTGCCCCTTCGCGAGGCTGTATAGTCTTGCGGGTCGAGGCTACAATGAAGTGAGGCAACCGAGGGAAAGCGGCGACTGGAACGGAGTCTGGCGAATCCGTCCTTGGCGGCATCAGATTGAAGATCGCGTATTGCAGCACACCCTCTGAATTTCGCGCCGAGTTTCATTCTAAGGAGCAATAGCGATAATGAAAAGATTGTTCTTGCTCCTGACTTGGCTGACGATGATGCTTTCGACCCCCGGAGCGTTTGCCGCTCCCCCTCCGGCCGCGATCGGCTACCTGGTCACCAATGACGACTATGGCCTTGGAGCGTCGGACACCGCCACTTTCTTCACCATCGCCGCCAACGGCACGCTGAGCAATCCAACGCTGGTCAATCTCGGCGGGGAGGGCACTGGAGGCGGGTATTTTGCGTCGAGCCGGGTAAGCGTGCTGAATAGTGCCACCACTCCGTGCGTCTATCTTTCCGCCGGGTCCACCAACACAATTGCTGGAGTTGAGGCCCTGACGCAAACAGCAGTTGGCGATTTTCCGGCCTCCGCCACCGACAACGGCGCCGACAACGGCATCGGCATGGTGATGAATGGCAGCTATCTGTATGCCAGTTTCTCGACCTCCGCAACTCTGGCAACTTTCGCGGTACAGCCGGGGTGCGGACTGCAATTCCTCAACGACATATCTCCGGCCGGCTTGAATGGCGGCACGGTTAAGGGAATGGCGTTGAATGGCGATTTGCTGGCTGTGGCCTATGGAGACGGCTCCATTGAGTCGTTTGATATCTCTGGCGGTTCGCCCGTTTCCAACGGCGACCAGCAGAATTCCACCGGTTTCGCGAGCGACGATTTCCCCAGTGGCGTGGTCATCACACCGGACGGCCATTACGCCATCTTTGGCGACGACTCCAGTGGCGCAGCCGTCGAAGTGTCCGACATTTCGTCAGGCCAGCTGACCTCAACCGTGCTCTATAGTTTGCGGTCCGGTTTCAATTCCAACAACATTCTTCTCAGCCCCGATGGGACGCTGCTCTACGTCACCAACAATACTTCCGGTCAAATCAGTGCCGCGTTCTTTGATTCAGTCACCGGAACGGTTTCTGAGGGCTGCATATCCCGCAAGCTTAGGGGCTTCGATTCCACATTTTCCTTCCTGTCAACCCTGGCAACGCAAATGTCGACGGGCACAGGCTCCGTGCTATACGTGGCGGAGTTCGGCCAGCCATCTGCGATTGGCGTCATCCATGTGCGCGGCGGCGGCGGGAAGTGCACTCTAAAGGAAGGTACCCGATCACCGGTAGTCGACCCCAACAGCGAGAGTTTGCTATCCATTGGAGTCGTGCCAACGCTACCGCCGGGTTTGCACAGCCCAACTCCAGGAGCAAGACTGGCGGGCAGCAAGAGCAAGGAGACTCGATGATGCGCAGGTTGTTCATGTTTGTGATCGCAGTGCAAGTCGTCGGACTGGCGCTGGTTGCGGCCTCGGCGCAGGTGGGGAACTGCCCTTCGCGTCCGGCTCCGGGTACGCCGATTACGAATCCGCTGGACCTCTACAGTCAAAATGGCACGCTCAACGTCGCATTGGCCTTGAACAATGGCCTGGATTCCGACGGATACACCCACGATTGCTACAACTACACCACCAGCGGCGGCACGATCGAGGCTCCGACGTTGCGCCTGAACCCCGGCGATAACTTGACCCTCACCTTGACCAACCAACTCAATCTTCCCGCGAACGCCGCCCGCATGAAACACTCGATGCACATGGGCGCAATGAAAATGGGCGCAATGAAAACGACCAAGCCGCCCTTGGATACTTCCTGCAATGGCGGCACGATAACCGAGAATTCCACCAACCTGCATTTTCATGGTCTCAACATTCCCCCGGTCTGCCACCAGGACGACGTGATCAACACGCTGATCCAGCCCACGGATCCGCCATTTCAGTACCAAATTCGAATCCCCGCCAATGAACCGCCCGGTTTGTACTGGTACCACCCTCATCCGCACGGGTTTACCACCAACCAGGTGAACGGCGGGGCGTCCGGAGCACTCATTGTTAGCGGCATTGAGAATGTAAAGCCGCAGGTGGCGGGACTTACGGAGCAAGTGCTCCTCGTGCGCCAGCAGTTTCTGAATCCCGGTTCGTGGCTGCCGGGTCCCTATGAAATGACGCTCAATTTCGAGACCGTGGTTACGCCACCACTGCACACCCTGCCCTTGATTGTCGCGGACCCAGGGGAGCAACAATTCTGGCGCGTGCTGAATGCTTCCACGCAGGCTTTCGTTACGTTGCAGCTTTTGTATAACGGCGTGCCCCAGAACATGGAGTTGATCTCCATCGACGCCGTCCCAGTCACCGGCGATCCGTATGTGACGACGATCAACATCCCTCCGGCAGGCCGCGCCGAATTTGTGATGACCGGACCGTCCGAGGGCACAAACGCGATTTTTGTCAACCAGGGATTTGACACCGGGCCGGTCGGGAACGTCAACCCAGCGCAAGCGCTCGCCAGTATTATCTCAAGCGATGATGCGCGCAAACGCAACTATCACGTTCCCCCAAAGTACCGCATTCCCGCCGCCAAGGTTCCCCCCGTCACAAAGCCCCGATTCGCCGGTCTGGCCAATGCCAATGTCACGGCGAAGAGAAGCCTGTACTTTTCCGAAGCTACCGAAGGCACCAACGGCCCCACCAACTACTTCCTCACAGTCAGCGGACAACAGCCCATGGTGTTCAATCCCGCTCTGCCTCCCGCCATCGTCACCAATGTGGGTGCGGTCGAGGATTGGACGATTGAAAATCACAGCTCCGAGGAACACGCATTTCACATGCACCAGATCCATTTTCTAGTGATGGAGATCAACCGGAAGGCCCTCGATCCTCCCGTGATGCAGGACACCGTGCTTATCCCCTACTGGGACGGCAAGTCGCCTTACCCCAGCGTGAAAGTCCGCATGGATTTTCGCGATCCCGAAATCGCAGGTACGTTTGTCTATCACTGTCACGTCCTGGACCACGAAGATGGCGGCATGATGGCCGAGATCCAGGTTAATCCGTGAGTTTCAGACCAGTGTACCGTTGCCTTCTGCCACAGGCCTTCTCGCACTCATTCATTGCTCAGACGAGCGGCGAGTCGTTTACCTTCGGCTCTCTCTCTCGCGGCATCTGTTTCCCGCCCCAATTGGCTGTAGGCCTCCGCCATAGCCATGTGCGGCTCCGCCTCTTGCGGCAAAATCGCAGCCGCCTTCTTCAATTTCGGCAGGCCGGCTTCAGGATGCTTCGACAGAACCAGAGCTCGCCCGTCCAGCAACAGGGCCCCGTAGTTCTCGGGAGCTACTTTCAGCACCTTTTCGGATTCGGCAATGGCTTCCCGCGCGTGGCCAGTCTTGATGTAAGCAGTCGCCAGGAAGAGATGCGCTTGCTCCCAAGTCGGCGCCAGGACGACGACTTTCTCGAACTCCGGCACGGAAGCCGCGAACTCTCCGCTTTGGTATAACGCCATGCCCAGTTCGAAATGCTCTTTCATCGAATCCGGACGCAACTCCACGGCCTTGCGCAATACCGGCACCGCCTTCTTGAAATCGCTCCGCACCATGTAGATCTGTCCCAGTTGCCGGTAGGCAAGGAATATGTCTGGATCCTTGGCAATGACTTTCTCAAGCATTGCAATGGCTTCCTGGTAGTGCAGCCCTTGCCCGAGAAGTTCGACGCGGTGCAACATGTTGCTGATCTCGATCTTGTCCTTGGGATCGATGCCACTGGCTCTGGCCCCGGCCGCTTGCGAAGCGTTGTCCGCGAAGTACCCCAACGAGGCCAGTTTCGCCTGCTGATCTTCATCCAGATGCGCCGCAGGCGCTTCCCGGGACGTGCTCGTCTTCTGCCGGAACGCATCGAGTTGACCTTCCAGCGTGTCAGCCACGGCCTTGGACTCAGGCGCCAGGTTGCGCTCGGCCTGCGGATCCGCACCCTGGTCATACAACTCCCGCCGCGGCGCCTCCACGAACAGATACTTCCCCGTTCGTAGCGCTCGCAGCGGACTCCATCGATACGAGGTATACGGATAATCGGATTCCGCATAGATCGGCCGGTCGGCGAGTTGGGAATCTTGGTGCTCTTCGGCTGCCGATCCAGATCCTGCCTTCTCAGCCGAGGCAGACTTCATCATGTTCAGCAACGATTCCCCTTGCACCTCTTGCGGAACCGAAATGCCCACCGCCTGCAACATCGTCGGCAGCACATCCACCAGTCCGACGCGCCCGTCAACTCGCTCTCCCGCAAACGCCTCTTCCGGCAGCTTGAAGAGGAGCGGAACGTGGATGGTTTCGTCATACAGAAACATCCCGTGGGTATCCTCACCGTGGCCGCCCAGCGCCTCGCCATGATCCGACATGACCGCAATCACCGAGTTGTCGTAAAGTCCTTGCGCGCGCAATTGGCCCAGCAATTTCCCCACGGCTGAATCGGCATAGGCAATCTCGCCGTCGTAGGGTGCGGACTTGTACCGGCTCTTATAGGGTTCGGGAGGATCGTAAGGATCATGCGGATCGTACAGGTGCACCCATATAAAGAAAGGACCGTGCGCGTGCTTGTCCAACCACGCCATGGCGTGCGCTACGACTACGCCCCCACGGCGCTCCGCCGTATGGTAACGATCTCCTCCAGGCGGCATTACGCTGAAGCCGGCGTCGTAGGTGTCAAACCCCCGGTCAAAGCCGGGAACGCTCCGCGCCACTGGGTCGAGAACCAGCGCACCGACAAAAGCTGCGGTGTGATATCCGTGCGCGTGCAGGATTGCGGGTGCATAAGGCAAGGTGGTCGCCAGCGGCACGCCGAAGTTGTTCACCTGGTGAAATTGGGGGTACGTCCCCGTCAGGATGGTCGCGTGCGAGGGCGCGGTCAGCGGGACCTGCGAATATGCCCTTGTGAAAACCACCGACTGGCGGGCCAACGCATCGAGGTTCGGCGTCAGTCCACGCTCGGAACCCAGGAACCCCATACGGTCGGCGCGCGTTGTATCCACTGTGATCAGCACAATGTTGGGCGGCCCAACCCCCGCCGCGAACGCGCTCGCCACCAACCATGCAACACACATCCAACGGACAGTCGCTGACATAGGCAGGACTTTATCACGTCGGAAGATGCGACAACCAAGGCTCGGTCGGCTGTGTAGAATCGGGGAGACGAAATGAGCCGCGCCAAGAATCTCCCGAAAACACTGGCCCAATCCCGCAAGAGGCCGCAGCCAAAAGCGCTCCCGGAAAGCGGACTTTTCCTCCCCGGCAGGAACCTTATTATCTTTGTCAGCGCTCTCCTGGCAGCGGCAACGATAACGCTTTACAGCCCCGTCATTGGGCACTCATTTGTCGTCTTGGATGATCGTGAGTACGTCACCGCAAATCCACACGTTCATGGCGGCCCGGCTTGGAGCACCATCCAGTGGGCATTCACGTCAACCGAGGCTGCGAACTGGCATCCGCTGACCTGGCTGTCGCATGCTCTCGATTATCAAATCTTTGGGCTGAACCCGGCCGGCCATCATTTCGACAGTGTTTTGATCCACGCCGTCAATGCTGTGTTGCTGTTTCTGCTGTTGCAGTTGGCTACAAAGCGAGTGGGACCGAGTCTGTTGGTGGCCGCTCTGTTTGCCCTGCATCCGATCAACGTAGAGTCGGTGGCATGGGTGGCGGAACGGAAGAATGTTCTGAGCACGCTGTTCTTTTTCTTGGCGATCGGCGCCTATGCGTGGTATGCCCAAAAACCGGACTGGCGGCGATATCTGCTGGTCGCAGCCCTGTTCGCTGCGGGCTTGATGGCCAAGCCGATGGTCATCACGCTCCCTTTTGTACTGCTACTTCTGGATTATTGGCCGCTGGAGCGAACGCCGCTCAACGAAACCCAGAGCGGAGCGGCCACCTCCAACGGCCTACCGCGGGTGGGGTTCTCAAGGTTGCTGCTGGAGAAAGTGCCACTGCTGTTTCTTTCGGCTGCCAGCGCATGGATCACTCTCATCGCGCAACGATCCGCAGTGCGTACTCTCGAGGAGTTCTCCTTCGCCAGCCGAATTGAGAATGCCCTGGTCGCGTATGGGCTCTACCTATGGAAAATGCTCTGGCCAGCAAAGCTGGCGCTCTATCCCCATTCTGTAACTTCCCTCCCAGCATGGCAATGGGTTCTTTCGGCGCTGGTCCTGATAAGTGTCACCGCGCTCGTTATCATTTTTCGCAGCACGGGATATTTGCCGGTTGGCTGGTTCTGGTTTCTGGGGACCTTAATTCCCGTCCTCGGCCTGGTGCAGGTGGGAGAGTTCGCCATGGCCGATCGCTATGCCTACGTGCCGCTGATTGGAATCTTCGTAATGATTGCCTTCGGCCTTGCCGATTTAGCGGATGCGAGGCGAGTCCGCACGATTTGGCGCGTCATTCCGGCATTGTGTGTGTTGACCGCGTTCGCCTTCGCCACCTTTCACCAGATGGGTTATTGGAATAGCGATTACGACCTGTGGCTGCACACGCTGGAGGTCGCGGAAAGTCCTATGACGCATAACGCCCTGGGGGTTGCGCTCATGCACCCCGAGTCGGAGCTGACGCAGCTTGACCTGGAGAATGTTGGTACAGAGCAGAACCGGATGGACGAAGCCCGCCGGCACTTCGAGCGAGCTTTGGAACTGCGCCAACCACTGGCGCAGCAAGACCCAGGCGCAGGCCTGCCGGACATGGCCAGGACCTTGAACAATCTGGGGAACCTGGATCGACTCCAGAACCGGATCGACGAAGCTCGCCAGCACGATGAGAGCGCTCTAAAAATTTACCGGCAGCTCGCGCAGCAGAATCCGGATGTGTACGTATCGAACGTGGCGGCCACTCTGAGCAACTTAGGGTCGCTGGATCGACTCCAGAACCGGATGGACGAAGCTCGCCAGCATTACGACGAGGCCTTGAAGATTGACCGGCAGTTGGCGGAGCAGAATCCTGCCAAGTACCTTCCAAACGTCGCCATGACGCTGAATGAGTTTGGATTTCTCGATGCAACCGAGAACCGGATGGAAGAAGCCCGCCAGCACTATGAGGAGGCCTTGAAGATTGACCGGCAACTCTCGCGCCAGAGTCCCGTCGTGTACCTCCCCGATTTGGCCATGACGCTCAGTGACTTTGCGCGCCTGAATGCGATCCAGAACCGGATGGACGAAGCCCGCCCACTCTACGAGGAGGCCTTGAGCGCTTACCGGCAACTGGCTGCGCAGAATCCCGCTGTGTACCTGCCGGACATGGCGATGACCCTGAACAATTTGGGGAAAGTCGATCGGCTCCAAAACCGCATCGAAGATGCCCGCACCCACTACCAGGAAGCCTTGAGCATCCTCCGGAAACTTCTGCAACGGGGTGACCGAAAATACGCCGGCGCCGTCGCCAGCGTCGAAGCGAGCTTGCAGGAGCTAGATCGGCAAGACCACGCCCAATAGAGCAGACGACATGAGCCGGGCCGAGACTTTGGCCGGCACGCTTCTTTCCAGCCCAACCAGGAATCCGACAACCAGGAATCCGACGTTTACAGCCCTTGACTTCGTCTGCTAGAGTGGCCGCCGGACGCGGAATCCGTCATCCGCAAAGGGGGTGTTGTGCGCATCGACCTGTTCCGCATGGAGAGAACGCAGTGCCTGTACGAGAACGAAGTTGAATATAACCTGTCTGAAAGTGGCGTTCGCCCTCTGCGCTTGGAGGAATTATTGGAAGGGGAGGATCGCGCCGGCTTCCTGTCCCACGCCTTGAAATATCCGGAGTCGAATGGATCGCCGGAACTGCGCGAGCGGATCGCGCAGTTTCATGGAGTCACTGCCCAGCAGGTGATGGTCACAAACGGCGGTTCGGAGGCCAATTATACGGCCCTCTGGGGCTTGCTGGAAAAGGGCGACCATACGGCCGTCATGCTGCCCAATTACCTGCAAACCTGGGGACTGGCTCGTGCATACGGCAAAGCTGCAAACGCCTTTTACCTTGTGGAGCGAATGGAAGGCGCCAGGATGCGCTGGGCGCTTGATGTCGATAGCCTGAAACGCTCGGTCACAAGCAAAACGCGCATGATCGTCGTCACCAATCCCAATAACCCGACGGGGGCCGTTCTCACGGAATCCGAGATGGACGAGATTATTCGTGCTGCCCGCAAGGTCAAAGCGTGGCTTTTGGTGGATGAGATTTACCGCGGGGCCGAGGTGGCGGGACCGATCTCTCCGACCTTCTGCGGGCGCTACGACAAACTCCTTGTTACATCGGGTCTCTCGAAGGCCTTCGGACTGCCGGGCTTGCGCATTGGATGGATTGTCGCACCCGCTAAGACTGTCGCCAGGCTCTGCCAATACAGAGACTATACGACGCTCACCCCGACCTATCTTTCCGATCGGCTGGCCCGCATTGTCATGGGTTCAGCCCGCCGGGAAACGGTCTTGGCGCGAACTCGCAAAATTATCCGGGAGCAGCTCCCACGTCTCGAGGGCTGGATTCACAGTCATGACGACATCTTTACTTATATACCGCCCATCGCCGGCGCGATCGCGTTTGTGCGGTACAACCTCCCGATCTCCTCGTCCGCTCTCTTTGACAAACTGCGGATCGAGCAGTCGGTGCTCATTACTCCGGGCGACCACTTTGGCGTGAAGAAGTACATCCGTGTGGGCTATGGATACGACATCGATCGCACGCTGAAAGGGCTGGCGCGGGTCGACATCACACTCAAACAGCTCGCTGAAAAGAGCAGCCGGTCACGCGCGGCGCGTTCGGTGCTACAGCGTCGAGGTGCAGCGTAAGATCTCACGCTCACAGCGAGAGCGTTTCTCCTTTTCCAGCCTGGAGCGCGCGTTCCAGCACAAGTGACGCGGCTGCCACGTCCTGTACCCCAACCCCGGTCAGGTCGCAGACGATGATTTCATCGTCGGAAGTTCTGCCCGGCTTCCATCCCGCCGTAATCTGTCCCAATTCAGACGTCACTTTGTCCCTTGAAATTACTCCCTCTTCGACTGCGTGATGAATCTCACCCAGGAGCAGGCACTGGGGCAAACTGTCGGCCACGATCCGGTCTGCGCGCGCGAGCAGATCCACATCCAGTTCGTGCTTGTCGGGCCCGTCTGATCCGACGGCGATCACCAATGCTCCCCTGGCGATCCAGTCGGCCCGTACCAGGGGTTCACGACTGGCCGTCACAGTGATCACAATGTCCGCTTTTTCAACGGCCTCGCGGACCGACGAAGCCAGCACCAATCGGCGATCCGATGCCAGCCCGTCACGCGCGAGATCTTCGATGCAGGCAACGGCTTTTCCCCGATCTCGCCCCCAAATTCTGACTTCACGAAATTCCCTGACCAGTGCCAGCGACCGGATCTGGCAGCGGGCCTGAGCTCCCGAGCCAACCACCGCGATCGTTTCCGCTCTTGCTCGCGCCAGGTGTTTGGCAGAGATGGCTCCCGCAACGCCGGTTCGCAGGTCGGTGATATATCCATTATCGAGAAGAAGGGCCGCCAGAGCGCCTGTTCTCGCGTCGAACACCAGCACCGTTCCATCGCTGGAGGGCAACCCCAGTTGTGGGTTATCCAGGAATCCCGAGGCGATCTTGACCGTATAGTAAGGACCGTTGTGCAAGTAACCTGCCTTCACATGCACTTCGCCCCGGTGCTGAGTAACTTCGAGATTGATCACGGTCGGCAACTCCGCCTCACCCCTGGCGTAAGCGCTAAATGCAGTTTCGACAGCCTGCAAGCATCCGGCAGGATCGAGCAGTGCGCGGATTTCAGGTTCTCTCAGAAGCAGTGCTTGTTGGCGGACCATCCGGGCTAGAGGGTACCACGCTGGTCCGTTTCAACTCCACGCGCCCGCGACCGGCATCGCGTAGCAGACCGGTTGGTGGTTTTCGCGCCCATCGCGTCAGTGCAGATCTCCCTTTGCGGTCGAAATCGGGGTTGCACGCGATCAGAGTGGTGGACCACTTGCTATCGCCTGGCCCCTGGGTGGGATTCCACTTTCCCTGGGTTGCCCGTAGCACTCGAGTGTTGACGCTGGAATCACGGGTCAGACGCCCGTTAGAGGGATCGGGATGAAAATTCTTTCACAGTTGACACGGCCCGGCATCCAGAGGACAATTGCACGCCGTAAGAAGAGCAACTGGCGAAGAAGAGATAGGTCAAACTCAAATAGGGATGGGGGAATCACGATGAAGAAGGGCGAGAAGACGAGGATGCACAGTAGTTTTGTTCGCAGGGCGTTGTTGGGTGTGGCGGCTCTCTGCGTGGTCACTCTGGGCGCGGTACCAACCGCATTTGGCGCCCCTCCGACTGTTGTGACGGCAAATGGAACGGTGGTCGGTAAACGAGCTTTTGCCATGAACGAATATCTCGGCATTCCCTACGCGGCTCCGCCGGTGGGACTTTTGCGCTGGATGCCGCCCCAACCGTACGGACCTTTTCCCGGGGCTTATCTCGAAGCGACGCAATTCGGCAGCGAGTGTCCGCAATCAGGTGGGGGCAGCGAGGATTGCCTGTTCCTCAATGTCTTTACGCCCGAGCACGCTGCTTCCGGCCCCCTGCCTGTGATGTTTTGGATCCACGGTGGCGGACTCATCAGCGGGAGCAGCACCCCGTATAACCCGCAGTGGCTCGTGAAAGATGGCGTGATCGTCGTCAGCATCAACTACCGCATCGGGTATTTGGGATTCTTCGCTCAAACCGCGATCGATGCCGAAGGCCATGAAGCCGGCAACTACGGTCTGATGGACCAGCAATTCGCGCTGCAGTGGGTGCAGAACAACATCGCGGCCTTTGGCGGCGATCCCACGCACGTGACGATATTCGGCCAATCCGCGGGCGGACAAAGCGTGTATGCCCAGCTCGCGTCTCCCACAGCCGCAGGCATGTTTAGCGGGGCGATCGCGGAAAGCGGATCGTACGAGGAATTCCAGCCCTACCTTCAGTACATTGTTCCCCTACCTGACGGGGAAAGCAACTCGGCCCCCTATAACAGTCCATCCGTCCCAACGGGCGAGACCATTGCCGCTGCTGTCGGATGTGGCGACCCGGCCACGGCCGCGTGCCTGCGTGCCGTACCCCCGGCGTCGTTGGTTGCATTACAGCCCTTCCCCATATTCCCGTTCGTGGATGGAGTGTTGCTTACAAACACAATAGCCGGTGCCTTTGCCAGCGGCCAATTCAATCAGGTGCCTGTGATTTCGGGTACCAACGTAGATGAATACCGGTTGTTTGTGGCGGAGAGTTTCGATTTAGCGGGGCATCCGATACAGACTTCCGGCGAATACACCGCTGCCGTGGACGCTTTGTTTCCAGCGGCATTGGCCCCATACGTCCTCAGCGTATACGCATATTCCAATTATCTGGATGGCGGTGAGGCCTTGGGCTACGCAACTACGGACGGAGCCTTCAGCTGTCCGGCGCGGAATGCGGATCAATTGCTGTCGGCTTATACCCCGACTTACGCCTATGAGTTCGCCGATGAGAACGCGCCCCCGGCCCAAGCCGACTTTGGCGGGCTGTTGACGTTTCCGTTGGGCGCCTACCATACCGCGGAGCTGCAATTCCTGTTCCCCAGCTTCGATGTTTTCGGATTTCCTTCCGCGTATACAACGCTTTCGAACCAGGAGATGATCCTCTCCAAGACCATGCGCCTCTACTGGACGCAGTTCGCGAAGACGGGCAATCCGAACGTCGTTGGCAAGCCGGCATGGCCTGCCTACAACGCGACCAGCGACCTGTTCCAATCGTTGGTACCGCCGAGTCCAGTGGCGATCTCCTCCTTCAAGTACGAGCACCTGTGCTCTGTTCTTTGGGACGTGATCCCATAACTGCCGCGTTGCCCCACTCATCGCGCACGTTGCGATGAGTGGGGTCACGCTGTAGAAAGGTCTGCAAACCCTGGGAGACGAGATCCCGCGCTAGGAACTTCGCTGCGCTCTCCCGCTAATCCCAGCCGCGGAGCGGCGCAACAGGAAAGCCCGGCGCGTAAGTGCAGGGAACGCAGAAGGACAACCCGAGTCCCGCCAGGGACGGTACCCTGCCGACGGTACCCTGCCAATGACACGTAAGGCCCGCAAGACGGCTCAAGTTCGACTCTCACCCGCGCACCTTCTTCAAGTCGACCCACCAACTAGAAGCTGAACCGCATCCCGAGCTGAATCTCGCGCTTCGGAAAATCCGAGGTAAACGCCAGCGGCGTGCTCGAACTCACCTTGCCTCCATTTCTAAATCCAGGCGCGATCCCACGCACGTTGAACGTCGTCGAACCCGCCCCGCCAAAGTCTTCTGTGCACGTAGCCGTCTGTTGAACTCCACAAATCCCGAACAGCGGCCCCACCTGATTGTTCACGCTGGCATAGTTGGTCCGATTCGCGATGTTGAATCCTTCCGCCGTGATCAACAGCGTGCTTTTCTCCCCCACTTTGTGATGCCAGCTCAGCCGCGCGTCGAAATCCGCATAATTCGGCCCCAGACCCGAATTGCGAGGCGCTCCGATCGGCCGCCCATTGGTCGGGTGATTGTCGCCATTCGTCGGCTCTCCACTCAGTAAATTGAAAGGATGCCCGCTGTTGTAATTCAAAATCGGCGCCACTTCGAAGCCCGACCAGGCTCCTCTCCATGGGCTGTCGAGCACGCCCGCGATTACCACTTTCTGCCGTTCATCGAAATTCGAGACCGAACGATCCGCATTCGGGTTCAGGTTGTCCTGCGGTCCGTAGTCGCTGTTGAAGTCCGTGGTGGTGTCGATGGCCTTGCTGAAGGTGTAATTCGCCATGATCGCGGTCGTTTTGTTGAACTGCTTCTTGACTTCGACAATGCCGCCCTGATAAAGGGCGGACGCCGCCGAAGTGTATTGGTTGTTTTGCGCAATGAACGGGCTGTAGAAGCACTTGAAGGGGGCGTTGGTGCCGTTCGCCCCGTTGACGTTACAGGTGGGTGTCGTCTGGTAAAACGGGTCAAACTGCGCATACGAATTCCAGTCCCGGTACGACGCCGTCTTTCCGTTTGCTAGGGGCACCGTCACAAATCCCGGATCCCGCAGGTTCGTGTCAATGGCCACCGGCAAATGAACCGTATGCGAATAGATGTAGCTGGCCGAAATCGAGAAACCAGGGCCAACCTGCCGTTCAACTCCAAATTCAGCTTGTTGTGAGTAAGGGCTCTGGTAATTCGGCTGGTTGTTGAATACCACACTCAGGCCCGGAACCTGGCCGCTACTGCTGGGGACGAAAAGGCCATTCGATGCCGCCGTCAGGTCGCTTTGGGTGATGCAACCATAGTTTCCCGCGGACGGCGTGGTGCACCCAATCACTCCCCCGTTATTCGCTCCCCCGCTAAATCCCGGGTTCCCTTGGGCGAACAGGTTTTGGAAGATGGTCTGGGAGTTCGAGATCGGCGTCCAATACGCGCTGAGCAGCGTCACTTCGTTAATCGGATCGATATAAATTCCTACTTGCCGGTTGCAAGGGCTGGAGCCGTTGCCCGTGAAGTTGGAAAGCGTCCTGCCGCCAAGTTGCAGGCCG
>Ga0302202_10001823_pt1 | contig 25827 bp, 20 predicted proteins | sample II_Bog_N3_3_FD_194579 | JGI IMG/M metagenome (GOLD analysis project Ga0302202, IMG submission 194579) | Peat permafrost microbial communities from Stordalen Mire near Abisko, Sweden - II_Bog_N3_3 | ecosystem: Environmental > Terrestrial > Soil > Wetlands > Peat | place: Sweden: Abisko...
GCCGAAGCAAACCGAGTGTGCACAAAATGATGTGCATATTCCCGCAACCGATTGAAAGGGATGGCCATATATCTTGGCGCCAGGAGACTGACAGGATGTGTGGGCGCTATAAATGCAGGTCCTATAAGCAGCGCATTGCGGGATGTTCCAGCTGAGTGGGGGATTGGAAGAACTGTTGCTCGTGGTCGCTCAGAAGTCGTCACGTGCAATGCTTCTTCTGCGCTCGCGGCGCCAGAGCCCCTATCCGATGGACTCCGATTACGTCCTCCCAAGTCCGACGAAGAAGGGAAAGCAGCCCTACTAGCCCGACAATCTCATGAACCGCGAAAAGCCGCATCACTCTCGACGTTTACACGGAGGCAGTGACCTCGAACAAGCGAGCCGCACAGAGCAAGGTTGTAAGGATGATGATTCCAGGCGCGGGCACAATTTCAACGCCCGTGGGCACAACCAAATCTGGAGCCATTGCAGTCAACGCACGGAAGGCGCTTATTGTGCCCATATCGTGCCCAGATTTCGATGTCACATTAGGTCCATACGCTCCGTAAGTCATCTGGAATGTATGGCGGGGACGACGGGGCTCGAACCCGCGACCTCTGCCGTGACAGGGCAGCGCTCTAACCAACTGAGCTACGTCCCCAGATTGTTCTGCAACAACTTGAGCTGTGTCACACCGAACTAACAGGCATAAAGAGCCTGCACAGTTCCATCCTGTTGCTACTCCTTGAGTCTACCAGATGAGTACTCGGTTTGGGGCCACATCGTACCTGCCGGAATATCTGGTCGCCGCCGAACTATGCCTGCAATCGCCGGCGTCCGAACCTATGCTCGGACGCGCGGCACTCGCGCAACAAAGTTAGAGGTGGGCTTCCATGATTTCTGCCAGCACTTCGCGGCCAGGACGCGTCCTTGATTCAGGCAACGTGGCCAGCGGCTCATCCACCATATTCAGCAACGTCGAGAAGTCTGCCTTCTGCGTGTCTACATAGAACACGCCAGTCAGCACTTCGCCCTTGTCGTGCACATCCATCAGCATCTGAACAGCATGAGACTTATTCGTCGGGTCGTAGCCTTCATGCAGCTTGCGAAGACGCATGTGCGACCCATCGTGCAATTGGACGTCAACCGTAGTGTCCTGATCATAGTCCACTGCAATATCGTCGAAGTACGGCACAAATCCCACTTCGCTGACCGCGTCGCCATGCTCCTGCATGTACTTGTAGCTCCGGGTCGAACCCTCGTGGTCATTGAACGTAACACACGGCGAAATCACGTCCAACAGCACCGTCCCCTGGTGAGACAGCGCAGCCTTCAGCATGGTGGAGAGTTGCTTCTTATCGCCCGAGAAGGAACGTCCGACAAACGTCGCACCCAGTTGGATGGCCAGCGCGCAGATATCAATCGCCGGCAAATCGTTGACGACGCCGGTCTTCAGCTTCGATCCGATGTCGGCCGTCGCGGAAAACTGGCCCTTGGTCAGGCCATACACACCGTTGTCTTCGATGATGTAAATCATCGGGACATTGCGCCGCATCAGGTGGACAAACTGCCCCATCCCGATCGATGCGGTGTCGCCATCGCCGCTCACGCCAATGGAGCGCATCGTCTTGTTGGCCAGCAGCGCACCCGTGGCCACGGACGGCATACGCCCGTGAACGGAGTTAAAGCTGAACGAGCGTGACATAAAGTATGCAGGAGACTTGGAGGAGCAGCCGATGCCGCTCATCTTCATCACCCGTTCGGGCTGGATGCCCATCTCGTAGAATGCCTCGGTGATGCGTTCGGAGATGGAATTGTGTCCGCATCCGGCGCACAGCGTGGTCTTGCCGCCACGATAGTCCAGAATCTGGAGTCCGATGCGATTGGTCTTAACTGGCTTGGGGGTAACTGGCGTGATCGACATGACTACTTGCAGGCTCCTTCTTGTGTTGCGATTACGGACGTGATCGAGCGTGCATCGATCGGCAGGCCATTGAAGTGCAGAACAGAGTGCAGCTTCACCACCTCCGCCGCATCGAGATCGACCTTCATCAGATTCAGCATCTGGGCATCGCGGTTCTGCTCCACCACGTAAATTCGGTCATGCGTGGCGACAAAATCCCGCAGCTCCTGTGTGAACGGATAGGCACGGACGCGGATGTAATCGGTCGCGATATCGCACTCGCGATCCAGTTGATCGCGGCTCTCGACCACCGCAAAGTGGCTGGTGCCGTACGCAATGATTCCAACCTTCTCGTGCCCCGTGCCTGCCAGCACCGGCTTCGGAACCATGGTCGCTGCCGTCTCAAACTTATGCGCCAGCCGCAGCATGTTGTTTTCGTAGTCCTCAGGTCGCTCCGAATACAACGCCTTCTCGTTATGGCCCGATCCACGGGTAAAGTACGCAGCCGCCGGATGGTCCGTCCCAGGGAGTGTGCGATACGGAATCCCGTCTCCGTCTACATCCTTGTATCGGCCGAATCCACCCAGTTCCGTCAACTGCTTAGCGTCCAGCACCTTGCCGCGATCAATCGGCTTCTCCGGATACTGGAACGGCTCCGACATCCAGTTGTTCATACCCAGATCCAGATCCGACAGCACAAAGATCGGCGTCTGCAACTGCTCTGCCAGGTCGAACGCATCGATACTGAACTCGAAGCATTCCTTCACCGATCCTGGTAGCAGGATGACGTGCTTCGTATCGCCGTGGGACAGTCCCGCAACGAACGTCAGGTCAGCCTGAGACGTGCGCGTCGGCAGGCCGGTCGACGGTCCGGTACGTTGAACGTCGAAGATGACGCCAGGAAGCTCAGCATAGTATCCAAGTCCCGCAAACTCCGCCATCAGCGAAATGCCGGGGCCGGAGGATGCTGTCATCGATCGCGCGCCGGCCCATCCTGCGCCCAGCACCATACCAATCGCCGCCAGTTCGTCTTCCGCCTGCACAATCGCAAAGCTCGCTTTGCCGTCCTTCTCCACGCGGTACCGCTTCATGTAGTCGATCAGGTTCTCGACCACCGAAGACGACGGCGTAATGGGATACCACGCAACCACCGTGACCCCGGCAAACATTGCGCCCATGGCGGCCGCGGAGTTGCCGTCGATAATGATCTTGCCCTCGGTGGCGCTCATCGGCTCAACCCGGTAGGGGTCCTGCTTGGACAGCGTGCTTGCGGCATAGTCGTACCCAACCCGCACCGCGTTCAGGTTCAGCTCCGCCGCCTTCACCTTCTTCGCAAACTGTTTGCGGACCGTCGCCTCGACCTTCGCCATGTCGATCGCTAACAGATTCGCCGCCACGCCAACGTACACCATGTTCTTGATCAGCTTGCGCAGCTTGGCATCAGCACCTGTGGTCGCCGCCAGTTGATCGAATGGAACGGCGTAGTACGTCACGTCGTCGCGCACTTCGTTCAGCTTCAACGATTCGTCGTAAATCACGACAGCTCCGGGAGCAAGCGCCATCACGTCATCGCCTGCAGACTCGGAATTCATCGCAATCAACACGTCGATGTCCGTCTTACGCGCGACCCATCCGTGCTTGCTCACGCGGATCGTGTACCAGGTCGGCAGTCCCGCAATGTTTGAGGGAAACAGATTCTTGCCCGATACCGGAACGCCCATGCGGAAGATGCTGCGCAGCAGAACGCTGTTCGCCGATTGAGAACCGGAGCCGTTCACGGTGGCAATCTGGATAGAAAAATCGTTGACGATGTGCTGCCCCTTGCCCACAAGCTCTGACGCTGGTTGGCCCTGTGCCAATAGCTGACTGGTAGTCATTTAAGAATGCATCCCTTCAATTTGAAAACGTCTTTCAGCGCATACTCCGGGCAACCACGACATCGTCACTCTCCTACCAATGCCGTCTCCGACTACGCATCCCACTCTTGGCGCGAGCCGGGTCTGCCTCACGGAGCCTCCCTGCATGCCGCCAGCTGTTAATTGTATTCCAGACCCATCTTCCGGGCCTGCTAATCTCCCCTAAATGGATGAATATTCCCCTGTTGACTCAGAGTCGGAATCACGCCGCAGACTCCGCTTCAAACACCCCGCAGCCGCCTCATCTGTATATCTTGCTGCAGCGGTCTCCTGCTCTCCCGTGCCCCGCCTTGTAACTCACTCTTACAAAACAGCTTGCCGCATCGTGTAGCTACTCAAAGTCTTGATGTAGTTCCCTCGCTCAAACGCACTGGGATCGGGAACCGCACGGCGGCTCAGGCTGCCCCGCATCTGCTGGATCGAAACGTACTCGTGCTCGTCCATCCAGCGAACAAGGTCGTCCAAAACGGTCTTCACGTACGGGGCACCCTTCGCCAGCAGAGCGGACGCCATCATTCCAATCTGCGCCCCCGCCATCACGGACTTCAATACGTCTTCCGCGCTATGCACCCCGCCGGTCACAGCCAGATCCGCACGCACATCCCCATACAGAATCGCGACCCAATGCAGGCGAAGCAACAGCTCCTCCGGCCGGCTCAGCGTCAGCTTAGGGATCACATCCAGGTTCTCGATATCGAAGTCTGGCTGATAGAAGCGATTGAACAGCACCAGGCCATCGGCGCCTGCGCGGTCGAGTTCCATCGCCAGATTTGGAATGCTCGTGTACTGCGGCGAAAGCTTTACCGCAACCGGTATTACCGTCGCTTCCTTCACCTGGCGCACCAGTTGGACGATTCCCTGCTCGATCGTTGCACTCGTGTCCGTGTACCCGGTCGCCAGTGAGTACGTATTCAGCTCGATCGCGTCGGCGCCCGCTTGCTCTATTTCTTTGGCAAAGCGCACCCATCCCCGTGCCGTAGCCCCGTTCAGGCTCGCCAGTATGGGAATACTGCACGCTGCCTTGGCCCGCTGGATCTGCGCAAGGTAAACGTCCTGCCCATGCCGATAGTCCTCATACGCCGGGAAGTAGCTCAGAGACTCCGCAAAGGACTCGCCGCCCCGGTTCAGGTCCCGGTCCAGCGCCTCCTGTTCCAGCGTCAATTGCTCCTCGAAAATCGACGGCAACACCACCGCAGCCACGCCAGCCTCCTCCAATCGCTGAATCTTCTCCAGCGATTCCGTCATAGGCGAGGAGGAGGCGACCAGCGGGTTCTTCAGCCGCAGACCGAGATAGGCGGTGCCCAGGTCCATCATGTCTAGCTCCTTCCCGCGCCCAGAGGAGCAACCTTGCCCTCTGGCTCTGGGGGTGCAATGTTCGGTGTCGCAGCGCGTCCAGGCATCGCGGCCCGGCCGGAATACACACGCCACGCGCGCTCCACATCGTCCTGCGCTTCCTTCAGCAGCTTCTTCGCCACGTCCGGATGACTGCGCAGCAGCATGGTGTAGCGTGCCTCGTGGTAGCTGTACTCCTTCAACGCAATCGTCGGCGCCTTCGAGTCCAGTTGGAACGGATTCTTGCCTTCTTCGCGCAATGCCGGGTTGTAGCGCATCAGCGGCCAATAGCCGGAGAGCACCGCGTTCTTCTGCTGCTCCATGCCGTAGGTCAGGTCGTAGCCGTGCGCAATGCAGTGGCTGTAGGCGATGATGATCGCCGGCCCGTCGAACGCCTCAGCCTCCTGGAACGCCTTTACCGTCTGCTGGTCGCTGCCGCCCATCGCAACCCGTGCCACGTAGACCGAGCCATACGCCACAGCCTCCATCGCCAGGTCTTTCTTGCTGTTCGGCTTACCGCCTTCGGCAAACTTCGCCACCGCACCGCGCGGTGTCGACTTCGACATCTGGCCGCCAGTATTCGAGTACGTCTCCGTATCCAGCACCAGCACCTTGACGTTCTGTCCCGATCCCAGCACATGGTCCAGTCCGCCGAACCCGATGTCATACGCCCAGCCGTCGCCGCCAATAATCCAGACGCTCTTGCGCACCAGTGAATCCGCCACCACATTCATCGCCCGAGCCTCGGCGGAATCCACGGCCGCAATCTTCCCGCGGACAGCCTTCACTCGCTCCCGTTGCGCTTCGATACCGCTTTCCTTGGCCTGGTCGGCGTTCAGAATCTCCGTCACCAGGTCATCGCCCAGCGTCGGAGCCAACCGGCTCAGCAGGCTCTCGGCGTAGCCCTTCTGTTGGTCCAGCGCCAGCCGCATGCCCATGCCGAACTCCGCGTTGTCTTCAAACAACGAGTTCGACCACGTCGGTCCGCGTCCGCTCTTATTCACCGTGTACGGAGTCGTCGGCAGATTGCCGCCATAGATCGACGAGCAACCTGTGGCATTGGCAATGTACAGCCGGTCGCCAAACAATTGCGTCAGCAGCTTCAGGTACGGCGTCTCGCCGCAGCCCGCGCAGGCTCCGGAGAACTCAAACAGCGGATCGAGCAGTTGAATGTCCTTGACCTGCCCATGCGACAGACGGGCGCGATCGACCGTGGGCAATGCCTCAAAGAAGTTCCAGTTCTTCACCTCGGTCTCGCGCAGCGGCGCCTGCATCTCCATGTTGATGGCCTTATGCTTGGCTTCGCTCTTGCTCTTCACCGGACAAATCTCCACGCACAGCGTGCAGCCGGTACAGTCTTCCGGAGCCACCTGCAGCGTGTAGAACTCGCTGTCCATGTTCTTCCACTTCGGCTTGGCGCTCTTGAAGGTCGCCGGCGCATCGGCCAGCAATGCCCCGTCGTACACCTTGGCCCGAATCACCGCATGCGGACACACCATCACGCACTTGCCGCACTGGATGCATAGCTGCTCGTCCCACACCGGAATCATGTGCGCAATGTTGCGCTTCTCCCACTTTGAGGTTCCGGTTGGGAAGGTGCCGCCGGCCGGCAGCGCGCTCACCGGCAGCATGTCGCCGTAACCAGCCGCCATGGCACCCAGCACGTCGCGAACAAAGGCCGGAGCCTCCTGCGGCAGCATTGGCAGAATGTCGAACGACGCCGTCGCCTTCTCCGGCACGGTCACCTGGTGCAGGTTCTCGATCGCTGCATCCACCGCAGCAAAGTTCTGCTGCACGACCGCATCGCCGCGCTTGCCATATGTCTTCTTGATGGCCTTCTTGATCTGCGCAATGGCCTCTTCGCGCGGCAACACACCGCTGATGGCAAAGAAGCACGTCTGCATGATCGTGTTGATGCGGCTTCCCATGCCCGCGTTCCGTCCCACCGTGTATCCATCGATCACATAGAACTGGATCTTTTTCTTCAGAATCGTCTCTTGCGTCTTCTTCGGCAGGTGGCCCCAGATTTCGTCCGGCCCATACGGGCTATTCAGCAGGAAAACCGCACCGTCCGCCGCCGCTGCCAGAATGTCCATCCGCTCCAGAAACTGGAACTGATGGCACGCCACAAAGTTCGCCTTCGTGATCAGGTAGGTCGACTTGATCGGGTCCGGCCCAAAGCGCAGGTGCGATGTCGTCACCGAACCGGACTTCTTCGAGTCGTACACAAAGTAGCCCTGCGCATAACCCGGCGTCTCCGAACCGATAATCTTGATCGAGTTCTTGTTCGCGCCAACCGTCCCGTCCGAACCCAGCCCGTAGAACAGCGCCCGAACCGTTCGCGGGTCCTCGGTGGAGAACTCCGGATCGTAGTCCAGACTGGTGTGGGTCACGTCATCGTCAATGCCCACCGTAAAGTGGTTCTTCGGCTGTGCCTTCTTCAACTCATCGAACACACCCTTCGCCATCGCCGGCGTGAACTCCTTGGAGGAGAGTCCGTAGCGACCGCCCACAATCTTCGGCTGCTTCGCAAAGAGAGGCTCGTTGCTCGACATCGACTCGCTGAACGCCGTGATCACGTCCTGGTACAGCGGCTCGCCCATTGCGCCCGGTTCTTTCGTCCGGTCCAGCACCGCAATCGACTTCACCGTTCCAGGCAACGCCGCCAGGAAGGCCTCCGCAGCAAACGGCCGATACAGCCGCACCTTCAGCAGGCCAAGCTTCTCGCCCCGGGCATTCAGGTGATGGATCGCCTCCTCTGTAGCGCCCGCGCCAGACCCCATCAGCACAATCACGCGATCCGCATCCGGAGCGCCAACATAGTCGAACAGGTGGTAGGCGCGGCCAGTCAGGCCGGCAAAGCGGTCCATCGCGTCCTGCACGATAGTCGGAGTTGCCAGATAATACGGATTGCAGGCTTCCCGAGCCTGGAAAAATACATCCGGGTTCTGCGCCGTCCCACGCAGAATCGGAGCGTCGGAGTTCAGTGCCCGCTCGCGATGTCCCAGAACGTGTCGCTCGTTCAGCAGCTCCAGAATCGTCTCGTCGGAGATGGTGATCGCCTTGTTAATCTCATGCGAGGTGCGGAACCCATCGAAGAAATGCAGGAATGGAACCCGGGACTCCATCGTGGAAAGGTGCGCGATCAGCGCCAGGTCGCCCGCTTCCTGCACCGAGTCCGAAGCCAGAATGGCATACCCCGTCGCGCGGCACGCCATCACGTCCGATTGGTCGCCAAAGATGGACAGCGCATGCGTCGCCAGGGCCCGCGCCGTCACGTGGATCACGTTGGACGTCAGCTCGCCGGCAATCTTGTACATGTTCGGGATCATCAGCAGCAGACCTTGCGAGCAGGTGAATGTAGTGCTGGTAGCACCCGCCTGCAGCGCACCGTGCATCGCGCCCGCAGCTCCGCCTTCACTCTGCATCTCCGCGACCACCGGGATCGTTCCCCAGATGTTCTTTTTACCCTCTTCCTTCCACTGGTCGGCCCACTCCGCCATCGTCGAAGAAGGTGTAATCGGATAGATGGTGATGACTTGCGCCAACCTGTATGCCACGGAAGCAACGGCTTCATTGCCGTCGAGAATCGCCGTACGCTGCTCTCTCATTCTTTCCCCTTAGGAACTCTCCAATATTCTCCGGGGAGAAGGCACGGGAACGCTGTGAGCCCCATCACAAGACTGCACGGGGGGGTCTGCTACAGTAAAAGCCAGTAGCCATGACGAACGGCCTTTATCTACCCATTCTTGTGCTGTTGCTGGCGGCCGTCGCCTTCGCTCTGACGCCGTTGCTGCTGGCTTGGCTGTGGGCAAAGTCATTCTCCCCGCACAAACCCGGACCCAGCAAGAACGCCGTCTACGAGTGCGGGCTCGAGTCTGAGGGAGACGCCTGGATCCAGTTCAAGCCAGGCTATTACCTCTACGGCATCATCTTTCTTGTGTTCGATGTGGAAGCCGTCTTTCTGCTGCCTTTTGCCGTCGCCTTCACCGGCTTTACCCTGGCAGAATCCATCGCTATGCTGGTCTTTCTGCTTTTGCTCGTCGAAGGGCTGGTCTGGGCTTATCAGAAAAACGTGCTCGTCTGGACATAGCCTCTGCACTGAAAAGCCGAAACCGCAGCACAGCGCGACCCAATCGATTTGGATTCAAGGACTTCACGGGTGGATGAACAACTAAAAGCCGAGCTGGGCAAACAGGGTATCTTTGCGACGACCCTGCAGGACCTCTATAACTGGGGCCGTAAAAGCTCCGTCTGGCCGCTCAACTTCGGCCTCGCCTGCTGCGCCATCGAGATGATCGCCACCACCATGGCCCGCTACGACCTCGCCCGCTTCGGCGCCGAGGTCTTCCGCCCATCCCCCCGCCAGGCCGACCTCATGATCGTCGCCGGTACCGTCACCAAGAAGATGGCGCCCCAGGTCGTCCGCCTCTATAATCAGATGCCGGAACCCAAGTACGTCATCTCCATGGGCGCGTGCGCCATCTCCGGAGGCCCCTTCAAGCAGGGTTACAACGTCCTCAAGGGCATCGACCGGTACATCCCCGTAGACGTCTACATCCCCGGCTGCCCCCCCCGCCCCGAGGCTCTCATCGACGCCTTCATGATGCTGCAAAAGAAAATTGACCAGCAGCAACTCACCGGAGCAGCCCGTCCGCGACACCTGAACGCAGAACAGGCCAGCGAGTTTATCGTGCCCCACTTCGGCGCGCACGACCTGGAACCTACGCAGAATCCGGCAGTTTGGAAGGCGCCGCTGGTCCAAATCACAAAGGCAGGGACGGATGAATCTGGACGCAACTAAATCCGCCATTGAGGCCGCCGTCCCCGGCTGTCACCTGGAAATCGTCGCCAACCCCAGCCCCTCGGCCCAGCACTCCCTGCTCGTCGACCCCGAACACGCCCTCGCCGTCGCCACCTTCCTGCGCGACTCCCCCGATCTCCGCCTGGACTTCTGCTCCAATGTCACCGGCATCGACTGGCCACCCAGGGAACTCTCCGAAAAAGTGAAGGTCAAGCAGACCGTAGACGGCGTCGAGAAGGAAGTCGACGAGGTCCGCAAGACCACCATCCCCGGCTTCCTCGAAGTCGTCTATCACCTCTTTTCCGTCACCCACAAGACCATCGAGCCATTGCCTCTGCGCCTGCGCACCGCAGACCGCGAGGCCGGCGTCCACCTGCCCTCGCTCACGCCAGTCTGGCGCAGCGCGGAGTTCCAGGAGCGCGAGATTTTCGACCTCTTCGGCGTCCACTTCGATGGGCATCCCGACCTGCGCCGCATCCTGATGTGGGACGGCTTTGTCGACCACCCCATGCGCCGCGATTACGTCGACCCGGACGACTACGAGTACGAGCCCACCGCGCACGACCAGGTCCTGAAACGCGCCGGGCAGCACCAGAGCGAGGGGGCGGCAAAATGAGCACCGCAACCTATCCCACACTCGATCCCCTCGCCCACAGCGAGCAAAACCAGGAGCAGCTCCTGGAAATCTCCATGGGTCCGCAGCACCCGTCCACCCACGGCGTCTTCCGCATGAACGCGGTCCTCGACGGCGAACGCGTCGTCCGGCTCAAGCCCATCTTCGGCTATTTGCACCGCAATCACGAGAAAATCGCCGAGAACGAGACCTACCTCGGCTCCATGCCCTACACCGACCGGCTCGATTATCTCTGCTCCATCACCAACAACTGGGGCTACGCCCTCGCCGTCGAGAAGCTCGCCGGCATCCAGGTACCCGAGCGCGCAGAGTACCTCCGCGTCATCACCGGCGAACTCACCCGGATACAGAATCACGCCTGCCTGCTCGGCTTCCTGCTGCAGGACATGGGCTCCAGCGGCACTCCGCTCATGTACGCCTTTCGCGAGCGCGAGAAGGTCCTCGACCTCTTCGAGGCCCTTACCGGCTCGCGCATGATGTGCAACTACATGCGCTTCGGCGGCTGCCGCACCGACCTGCCTGCCGGCTGGCTCAACCAGGCCAGGAGCTTCGTCGCAGAACTCCCCCGCTTCCTCGACGAGTACGAGAACCTCCTCGTCGGCAACGAAGTCCTGATGGAGCGCACCCAGGGGGTTGGCGTGCTCTCGCGCGAACTGGCCATCGGCGCCGCCATCTCCGGCCCCATGGCACGCGCCAGCGGCCTCAACTACGACATTCGCAAGGTCGACCATTACAGCATCTATGACCGTTTCTCCTTCCGCGTGCCCCTGGGCCAGCATGGCGACGTCTACGACCGCTACATGATCCGCTTCCTGGAGATGCGCGAGTCGATCAAGATCCTCAACGACGCCATGCGCGACATCCCCGATGGCCCCATCGTCGACCCCAAGTGGAAACCCCGCGGCTTTCGGCCCAAGCCCGGCGAGGCCTACGGCCGCATCGAATCGCCCAAAGGCGAACTCGGCTTCTACCTCATCAGCGACGGCTCACCCAATCCCTATCGCTGTCGCGTCCGGCCTCCCAGCCTCATCAACCTCACCGTGCTGGAAGACCTCTGCGTGGGCCAGAACGTGGCGGACGTCGTCGCCATCCTGGGCAGCATCGACATCGTCCTCGGCGAGGTAGACCGATGATCGCCACCATTCGCAAACAAATCCCCAATAAAAACGGATTCGCAGCGGGCTTCAGTCCGCGGGAACACGCTCAATGTTGTCTTCACAGGGCCGAAGGCCCGACACATACCAGCCTAGGCCGAAGGCCTGGGTTGGCGCCCCCCCCAAGTGCCAGAGGGCTGAACGCCCGACACATCGAACGTCTGCACACCCCCCCTGGGGGCAACATCTCGGAGGCCAACCATGGTCGGTAACGGCATCCTCAAAGGCCTCATCGAGACTGCCCGGAACTTCTTCGGCAGCTACGTCAGCAAACCGCGCCTCACCACGGTTCAGTATCCAGAGCAGCGCGAGCCACAGATCGAAGCCACGCGCAACTTCCCGTTCCTCGTCTTCGACGGCCCGGACTGGCACGCCGGCATGCGCTGCGTCGCCTGCCAGATCTGCGAGAAGGAATGTCCGCCCAAGTGCATCTTCATCGAGAAGAGCAAGGATAAGAAGCCCGATGCCGTCGGCAAACCGCAAGCTTATCCCGCCGTTTTCAATATCGACATCTCCGTCTGCATGAGCTGCCAGATCTGCGTGGAGGTCTGTCCCTTCGACGCCATCAAGATGGATGTCGAATACGATCTCCCCACCGACGACCGCTTCGCCGGCCTGCTGTTCGACAAACAGCGCCTGTCCAAATCCAACGAATACTACAACCGGATTCATCCCACGGAAGCAGGAGCCATCGACGCCCGCTTTGCGGAAGAGCGCGCCAAGGCGAAGGCCACCGCAGACGCCAAAGCAGCCGCTGCCGCAGCGGCAGCTGCACCCCAGCCCCAACCGGCCGGTGAACAGAAATGACCCAGATGCTCGATCAAATCTTCGTCACCGCCAAGCTCTGGCTCATGGGCTACATTCCCGCCGCCGCCAAGCCGCTCGCCTCGGCAATCCTCTCCGTCGTGCCGGTCCTTATCGCGTTCCCGCTGCTCTTCGCCATCACCACCTGGCTGGAGCGCAAGGGCCTCGGCCGCATCCAGAACCGCCTCGGCCCCAATCGCACCGGTCCCTTCGGTCTCCTGCAGCCCATTGCCGACGCCATCAAATCCCTCACCAAGGAAGATATCGTCCCGCTCAGAGCGGACCACGCGGTGCATTTCCTTGCACCGGTCCTTCTGGTCCTCGCGTCGTTCCTGGGCTACGCGGTGCTCCCCATCGGCCGCAACATGGTCATCGTCAACCTGGACGCCGGCGTTCTCTACTTCTTCGCGGCGGGCTCGGTCGTCGAGCTCGCGGTCTTCATGGCGGGCTGGTCCAGCCGCAGCAAGTACTCGCTCCTCGGAGCCATGCGCGCCATCGCCCAGATGATCAGCTACGAGGTCCCGCTGGTCCTCGCCTCCGTCGTCGTCATCATGCAGGCCGGTTCGCTCTCCACCGTCGCCATCGTCGAAAAGCAGACCGGCTACACCGGAATCTTCCCCCACTGGTTCGTCTTTACTCCATGGGGTTTCGTCGGCTTCGCCCTCTTCATGATCGCCGCCACCGCAGAGTCCAACCGCTCTCCGTTCGACCTGCCCGAAGGCGAGTCCGAGATCATCGCCGGATATTACATCGAGTACTCCGGCTTCAAGTTCGCACTCTTCTTCCTCGGCGAATACCTCGGCATGTTCGCCACCAGCGGCATGGCGATCACCCTCTTCCTCGGCGGATGGACCGCGCCGGTCTCGTTCCTCACCTGGATTCCTTCCTACATCTGGTTCTTCACCAAGCTCGTAACCCTGATCGCCGTCTTCATCTGGATCCGCGGGACGCTTCCCCGTCTACGCATGGATCAACTCATGAATCTTGCCTGGGAGTTCATCCTGCCCATGGCCTTGCTCAACATGCTGGTCGCCGGCGTCTGGCACTTCATGCCTTCGGGGATTCTGCGCTGGCTGGTCTGCACCGCCATCGTCGCCACCCCGTGCGTCCTGTTCAGCGCCCGTTTGAAAAGAAAGAAGAGACTCCAGGTCCGTACCTACATATTTGCCGACTGATGCCAACCCTGGACCGCAGTTCGTAACCGTAAGCTCGAGTATCGGTTTCACCTGCGGCAATCCAGTTCGCCGCAGTCTATAGGTCGAATTCAAGATGACAGCAGCATTTTTTATCCTCGCCGCACTTACCGTCGCCGGAACCGCAGCAGCCATGGGTCTGCGCAACGCCGTCCACTGCGTCCTGGCGCTCACGGTAGGCTTTGCTGGCGTCGCCGCACTCTACCTGCAACTAGGAGCGCAGTTCGTCGGCCTCACGCAGATCATGGTCTACGTCGGCGCAGTCGCCATCCTCGCCGTCTTCGCCATTATGATGACCCACAAGCCCGGCGAGGATCAGCCCAGAATCTTCTCCTCGCACTGGGTCGTGGGTGGGGTGGTTGCCGCCGCAGTCTTCTCCGTCCTCGCCTGGGCCATCTCATCCAGCGGCACCGCAAACCAGTTCCCGCCGCCAGAGCCCAGCGTCACTGTCCTGGCAATCGGCGACTCCCTGATGCACACCTACGTCCTGCCGCTCGAGCTGATGGGTCTCCTGCTCACCGCTGCCCTCATCGGGGCAGTGGTCATCGCCATGGACCGCAGGGAGGAGACCAAATGACCTCACTCCAGAACTACCTCATTCTCTCTTCGCTCCTGTTTTCCATTGGCCTCGCCGGCGCGCTCACCCGCCGCAACGCCATCCTCGTCCTCATCGGCATCGAGCTCATGCTCAACGCCGCCAACCTCAACTTCATCGCGTTCTGGCGCTACGGCCCCAACCCCTCGCACCTTACCGGAATCATGTTCGCCATCTTTTCCATCACCGTCGCCGCCGCGGAGGCGGCCGTCGGCCTGGGCATCATCCTCGCCGCCTACCGCCATTCCCGGACCACAGACCTTGACCAGATGAACTCGCTGAAAGGCTAACCGCAACTCTAACTTCGCTTCCCTTTGTTCGCTGAGACTCAATGACCTGGATCGTTCAAAACCTTTGGCTCATTCCCGCGCTGCCCATCTTCGCCGCCGGAATCAGCGCTCTCCTCAAGCAGCCCCGCCGCATCCCCGCCGCATCTCTCGCCATCGGCTCGATGGCCGTCTCGTTCCTGCTCTCCATCGCCGCACTGGCCCATGTGCTCGCCCGCCACACCGCCATCCCGGAGGTCTTCAACTTCCGCTGGTTCCAGTTCGGCAACGAGTGGCTCCAGCTCGGATGGATGCTCGATCCCCTCACCGCCGTCATGCTCGTCATGGTCACCTTCGTCGGCCTGCTCATCTTCATCTACAGCACCGGCTACATGGAGCACGACGAGAATTTCACCCGCTTCTTCTGCTTCCTCGCGCTGTTCGCCGGAGCCATGCTCGGCGTCATCATCGCCAACAGCCTGCTGCTGCTCTTCATGTGCTGGGAGATCGTCGGCCTTACCTCCTACCTCCTCATCGGCTTCTGGTACTTCACTCCCAGCGCAGCCGCAGCCGCCAAGAAAGCCTTCATCACCACCCGCATCGGCGACCTAGGCTTCCTCATCGGCATGGTCTGGCTCTACGCCCAGTCCCACACCCTGCTCTTCTACAACTCCGGCGCCGGCTGCCTCGAAAGCGGTGCGCTATCGCAACTTCCCGCGCACACCGCATTCTTCGGCCTCACCGCCGCCTCCGCCATCGGCATCCTCATCTTCTGCGGAGCGGCCGGCAAATCCGGCCAGGTCCCCCTCCACGTCTGGCTGCCCGACGCCATGGAAGGCCCCACCCCCGTCAGCGCGCTCATCCACGCCGCCACCATGGTCGCCGCCGGCGTCTTCCTCATTGCCCGCATCTACCCGCTGATGGCCGCAGGCGGTGGCACCACCCCCGCCCTCCAGGTCGTCACCTGGATCGGCGCCATCACCGCCCTCTTCGGCGCCACCGTCGCCGTCGCCCAGTGGGACATCAAGCGCATCCTCGCCTACTCCACCGTCTCCCAACTCGGCTACATGATGATGGGTCTCGGAGTCGGCGGCCCAGCCGTCGGCATGTTCCACCTCATCACCCACGCCTTCTTCAAGGCCCTGCTCTTCCTCGGCGCAGGCTCCGTCATCCACGGCTGTTCCGGTGAGCAGGACATTCGCCGTATGGGCGGCCTGCGCAAGTACATGCCCGTCACCTTCGCGGTCTACGCCATCGGCATGCTCGCCCTCTGCGGCTTCCCCTTCTTCTTCTCCGGCTTCTGGTCGAAGGACGCCATCCTCCACGCCGCCCACAACTGGTCCGTCTCGCAACTCCCGTTCTACATGGGCGCATTCGCTGCGCTGCTCACGGCCTTCTACATGACCCGCCAGGTCTGCTACGTCTTCTTTGGAACCCTCCGCCTGCCCGCCGCAGGCCACGTTCCCCACTCCGAGCCGCACTCGGAGGACACGGACCACCACGGCGCCGGCTCGCCCCACGAGAGCCCCGCCGTCATGACCGTCCCACTCATTCTTCTCGCAGCCTGCGCCATCCTCCTCGGGGTCCTCGGCACGCCCGCCTGGCCATGGTTCCAGTCCTTCCTCAATGGCACTCCGCCTACCTTCAGCTTGGCCGGATTCTCTGAGCCCGGCCTGCTCCCCGTCATGCTTTCCTCATCCCTTCTGGTCTTCCTCGGCCTCGGCCTGGGCTGGTGGTTCTATGGTCGCAAGCCGATCGCCACAGCCGGCTCGCCCGACGCCGTCGGCCAGCACGCGCCGCCCGTCTTCTCGCTGCTCAGCAACGCCTACTTTATCGACGCCCTCTACGGCGCAACCCTCATCCGCATCAACACCTTCTGGTCCCACGTCTGCGACTGGTTCGACCGCTTCATCTGGAATGGCGCCGTGCAAACTGTCTCCTACCTCGTACTCGGCGTCGCCTGGACCGACAACTTCGTCGACACCTACGTCGTCAACACCACCTTCGACGGAGGCTGCCACACCGTCTCCTTCGGCGGCCGGCTCCTCGCGCTGCTGCAGGGCGGCCGCGTCCAGGGCTACCTGCGAATGATCGGCGTCGCCCTAATCGCCCTTGTCATATTCCTGCTCTGGGGAGCAAAAGCCTGATGCTCACCCTCCTCACACTCCTTCCCGTCCTCGGCGCCCTCGCCGTTCTCGTCGCCGGCAAGAACCTCGCCCGCACCACCGCGTTCGTCTTCAGCTTCGCCGCGCTTGCGCTCACGCTCGTCCTCTGGTTCCACTTCGACCGCGGCTCCGGCGCGCTCCAGTTCGCCGAAACCCATCCCTGGATTCAGCTCACCCCGCTGAACGTCGACTACCACGTCGGTATCGACGGCCTGGGCCTGCTCATGCTGCTGCTCTCCGCCATCGTCGTTCCCATCGGCATGGCCGCTTCGTCGCAGATCCACCAGCGCGTACCGCTCTACTATGCACTCGTCCTCCTCTTCCAGGCCTGCCTCTTCGGTACCTTCACCGCGCAGAATTTCTTCCTCTTCTTCCTCTTCTGGGAACTCAGTCTGGTCCCCGCTTTCTTTCTCATCAAGCTCTGGGGAGGTCCGCGCGCCACCAAAGCCGCCACCCAGTTCCTCGTCTACACCATGGTCGGCTCCGTCGCCATGCTGCTCTCGTTCCTCGCCATCTTCCTCACCACCCACACCTTCGACTTCGCCCAACTGGCCGCCCTCGCGCAGAACAATCAGCTCATGCCCCTCGTCCTGGGCAATCTCGCCGGGCACCGCTTCACACCGCACCACGTTGCGCTTCTCCTCTTCGCCGGCGCCTTCCTCGGCTTCGCGGTTAAGGTCCCGCTCTTCCCGTTCCACACCTGGCTGCCCGCCGCATACTCTGAGGCGCCCACCGGAACCACCATTCTGCTCACCGGCGCTATGTCCAAGATGGGCGTCTATGGCTTCCTCCGCATCCTGCTCCCCATCTTCTACCCGCAGATGCAGCAGGTCTTGACGCCGCTCCTCTGGCTCGCCGTCGCCACCATCGTCTTCTCCGCCTACGCCGCACTGGCGCAGAAAGACCTCAAGCGCATCTTCGCCTACTCCTCCATCAACCACCTCGGCTACTGCCTGCTCGCCATCTTCGCCGTCGTCAAGTTCACCGGTGCCGACGTCGGCCTTACCGCCGAAAAGTACGCGGCCCTCAACGGCGTGTTCCTGCAGATGTTCAACCACGGCCTCACCGCCGCAACCCTCTTCTGGTTTGTCGCTCTGCTGGAAAAACGCAGCGGTGGTCTCCGCGGCCTCGACGACTTCGGCGGCCTGCGCAAAGTCGCTCCCGTCTTCACCGGCCTCATGGGCATCGCCATCTTCTCCTCGCTCGGCCTGCCCGGGCTCAACGGCTTCATTGGAGAGTTCCTCATCTTCAAAGGAACCTTCCCCCTCACCGGCTGGGCCACATCGCTCTCCGTCCTCGGCCTGCTGGCCACAGCACTCTTCTTTCTCACGGTCCTGCAGCGTGTCTTCTCCGGCCCGCTCAACCCCAGGTGGGCAGCCGTCCCCGACCTCACAACCGGAGAGCGCCTCACCCTCATCCCGGCCATCGCCCTCATGTTCGCGCTGGGCCTTTGTCCGCAGCTTGTGCTCGGGGTCGTCAACAATACCGTCATCCAGATGGTGCAACATCTCAGGTTTTGATCGATAAGTCTTTCGTGGTGTTTTGAATATGCTTGCTTGGACAATCTACATCTCTTTTCTCGGCGCGGCGGCCATGTTCCTGCTGCCCAAAGGCTCCATAGCCTTGGCGCGCATCCTCGCGCTGCTCACGGCAGCCGCCGGGTTCGCCATCGCGCTCAGCGCCTTTGTGCACCACCGCACCGGGGAGATGCTCACCGTAACCGACGCCACCTGGATTCCCTCCCTCGGAATCCGCTATCACCTCGCAGCGGACGGCATCAGCCTCGCCCTCATCCTCCTCACCGGCATCATCGCCATCACCGGCATCCTCTTCTCCTGGAACATTGAGGATCGCACCAAAGAGTTCTTCGCCTTCTACCTCCTGCTCATCGGCGCCGTCTACGGAGTCTTCCTCAGCTACGACCTCTTCCTCCTCTTCGTCTTCTACGAGATCGTCATCATCCCCAAGTACTTCCTCATCGCCATCTGGGGCTCTACCCGCCGCGAATACGGCGCCATGAAGCTTGCCATCTACTCCTTCGTCGGCTCCGCCATGGTCCTCGTCGGACTCATCGCCGCCTATGTCGTCGCCGGTTCGCGCTCCATGTCGCTCGGCGACCTGGCCGGCTACCCGTTCTCGCCGCACTTCCAGATGCTCGCCTTCCCGCTCGTCTTCGTAGGCTTTGCCATCCTCGCCGGCCTGTGGCCCTTCCACACCTGGGCGCCCACCGGACACGTCGCCGCGCCCACCGCAGCCTCCATGCTGCTCGCCGGCGTCGTCATGAAGCTCGGTGCCTACGGCTGCCTCCGCGTTGCCATGACCCTCTTCCCGCTCGGCCTCGCGCCCTGGAGCCACCACGTCCTCGGCCTCGGCTCCTGGCGCGACGTCTTCGCTCTCCTCGCCGTCATCGGCATCATCTATGGCGCCCTGGTCGCCCTCGTCCAGAAAGACTTCAAGTTCGTCATCGGCTACTCCAGCGTCAGCCACATGGGCTTCATCCTGCTCGGCCTCATGACGCTCAACCAGATCGGCATCTCCGGCGCCGTCGTCCAGATGTTCTCCCACGGCATCCTCGCCGGCCTGCTCTTCGCCGTCGTCGGCCGCATGGTCTACGCCCGCACCCATACCCGCGAGCTCTCAGCCCTCGGTCCCATGGGCCTCAACCACACCATCCCCTTCGCCGCCGTCACATTCGTCATCGCCGGCATGGCCAGCATGGGCCTGCCCGGCTTCAGCGGATTCGTCGCCGAGCTCATGATCGTCGTCGGTGCCTGGCGCGCCTTCCCTGCCCTCGCCCTCTGCGTCGGCTTCGGCATCCTCATCGGCGTTGTCTACGTCTGGCGCGCCATGCAGAAAGCCTTCTTCTCCGAATCCCGCACGCCGGCGCCTCGGGACTCTGTTGCCGGATTAGCAGCGGGCTCCAGCCCTGGGCCGCTCCCGCCCATCACCATCCCGGAGAAGCTCGGTGCCATCATTCTCATCGCCACCAGCGTCCTGATAGGAATCTACCCGCAAGTGCTCCTCAACATCATCGTTCCCGCCTTGAATGGCCCACTGTTTAGCGGCATCCGCACAGGGAGTTGGCAATGAACTCCATCTACTCCCAGCTCCTGCATCTCGCCATGCCTCAGGTCATCGTCGTCGCCACGGCGCTCCTCGTCATGGCCATCGACCTGCTCTTCCTCAAGCAATCCGCCACCCGCACCCGGTTCGCCGTCGCGGCCACGCTCGCATCCCTCGGCTGCCTCGGAGCCATCGCGCGGATCGTCACCACCTGCGGCTCCGCCAGCATCTTCGACGGGATGCTCATCGCCAATCCTCTCACCCACCTGGTGCAGGTCGCGCTGCTCGTCCTCACCATCTTCACCCTGCTGCTCTCGGTCAACTCCACCTTCACCGAGCACGTCGGCGAATTCGTTCTGCTCCTCCTCGTCGCCACCGCCGGCATGATGTTCCTCGTCGGCACCCAGGATCTCCTCGTCATCTTCATCTCGCTCGAGTTGCTCAGCCTCTCCGCCTACATCCTCGCCGCGTTCAACAAGCGCAGCCTGCAGTCCTGGGAGGCCGCTCTCAAGTACTTCCTCTTCGGCGGCATGTCCGCTGCCTTCCTGCTCTTCGGCTTCAGCCTGCTCTACGGCCTCTCCAACTCCACCGGCTTCGCCCACATCGCCGGCGGCCCGGCGCTCAACCCGCTTCTGGTCATTGCGATCGTCACCACCGCCATCGGCCTGGGCTTCAAAGTCGCCGCCGCACCCTTCCACTTCTGGGCGCCGGACGTCTACCAGGGAGCGCCCGCGCCCAGCGCAGCTTTTATCGCATCCGGCTCCAAAGTTGCCAGCTTCTTCATCTTCTTCCAGCTCATGGCCCTCCGCTTTGCCGGCGCGGAAGGCTCCGCCGCCCTGCCCCACTTCGTCCGCGGATGGGTCCCCGTCGTGGCCCTCATGGCCGTCGCGTCCATGCTGCTCGGCAACCTCGTCGCCATCCGGCAAACCGGCCTGCGTCGCCTGCTCGCCTACTCCGCCATCGCCCACGCCGGCTACATGCTGCTCGCCATCGTCGGCCACACCCAGCAGAGCCTGGCCGCGCTGCTCTACTACGTCATTACCTACGCGCTCGGCACCATCGGAGCATTCGCCGTGATCTCCGTCGTCGAAGACCAGCGTGGCAGCGACCACCTCTCCAACTTCGACGGCCTCGGCAAGCAGGCCCCCGCCCTCTCCTTCGGCCTCGCCATCTTCATCCTTTCTCTGGCCGGAATTCCCCCACTTGCCGGCTTCTTCGCCAAGTTCTTCCTCTTTGTCACGCTGCTCAAGTCGTCCGCGCCCGCAGGCATCGTCTGGCTGGTCGTGCTCGCCATCGCCATGAGCGCCGTCTCGCTCTACTACTATCTCCGCGTCCTCAAGCGTGTGTACGTGGCGCCCGTCCCCGCCGGCGCTTGCGAAATCAAATCGCCACTGCTCAGCCAGGCCATCGTGCTCATCCTCGCCGGCTCAGTCACCCTCTTCGGAGCAGCACCCCAACTGCTCCTCCGCTGGATCGAAGCCGCAATCGCCGCCTCCGGCCTATAGATCGTTGTGTTTTGGATTGTCATTCTTCCCCTGAGCACCGCTCAGGGGAAGAATCCCCGCATGCGAAGCCACCCAGGTGATTCTCCAACTAACTCAGGCGGTCACTGTCGAAAGCGCTGAAAGCGCGACCCATACCAGCCTAGGCCGAAGGCCTAGGTTGGCAACCCCCAAAACTCCCGAGGGCTGAAGGCCCGACACAATGTGGGGTCACAAACAACCAATGATCATTACGCTTCGCCGATTCCGCAGGAGCTTCAATCTCCTACGAGCCCACCACCGTCGTATGCCCGCAACATCTCCAGATACGACACCAACCCCACCACATGGAACATGTCCGACGCCACCAGATACAGCAGCGTCACGCCCACATACCACCACGCCATGAACCCCGGCGTCGCCACGCTCTCAAACGGCAGCGGACATGCGGAAAACACCAACGCCAGCACCATCAGCGCGATCTTCACAATTCCCATCACCAGGTTGATCTCCACCAGCTTCCCTCGCACTGGCCCCACCCGCACCGCCGCCTTCAAACTGGCGCCCACACCCAGGTCTCGTAGCATCGCCAGCAGCGGAGCCACCGACAGCACCCAACTCACCACCGCCCACAGCGTAAACATCCCCAGCGTCGCAACAATCACCATCGCGCAATAGCCCACCAGGTTCGGCTCATGCCCCGCCGCAATCGGCCCATTCACCACAGCCTGCCCCGCCGCGCGCAGGCACGCAAACCACGCCGCAAAGCTGCCCACCAGCGCCACCATCCGTACTGCCTGCAGCACCATCAGCGTCCCCGGCCGCGCAAGCAGTCGCGCATCCACCCGCCGCAGCACCACCGTCCGCCCAATCGACGAAGCCACCACCCACGCCACCAGCAGCACCGGCCCCAGCCACTCCGCCACCCGCAGCAGCGGAGGCATCAACACCGCAGCCATCTCCGACAACGTCGCCGCCGCGGCCATCGGGTCGGCTATCGACATTCGCTGCAACGCGCCCCAGTCCAGTTGCACGTGCCCCAGTACCTTCGTTCCCTCATACACCATCAGCGCTGCTGTGGGAGCCCCAATCGCCCAACGCCACACCACCTCCACCGCCGTCAGCGAGGGCCGCCGCCAGCACACAGAAAATGTCCGCACAAACGACTGCGTCCCTCGTACCGGCTCCGCGCGCCTGACCTCTGTCTCCACCTACTTCACCACAAGATTCACAAGTTTGCCCGGCACCACAATCACCTTCGCCACCGTCTTGCCTTCGGTCCGTGCCACCACCTTCGGCTCCGCCAGCGCCGCCGCCCGGATCGTCGCCTCGTCGCTTCCCGCTGGCACCTTCACCACGCACACAAGCTTGCCATTCGCCTGCACCGGAATCTCGATCTCGTTCTCCCGCGCCAGCTCCATGTCGGCCAGCGGCCAGCCTGCGCGGAACACCGCGCCTTCGCCGCCCAACACCTCCCAAAGCTCCGCCGACAGGAACGGCGCAAACGGCGCCAGCATCAACACCAGGCTGCGAAACACCTCGTCAATCACCGCCGCCGGCACCTGCCCCGCGTCCATCGCCGCTTCGCTCGCCGAGATCTCATTCACCAGAATCATGATCGATGCGATCGACGTATTGAAGTGCCAACGCCCGCTGAAGTCCTGCGTCACCTTCGCAATCGTCTGGTGCAGTCTGCGCAACAGCGCCGCGCCGTCTGCGTCAGCTACTTCTTTCGCGGCACTCCCCGCATACTTCATCGTCAGCCGATGCACCTTCCCCAGGAACCGGCTGATTCCGCCGACTCCCTCTTCCAGCCACTCCAGGTCGCGGTCCGGAGGCGCGGCAAACAGCGCATACATCCGCGTCGCGTCCGCCCCATAGCGCTCAATCATCAAGTCGGGCGACACCACGTTGCCCTTCGACTTCGACATCTTCGCGCCGTCCTTGATCACCATTCCCTGCGTAAACAGCCGCGCCGCAGGCTCATCGTTCGCGATCATCCCCAAATCCCGCATCACCTTGGTCCAGAACCGCGAGTAGATCAAATGCAGAATCGCGTGCTCCACCCCGCCAATGTACTGGTCAATCGGGAACCAGTAGTTCGCCTTCTCCGAGTCGAACGGCGCCGCCGCATTCTTCGCATCCGTATACCGGTAGAAGTACCAGCTCGAATCCACGAACGTATCCATCGTGTCGGTCTCGCGCCGTGCCGGCCCACCACACACCGGGCAGGTCGTATTCACAAAATCCGCCACCCGCCCCAGCGGCGACCCGCCCTGCTGCGTAATCTCCACCTGCGCCGGCAGCACCACCGGCAGCGCACTCTCGGGCAGCGGAACCACGCCGCCCGCCTCGACCGCTGGGCCGCTGTCGCTACCCGCGTGCCCATTCTCGCAATACACCATCGGAATCGGCGTGCCCCAATACCGTTGCCGGCTCACGCCCCAGTCCTTCAGCCGATATGTAACCGTCGCCGTTCCAAATCCATTTGCCGCCGCAAACGCAGCCATCGTCCGCTGCGCTTCCTCGCAGCTCTCTCCCGTCCATTGCCCGGAGTCCACCAGCACAGAATCGTCTTCCACCGTATACGGCAGTTGCTCCGCGCCGTCGACGCTAGAAGCATTGTCATTCTGAGCGGAGCGAAGAATCCCCGCATTTTGCTCTTGGCCGACTCCAGCACAAGGCACAATCACCCGTCGCACCGGCAGCCCATACTTCCCCGCAAACTCAAAGTCCCGCTCATCATGCGCAGGCACACTCATAATCGCGCCCGTGCCGTAATCCGCCAGGATATAGTTCGCCACCCAGATCGGCACCTGCTCGCCGTTATACGGATTCACCGCAAACCGGCCCGTATCCACGCCGTGCTTCTCAATCGCTCCCAGGTCACCCGCCTCGCGCGCCGCCTTCTGCTGCGCCAGCATCTCCTCAATCTGTCCGGCCAACACCGCATCGCTGGCAGCGAAGCTCTTCGCCACCGCATGCTCCGGAGCAACTTGGACACTCGTAGCCCCAAAGATCGTGTCCACCCTGGTCGTGAACACCGTAATCTTCTCCCCGCCGCCGTCCACCGCGAAATCCACCAGCGTCCCTTCACTCCGCCCAATCCAGTTCCGCTGCATCGTGCGGACCTTCTCCGGCCAACCCTCCAGCTTGTCCAGCCCGCTCAGCAGCTCGTCCGCATACCTCGTAATCCGCAGGAACCACTGCGTCAGGTCGCGCTGCTCCACCAGCGTGTCTTCATGCCGCCAGCACCTGCCGTCGATCACCTGCTCATTCGCCAGCACCGTCTGGCACTCCGGGCACCAATTCACCTTGCTCTTCTTGCGGTACGCCAAACCCTTCTCGTACATCTTCAAAAAGAACCATTGGTTCCAGCGGTAGTAATCCGGCAAGCAGGTCGTTACTTCCGTCGCCCAGTCGTAGCTCAGCCCCATCCGCCGCATCTGCTTGCGCATTGCCGCAATGTTCGCCAGCGTCCACTCGCGCGGCGGAGTGTTGTTTTTCAGCGCGGCATTTTCAGCCGGCAACCCAAACGCATCCCACCCCATGGGATGGAGCACGTTGTATCCGCGCATCCACATGAATCGCGCCAGCGCATCGCCGATCGCGTAGTTGCGCACATGCCCCATGTGCAACTGGCCGCTGGGATACGGCAGCATCTCCAGGCAATAAAACTTCGGCTTCCCTGCGTCGTGCGCATCGGCCGCATACAGCCGATCCTCTGCATCCCACCGTGCCTGCCACTTGGGTTCAATCTCCGCCGGGCTGTACCGCTGCTGCCCATCGCTTGTGCTGCGTGCTTGCTCTGACATATCTAACGATTGTAAAGAAGTCCCGCACGCACCATCGCTCCAGTCCGACCACCCGCGCCGCCTGGGCGCAAACTGGCCTCGCCCGGCGAAGAGCAGGGCCAGCTTTACAAGCTCCACTATTTCGAGAAGATCGTGCTCCCCGGAATCCGCTCTTCGTTGCTCGCAATCCGGTTCTCAGCCCGCTTGGCAGACTTCATGGCAGCCCGGTCGATCTTTTGCTCTTCCGTCCCGCCCGTTCGTTCCTCCTCCACCGCAACGTGCGACGGCCGTGCTGCGGTCTTGCTTGTTTTCAGGTCCTGTTCCATGGGTCACCTCTGCATCATAGGAGCCAATCCACCCTCCGCAGGTTGCCCGCTCTTGGGCGTCGGGACTCCACCGCCATAACTCACAGCTGCACCAGGCTTTGCGGGCAGCTAAACTGGATGCTGCGATGCCGAACACTCCCGATCCCGCCTCTGTCCACGCCTCCGCACTCCTCATCGATACCCACGCCGACACCCCCCAGCGCTTTGTGGACGAGCGCTGGGACTTCGTCTCCGAACTCGGCTCCGGCCACCTGAACCTCACCACCGCACGCAGCGGCAACCTGGCCGCGGAGTTCTTCGCCATCTGGCCGGAACCAGCTGCCTGGAAGGGCCGCTTCGCGCACCGGACGCTGGCACTCATCGACGGCGTTCTGGAGCAGGTTCGCCGCCATCCTGCGGAACTGGCGCTCTGCACCTC
>Ga0302202_10001838_pt1 | contig 25748 bp, 27 predicted proteins | sample II_Bog_N3_3_FD_194579 | JGI IMG/M metagenome (GOLD analysis project Ga0302202, IMG submission 194579) | Peat permafrost microbial communities from Stordalen Mire near Abisko, Sweden - II_Bog_N3_3 | ecosystem: Environmental > Terrestrial > Soil > Wetlands > Peat | place: Sweden: Abisko...
AGATAGGTGATCCCTTTCAGGAAATCGTCCCACGCCATCACGGCGTCGGCCTCGATGATTTGGAGGAAGTTCATTCTAGCGGCTCCTAGGGATGCGGGGGCGGCTCCCCCGCGGCACATGCGCAAGGGCGCGCATGACGGGGCGCGGCCGGCTTAAGCCAGGCCGCAGATCTGTTTCAGGCGCGTGGTGACAGCCTGCCGATCGGCCAGGCCATTGAGGCCGCCATTGATCTTGTGGGTGACGCCTTCGATGTCGTCGGCCCGAGCCAGGGCGCCGATATCGCGCTGTTCCCAGAATTCGCAGGCGATGCGCGCCGCCGTGGCCGGGTCGGCCGCCAGGTCGGGATTATCGACCAGGTCCAGGCCCAGCTTTGCGCCAAAGGCCTGGTAGTTATAGCGGCCGGTAATCTGGAAAATCCCGCGCCCGCGATAGCGATAGCCGTCGCCGGGCTCGGTGTTGCCCAGGTCCTTGCGCCCGTCATAGGCGGAGAAATAGGTCGGGCCGCCCAGCTCGGTGAAGAACTGGAATCGCTCGGTCTCATGGCAGCCCTGGGCGATCCAGTGGATCCGCTCCAGGTCGTCCCCGATCCCATAGGACTCGAACTGGGCCAGGGTCGCCGGCGCCAGCTGGCCGAACAGCGTCACCGCCGTCGGCCGCTGGGCGGCGTACATCATCAGGGCGCCCAGGGTCGCGGGACCAAAGGCGCCGTCGGCCGCCACGGCGTAGCCGGCGGCGGCGAGACCGGCCTGGAGCCGGGCGACGTTCACGCGCCCGGCCCCTTGGGGTTGATGGCCAGCAGGGCCGCGCCCAGCAGCAGGTTGATCACCTGCTTGGGGTCGGTCAGATCCGGCTTGGCCACCACGGCGGCCAGGACGCCGACCGCGATCACATAGGGACCGACCGAGCGGGTGATTCCGCTCACGGCGGCGACGATCGAGGGCGAAGGCGCGGCGACAGGCGCGGGCGCGCGATCGCCCCCGTCCGGAGATGACGTATCGGTCATGGAAACCTCAGGTCTGGAGGAAGACAGGTCGAGCGCCAGGCGCGAACGCCGTGCGCGGTCGGCTCAGGGCGTGGTCGGCTTCAGGGCGCGGCGTAGCCCGGCGAGACGTAGCCGAGGCCGGCGACGCCGACCGGCACGAAATCCCCGCCCGGAGGCGTTCCAACGGTCACATGGCCGTCGATCGGCAGGGCGGCGAAGTTGATATAGGGGTGCGCGAACTGGCTGTTCACGCTGACGAAACCCCCGGCCCAGACCGTGCTCGCCGGCGGCTGTCCGGGCCGGGGCTGCAGCCACACCTGGCTGAGCACGGTCCTGGCGAGGCCCGCGCAGGCGGAATCGGCGCAGGGCCAGAAGAGATAGCCGCCATTATTGTGGGCGCCATAGATCGGCGCGTCGACCAAGACGATGTTGGTGTTCTCGATATCGGCCGTCCAGCCGGGCGGCGTGCCGGGCATGGGGCCGATGCTGAGGCCCTGATAGGCCGTGCGGCAGGTGAAGCTGTAGATCCTCAGCGCCTTCACGCCGCCAAAAGGCTGGACGCAGTCGGCGTGAAACTGATCATTGAAGCCATAGATCCGCTCGGCCCGGACGTTCTCGATCTGCACCGTCGCCAGGGGCGCATTGATGTCGATCACGTCTTCCATGGCGCCGCCGGAGCTGTCCACCAGCAGCCCCTCGATGTGGACCGTTCCGGTATCCTGGTCGACGTAGAAGGCTCGCGAGGGCGCGCTGTTCGAGGTGTCGGCGGTTGCGGGCACTGTGGTCCAACCCGCGATCGAGACCACGTTGTGGCACGCGGCGATAGTGACCGATCCGACGTGCTTGCCCGCCGGCCAGACCAGCTTCACGTCTTCGTTGTGCTGGCACCAGTGCGCAAAATTCCCGGGCGCCACGGTGACCGTCACCGGATTGACCAGGGGCGGAGGAGGCCATTTGAGCTGGGGCGGCGCCGCGTGGGCGTGGGGCGGGGCGCCGGCGAAGGCCAGCGCCAGGCCGGCGATAGCCGTTGCAGAAACCTTTTTCATCACAGGACCGTCCACTGGGCGCCGTCCCACTGAAGCCTGACAACGCCATGGTTGGTGTTGATGACATAGGTCGCCGAGCCATCGATTGTGCCAGACGCTGGCGTGATGGTGATGTTATTGGTCGCCGCGTCGCCCTTGCCGTCCTTGATCGTGCAGACAAATCCTGTCGAGACTGAAAGCAGGCTTACGGCGGTCGCCGACCCCGTAGTCTTGTTGATCTCGACGACAACATCAGCCCCGGTGACAGACGTTGACGCGCCAGACGTTACAATTCGGACGGTCGGTACTAGGCCGGAATTGATAAAGAACGGCAGGTTCACCTTACAATTTTGCGAACCAGACCCCTTGCATTCAAGGGCCTGGGTCGTGTTGAGCGCATTGTTGGCCCCATTGGTCACGTTCAGAGAAACGTCGTACCCGGCCAAGCTTTGGCCGCCCAAGAAGTCGGGCCAGTTGATCCCGCCGATTTTCTGGAAGGTGGCCAGCACGGAGGCGCTGTCAAAGGTCGGGCTGGTATAGGCGCCCGCGACCTGTTCGAAGGACACGCGGGCGTTCACGGTCGCCAGGATCTGATGCTGGTTCGTCATGGTCCCACCCTTGATCTGGGTAGACCCGGCCAGCAGATTGAACGTATCGAACGCCGTGTTCAGATTGACGGCGGTGTTCTGGTTGGTCCCATAGACCCCGAAGTCGATCGACCCCGGAACGCCGCCCCAGGCGCTGGTGCCGCTGGTGACGCTCATGGAAACGTCAACGCCGCAGTTGTAGAGATAATTCCCCTGGATCTTCCACTGATAGGCGGTGCTGTCGATGATGATGCAATGGGTCGAATTATCGGGAGCGCCGTCGTTTTCGAAGACGACTTGCGTCAGGTTCAGCGTTCCGCACTTGGTCCCGCAGTAGAGATCGGTATCCGCACCGATCGCGTTCCAGTCTGTCCCCTGAGGGGCCTCGGAGTTCGTTACGGAATAGATCGGGCCAGGGACCGCAGCCCACTTGAAATAGACCAGGGGCGAGCCGGTCGGCGAAGAAACCGTCGCGCCGCCGGTCGTTCCGGCAAGGTCGAAGTGCGAGCTATCGACAATCTTGCTCACTGTGTAGCGGTTGCTGTTCAACCCGAAATAGGGAGAGCCAGTGGCGGACGTGATACCGCCAAAGGTGACCTGATTACCGCGGGCCAGGGTGACGCCGCCCGCCGAAGTCCAGCCGACTTCGATCTGACCCGAGTCCGTGCCGAAGCTGGTGATCACAAAAGACTGGATCGCGTTCGGATTACTGACCGGGTTGATCACATTTGCGTTGAAGTGAAGGTGATCCCAATGCGCGAGATCATGCAGGTTATCGATCCGCAGCATCTGCAGGTTATAGCCGCTGATGTCGCTGATTTCGGTGTATATCGCCCCCGTCGTGCTCCCAGGTGTCGGGTTGTTGTCTATGGCGGTCGCAAAGCCAATGAATTCGACGTTCTGAACCTGTGAGCCATAGGTATATGGCAGCGTGACCGCCTCATCGCGATAGTTGGCCAGATTGGCGTTGAAGGTCACCGCGTTGGTCGTCTGCGCATAGGCGGCGGACTTCAAGACGGCCAGGTCTTTCAGGCGCCCAGACAGGTTGAACTCGATGCCGGGACCAAGAATGATCGCCGCGCCCTGGCCGGTGGTCGAGCCTGGGTTTTTCAGGCTGGGGGCAGCGCCCCCGCGAATGACGACGCCATAAGGCACGTCGAGCGTGGTCCCGTTGGTCGGGCCGACACCATAGTTTTTGTTTTGCAGCACGCAGTTGCCGGAATAGGCCGCCGCGTTGGCCGCGCAGGTCTCGATCGCGTTCCGCGCGTCGGTGTAATAGGTGAAGTTCTCAGCAGTCGTCGCCGGGTTGGTCGGCGTCGTGGTGAGGTTCATCTGGGTGGCGCTGATGCGCGACCCGAATTGCAGATGCGCCGTGGTCTGGGCGTTGAAGGTCACAGGGCTGGCGTAGGAGCCAACGGTCTGGGTTCCGCTCGTCGTATAGATGCCGATCCCGCCGATGATGCACGCGCTCGACGCTGTGGCCGGGGTGCTGGTGCCGATCGCCGCGGACGTGTCGGTCATATAGGTTCCCGCGGCGCCCGTCCCGGTTCCCAGGGCCGTGATATGCTCGGTCGTGGACCCGATGACGATCTGCTGTCCGATCGAGAGCGTGCCGACCACGGTCCCGGTGACCGTCAGGGTGGTGGTGCTCTGGGTCGCCGTCGCCGCATAGGCTGAGGTCTGGCAAGGCTGCTGCATCCCGACGTTTTCAGCCGTCAGGCCGCCGCCGCTGATCGGCGAATTGGGGGCCAGCGTGTTGGCCGCGCCGCTCAGCACATAGAGCAGGTTCCCCACCTGAAAGCCGGTGTAGGACTGGTTTGCGCCCATGGCGAGATCGACATACTTGCCCGCGTCGATCGGCTGGAAATTCGCGGTCGGCGAGGTCAAGACCGCGCCCGAGGTGGTGGCGTCGCTGTAGGACTTCGCGTCGCCGACGTACCTGTTAAAGTCTTCCGGGAAATAATTGACCCAGGCGGATCGATCCGCCGTCTTCGACGCCACCACGGCGTTGGTCGGAGTAACGGCACTCTGGCCGACAAAGGCCGCCGCCGCGATCCCCCGCGCGGTCGTGTCCACCCCCGTCTGAGCCCAGACCGGGGCCGCGACGAGGGCGAGCGCCATCAGCGCCCAGAGTGCGATGCGTTTGATCATTGGCTGAAGGTCCCGGAAATGGTCCCCGACACCCAGCCGCCGCCCGTCGCGCCGGACGCACAGTTGAGCCGAACGGGCACGTTGTATTGGGTGAGGGTGATGGAGTCGGTGAAGGGGACGCCCGACCCGGTCAGGGCATAGGTCCCCAGCTGGACCTGCTGGCCCGACGCGGCGACCACGATCTGCGCCCAATTGGTCCCGTCGGTCTGTTCTTCAACCTGGCAGGCGCCGACGCCCGCGCCCGTGAAGCTGATATTGAACGGCCGCCCCGCGACCGGCGTAAAGCTCGCCGACTGGGTCGCCGAGCCGATCGCGAAGCTGACCGGGCTGACGCCGGAGGCGACCAGAGGCCCTGGCGTGGTCGGCGTCCCCGGGCATCCCGAATTGCCGGGAAAGCATGGCGCGCCATTATTCGGATTCGCCGGGTAGAAGGCTGGCGGATTGAAGGCCCGCCCGTCCGGCCCTGGCATGGCTGGATAGGCCTGGGCCATCGCCGCCGGCCCCTGCGCACAGGCCGCCGCCAGCATCGCTCCGGCGAGGAGCGCTGATCTGATGTTCATGGAGGGTCCTCGTAAGGAGGCGGCCGATCGTCCTCGGCCGCGATGGATCGGCCGGCTAGCGCCGCGCCTTGACCTGCAGGAAGTTCACCGCGTTGTTGAGATTGGCCGAGCCCGAGGTGCCGGCCAGGGTGGTCAGGACGACGCGATATTCCGCGCCGGCGACGGCGGCGCCCAGGATCTTGGAGACCTGGCCGAAGGAGCTGAAATTGCCATAGGCCTCGTCGGCCCAGCCCGATCCGCCATTGGACTGGATGATCAGGTCGGCCGTGACGCCGGCCGCATAGGCGCTGGCCAGGATCTCCAGTTCGGAGACGCCGCCGGCGCCGATGGTCAGGATGCCCGTCGCGGGGTTGTACCAGCTGTTGAAACTGCCCGGCAGTCCGGCGTTTTCCGCGTTCTGATAGAGCAGCACCGTCGCCGTGGCGGCCGGAAAGGACTGGCCCGTCCCGCCGGGGGCCAGGCCGTTATAGGAGACGATCTTGGCGTCCTCGAAATGCAGCACCCCGCCGCTGACCCCGGCCTGATAGTCCAGCCAGCCTTGCTTGGGGTCCCAGCTGATCCGGTCGGTATAGACGTCGGTCAGGGCGCTGTCGCAATAGATGTTCGGATGGGTCCGCGTGGGGCTGGTCCAATAGCTGTTGCTGCGCGTGTCGACATTGCCGTCGAACTGCAGCGCCTGGATCACCGCGTTGGTGCTGCCGGACATGGAGATGTAGCCGGTGCAGTTTTCGAAACTGATCAGGCCGCGCACGCCATAGGTCGAGCTGATGGTCAGACTGCTGGGATTGGCGGTGATGGCCAGGCCGCCGGCCGCCTCGGTCTCGCAATTGACCGCCAGGAACTGGCCCCAGAGGGTCCCCTCTCCGCCCGTTCCGGCCAGGGGCTGAATTTCGACCAGGGGATTTGTCACGCTGGCGGTCTGGATCAGCTGGCAGCCGGTGAAGGTGGCGTGGCCGCCGACCACCAGGCAGCCACGCAGCGGCGCGGTCAGCCAGCCTCCGGAGCCGCCGAAGGAATCGCCTGACCACTGGCCGCCCACGAAGGAGACATAGGTTTCGACGCCCGTGACCTTGGTCGAGATCAGGCAGCCATAGGTGCCGCCGCTGATCGTACATTCCCCGACTATGGCCGAGGGGTAGTTGATGTCGCCGCACTCGATGCCGATCTGGGCGCGATCAATGATGATGGCCAGGTCGATATATTCGCACTGGATCGAGGACGTGCCGTGGATCCAGCAGCCGCGCGCATAGTCGGTGTTATAGCCGCAATCGGCGCGGATCTGACCCTTGCCGGACACCCCCGACATGCTGATATCCACCAGGGCCGTGGTCGCCGATGTCGCATTGCCGATCAGCTCACTGTTCCCCGTCAACACAATGCCGGGTCCGCCCGTCAGGCTGAGCTTGGAGATGGCGAAGGTCCCGGTCATATCCAGTTCGGTCGGATAGGCCGCGATGGCGAAGGTCGCCGCCGTCTGCATGGGGGTGGTATCGTCGGTCGAGCCGTCACCGACGCAGCCAAACTGCTTCGGCCGGATGGTCCCGCCGGTCAGTTTCCACCATTGCCCATCGGCCGACTGGATCTTGCCCGCCCCGGCCCCGCCCGAGGCGCGGACATAGACCCCCGCCCCGCCATCGCCGGCCGTGTGATAGCCGGCCAGGGTGACCGTCGCCGTGGTCGGCCATACCGTCGCCGACTGCAGGTCCGCGACCGTGTCATAGGCCGCCAGCGTCCCGGCATAGGCGATCAGGGTCGAATAGAAGCTTAAGGCCGACGCGCCGATCAGCAGCTCATCCGCCGGATAGGCCAGGACGAAGAGCAGTCCGGCGTTGACCGCGCCGGTGACCACCAGCACGCTGATCCCACCCAGCAGCGCGGGGGTGTCGGCGTCGGCCGCGCGGGTCAGGATATAGGGCGCTCCGGAGCCGCCGGCCTGGGTCACCACATAGACGCCGTTATTGGCCGCCGCCGCCTCGTTTTTGACCAGCAGGCGCGAGCCGACCGACAGGGTTTCGCCGTCCTGGGCCGCCAGGGCGCCATTGGCGTTGGCGGTCAGGGTCGCCCCGACGCCGGCCGCGCCGTTGGCATAGGTGTTGGCCGGCAGGGCGGCCGTGGTCGCCGCCGCCACGGGGCCGTCGGCCGCCAGGTGCACCGACGACTGCAGGCCCTGGACCTCCAGGCTCAGGGCCTCGATCGAGGCGAACAGATCCGCCAGGCTGGTATTGGACACCAGGGTCCAATTGCCGGCGCCGGTCCCGGTCCCGGTCTTGGTCCAGCTGCCATCGTTGGAAGCGGTCGGATCGGAAAACACGCTGGCGATGGTGTGTTGCGGAAAACCCGTCACCCCCGGCAGCAGGGCGCCGGTGTCGGCGGCGTAGAGGTCCGCCAGGGTGACGAAGCCGAAATTGCCCCAGCCGCCAAAGGGCGTCAGGGTGAAACAGCCGGCGGTCAGCAGCGCCACCTGGTCGGCCGACGAATCGTTGGCGATCTTGACCAGCGCAAACGGGTCAGAGACATAACTCGCGCCAGAAGGCATCGCCCCGAACGCCATGTTCGGCGCCGGAGCCAGCATCAGGATCATGGATTAGACTCCAGAATTCAGGCGTTGACCCAGGCGCCACTGCTCCACAGCACGGGCGCCGCGCCATTGTTGGCGGAGATGGTGGCCAGGGTGGTCGCGCCGGCCTTGACCGTGATGGCGTAGGTCGCGGCATTGCCTTCGAGGTCGGTCAGCACGATGCGCTGGGCGTCCAGGGCGGTGGCCGGCAGATCCACCTCGAGCGCCGCGCCCGAGGTGTTGAGGATATCGACGTACCAGAGCAGGGACGGCGGCGTTCCGAGCGCCAGGGGCGAGCTGGTGGTGGTGATCACCGTCACCGTGGTGCCGTCCGAGGCCGGCGTGGTCAGGCTTTCGCCCGCGCTGGGGTCGGACGCTCCGGCCGCGTTTTCGGCGACCAGGAAATAGGTGTAGGCGGTCGAGGCCGCGACGGTCGGATCGGTATAGCCGACCGCCAGGCCGCTCCAGATCGCCACGGCCGAGCCGAAGGATGCGCCCAGGCCATTGGCGCGATAGAGCACATAGGCCAGCACGCCATCGGTCGAGGCGTTCGGTGTCCAGGCCAGGGCGACCTGGCTGTTGGTGGCCGTGGGCGACAGTCCCGTGGGCGCGGACGGAACCCCGCCCGTCCCCGACCCGAACCCGACGCCGGTCGGGGTGTAGAGATATTCCTGCACCACGCTCAGGTCTTCGGTCATCAGGCCGAACAGGTTGAACGAGGCGAATTTCAGATAGATCGGCTGGCCGACATATTGGCGCGGGATCTCATAGAGCAGGGTCGAGCCGGTCTTGCCCAGGATGTCCAGCACCGTGAACTGGGCTCCCGTGGCGTGGGCGCCCGGCGTCGTGCCATAGGCCCCGCGGCGCAGATAGGTCAGGTTCGCCGCATAGGTCGCGGTCGCGGTGACATCGCCGAAGGCCAGCAGTTCGCCCGTGGTCGGGATGGTGGCCACCCCGCCGCTGACACTGGGCTGGGGCGCCACCAGGGCCAGGGAGCGCAGGGCGTCGGCGTCGGCCGTGGTCACGGCCACAGGGACGGCCTGGCTTTCAGTGCAGTCAACCGCGAGGGTGTGGGTGGTGTCCGGATCGGCATGGGCCGCCAAGGTCGCGGTCAGGAGCCCCTGCGGCGCCGCCGAGGTGATCTGGCCGATGACCTGATAGCTGGTCCCGTCGAACGAGATATTGACGTCGCAGCCGCCCCAATCCGCGCCGCCCGAGGCCGCGATCAGCAGGCTGGGCGTCGAACTGAACGCCGCATTGGGCTCGACCACGGCCGGCGTATTGACCACGCCCGGGTCCACATAGAGGTTCGGGAAGGACGACGGCACATTGCCGGAGGCCGAGGCCGAGGGCGGATAATAGGTCCCGATATTGCCCGGGAACTCCTCGGCGTTGAACTCCAGCTGATATTTCTCGTCCTCGCGGATATTGGTGACCCGCACGCGCAGCGCGTTCAGCCCGATATTCGGCTCGGTCAGGGTCAGGATGGTGCCGGGCAGGCACAGCAGATAGCGCTGGCTCACCTTGAAATTATAGCTGTTGCGGATATAGGCCGCGCGCTTGCCCAGCAGTTGGACCACGATCTTGCCCACGATCGGGTCGCAGATCTCATCACCCTGGATATTGGCGTTGTCGCGCAGCCCATAGGTGTCGACGAGGGTCTGGTCCTTGTACTCGAACGGGTTGTTGACATAGCCGATCGTGCGGTCGGTGATGTTCAGGATGGTGCGGTTGGGGCAATCGGCCGGATCGGCGCGGGTCACCTTCACCGGCGGCGAATTCTTGTCGAAGATGAAGTCGTTCAGGCCCAGGTCATAGGCGACGTCGGTCGCCGGGACGTAGGCGGCGCCATTGCCGGTGATCGCGGCGTCGCCCAGCGGCACGAATTGCAGCTGCGCCCCCGACCAGTAGATCCAGCTATTGGTCAGCTGCGCCCAGCGGTTCAGCACCGAGGTCGCCTTTTCCAGGCTGACCAGCAGCGGCGAGACGAAGATGCCCTGGGCCAGAAGGTAGTTGCGATATTGCGTCTGGTCGCCGATATCGGCCGCGGCGAACAGCACGCCATATTGCGGATTGGTCAGCAGGTCATTGACGCAGTCGCTGGCCAGGACGTCGATCGCGTCGGACTGGACATGGCTGCTGGGGTCGATCCAGCCCGGGGTGGTGTGACTGAAGCTGAAGCCATTGGTCCGGGCGCACTCGAACCCGTTGTCAGGGATGGTCGCGGACTCGCCAAGGTCCTGCTTCGGACAGCCCAGATAGGTCGTATAGGCATAGGCCCGCGCGGCGTTCGGATAGTTCGACACCATCCAGGACCAGGGCGCCTGGGTCGCCGTGCCGGCGAACAGAGTCATGTTCAGCTGGCTGAGATTGCTGGTGGTGGTGGTCGAGCCCTGCGCCCAGCAGCGGTTCAGCCGGTCGATCGGGCCTTCGCACAGGGCCAACAGGGTCGCGGCGGTATAGTCATAGGGCTGCTGCGAGGACTTGCCACCGCCGCCCTTGCCCTTGCCGTTGATCGGCCGACCCTTGAAATTGCCGTACCAGATGGCGTTGGTCGCCAGCCGGCGCTGACCCCAGAACAGCGGGATCGGCAGGTCCATCATGGACGAGCCGACATTGAGGCCGCTGTAGCGGATCGGGGCCGGCGGTTTGGGACCAGTGTTGAACAGGCCCATCAGCGGCCCCACAGGGTGAAATACTTCACCGGCCGGGGCACATGGCCGCCGCGCCAGCCGATGAAGGCCAGCAGCGGCTCGTCGATCGCCGAGACCGTCACCTGGCCGGCGGCGGCATAGGCGTGACAGACCTCGCGGGCGTTGATCATCACCGCCCCGTGGGCATAGGTCCGGCCGAACCGCCAGACCAGGATGTCGCCCGGCCGCGCGGCGTCAGTCTCGTGCGCGCCCAGCTGCGCCAGGCAGTCCAGAAAGCGCTCCTCCTCGCGGTGCTGGAACCAGCGCGACGGATAGGGCCTGGGGTCGAAATCGCCGATCAGCCCCGCCTCGCGATAGGTCCCGACCAGGCTCATGGCGCAATCCACCGCCCCGTTCGGTCCCTTGACGAAGCCGCAGTCGCGGAACGGCGTGCCGATCCAGCCCAGCATGGCGCGCACGGCGTGCGCGCGCTGGGTCGCCTCGGATTCGCTGGCCACGTCATGGGCCTCGATCGCCCCGGCGCGATCCTTGACCAGCAGGCGCGCGCCCTCGGCCCAGGTCTCCTGGTGGTGATAGACCGCGCCCATCAGTACGCCGCGTTCGGCGGCGGGATGAATTCGAATCCCCGATAATGCTGGGTGTTGGACCGGTCGGCGCAGCTCTGGCCCGAGGCGGAATTCTCGGTCTTGTCGCAGCCCTCGAACCCGGTGAAGGTGTCGCCGGGCGCCGGGACGATGTAGAGCGGATAGGCCAGGGTCACGCCGCCGGAGGCCGCCGCCAGGATGGTGCGCCTCTGCCCCGCCCCAGCGCCCGAGGTGATCGCCAGGGTGCCTGCGGTGTAGAGCGCCGGCGTCGCAGACGGCGAGGCCCAGGGGACGAAGGTCGGGGTGGGGTCGGCGCCCACGGCGAAGGTCGATGTGTAGGCCGCGCGGTTGAGGGTGCAGCCGAGGTCGCAAAAGGCGTGATTGCAGCCGACCTGGAACAGGTTGCGCGGGACATATTGGTCCAGCTTGTTGACCTTGCCCTTGATGTTCATCTGGGCGCCGGCGCCGGTGATGTCGATCGCCCCGACCTCGCCGCCGAACAGGTCCACCAGGCCGAGGTCCGCCGTGTCGCCCGGCGTAGTCATGAAGGCCCGCGCGAGCAGGAAGGACGCCCCGTCGAACAGGCCGTTGTGGATCTGGGTCTTGATATTGGCCCCGCCCGCGAAGCCGTCGTTCATCGCGCTCAGCTTCAGCGTCAGGGTCGGGACTTCGAGGGTGTTGGTGACGTTCCAGCCCGACCGGGTGATCCACGGCTTGCGCGAGGCATAGACCACGTCGCCCACGGTCAGGTCGCTGTCCCAGGACGCGAAATTATAGGTGGTGACGCCATCGGCCAGGCCGAAGGTGAACAGGTCGGCCGACCATAGCTTGACGCCGCCGGCCAGCGCCGCCACCAGGGCCGGCGAGGCGTCGCGCAGAAGCGCGCTCACGCCCCGGACCGGCAGCTGTGCAGCGCGACCTTTTGCAGCTTGAACAGTCGATCCATGAACTTCTCGAACGTGTTGCTGTTGTCTGCGAGCTTGCAGTAATAATAATACTTCATATCGATAGAAATCGGCACGCCAGACCCAGGGGCCGTCCCGAAGGTGATGGTATTGGCGCAGGGCGTCGCGGTGCTGATCGCATAGCCAGAGGGCGCGACCGGCGTCGCCGAGGTCCCCAGATAGACATTGACGCCGGCGTCGGTATTGACCTGGCCGACCGGCTCGCGCCCAAAATAGCCATTGGCCCCGAAGCCGCGGGTGAGGGTGAACACCGTCGTGGCTCCATCCCCGACCCCAATGAGGTCGCGAAACACCTGGTCGTCGTCGGGATTGCGATAGAGGAAGCGGCCGAGCGTGCCGGACAGCATCAGGTGGAAGCCCATCAGGGTGCGGAATTCCAGCTGGGCCAGGGGCGAGCCGCCCGGGACCGGACCGTGGCGCAAAAACTCATAGGTCAGCTCGAAGTCATGCAGCGGATATTGCGCCAGCCCGATATCGATATCCGCCCCGCTCGCCGTGGTCGCCGTCGGCATATTGACGAAGCTGGGCGACCATTTCGAACTGAAGGCCAGGCCCGGCAACAGGTCCCGGCCCGGATAGACCGGAAGCGTCATCTAAAGGCCTCGCGGATCAGGCCAGGACCAGCGCGCCGCTGCGCACCGCGACCTTGACCATGTCGGTGACGTCGCTGGCGTGGTTTCGCAGCTGGTCGCGGAAGGGCATCGTCTCGCCGGACAGCTGGGGCGCATAGTTGATGTGCTGATGGAGGTCACCCCCCCGCCGGCCGCCGCCACTGGCGCCGACGGCCGACATCAGGGCCTTGTTATCCGCCGCTGGAATGATGCGTTCGCCCGCGTGGATCTGGGCCATCATGTCGGTCGGCACCTCGTTGGTCCCGACCGCGAGGCTGGCGACCGTGCCAAAGGCCATGGCGGCCGAGGCCATGGAGGCGCCGAAGGCCGGCGCCGTCATGTCCAGGGGCCAGGGCGCGCCGGCCATGGAGGCCACACCCGCCGCGCCGGCGATCCCGGCATAGGAGGCGACCTGGGCCGCCGCCGTGGCGCTCTGGGCGCTCTTGCCCATGATCAGGCTGACGATCCATTGCTCGACCATGCGCTCGATCGCGCTGATCACCATCTGCAGGGCGTCCTCGCCGATGCGGACAATGGCCTGTTGCCAGGTCTCGGTGCCTTCGACCAGGCCCTTGATCTGGCTGCCGGCGCCCTGGATCAGGGGGTCGATCGAGGAATGCCATGCCGAGGCGATGCGCTGCTGGTCCTGGATCTGGGCGTTGGTGGCCTGGGCCGACATGACCCGCTGCTGATTGGCCCATTCCTGGTCGGCCAGCTTCTTCTGCCCGGCGGCGGCGCGGTACTGTTCGGAATCCTGGGTATATTTGGCCGCGGCGTCGGCCATGGCCTGGTCAAGGATCGCCATCTTGGCCGCGTTCAGCGCCTGGGCGTCGGCCAGGTCCTGGGCGTTCTCCTGCGCATGCAGGGCGGCGATCTTCTGCGCCGCCGAGACCTCGCCCAGGATCGGGTCGCCCTTGGCGCCGGCCTGGATGGTGGTCTCGGCCGAGCGGCCTTGCGCGTCGCGGACCGACTTCTGCGCCGCCAGGTTCGATTCCAGACCCTTCAGGGCGTCGTCGCGCCCCTTCTTGGTCGCCTCGTCCATCTTGGCGGCATGATCGTGCGCCGCCGCCTCCATCTCGCGATAGGCGTTCTTATATTCCGCACTCTCCTGGCCGAAGGTCGACTTGATGAAGGCCAGCTTGACGTTCCAGTCGGCCTGTTCCTTGGCCCAGTTGTCGCGATCGGCCTGCAGGGCGTCGTTCAGGCTGGCCAGCTGCGACTGATAGCCCTCATGGGCCAGGGCCTTGGCGGCGTCATAGATATGGCCCTGGATCTCCAGCCAGTCCTTTGAGCCATTGGCGACCGTCGAGGCCTTGGACTGCCAGAACGCCAGTTCCTTCTGGGTTTCGTCGCCGAAAAAGTCGTTCGACAACACCTGGGCGCGGCGGAATTCCTCCTGATATTGCTGGACGACCCCCGGACCCTTCGGACCCTTGGGCGCGGCGTCGGACTTCATGGCCTGAGCGCGGGCGCCGGCGGCCTCCTGTTCATAGAGCGCCTTGTTGGCCGGATCAGCCGCGACCGCCCGGTTCAGGTTTTCGTTGATGCCCTGCAGTGCGATCTTGAGCTTTTCGCCGCTGCTGCGCGAGGCGTCGAACTGCTCCTGCAGTTTCTGGGCGGCGGCGACGCCTTCCTTCTGGACCTCGGTCGCATGCGCCTTGGCCGTCGCGCTGCGCTCGTCGGCGGCTTCCTGCGACCGCGCCAGGGCCAGCTGGCGTTCGGCCGCGGCGATCTGGGCGTCATAGCTGTGCTCGAGGCCGCCGCCGCCCTTGGACAGGTTCTTGTAATAGTCCAGCTGGCTCTGCGCGGCGGCGATCTTGTCGGCGTTGCTGTCGCGGCCAAAGCCCTTCAGCTTGTCCCAGGCGTCAGAAATCGCCGCACCGACCTTGTGCCAGGCGCTTTCGAGGAAGCCGAGGTTCTGCGGGGCCTGCTGGCCGAGATAGTTATAGACGTCCTTGGCCAGGGCGTATTCGGCCGACTCCTTCTGACCCTGCTGTTCCAGCTGCTGGATGTATTCGAACTGGGCCGTGGTCAGCTGGCCATACTTGGCCTGGTAGTCGGCGGCGAACTTGGCGACGCCGCCGCTCATCTTTTCGAACTCGGCGTTCCACTTGTCGGCGCTCTCGCCGGTCAGCTGCGACATTCGCGTGGCGTCCGCGCCGATCAGCTGAATGGTCTGGCCGGTGAACTGTCCGGTCGAGGCCAGGGCCATCAGCTCCGTGGTCGCGGCCCCGATGCCCTCATGCGCCCAATTGGCGGTCGCCTGGGCCATGCCCTGCAGTTGCGAGATGGTGACGCCGGCATAGCCATTGGTCGCCTCCATCGCGTTCCGGAACTTGGCCATCTCCTCAGAGCCCTGCTCGGCGGCGAGCAGGAAGACGGCGATCGGCGCGGCGATGGCGGCGATAGCCGCGCCGGTCCCGATCACCGCCGGGGTCAGGATGCCCAGGCGCTGGGCCAGGATGGTCGCGGAGCCCGACAGCCGGGTGAAATTGCCCCGGGCCAGTTCGCGGGCCATGACGATGGATTCGCGGGTCACCCCGGCCATGCCGCTGTGCACGCCGCCGAGGCCGCCGGTGACCACCTTGAGCTGAGAATCGAAGGATTTGACGCCATTGCTCAGCCGCGCCACCTCGGACCCGGTCTTGAGCATGTCGGCGCGCAGTTCGTCGGTCAGGCCGCCGGACTTGGCCTGCTTGGCGAAGTCGGCGAGATCCTTCTGGGCCGCCTTCAGCTCAGACGACATGATCGCCCGCTTGACCTGCAAGTCGGCGACGTCGACCTTGATGCTGACCGCGATATTGTTGGTCATGGCTACTCCGTCACGTCGGGCAGGCCGCTATCCCATTCGCCGGCGGCGTCAGGGCCAGCGTCCACTGCGCCCGCGCACGCCGTGCGCGGCGGCGGCGTCCACCACTTCTGGCCGACGAAATAGGCCGCCACCAGATGGTCGGCTGGGGGATCTTCGGCCAGTTGCTGCTGCATCTCGGCGTGCAGCGACCAGGTCAGGTTGGCCCACCAATAGTCCCGCGTATGGCCGAAATAGCGGCAGGCGCGCAGGACGACGCCTTCCCAGTTTGGCTCGGGGACTAGGCCGCCCCCTCGCCCTCCCCCGGCGCCGGGGCCTCGGTCGAAAACACGAACAGCCCAGACTGGCGGCGAACGACCATCCAGGCGAACTGGCGCTCGGTCTCGCTGGTCACCCAGCCTTCAAATTCCGCCCGGGTCAGGCCCGGGTGGCCGGCGACCAGACCGGCGAACAGGACCCCCATCACCAGCCGGTCGAAATCCTCGTTCGACAGTCCGTTGAACACATCGGACATCACCGCCATGTGGCGCGCGGAGCGCCCCACATCGCCTTCGCCATCGACGTCCGGCGAGGCGTCGATCGCCGCGCTCATCCGCGCACTGAGGTCCAGCAGTTCTGCCCGGCACTTTTTCAGGTCGCGCCAGACCAGTTCGGGAATCGGCCAGACCTTCCCCGCCAGCAGGGCGGTGACCGCCGTTTCTGGATCGAATTCCGCCGGTTCAGTCATCAGCGCGCCTCGGACATCCGGTGCTTGGCGCCTTCGATCATCTCGGGATGGTCGAGGGCCTGGGTGGTGATCTTGAGGATCAGGTCGGTGGACAGATCGAGGTCGCCGATGCGCGCGAGCACGGCCAGCAGGGGGCGGCGATTCCAGCGAATGGCGCGGATATCGTCGCAGGGGATCGTCGGCTGGCGGCGCTGGACCTGGTGCTGGGTGATCTTGCGGGCGACGAAGCGCCGCGCATTATCGACCTCCAGCTGCGACAGCTTCAGATCCTCCATCACCCGCTCGACCGGCAGGCCGTTGGCGAGGTTCTGGAAGACCAGGCGCCGGACGCCCCCCAGCGTCCGGCGCTCAGCCTCCGTCATCGGACTCTCCCATGCGCTATCGCTCGCATCAGAGTCTTCCTTTGCGCTATCGCTCGCATCAGAGTCTTCCTTTGCGCTATCGCTCGCATGCGCTCGCTACTTGAGCGCCGCCCTTTTCGTTGCGCTAACGCTCGCATGCGCTCGCTCCTTGAGCGCTAGGCGGCCTCAGCGAAGGTCGCCGTCCCAAGCGTGTTCGAGCCATTGACGAAGGCGGTGTATTCCAGGGTCTGGCTGCCGAAGCCGCTCTGCTTGGCCGACAGGCTGCTGCTGGAGGCGATGCAGCTGTCGAACACATACATGTCCTGCTCATTGCCCCAGGGCAGCACATGGACGGCGGTAAAGCTGCCGGTCAGCCCCTGGTTCTGGTTGGCCAGGTTGATGGTCTCGCCCGAGGTCGAGACCGAATAGGCGTAGGAGATCAGCATGTTCACGCCCTCGTCGCCGGCCGCGAAGGTATAGGCCCCCGCGGCGACCGAATAGGACTTGCCCAGCACCTCGGACCCGCCGGCCACGCGGCTATAGATCGCGCCCGTGACGGCGTTGACGACGCCGAGGTCGAACTGCCAGGTCGCCGAATTGGCCACGGTGATGATGTAGGGCGTGGTCGCGGCGACCGTGCCGGATTCCTTGTCCGCCTCGGCATAGGAGCCGGTCGTGCCGCTGTCGCCGAACAGGATGTCGGACATGATGCGGGCGACGCTCTTGCTGTATTCCACCTTGCCGGTGACTTCCATCGACCCGGCGCCGGCGGCCACGGCCAGCTGCTGTTCGCCGAACAGGCTTTCGACCTTGCGCTTGAAGTCGATCGACTGGCTTTGCGGCACCAGGGCGCGGGCGGGGGTGGGGTTGGCGATATTGGCGGTGGCGAAGACGCGGCCGGCGCCGAAGGTCGGCTTGCCGGAAAGAACGGTGGTCATGGTCGGGATCCTTTCAGGGAAAACCGGGGCGAGGACAGCCGGGACGAAGAACGGTTAGACGGGCGGCTGAGGAGCCGCTTCGGGCTGGGGCGCGGACTCGGGCTCAGGCTCCGTCGCGGACTCGGGCGCCTTGGGCGCTTCAGCGATGGGGATCGGCGCGGGCGGCGAGGCGTCCAGCTTGGCGATCAGGCCCGGCAGGGCGCCGACCACCTGGTTATAGGCCTCGGTGTCGCGCGCGAGCGGTCCGCCGGACAGGCTCTGGCGAAACCATTCGTTGACGAGGTCGGCTTTAGACATGGGTTTCTCCGGGATTTGTCAGGGCAGCGTTATCCGCACCGGGATTCTCGCTATCGCTTGAGGTCCCTGGTCGCCCGAGGAATAGTCGCTGCGCCCCTCTATGCGCGCCCAATAGGCCAGGCCGCCGAGGGTGCAGCGCGGGTCGCCATAGTCTCCGTCTGGCGCGAAACAGCTGCGGACCGCCTTGACCAGCGCGGTCAGGGCGACGTCGGGCACGGCGTTCGGATCCTTGCCGGCGTTGCTATAGATCCAGATCTCGCACTCCAGGGTCGTGACGATATAGGTCCCGTCGGCCGCGTCTGAATCGGCGATATGGCGCAGGAACAGGGCTGGTTGGGCGGCCGTCTGGTTCCAATGCTGGACCCGTCGCCCCGTCGTCTTGAAGTCGGCGCTGGCGACCAGAAGACTAAACAGGGCCTCCAGCGCAGGCTCGCCGTCGATATTCATGCATTGGCCTCGGCGATGGCCTTTTCGACCACGGCGTTCAGACGGGCGAGGACTTCCGGCTGCATGGCCGCCAGCGGGCCGCGCTCGAAGGACACCGCGTCGATATCCGGCGTCCGGTCATAGGCCTGGACCAGCACCGTCTCAGGCTGGGCCAGCTTCAGTGACCAGTAGTGATCGAGGCCCATTTCGTGCGCCTTGACCTTGGTCGCCTTATGGGCGCCGTATTCCAGGGCCGAGGCCTTGGCGAAGTCCTGGGAGCCCTTGGTCCCCTCGATATCGACATAGCCGGTGATCCGGCTCGGATCGTCGAACACCCGCACCCGTTCCTGACTGCGCAACAGGCCGGTCGCCGAGGGCGTCGCCGCGACCACGCGGGCGAACAGTTCATTGGCGAGGGATCGGATCTCACCCAGCAGCTCATCATGCAGGGCGTCGGGGAACTGGTCGAACCGAAGGCCGGCCTGACGGGCGCCCGTGACGTCGATGCGGACCGAATCCATGGCGCGGACTCCTCAGGCGACCGTCGGGACGCGGTAGTCGTCCAGGGCGGCGGCGATGTCGGGCGGGAAGGCCCCGGTCTGGCCCGGCGTTCCGCCCACCCACCAGCGTTCCGTGCCCACCCCGGGCGTATCGCGCTGGACCAGGGCTGGATCGCGGCCCTTGGCGCTGAAGCGGCCGGTGATCAGGGTCAGGCAGATCTCGACCAGGCCGGGTGGGATATTGACGGTGGCGTAGGCGAAGGCCAGGGCCTGGCCCGCGTCGGCGATGTTGAAGGTGTAGACCCCGGCCGTGACGCTATACTGGCCCTGGGCCGGATTGGACGAGACCCGCGCCAGGGGCGCGCCGCCGGCGTAGCTGACCGACTGGTCGCAGGAAAAGGCGCCCGCGCCCTGGACCGTCACCTGATAGGGCGCGCTTTGCGGCACGGCGCCGGTTTCTTCGATCAAGACGCCGTAGCCCGCCGAATAGGTCACCGCAACCGGGATCGCCTCCCAGGTCACACCGACGCCGGTGAATCTGTTCAGCCGCAGCAGCTGGCCCGTGGCCGGATTGAGCCGGAAATCCGTCCCGGCGGACAGGACCTGGGTCACGCCGGTCGCCAGGGTCTGCACGACCGAGGTTACGGCCAGCACCGGCCAGCGGCTCAGCTGCAGCTGGGCGAAACCACCGGGCGTCTGCCAGGGATAGGCGTCCTGCTCGATATCGAAATTGTCGACCACGTATTCCGGGACCAGGGCGCGCTTAGTGTAGCGCTCGATCGAGCCCGAGACCTGGAAAATCGCCTGGGCCAGCCACGCGTCGTCCGTGGTGTCCCCGCTATCGATCGACAGCTCGGTCTTGACCGTCGGCAGGTCGGTCAGGCTGCGGCTGGCGGCCGGCGACAGCACGGTCGTGACAGTGGAATAGCCCACGGCGGATCAGAACCGGGCCACAGGGCGGCGCGTCTTGATCACCGGGCGCTGGGGGCGCTGGGCCGCGGGGACGTCGTAGGGATTGTCCGGCCAGCTTTGCGAGGCCGACAAGGCCCCCTCGTCATCCAGGCGCGCCGCGACCGCGTCGGGCACCAAGCGTGTATCGCCCACGCCATGACGGCCCATCGGCACGGCGAAGGTCACAAGCCTGGTCATTTCGCGGGCTCTTCGTCGGCAGGCTCAGCCGGCGCTTCAGCGCCCAGTTCGGACTCGGCGGCGACTGCGTCCTCGGATGCTTCGGCAGGCGCGCCTTCGGGCGGCGTGTCGACGACGGGCGCCGGGGAGAAGATCAGCCGATCGCGGGCGCCCATCAGCTCGCCGACCAACTGGTTCGCAGCGCCATGCACATGAACGACGCCGACCGGCGTCCCATCATGCCGGGCCATAGCCTCCGCACGATCCTTCAGCACTTGCTCGATCGGGGTCACGATGCGGTCTCCTGTTTAGATACGAGCCAGCTCCTCACCGGAGCTGGCGACGGCGCAGGGGCGGCGGCGACGAACGCCGCCGCCCGCGCACGGGTCAGACGGCCGGTTTGCGGAACTCGCCGCCCAGGATGATATCGACGGCCACCAGGATGGTCGGAGAGGTCCCGCCGGTGAAGGTCGGCGTGGCCACGGCGCGAATCCAACGGCGCGCGCTGGACAACTCCACGGCTAGGCTGTTTTCGGTGTTGATCGCCGTCAGCGCCGTGGACGCCGCGACGGTGCTCTGCCCCGGCGGAATATAGTCTGCATAGGTCGTGCCATCGGCGGAGTCCTGGATCTTGGACACCAGACTGACACCCGATGGCGAACCGGTTTCGGCGCCCGCCACGGTATGAAGGATGCAGGATAGCGGAAGGTTATGCGCCTCCCGATCGATACCGCCGCCATTGACGGCGGCGCTGGCGGCCTGGCACAGCACACTGGTGGCGACAGCGACAAAGCCGCCGACGTTGCGTTCAGAGGCGACGTTCATAGGGAGTCGTTCCTGTTCATGGGATTTCGAGGAAGGATGCGCCGCCGGCCGAGCGGGCCGGCGGCGGAGGCCACGGACCGGAAAGCCGAGGCTTAGGAGATCACCGGCGCCCAGCGAACGCCCTGGATGATCGCGACCGATTGGTCATGACGCATCTGGAAGTCGTGCTCGGCGATGGCCCGGATGATGGTCTGGTCGCTCTGGAACGCCGAGACGGTGTTGCCGCCGCCATCGACATAGCTGCCCTCACGCGACACGGCCAATTCCAGGCTCATCGAGTCCAGGATCATGGCTTCATCCATCTCGGCAAGGAAGATGAAGGAGAGATCCTTGTTCGAGGCCCCCGCATCCCAGATATTGGTCGGCACCTGGGTGGTGAACTTCACCGGGTAGTTGCGGAGCTTGCCCTCGTTCAGTTCGTCGCGGAAGACATATTGGCCGAGGCTGTCGGTCACATCATAGAGGTAGTTGCGCGTGCGCGGATGCATGAACCAGACGCGGCGGCTGTCATCCACATTGGCGGTGTCGAGCCGGTTGGCCGCCCCGGACAATTCCTGCTGAACCGTCGTCAGGGTGTAGGACGCATTCGACGTGATGAAATTGCCGCCCGTCGAATTGGCGGGGTCTGCGCCGTTCACGGCCAGGGTCGAAGCCGCCGTCGAAAGCCAGTTACCCAAGGTGCCGCCATTGGCCCCGATCCAGCGGTTGGCGAAATAAAGCATGCCCAAGGGGGTGTCTTGCGTGCCGTCGCCCAGCAGGAAGGCTTGGTCCTCGCGGAGCGCAAAGACCTTGACCAGGTCATCACGAACAAAGGCGTCGGCCGCGGGGTCGGCATAACGCATCATGTCGTTCGACACCGGCACCATTGCCGTCAGTTTCTTGAAGGTCGCGGTGATCGACTTCAAGGTCTGCTGCGAGGAGGTGATCTTGGACTGTTCGTTGCCGTAGGACGCCGTCGCGGCGCTATTCTGGCCCGGGAGGGTCATGGTGCCGCGAGGCATGGGCAAGGTGCGCGGATTAGAGGTCCGCACGACAGCCCTTGGCCGCAGCAGTTCGATGATCTCGTTGACATAGTCGGGCGGCACGATGAAACCGCCGGACGCGCCGACCGAGGTGACCAGGGCGCGGCTGTTGGGATCGCGGCGCGGGCTGAACGAGCGGGTGATCGGGTGACGCTCGCCATATTGCTCACTGGCCAGGGCGCGGGCGCCATCAATGCGGTTGCCGGCCGCGCTGAACAGTTTGACCATCGCCACGGCGCGCAAGCCCTTATGGGTGACCAGACCCATCGACTTGGCGTCAGCCTCGTTCGAATAGGGGTCCAGTTCACGGACCTGGATATCCGGGGCGTCCTCCTGGCCGGCGACCGGTTGGGCGCTGGCGGCCGACAGGGCCAGGGCCTCGCGAGCGCGGGTGATCTGGCCGTCGAGGTCTTCGACGTCCTTCTTGCGCGCCAGATAGTCGGTTTGCTCTTCAACGGTCAGGGCGGGCTTGTCGGCGAGCGCCTTGAACGAGTCAAAGGCAGCCGCACGCTGCTTCACCAGGTCGACGACCTTGGACATAGGTGGGTTCCTTCTCTGGGATGGGACGTCTCGCGACGGTCCGGGGCCTTACCCAAGGGCGCGTTGGCGCTTCGGGCGTTTTCGCCGGGGGCGAATGGGGTCAGTTGGCGGGAAACGCCAGCAGGTCGGCCTGGCGACGGCGGTAATCGGCGCTCATGCGCTCGCCGCCTTCGTCTTCCACGCCGCCGGAGGGCTGAACGGTCTTGTCGGCCTCATCGCCCGAGTCCTCGGGGACGCCGGCGCGGCCCATCATGTCGTCGATCGCCTTCACGCCTTTCTTGTGATTGGCGATGGCGCTGCGGTGCTGGGCCATGGCGTCTTCATGGAAGGCCTGGGCCTCGCGCAGGCAGCGGACCGTGTCGGCCGACAGGGCCTTGCCCGCGCGGATCTTGGCGTGGGCGTAACCGCGGCGGAAGGCGCGGACGGCCGGCGAGGCGGCGGCGGCGATATGGGCGCGCTCCTCGACCACCAGGACGCTGTCGTCGTCACCCTCAGTTTCGGGCTCGACATCATAGCCGGCCAGCGCCTCGGCCACCTCCTCGGCCGTCATGGCCAAGAGGGCGTCGCCCAGGTCGTGCAGTACGGCGGCCAGCATGCCCGGGACCGCGCTGTTATCGCCTTCGATCGCTGACTCATACTTGGCGCTGTCGACCGCATAGCCCAGGCTTTCGAACAGGTAGCACAGGCTGGCGACGGAATAGAGGCCGCGCTCGAACACGACCTTGCCGCCGCGTAAACCCTTGGCGCGCACGTCGTGCGCGCGCGTCTGGGGCGCGGCGGCGGGCGCCCCCGGAGGATCGATCTGGGTTTTCGCCACGTCTTGTTCTCCATTGGCTCGGGCCGTCACGACGGCGCCCGGATCGGCCGGAACGCTGACAAAGGACATCTCCAGCAGCTCCCACTGGGTAATGCGCTGGCCGCCCTTGGGCCGCTTGGGGTCCAGCGGCTCCATGTCGATCGGGTCGAACCCGACCGAGACCGCGCGGATCACGCCGCCCTTGACTAGGCCCCGGGTCTCGTCGGCGATGCGCGAGACGCCGAGGGGCGCGAAGCGCACGCGGGCGGTGATCTCGTCCGGCCCGACCGAGACGGTTTCGGCATTGCCGACCGGCTTGTCGGGGTCGTGGCTCCAGAGGGCGATCGGATTGGCGCGGTAGTTTTCAAGGACGCAGCCGCCGGGCAGCAGGATATGGCCGTCCCGCGCTAGGGCGTCGGTGGACATCACCACATCGACCTCATCCTCGCCGACCGGCGTGATCAGGGCGCGGACGAGTTTGCGCAGCTTGGTCATGGCAGCCCTCAATTCTGCGGCGGGGTATCGACGGCGCCCTCAGCGGCGCCCTGCCCGGTCGTCTGGGTGGCGCCCGTGCCGGCCGAGCCGTCGGTGACCGTGCCGTCCACCGGATTGCCCGCCCCATCCGGCGCGGCGCCGGAGATGTTCGAGCCTTCGGCGGCCATATTGACCGGCATCATCAGGCGGTCGCCGCCCGGCAGGGGCGGCAGGGCGTCGGCCTTGCGTTCCTCGTTCTGGGTCGTCTTGCCGGACAGGATATTGATCCGGCTGACATTGGCCCGGGTCATGACGTCGGCCCGCAGCAGCTGGGACAGGTCGCGTTTCAGGCGGAGCTGCTCGGCCTTGGGCAGGCGCCGGCCCTTGATGTCCTTGTCCAGGCCGAAGGTCCAGGCCCAGCGCTGTTCGAAATTGACCGCGCGCTGGGTGATCGCCGAATTGACATAGTCCTGGTCCTGGGCGGCCAGGTTCTGGGTCGCCCCGCGCGAGGCGGAGCCGACCCCGATCTTGTGCGGGGGCACGCCGAAGAAGCGGCAGACGTCTTCCGGCTGCATCTGGCGCTGTTCGATGAACTGCAGGTCCACCGAGGTCAGCTGCAGGGCGACGGGCTCGATGCCGTCCTCCAGCACCACGGTCTTGCCGGTGTTCTGGTAGCCGGCATGCAGGTCGTCGAACTGGGTCTTCAGCCGCTTGGCCGCGACCTCGCTCAGCTGCTTGGTGGTCTTCAGCCAGGTCGAGGGGCGCGCGCCATTGGCCACCCAGCGGCTGGCCTGCTGTTCCAGGGCCATGGTCAGGCCGATGGCGTCGCGGGCCAGGCCGATGGTCGAGACCCCGACCAGGGAATTGAAGGTCACCCCCCGCAGGTGGAAAATATCCTCTGACGGGATGGCCACGGGGAAATCGCGCAGCTTGGCGATCTGCCACAGGCCGATGCGGTTCATATTGACATAGATCGAACCGTCGCCGGCCTCCAGCACCATGGCGGCGTCTGGATTGACCGGGATCAGCTCGATCGGATCGCCGCGGCTGTCGCGGCGGATCGGCGAATAGCAATTGCCGCGCAGCAGGAAGCCGGTCCACATCTGGCGGTCATATTCGAACCAGGTCTGCTGGTCGTTCGGACGCTCCAGCAGTTCGTTCAGCGGGTGGTCTTCGTCGCGCGATTCGCTGCCGTCGGCGTTAAGGCGGTACAGATAGGGCGAGCAGCGGGCGAGGTCGGTCGCAAGCCGGTCGACACAGGCATAGACGGCCGAGACCGTCATGGCCGTAGCCTGGCTGATCATCGCACCCGAGGCAGAGGCTACCGATCCCAGCGGCGGGATCATGCCATAGCTGGGCGCGCCGGCGCTGGCCCGCTGGACCGACGGCGCGGCGATGCGGCTGAGGAATCCCATTACGCGGCGCTCCTCCGCGCGAACAGCCAGGCCCCGACCATCAGGATGGCGCCCGCGACGATGAAGGCCGCCGGGCGGCTGACCAGGGCGACGCCGTAGTCGATCAGCCCAGCGCCAACGACCGTCGCCGCGTCGAGCGCGAAATCAACGATCGGCGAAGGGGCGCGCGGTTGGGCGCGCACGGCGTGCGCGGGGGGCTGGTCGGTCATAGGGACCGGGTGAAGGCGCGGCGGTAGTTTTCCGTTGCCAGGTCGTCGACCTTGATCTCGGAGATGCGGCGCAGACGCTGCAGCCCATAGGCCTCGACCGTCACGACCAGGCTGACCACCCGGGGCGGATAGTCGGCGCAGGCCTCGGGCAGCTGATCGCCGGTCACCACCAGGGCGACCTTGCCGCCAAAGCCATAGTCCTGGCCGTGCAGCGAGCATTCGATCTTCAGCCCGTGGTCCAGGATCAGGCTGGCCGCCTCGGGCAGCACTTCCGGGTCCATCAGGACAATGGCGCCGCGTGGGGACATGCTGCGATCTCCGGACAGGTTAGAACGGCGGCGGGATGCGCGGGCGGCGCCTCTACGCTCCCGATCGCCGTGGCTCTGCGATCGCCAAGGCGCCACTCTTGGATCGGGTGACCGCCGGCCACCGGTTGCTTGATCGGACCCCGCTACGCAGGCGAAGCCCTGTTTGAAGCGGCGGATCGAGACCGCCGATTTCACTGCGCTGAAATGGCTGGAGCGAGCATTGGCCCGCGAAAGCTAAAGGACCAGCAACCCGCGTTCCTCATAGACGGAGCGGCGGGCGTCGGGGTTGGTGGCCATCACGGTCACCGCGTTGAACA
>Ga0302202_10001845_pt1 | contig 25677 bp, 27 predicted proteins | sample II_Bog_N3_3_FD_194579 | JGI IMG/M metagenome (GOLD analysis project Ga0302202, IMG submission 194579) | Peat permafrost microbial communities from Stordalen Mire near Abisko, Sweden - II_Bog_N3_3 | ecosystem: Environmental > Terrestrial > Soil > Wetlands > Peat | place: Sweden: Abisko...
GCGCCTGCCCCAGCCAATCCTCCATCATGGGTTCCAAGGGCCACCGGCCTTTGGCGGGTCCAGGGCAGCGCCCTGGTCGGGGGCAAGGGGGCAAAGCCCCCCCTCCTCCAACCGCCGGCGATCGATCTTGCCATTGGGCAAACAAGGAAACGCCGCCACCGCCCGGCAGACCAGCGCCCCCGGATGCAGGCCGGTGGCGGCCGCCACCGCCGCCCGCAACCGCCGCTGAAGCCCGGGATCGGCGGCGGTGGTGACCAGCACCAGCCGCTCGCCCTCCTGCACCGCCACCGCCGGCGCCACGGCCTCGGCCGCGGCTTCCGCATCGGCGAGGTCGACCCGGCGCCCCAGCAGCTTGGCAAAGCCCCGCTTGCGCCCGGTCAGGACCAGGGTGCCGTCGGCCTCGAGCCGGCCCAGGTCGCCGGTGGCCAGCCGGCCGCCGAGCTGGTCACCCGCCGCCAGCCCGGCCCGGTCGCTGGCATAGCCCATCATCACATTGGGGCCATAATAGATCACCTCGCCCACCACCCCCGGCTCCGTGGTCGGACCGGTGTCGGTCAGAATCTCCAGCCGGCCGCCGGGCAGCGCCGGGCCGACCGCCTCGGGCCGGATCAAGGCCTCGCCCGCCGGCAGGGTGGTGATGCGCGGCGCCGCCTCGGTCTGGCCATACATGACATGAAAGCGACCGCCCTGGCCGGCACACATGGCCGCCGCCCGCCGGACCCGGTCGGGGGGCAGCCGGCCGCCGGCCTGGGTAAACAGCCGCAGCCCGGGCACCGCCAGCCGCGCCAGGTCCAGGCGCAGCAGACTTTCCCAGTGGAACGGAACACCGGCCAGCGCGGTCGCCCCGGTGTCGCGGGCCAACTGCCACAGCCGGTCATCAAGCAGGTCCCGGCCGGTCAGCACCACGCTGCCGCCCGCCGCCAGATGGCTGTTGAGCACCGACAGGCCGTAGGAATACCACAAGGGCAGATGGGCCAGCGCCCGCTCGCCGGGGCCGATGCCCAGCACCTGGATGATCGCGGCGGTGTTGGCCGCCACCGCACCCGCCGAAAGCCGGGCAAAGCGCGGGTTGCCGGTGCTGCCCGAGGTGGCCATCAGCAGGGCCAGTTCGGGATGAACCGGTCCGGCCGCGGGCACGGTCGCGGCCCGCCGCCACAGCCTGAGCCCGGCCGGTTCCCCGGACCCGGGCGGCACCGGTACCAGACCGGGAACCGGCGGCTCGGGGTGAGAAGCCGGGGTCAGCACCAGCTCGGGCTCGAAGCGTCGGGCCAGTTCGGCCAGCCGTTCCGGCCCCAGTCCGGGATCCAGCACCGCAACCGCGTGGCCCGCGGCCAGCGCCGCCAGCAGGCCCACCGCCGCCGGAACACTGTTGGGCGCCAGCAGCCAGACCAGCCCCTTGGCCGGCAGGGCCAGGGCCGGGACCGCCCGGGCCAGAGTCCGGCGCAGTTCACCATGACTGAGGCTGATGCCTTCGGGCGGGTCGCCGATCAGCGCCGGGTCGTGGTCGGCACCGGGCAGGGCAAAGGGCAGGGCCGGCACCATCGCCCGTCCCCGCTCACAGGACCATGCCGCCGTCCACGCCCAGCACCTGGCCGGTGACGTAGGCGGCCCGGTCCGAGACCAGGAACAGGATGGCCTCGGCGACCTCTTCGGCCTGCCCGGCCCGGCCCAGCGGAATCCCGGCGCGGCGGGCGGCATCGGTGGCGGCGTCGAGGTGGCGGATCATGTCGGTTTCGATGTAGCCGGGCGCCACCGCGTTGACCCGGATGCGATCCGGCCCCAGCTCCTTGGCCGCCGAAAGCACCAGCCCGATCAGCCCGGCCTTGGAGGCGGCATAGACCGCCTGCCCGGCATTGCCCCGGAGTCCGACGATGGACGACACCAACACCATGGCGCCGCCCTGCCCGCGCCGCATCAGCCGGGCCGCCAGTTGCACGTTGCGGATGGCGGCATGGAGATTGACCTGCATCACCCGCTCCAGGCTGTCGTCGGCGATCATCCCGAGCCGGGCGTCTTCGAGGATGCCGGCATTGCCGACCAGAATATCGAGGCGTCCGAAGGCGGCATGGATGGTCCGGTACAGGCCGGCAATCTCGGCCGGACGCGCCATGTCGGCCATCACCGCAAGACAATGCCCGCCGGTTTCGGCCTCCAGCACCGCCGCCCGGGCGGTCAGCGCCTCGGGGTCGGAATGACCGTTCAGCACCACCCGCGCCCCGGCCCGGGCCAGCGTCCTCGCGGTGGCCCAGCCGATGCCGCGCCCGGCGCCCGTCACCAGGGCCACCCGGCCCTCGAGGAGCCGGTCCCCGGCCCTCCGGTTCAGGACCGGGGCCTCGTCAGGCGCGGGCGGCAAGGTGGTGGCCAACGGTACGCTCCGCATCTTCGAAGCTGCTCATGGCGATGATCTCTTCGGTCTCGAGCATGAGATCGAACTCGGCCTCGATGGCCGCCACCAGCTGCATGTGGCCAACCGAGTTCCAGGCCGGAAGATCGCGGTAGCGCAGCCCCTCCACCGCAACCTCGGGGCCAAGATCAAGGGTGTCCCGAAAGACCTGGAGGAGACGGTTGCGAATGGACATGGGATTGGCTTAACCCCGGTGGCCGGCGCTGTCAAGATGGCAGGGGGCGGGAGAAAAGAGACGGGGCTTTGCCTCCGGACCCCCAACCAGGGCTTTGCCCTGGACCCACCAAGGGCAAAGCCCTTGGAACCCATGACGTCACGGGAGCAAAGCCCCGGCAATCGCCCGCGCCACCCGCACCACCGCGCCTTCCGAAAGGTCGGGAAAACAGGGCAGGCCGAGGGTGGTGGTGGCGAGGCGGTCGGTCTCCGGCAGCGGTTGCCGCGGACAGTCGGCAAAGGCCGGCTGCCGGTGCAGGCCCCGACCCCACCACTGGCGGGTGTCGATACCCGATGCCGCCAACGCCTCGGCCAGAAACCCGATATCGGAAAAATCGGAACCGCAGAGCCGGAGAATGGTGGTGGACGTAACCCAACGGTCGCCATAGCCCTGGGGCAGGACCACCTGCGGCAGATTGCCAAGCGCCCGGGCGTAGTTGAGCGCCACCAGTTGAAAAGCACGACGCGACTGCGACCACTCGTCCAGGGCGGCGTGGCCGACCGCGGCGTGGTACTCGCTGAGCTTGCCGTTGAGGGCCGGAACCGTGGCCATCCGCACCTGATAGAAGCCGAAATTCAGCCGCCGCCGCAGCTCCTCGGAAAAGCCGGCATCGGGGCCGATCACCACCCCGCCCTCGCCGATGCCCAGGACCTTGGTCGCGTGCAGGCTGACCATCACCGGCGCCCGCATCGGCCGGACCGCATCGAAGGCCGCGGCAGCGTCGATCACCACCGCCAGCCGGTGACGTTCGGCAAAGTCATCCCAGGCGGCAAGACCGGCCTCCGGCAGGGTGGGCGGCTGGCCAAACGGCAGCACCGGCACCACCGCCGCCACCGGCCCGGGCGCCGCCGCCAGCGCCGCAGCGGCGATCTCCGGGGTCAGCGCGCCGCTCCCGGCCTCGACATCGACCAGATATGGCACCAGCCCGGCCAGACGCACCGCATGGGCCGTCGCCACGAAGGTCCAGGCCGGCACCAGGCACAACGAACCCGCCGCCGGCGCCATGGCCATCAGCGCCGCGGTCAGGCCCAGGGTGCCGTTGGCGACGGCGACCACCCGTTCCGGCGCGACCTCGAAGTGCCGGGCCAGCCGCGCCTCGAGACGACGGGACAGCGGACCGTAATTGGAATAGTGCCGGCTGCCGTCGATTTCATCGAGGTAGCGGGCGAGGGCGGCCAGCCGCGGCAAGCGGGGCTGCGCAACCGGAAGCGACATCGACCCCTGCCCCTCAACCGGCCGCGACCGGAAAAACCGGCGTCGGAAAAACCGGCGTCGGGAAAACCGGCGTCGGAAAAACCGGCGTCGGAGAACGCGGCGTCGGGGGACACGGCAGCGACGAGGCACCGGGGCTGGTGGGGCCGGTCATGGAACACTCCTTCTGGGGCCGGCGCTGGACGGCTTCTCCGTCCCGATCTGTGGCCCTACCCTCAGGATGGCGGCAATCGCCGCCACCGTCAACAAAATGACACGAGCGGCGGTCGCGGGGCCGGGAGTTGAAAATTTTCAACTCCGGCACCCGGTCGGAACCGATGTTCTTGAGCGCGCGGTTGAGCGCGCGGCTGGCTTCGATCATCTGGTTGATGGTCCGGGCCGCGGCGGCGCCTCGGGCGGCTTCGCGCAGCAGCCGGGTGGTGGCGAGGTCCTTGACGTGCTTTCCGGTGAACAGGTCGTGGAAGGTCTGGTCGTCGAGGCCCGAGGCGGCGTTCCAGACCCGCAGCATCCCGGCAAGGCGGCTGGCCTCTTCGTCGGTCGGCAGCGCGAACGCGCGGTAAAGGCCGATCCTGCCGTGGCCGGGCAGGGTCCGGGGCGCGTCCTACCGCGCTCGGGTCGCGCAGCGGGTAGTCGGGCGAGGACGTGCCGCCGTAGCAAGTCGCCGGGAACACGGCGACCAGCCGGACATTATCGGCCAGGCCGCCAGATGACGAAACTTTCCTGATCATAGGCGCTGATGGCGATCTCCTCGATATGGTTGACAAAATCCGAGATGACCGCCGCGCTGACCTCCCGATTCAAGAACCGCTTCTCATCGACAGGGTGGCCCAGAAGAAATATTAAAATATGGAATCCATTCCCCAACTGGATGGTGCCCATAACCGATTGTTCATCAAACTCCTCACCATTGATGAACCAATACACGGCTGACTCATAGAAAAACTTCAGGTCTTCTGCGCGGTAGTCGACGACATATTTACTCGCCGGCGGGGTGACTGTGTCCTGAACGACCAGGGATGACCCCTGGTGACGACGAGAGAGGATGTGCCGGACCAGGGCTCCATCAGTGGCGGAGGTGCGGACAAGATAGCCTTCATGGAATCTCGTTGCCCGGTCCAGACTGGTTCCCTCGGGCACCAGGGCAACCACCTGTCCCTGTCGGATCGGCAGGTGAGCGGCTCTGGTCGCCAACCCACCCCAACCGGCCAGGGTCTCCTCCACGAAACGAAGACCGGCTTCGCCCGCTCTCAGTTCAATGATTTTTTCCATGTCACGCCTCGTTGTCAGGGTCGTAAGGAACGGTCGGATTGATGTCGATTGATTGTTTTGGCTCCAGCGTACCGTCCGGATACCATCGGTATCCCTTTTCGGCATTTGGCGATCCCTTCGGTGGATTCCAATCCCAGTGCGGCTTTACGCCTGCCGGGTGGTTAAAATCCGGGTAAAGCTTCTCACCAGTTTTGTCGTTCCACCAACTTCCTTGAGGACCACCGGGCGTACTGCCCGGTCGCCCCCGCCATACCCAATCGGGACCGGGTGGCTTGGTGGGGTCGGTGGGGGGATCGGGGAGGGAGGGACGATCCAAAGGCGGATAGTTTCGTTGTGCCCTTGGTAGCTTGGGCGACGGCGGGCGAAGTGGAGGCTCGTCGAGCACGGCCGGCGGTTCTTCGAGGAAGAATTGTGCCTGTTGCAGAGACTTCGACAAATTTGGGACCTCGGCCGCCTGCGCCTCCAACCCGGTCAGCACGCCGGGCCAGCGGTCGGGACCGATGGCCTTGAGGGCGCGGTTGAGCGGGCGGCTGGCTTCGATCATCTGGTTGATGGTCCGGGCCGCGACGGCGCCTCGGGCGGCTTCGCGCAGCAGCCGGGTGGTGGCGAGGTCCTTGACGTACCTTCCGGTGAACAGGTCGTGGAAGGTCTGGTCGTCGAGGCCCGAGGCGGCGTTCCAGGCGCGCAGCAACCCGGCAAGGCGGCAGGCCTCTTCGTCGGTCGGCAGCGCGAATTCGCGGTAAAGGCCGATCCCGCCGTGGCCGAGCAGGGCTCCCTCGAGCAGAGGGTCGACGGGGTCGTGCATGGTGGTGCGCGAACCCCTCGACCGGTTCCAGGAGATCATCGCCCAGTCCTGGAAGTGGCGTGGCGGCTTTTGCGTTCCGACCGACGTGACCGCCGATCCCACCCTCATTCCCACCGCCAGCAACGCTTATTGGAAGCGGGCGGTGGTCATCGAGTGTCTTTGAGCCGCGAGTGTCTTTGAGCCGCTCCCGACCCGGGCTTTTTCCAGTTGAAAATTTTCAACTCCGGCCCTTACCCGGCGCTGACCCCGACCAGCACGCCGTCGCCCAAAATCGCGTCGATGGCGTCCCGCATTTCACGCAGCCGGTCGCGGTCGTCGTCGCCCAGGGGCTGCGGTTCATCGTTGAGTCCGACCAGCAACTGGTGGGCGTCGCGGAGCTTGCGGCTCAGGCGGCGGGGCGTCGTTGGCTCCGGGTTCGGGGCGCGTCCGCCGGGCTCCGGCGCCGCCGGCCCGGTCGCCACCGCCACCGGCGGCGGTTCCGGTTCGGGTGGCGCGGTCAGGTCGGCCACCAGCGCCCGCCACAGCGCCCACTGGCGCTCCGGGTCCTTTTCGGCGGCGATCCGGGTCAGCCGGTACTTGGCCGGCCGCAGGGTGGCGGCCTCGTTGCGGATGGCCTCGGGCAGCCGGCAGAGCGACAGGGTTCGGGAGATTTCGGCCTTGTCCCGGCCGAACCGGCTGGCGATGTCCACCGCCTTGTAACCATGGCGCTCCATCAGGCCGGCATAGGCGTCGGCCTCCTCGAACGGGGACAGGTCGGCCCGATCGAGGTTTTCGATCAGCGCGATTTCTTCGCTGTCGCCGGTGACCAGCACCCCGAAGATGGTTGGCCAGCCCAGCAGCCGGGCCGCCCGCAGCCGCCGCTCGCCATAGACCAGTTGCCAGCGCCCGCCCCCGGCCTCCTTCAGGCCGATCGGCTGTTGCAGGCCGTGGCGTTTCAGGGAGGCGGCCAGCACCGCCATTTCGCCGTCGTCGAACAGCCGGCGGGGCTGGTGGGGGTTGGGGTCGATGCGGTCGAGGTCGGCCTCGACCACCGCCGGCGCATTCTCGGAGACGCCGAACAGCGAATCCCGGCCGAACTGGCCGGTGGCCCCCAGCATCCAGTCGGCCTTACGTTCGATCTTACGCGACATTGACGGTCTCCAGACGTTTGCCCCGTTCCTCGACCAGCGCCGCCGCCACTTCTTCGTAGGCGGCGATGCCCGGGGCGTCGGCGTCGATTTCCACCGCCGCCCGGCCCGACGCGGTGGTCTGGTCATAGATCGCCGCGGCCGGCACCGGATCGAAGATGCGCAGATGTTTGCCGAAGCCCTTATGGATGTCGTCGAGGGTGGCCACGTCGTTTTTCAACCGCCGGTTAAATTTGGTCGGCAGGATGCCCAGGATGGCCAGGCGCGGGTTGGAGCGTCGTTTGGTCAGATTGACGTTGCGCAGCAGGAAGTCGATGCCGACCACCGAGAAGATCGCGGTCTGGCAGGGGATGACGATCACGTCGGCGGCGGTCAGGGCGTTCTTGGTCAGTTGCCCGATATTGGGCGGGGTGTCGATGATCACGAAGTCGTAGCGGTTGCGGCAGGTCCCGAGCCGTTCCTTGAGGGCATGCTCGCCGCCCGACTGGACCATCAGGTCGGGTTCGATCTCGGCCAGTTGGATCGAGGACGGCACCACCCGGATGTCCAGTTCGCTGACCCGGATGGCCAGATCGTCGAGGTCGTAGGACGCCTCGGTCTTGAGCGCGTTGAACAGGGTCGGGCGGGGCCGGCCGCTGACCGCATCGGGCTCGTAGGGGTTGATGCCGAAATGGAGGGTGGCGTTGGCCTGGGGATCGGCATCGATGAACAGCACGCCGTAGCCCTGAAGCGCCAGCACCGTGGCGATATTGACCGCGCTCACGGTCTTGCCGACGCCCCCCTTCTGGTTGGCCACCGCCAGCACCAGCGCCGGTCCCCGGGGCCGGCCCTGGCGCCGGCTTTCGGCCAGCAGGCCGACCACCGCCAGGGGAATCCGCTCGCTGCTGTTTTCCCAGCGGCTGACCTTCTGCTTGTCGTATTTCCGGTTGAGCTGTTGATTGAGCCAGGAGGCAAACTCGGTCTGATTGAGACCGCGTTCCTCACGGATCGTCCGCACGTCATCACCCTGCATCGGCACCATCCTCCCCCCGCTCCGGCGGGGATGACCGAAAAAGTCGCGGGTGCCAAGGACCCTCGGCCCTTGGCGGGGGGCGGCGCCCCGGGGGGAGCCGCGCTCTCCCGCCAGCCGCCGCCCCCAGGCTCTTGACAGGTAGATACAACCTTGTCAATCCCGACGTGTTGTATCTACCTCCACGAGTCCTGCCCCGGCGGCAGAACCACCGCAGGGAACGATCCCGGCGGCGCGAATCACCGTCGCGGCGGGATTCGGACTCTTGTGACGCCGGGGGCCCGGCGGAGCCCTTCGGCGGTGGTTATCCACAGCAAGGATTCGGACTCTTGTGACGGCGGATGCGGACTCTTGTGACGCCGACTCCGCCGCGACTCGGGTTATCCCACGGACTCTTGTGACGAATCTAATAGTAAGACCTAATAGTTTTTACAAATAGCCTGCGTCGCAAGAGTCCGAATTGACAGGCGGGGCAGGGTGGCTTGATTATTGGGACAGGGTGTTTGATTTGGATGATACTGGCGGGCGTAGAGACTGGCGGGCGTAGAGGATAGCTTATGGGGGGCTTTACCCCCCAAACCCCCCACCAGGAGCGGAACGCCCCTGGACCCGCATGCATGGTTTCCAAAGGCCCGCGGCCAAAGGTTGGGTCCAGGGCAAAGCCCTGGTGGATTTGCAGGCAGGTGCAGGACAGGCGGGATATGGGAGAAATTCACCAGCTTATTCTCCGGCACGGCCGGGATGCCGCCAAGCAACTGGTATCACCGGAAGAACGCCGGCTGGTCGATATTGCCGCGCAGGTTCTGGCCTGCGACGACAGCGGCATCGGCGTGACCTATTCGGGTTTCTGCCTGACCGCCTTGCCTCACAAGCGGCTTGCCGAGGATGAAATCTGGGAGCGCAAGACGCCACGGATCACGTTGCTGGTCGAACCCGGTCATTTCTATGAAGGCGAAACCCGGCGGCTGTTCGGCGTGCCCTATGGGTCGCGCGCCCGGCTGATTCTGCTGTATCTGCAAACCCAGGCGGTGCGGACCAACAGCCCCGAGGTCGAGCTTGGTCCCTCCATGCGCGCCTGGATGGAGCGCATGGGGGTGCAGGCCGGGGGCAAGAACTATCGCGAGATTCGCGAACAGAGCGCCCGGCTCAGCGCCTGCCGGCTGACCTTCTTCTGGCCGACCTCGGAGGGCCGGGGGCGCGGGTTCTCCAAGGAAAGCATCGTCGAAAGCGGCATTCAGCTTTATGACTTGGAGGACGAAGACGGCCAGGCCCGGCTGTGGGTCGACACGGTCCGGCTCAGCAGTTCCTTTTACCGTGCCCTCAAGGAACATCCGGTGCCGATCTGGGAACCGGCGGTCAAGCAGATTTCCAACCAGAGCATGGCCATCGACGTCTATATCTGGTTGTCTTATCGCCTGCATGTTCTTGACCGTCAGACTTCGGTGACCTGGACCGCGCTGCACGGTCAGTTCGGCGCCGGCTACAAGCTGATCCGGCAGTTCAAACCACGTTTCATCGATTCTCTTCAGATGGCCATGGCGGTTTATCCCGAGGCCCGGATCACCATCAACGAGACCGGGCTGGTGCTGCATCCCTCGCCGCCGCCGATTCCCGAACGGGAACTGCGCCGTCTGCTTTAAGGACGGCCGGCGGCCGGGCGTCACAAGAGTCCGTACCGCTTGGGCCGGGGCAAGGGAAGCCGGGGCGAGGGCAGGGGGGGGCGTCACAAGAGTCCGAATCCCCCGGACCTGCCTGGAACCACGATCATTTCCGGGAAAATCGACTTGTTCCCGGACCGGTGACCGCTTAGCTTGATCTCCGAACGTCCCGACCGGCAGGCTTTCGTTTCAACATATGGTAGACATGACCGACCGTACCCTGACCACATCGGACTCTGGCGAGGGGCGGGGACCTTCGCCCACCGTGCCCGGCGCCCTATATTTCTTCAATACCTTGAGTCGCTCCAAGGAGCTGCTCCAACCGATCGTGCCCGGCGCGATCGGCATTTACTGCTGTGGACCGACCGTCTACAATTATGCTCATATTGGTAATCTGCGCACCTATCTGTTCGAGGACGTCCTGGTTCGGACCCTGCGCGCCGCCGGGTACCGCACCACCCACGTCATGAACGTCACCGATGTCGGGCATCTTCAATCCGATGCCGACGACGGCGAAGACAAGATGATGCTGGCGGCCGAGCGTGAGCACCGGTCGCCGTGGGACATTGCCCGTTTTTACGAAGAGGTGTTTTTCGCCGACTGCGGCGCGCTCAACATTGTCCGCCCGAACATCGTCTGCCGGGCCACCGAGCACATCGCCCAGATCATCGATTTCGTCGGGACATTGGTCCGGGCCGGCCTGACCTACGAAAGCGAGGGCAATCTTTATTTCGATACCTCGGGTTTTTCCGGCTATCACCAGTTACGCGGCGGACCGGTGGACGAGACGTCGGCGCTGGCCCGGGTCGAAGCCGACCGGGGCAAGCGGCTGGCGGCCGATTTCGTGCTGTGGTTTTCCAAGTCGAAGTTCCCCCGCCAGATCATGAAATGGGACAGCCCGTGGGGGACCGGCTTTCCCGGCTGGCACATCGAATGCTCGACCATGGCCTCGGCCTATCTTGGCGCCCGGATCGACATTCATTGCGGCGGCATCGACCATATCCCGATTCACCACACCAATGAAATCGCCCAGTCCGAGGGCTGCTTCGGCCACCGCTGGGTCAATACCTGGATGCACGGCGCCTTTTTGATTCTCGACAAGGACAAGATGTCCAAGTCGGGTGGCGGCTTCATCACCCTGGAGACGGTGCGGGAGAAGGGGTTCCGGCCACTGCACTATCGTTATTTGTGCCTGGGCGCCCATTACCGGTCGGAGCTGCGCTTCTCGTGGGAGGCCCTTGACGGGGCGCGGCGCGGGCTGGAGAATTTGTACAACCGGGTGCTGGCGTTACGCCTGGGCCCGCCCGGCAAAACCGCGCCCGCCGTCCGGGAGCTGGAGCACCGCTATCGTCAGGCATTCGGGGCGGCGCTGGCCGATGATCTCAACGCGCCGGTGGCGCTGTCGGTGCTGTGGGCGGTGGTCAAGGATCCGCAGCTCGATGCCCGGGTCAAGCTGGCTCTGGTGGCGGAATTCGACCGGATTCTGGGTCTGGGCCTGATGGAGGCGCAACCGCCGGCCCTGTCCGAAGAGTGCATGGCCATGATCGCCGAGCGGAGCCGCGCCCGGGCCGGGGGCGACTGGGCCCGGGCCGATGAAATTCGCGTCCGGTTGGCCGGGCGCGGGGTGATGGTAAAGGATACCCGGCAGGGGACGGAGTGGTATCTGACCGACGCTTCTTGAACGGAGAGTCCATTGGCCTTACGCCTCCGGGGACCTTGCCCCCGGACCCCGCCAAAGGCCGGTGGCCTTTGGACACCGCAATGTTAGGCCGGTGGCCTTTGGACACCGCAATGTTAGGCCGGTGGCCTTTGGACACCGCAATGTTAGGCCGGTGGCCTTTGGACACCGCAATGTCAGGCCGGTGGCCTTTGGACACCGCAATGTCAGGCCGGTGGCCTTTGGACACAGTAATGTTATGACGCTTCGCCGTCGTCTGTTGTTGCTGGTCATGAGTCTGGTCGTCCCGGCGATTCTGGCGGCGGCGTCGACGGCTTATGTTGCCTGGTCGGGGGAACGCACCCAGGCCGAACGGACGCTCCAGGGCACGGCGCGGGCGATGGCGCTCGTGCTTGATCGCCAGCTTTCGGGGATGGTTTGCCTGCTCCAGGGTCTGGCCACCTCGTCGGCGCTCACCGACGGTAATTTTGCGGCGTTCCGGCAACAGGCCCTCGAGGCGATTCACAATGACGGCGTGTGGGTGGTGCTGATGGCACCCTCGGCCCAACAACTGGTCAACACGCTTCGGCCGTTCGGGGCGCCGCTGCCTTTCCATCCGTTTCCCGAAAATGTCCGCAAAGTGTTTGAAAGCGGCAAGCCGGTGATTTCCGATCTGTTTTACGGACCGGTTTCCGGGCAGTATACCGTTGCGGTCGATGTGCCGGTGGTCCGGGACGGCAAGGTTATCTATGATCTGGCGGTGGGACTGCTGCCCGCGGTGCTGACCCGGGTGCTTCATGATCAAAGGTTACCGGAGTCCTGGAGTGCGGCTATTTTTGATCGCAGAAGCGTGATCGTGGCGCGCAGCCCCTTTCCCGAACAGTTTGTCGGCCAGCCGGTGACGCCGATGCTGCGCGAGTATCTGAGCCGGCAGGATGAGGGCATTCTCGAAAACCGGAATTTCGAAGGCGTGCCGGTGCTGGCGGCCTACAGCCGCTCCCCGGAGTCCGGTTGGGGCGTGGTCATCGGGGTGCCGCGGTCGGAACTGATGGCGTCGTTCCGCACCTCGGTCATGCTGGTGCTGGGCATCGGGCTGGCCTTGATCGCGGCCGGGTTGCTGTTGGCGGGCGTGGTGGCCCGGCGCATTTCCCGGCCGATCTCGGCGCTGGTCGGGCCGGCGGCGGCGCTCGGGCGGGGCGAGGCGGTGCCGGTGACGTGCCATGGCCTGAGCGAGGTCGACGAGGTGGCGGCGGCGCTCCGGGCCGCGAGCCTGTTGCTCCAGCGGCGCCTGGAAGACCGCGAACGGGCCGAGGCGGCGTTGCGTCAAGCCAAGCTGGTTGCCGAGGACAGCAGCCGGGCCAAAAGCCGGTTCCTGGCCGCGGCCAGCCATGACCTGCGCCAGCCGCTGATGGCGGCCAACCTGTTCTTTGAAAGCCTGAGCCGACAATTGGCGCCGGAGCTTCACCGCCCGGTGGTGGGCCATCTGCGGCAGTCGCTGACCGCCCTGACCGAATTGCTGGAACTGCTGTTCGATCTGTCCCAGGTCGATACCGGCAAGATGCCGATCAACCGCTGCGACTTTCCGCTGGAGACGGTGCTGGCCGATCTGGCCGACGCCTGGTCGGCGCTGGCCGACGCCCGCGGCATCGGCTTTCGGGCGGTGCCGGTTCGGGTGGTGGTTCACAGCGATCCGGCGCTGGTCAAGCGCATCCTGCGCAATCTTCTCGATAACGCGGTCAAATTCACCGCAAGCGGCCGGATTCTGCTCGGCTGCCGCCGCCATGGCGGCGAGATCGCCGTTCAGGTCTGGGATACCGGCATCGGTATTCCCGCGGACAAGCTGTCCCAGGTGTTCGAGGAGTTCTATCAGGTCGGCAATCCCGGGCGCGACCGGCACTACGGCCTTGGGCTGGGCCTGTCCATCGTCGATCGTCTGGCCCGGCTGCTCGGCCATCCGGTCGGCGTGCGCTCGGTGGAGGGCCGCGGCTCGATGTTCGAAATCCGGCTGCCCCTGGCCGTCGGCGCAGCGGGGGCGGCGTCCGATGTTCCGCAGGGCGCCGCCCTGCACCCGCAAGGAGGCTCGCCTCCTTGACCTCATTCACGTCATGGGTTCAAAGGGCCGACCGGCCTTTTGCGGGTGTGGGCAGAGCCGACAAAATCTCAATCGGCCTGTTGTTTGATTTCATAGACCATGCCGTCCTGGAAGTCGAAATACTGGACGAAAGAGGCCGGACGGTCCGGTCCGAAGAAGAAGTATTCGGTGGTCAGGTCGGCCAGATCGTTGCTGATGGTCCGGGCGGTGCGCGCTTCGGACGGGTCCGCGGGCGTGGTGCCGAGAGCGTTCCGGTAAAGCTCGAACAGCCGCTGCGACCGGGCCGGTCCCGGTTCGCCGGGGACGACCGGTGCCTCGAGGGCCGCCAGGAACGCACGCCGGATGGCGGCCTGGGTAACGGTGGCAAAGGATTCGTCATGATTGACGATGACGGACATGGCGCGGTTCCCGTGTTTTTCGGTGTCGGACGGCCGGACCCACCCGGCCGCCGCCATTCTGCCCGATCCCTGAGCACGGGGCTACCTGTAGGCGCTCGCAATCATCCGCGGCCATGATCGCAATCATCGGGTCTCTGCTCACGCTCATTGCAACTGGGGCCGGGCAGGAAAGCGACCGGTTTCCTGCCCGTGTGGCCGAATAAATGGCATGGGTCGATCCCGTCCCTTGACACCGTGCTTCAATGTACGTACATTTTAATATGTACACGGAGGTTCGGTTGCGCTGGATCTGGGACCCGTCCAAAGACGAAAAGAATCGCCGCAGACACAAGCTGCCACTCAGCCTCGGCGAGATTGCCTTGGCCGATCCGCTGGCCATCTCCTGCCCGGACCCGCATCCAGACGGCGACCGCTGGAATACGGTGGGCGTGGTCCACGACGTGACACTGTTTGTCGTCCACACATGGCCCGACGACGACAGCCCAGGCCGCATCATCAGCGTTCGGCAGGCAACGAGACACGAGCGAAAGGCGTATGAAGATGGCAAAGACTAGAGACCTTACCGTCGAGGAACATGCCGCTCTCGATGCTCTGAGGGGCCGTCCCGAAAGCGAAATCGATTTGACCGATCCTGACGCTCCTGAGGTACGCGACTGGTCCGGCGCGGTTCGAGGCGCCCTCTATCGTCCCCGGAAGCAACCAGTGACCATGCGGCTTGATGCCGACGTGGTGGCCTGGTTCAAGGCTCTGGGCGATGCCAAGGGCTATCAGACACGGATCAATGCCGCTCTACGGGAGTACATCGAAGCCCATCATGATCGCGTGTAGCCGACGTGGCCGGTAAGGCCCAGGTGGTCAGGAAACCCGTTCATGCACGCCAAATTTGGCCATAGATATTTTTACCGGATTGTCTGCCCAATTCTGCCCGCAATCAAGCCCGCTCCGTCACCAGAAGCCATCAGGCAGGAAACCGGTCGTTTTCTTGCCCGGCCCCAGTTGCAATGAGCGTGAGCAGAGACCCGATGATTGCGATCACCAGCCCATTGCAAATGAGCATGTTTGCAATGAATCTGAGCAGGAGCCCCGGAGCCAGATGCAATCAATGTGAGCACGGCCCGCCGATGATTGCAACCATCGGCTCGGATGATTGCGAGCGCCTGCACATACAGACTACTCGCGATAGTAATTATTTGCCCCTTCAGTCGCAGCGAACGGTCAATGGGAGTTTTCGACACACGTTACTATTCCGGCAACAGGGCAATCAACAACACCCTCGCGGGACAGCAGCGAGATCGAGTCCCGGACCACGATCCGCGACAGGTTGTAGCGCACCGACGGCCACCGCTCCCGGATCGGGATGTAGTCCCCGGTCCCCGTCTTTTCTTCGCCGAAGGCGTGGCGCAGCCCGTCGTAGAGCCGGCCTTCGAGGACGCGCGTCAGCAGATCGAGACGGCGGGTCCGGGGTGCGGGTAGTCGGGGTCGGCCGGGATGTCGGTTGCGATGGTGCGGAACATTTCAATTAGTTCTGGCAATTTACCGACTGGTGCGCGGTGCTGGGCGGGGTTTAGGGGGTTCCATCTACCTGACATAGAAAATCCCGCTACGGATCGCCGTGGCGGGAGAAAAAATGCTGGGAGATACGCTTTTTAGTTGACGTTCCGACATTTTGTCGGTACAACTGATCCCAATGGTCAGGGGGCGGGAATGGCCCGCCCCTCCGCCATAGGAGGATAAGCCATGAAGATCAAGTTAGAGTTGATCACACGGGCAAGAGCCTTCCTCCTTCTCCTCGAACTTGGGGTCGGTCGTTTCAAACTGACCATCAAGGCCGAGGCTTAGGAGCGGGGGGCGGGCGATCACCCGCCCCCTACTCCAGGACTCAAGATAAGGGATGTCCAATGTCGAGACAAGGGGTGGCACAGAAGGTGGATATGACCGCGGCGATGACCGCGGATGACCTGAAGGTGTGGCGCCAGACCATGGGGCTGTCGCAGCGTGCGGCTGCGGCGGCACTTGGGGTTTCCAGCCGCATTGTTGAACGATGGGAATGCGGGGTTAACCGCATCGATCTTCGAACCGCCCTGGCATGCGCCGCCCTGCATGCCGGGCTGGCGCCGTGGGGTTCGCCCGGTGCCGGGAGCGATCAGGCGTAGGCAGCGAGACCGTCTCGGATACGCTGGACGGTGGCCCGGGACACGCCGGCATCACGACGTCATGGGCTCAAAAGGGCCGCCCGGCCCTTTGCGGGTGTGGGCAGAGCCAGCAAAACCATTTCATTTCAATAGCTTACTGTATCATGGCGCCTGGGGGGCGTCGCCCGCTTCCCCCCACCAGGGCTTCGCCCTTGGACCCACCAAATGCTGCGGCCCTTGGAACCCAGGATGTCATGCGGGGCGTCACGCTCCTGGTGGGGATTGGGGGGCGGAGCTCCCCAATAGATCATCCTCTATGCTTGCTGGTATTAGAGGATGGGCGGCGGCGCGGTCGGCGCCGGTGCCGGCACCGGTGCCGGCACCGGCGGGACATAGGCGGCGTAACGCTTCACCGTGACCTTGCGGTAGCTTTTGATGTGCCAGAACTGAAGCTGAAGATGGGCAAAGGCCAGCCCGACTGCGGTGACGAAGGCGATGCCGGCCAGCAGGCCGTAGGGATAGAACGACGGCCGCACCCCTTCGAGCAGACCGTAATCCCACATGACCAGACTGCCGGTGAGCATGAACGCCGTCGACATGAAGATGCCGACCGGACCGATTGAGGTGTAGATGATCGGCCAGACCGCGCCATAGGCCGTGAGCAGGGCAATGCCACAGGCCACCTTGAGCGACAGGTAGTCGTTGTTCCGGCCGGTCACCCAATGATAGTAGGAAATCCCCGACGGGTTGTAGGTGGCGCTCAGGACGAAGAGCGCCAGCAGCCAGCGTGTGGTGAAGCGGCCGACCGTGAACGGGGGAAAATGGGCCATCGGAGGCTCCTTGGGAACGCCGGGGAAAACGCCGCGCGGGTCGCGGCTCCCCCCTTTCTCCTATCAAAATTCCGCGGCCGAACCAAGCCGTCCGGGACGGCGGTCCAGGGCCGGCAGCAAACTGCCGCCCGATCAGGGTCGTCGGGGTGGCCACGGCGGCGGTCATTGTGCGCGACAATTCCCGTCCGGCAGGTCATGGTCGGGCCGGGAACACCCTCAAGGCGCCTCAAGAGAAAGGTTGATCGGACCATGCTGAAAGGACAGGACATCGGATTGGCGGCAATCCGGCACGACGATCAGGAACTGCTGTACCAATGGCTCAACGATCCCGACCTGATGCGGTTGCTGACGCCGTACCGCCCGGTCGATTCCTCCTCCTTTGCGCACTGGTTCAGCAATATCGGCCGCGACGGCAGCATTCTGTTCGGCATCCGCCAGCTTCAGAACGATGCCTTGATCGGCACCCTGCACTTTACCGCCATCAACAACATTCACCGCTCGGCGGAAATCGCAATCAAGATCGGGCGCGCCGACCACCGCCGGCGCGGATCTGGTCGGGCGGCACTGGGTCTTGCGGTTCAGTTCGCCTGGGAAGACCTCAACCTGCATCGTCTGGCGCTGACGGTCTATCATGACAACGAGCCGGCGATTAAGGCCTACCAGGCGGTGGGCTTTGAATTGGAGGGACGGCTGCGGCGGGCGGTCCATGTCAAGGGGGCCTGGAAGGATCTGCTGATCATGAGCCTCCTGAGGCCGGAGGCCTGATCCGCGGGCGGCCCCGGCCGGCCGAACTCTGATCATCCCTGTGTCTGACAATCATGGACTCCAACCCCAGGAGTCCGTCCAGGATTTCTTGTCAGAGCTCGGGCGGGAGCGGTCGGGAAGCCCCCGGCTCTTTGCCACATCATTGATTTATAAAATTATTTTGCGTTAGGTGCTCAGTGTCTGGCCTCTGGCACGGCCCTTGCTTTTAAAAAGGCGTACCGGGCGGTTGGGGTTCGACGGACGGACAGGGTGAAATGCCCGGCGCCTCGGAACCGAACCACAGAACCAAATCGTAACAAGGAGCGGGCAAATGTCGCATTCAACGAGCGTCGGCGTCAGCCAGAGCGGCAAGTCGGGTGGTGATGCGGTGGGTTTTGCCGGAAGCGGCGCGGGCGCCTTTGCCGGAAGCGGCTTCGGTGTCGGTCAGGCTGATGCGGGCGGCTTCGGCGTCGGCGCCGGTGCCAGCGGCCTGGGCCTCGGCGGCAGCGCCGGCGCGGGCGCGGGTTCGGTTGGCGCCGCCGGCGGCGATGTCTCCGACAACACCTCGATCGGCAGCATCAACATCAATTCCTAAGGCCAGAGCCGCGAGGTGTCCCGCCGGGGTGCCTCGCGAACCCTGAAACGGAAACCGGACAGGAAAAGGGAGCGGACACATGTCGTATTCAACGAATGTCGGCGTCAGCCAGAGCGGCAAGTCGGGTGGGGAAGCTTTTGGCAGCGCCGGATCGGGCGCGGGCGCCTTTGCCGGAAGCGGCCTCGGCGTCGGTCAGGCTGACGCGGCCGGCTTCGGCGCCGGCGCCGGCGCCAGCGGCCTGGGCCTCGGCGGCAGCGCCGGCGCGGGCGCGGGCTCGGTTGGGGCCGCCGGTGGCGATGTCTCCGACAACACCTCGATCGGCAGCATCAACATCAATTCCTAAGGCCGGGACCCCTCGCGAACCCTGAAATCTGAACCCTCAAATAAGGAAGCGGACACATGTCGCATTCAACGAACGTTGGCGTCAGCCAGAGCGGCAAGTCGGGTGGTGAAGCTTTTGGTAGCGCCGGATCGGGCGCGTTCGCCGGAGCCGGCAGCGGCCTCGGCATCGGTCAGGCTGATGCGGGCGGCTTCGGCGCCGGCGCCGGCGCCGGCGGCCTGGGCATCGGCGGCAGCGCCGGCGCGGGCGCGGGCGCGGTTGGGGCCGCCGGTGGCGATGTCTCCGACAACACCTCGATCGGCAGCATCAACATCAATTCGTAAGGCCGGAACCGCGAGGCGTCCCGCCGGGACCCTTCGCGAACCCTGAAATCTGAACCCTCAAATAAGGAAGCGGACACATGTCGCATTCAACGAATGTTGGCGTCAGCCAAAGCGGCAAGTCGGGTGGTGATGCAACGGGCTTTGCCGGCGCCGGTGCGGGCGCCAGCGGCGGCTTCGGGCTTGGCGTCGGCCAGGCTGACGCGGGCGGCTTCGGCGTCGGCGCCGGCGCCGGCGGCCTGGGCCTCGGCGGCAGCGCCGGAGCGGGTGCAGGCGCGGTTGGTGCCGCCGGTGGCGATGTCTCCGACAACACCTCGATCGGCAGCATCAACATCAATTCGTAAGATCGTCAGGAACGGCGGGCGGGGGTGACAACCTCCGCCCGTTGTGGGCTCTGCCCACTCCGCCCGTTGTGGGCTCTGCCCACTCCCGCAAAGGGCCGGTCGGCCCTTTGAACCCATGACGTGAATGAGGTCAAGGAGGCGAGCCTCCTTGCGGGTGCGGGGCGGCGCCCTGCGAAATCAAGACACCGGCAGCGGCGGTTTCGACCAGGCTCCGCACCTCCGGCGCGAAACCGCCGAGCAGGTCGCGGAGCCGGGCGTGCCACCGCCGCGCCAGTTCCTCGCGCGCCGCCCCCGGCGGCAGACGCCAGAGGATGTAACAGGTCAGCTTCTCGAAGGACGACAGGCTGCCCCGGATGATCGAGACCGCGGGATTGGCCTCCTCCTGGTGCCGGGCCAGGGTCTGCCGGATCGCCGGCCCCAGGGCCGGCAGGGCCTCGGACGGGGTGGCGTCCACCAGCGCCAGCAGCTCCGCCACCAGCCGGTCCATGCCGGCGCTCAGCCGCGCGAACTGCCCGGAGCGAAGATAGCTGTGGGGCTGATAATGGGGTAGCTGGCGGGCCAGGGTGTCGGCGACCCGGCGCCGGTCCGGGGTGCGGCCGGGCAGCACCAGCTCCGCGGAGCGGCAGGGCATGGCCCGTTCGATGCGCACGCCGTCGCTGCAATTGATCACCGAGAGCCCGAACCGCCCGATCACCCGTTCCAGCAGCTTCCTCGACCACAGATAGACGATTTCGCTGTGGACGGTGCCGCCGAAATTGGCCGGCGCCTCCAGGCTTGCCACATGTTCGGCGATGCCCGGCTGGAACTCGTAGGCGGTCCCCGCGACATGCATGGTTCCGGGCTCCCGGGAGCCGCAGTCGACGCCGAACAGCACGATGGTCTGGAACCCCAGCGCCGCCGCCACCCGCAACGCCGCGTTGGCCACCATCGGCTGGGCCAGCAACAGGATGTCGGCCGGGTCGGCGAAGGCCTGGGACGAAACCGTGGACTCCCGGAAAAAATACCAGACCGACCTGAACAGCGCCGACGCCGCCGGGTCCACCGTGACCGAGGCGATGAAGCCGATGCCGGATATGTCGTGAAGGGTGTTGGCCTCGGACAATATCTGATACAGATAGGGGTGGTTCTCAAGTTCCACATGGTAATCGGGCACGATACCGGCAAGCAGGCACGGCCGCAGCGCGGTTCCGCAGGAAAAGACGATTGCCTGGTTGCGAATCGCCTTGATCCGCTCCAGGTCCCGGGCCAGCGACGGGCCGGAGCCGATCACCAGCACCGGCTCGGGACGGCGCCGTCGGGACCGGCCGTCGATCAGCGTGAAAGCGTAGCGATCGAGATTGGCCGCGGCGTTGCGGATCATCAGGCATTCGTCTTCGAAGAAACCCCGGGTGGTGAACGCCATCGCCGCGGTGGCGTCCAGTTGCCGGAAGCAGGCGTGGTGGGGCGGCGCCTGACCGTGCAGGAACAGGGTGCTGCCGTCCAGGAACGGCGTGCCTTCCAGTTCGATGGCCCGGCCGATGGCGTTGTTGAGGGTTTCGGGGTCGTCGGACAGGAACAGGCGCAGGCGCTGGCCGCGGGCATCGAGGCCGTCGAGCAGCGCCTGCCAGTCGATGGCGCCCAGCGCGTGGCGCAGAAACTCGGGATGGGTGTCGGCCAGGATCAGGCAGCGGGCCGGCACCCGCTCCAGCAGCAGCGGCAGGTGGTAGCCGAGGCCGATGCCGACCACGATCAGGAAACCGGGGGTCTCGAGGGGAAAGTCGGGCAGTTGGGCCGGCTCGACCCCGAACTGCCGGCAGTCCGCGGTCAACTGGCCGACGAGGCGGTTGTACAGGCTGTCGTCATGGTCGTCGGGGAGCGCGGGAAAGCTGGCACACAGGCGGTGGGGACGGTCCAGAGCCCGGGCGACCTGCCGTTCGGCATAGTCCCGGGCATCGAGACCGTAATACCGGCCGTCCCCCAGGGCGATGTCGACGACCCGGCCGTCCGCCAGCACCGGCCGTCCGGCCGGCGCCTCGTCCAGCACCGCGGCCAGATCGGGAAACCGCGCGACCAGCGCCGCCCGCGACCGCTGTTCGAGCCCGTTCACCGACCGGGCTCCGGTGCCGCCGCGTCCCCGATGCCGTCCTTAGTACTGATTGACATCCTTGGAGTCGACCTGACCGCTGAGACGGGTCCGAATGTGCGACCACGACACCCCGAACGACAGGATGGTGGCGAACAGGGTGCCGACCACGGTGGCCACCGCGTCGGGATTGTTGAGGTCGAGCAGCCGGTAATCCACCAGCACCCAGACCAGGGCGGTGAGCGACGCCGCCGAGGTGGCCACGCCCACCGGCCCCAGCGACCGCCAGATGGCGATGGCGAAGACGCCGTAGGAGGTCAGCAGACAGACGCCCACGAAACTTTTCAACGGCCAGTTCTCGGCGCCGATTCCGGTAACCCAGTGATAGTAGGAATACCCGGAGGCGTTGTAGGTCGCGAAAACAATGAACATGGCCAACACCCAGCGGACCAGGAAACTCGAGGCATTGAACATGGTCGGAACCCATGGGCTGAACACGATCGGCGCGGAAGATAGCAACGATCGGCCAAATTAGAAAGCGCCGACCGCCGTCCCGGCCGGGCAATCGGGTAAAACCCGGCCGGACGACGCGGGACGCCGCCATGCCCGGCGAGCGCCGCCCCTCCTTCTCGGCCGGCGAGGCCATGACCTGGAGGCTGTCGCCCAGAATCATCCGGTTCGACCAGTGGCCGTCATGCCGGTAAAATTCCAGCCGCGCCCCGGGGTCGGGCAGGCCATTGAAATCGTCGAAGACCGAAAGCTGCGCGCCCACCTGCTCGCCGCGCCGGTCCCGGGTCCGCCGTTGCAGGTCGTCAATGATCGCCTTGGGAAGGAGTAAGAGAAAAACCATTCCTCACAAAGACACAAAAGGCCCGAAGAGGAGGTGTCGTAACTTTTCTCACGCGCTGAACACCTTCGTCACCTCGTCTCCGAAATGATTGATGACCTTGACCGCGCCCCGCCCGCTGTACGCATCGGGTACGGATTCCCTTGGGAAGCCGGCCCAACCCGGCGATCCGGTAGCCGCGTTTATGGGCATCGGCGTACCCCAAAATGCTAAGTGAAACTGTAGTATCAGGCGCATACGCGGCGTAGGTAACCTCGGCCGCCCCCGATCGCGGACCGGTGCGGCGGCGGCGTCCGCGCACCGAATGCGACCGCAGGATTTCCTCCTTGACTTGTAACGGCGGTGGGCGCACCGTCCCCCAGCGACCGGGCGGAGTGTTAGGGCACGCCACCCGGTCTGGCCAGAGAACCGCTTGCATGGAGCAGTCGCCCGTGGTTGGTGTGACTTATACCACCCCTGCGCCTTTACGCGCACGTCATTCCCCGCATCACCTTGACGGTTGGGGGGTCCTTGCGGCTCCGGCGATCCCGACTTGTTCCGCCCCGCATGGGGGCTTCCGGCCGGCGGGGCGGAACATTTTTCACACGCGCGCGGGCGGGATGTCCGCGGCGCCAAATCCATGAGCGTCCGGCAGGCGCTGGCCGGTCTTGAGGCCGCCGGTGCCGTGCGGCAGTCGCGGCGCGTCCGCCACCCGCGCACCGGCCGTTTCTGCACCATCACCCTGGAAGCCGTGTTCTGGCAGCACCTGGACGCCCTGGCCGGTCACTGCGGGACCACGTCGGCCAAGTTGTGCCATGCCGCCCTCCTGGAGTCTCCCGACGCCGACCCCGCCGAGGCGTTATGGCGCCTGCTGTGGTTCGCCTACATCCGCCCCAACCTCCCGGCGCCCGGGCAACCCGACGTCCATTAGAGCCGATCTGGATTGTGGGGGCTGTAAGGGCGGTATGTGCGATGTTATCGTCGATATGCGGAATCTACCCCCGGTGACGGCTCGGGACGCACCGGGATGGTTCGACGGGCTACGGCCGGGACCGACGACAGACCGCGCAACTCGCCCCGGATCTCGGCGACGGCGACTGTATTGGCATCGACCTTGGTTTCAAGGATCGAAAACCTGCGGTCCATCCGGTCGCCCAACGCGGCGATGGCGGCCATGATTTCGGTCGGTGTCGGTTGGCTCATGATGCCTTCTCCCATGGCTTGCAGCGTGGCGCGTCGCGCGCGCTCCGTCAAGAATGCCGTTGACATCGTAAATCAGAACGTTCCGGGTACAAAGGGCAAACCGGTCCCGGATCGGGGCACTCAGGTCAAGGGGCATCGTGTGCGGTCGTGCTCAACTTACAGCGTTATCCGTTCTTCCAGACTTGCTCAAACCTACGCATAGGCAGCTTTGAGGCTGGATTCCTGCTTCATTGAGGCTGGTTTCGTGGCCGGCTTACGCCGACCGCCAGAGCCTTCCTCTCCACAGGCTGACACCGTGGAACTCACGGCCAATTTCATTAGGTTCTTCGCTGCGTTCACGTCCCGATCGTGAGCGCAGCCACAGGCCGGACAAATCCAATCTCGCACCGACAACGGCAAGACTTCCATCTTGTATCCGCATGCCGAACAGGTCTTGCTTGATGGATACCAGCGGTCGGCCACGATAATCCGAGCGCCGTTCAGCTTGGCCTTGTACTCAATCTGCCGCCGGAACTCATGCAAACCAACATCGGCGATGGCCCGTGACAGAAGGCTTATCGCGATGCGCCAGGTAGTGCTTGCAGCGACGAAGGCGACGCGGTACGCTTCGCCCCATGGGAAAGCAGTTGTCATTTCTTGAATTCCAAGCGTGGTTTCCGGATGAGGAAAGCTGCATCCGCCTGCTGATGGATCGGCGGTGGCCTGACGGCTTTCTCTGCCCGAAATGCGGTGGCCGGACGGGCGACCTGCTTAAGAGCCGTGCCTATACCTATGAGTGTAGAGTGTGCCGTCGGCAAACGTCGGCGACGGCGGGTACGATCATGCACCGAACCAAACTGCCGCTGCGAAATTGGTACTGGGCGGCGCATTTGATGGCCACGCATTCCAATGGAATGTCGGCCCGGCAACTGGCTGGGCAATTGGGAATCGCTTATAGCTCGGCTTGGCTGATGGAACAGAAGTTGCGGCGTGCGATGGTCGATCCCAGTCGCGATCCGCTTGAGGGCGTGGTAGAGATCGATCAAACGGAAATGCCATTCCGCGCCGACGATGATCCAGATACTCCGCTCAAGACCGGGAAGATACTGGTTGTCGGCGCGGTTGAATTGCGCGACCGAACCAGGAAACAGCCTCAGAAGGCCAAGGCCCTTGGGGCGAAGTACCTCGACACTATGTCCGGGCGCGTTCGCTTGGCTGTCATCCCGAGCAACGAGGCAGCACATATTCACCGCTTCATCCAATCCAACATCGCGCCGGGATCGACCCTGTTGACAGATGGCCATGCATCCTATCCTGGGCTGGCTGAATACCGCCACGATCCGCGTATCGTCGGTAACATGGCGGCCCACATTCCGCTCAGGTGGATACATCGAGTGTTCGCCCTTTTGAAGCGATGGGGGCTTGGCACCTATCATGGGTTTCGTCGAGAACACATTGATACATATCTTAACGAGTTCGTCTTTCGCTATAATAGACGTTTCTACCGCCACGTTTCCTTCGAGACCATTCTCGGTATCGCTGCCGACCTCGCCCCTGTGTCGTATTGGGATATCACTGGCCAGGACAACCCCCGCCACGGCCTCAATATGAAGCGAAAGAACCCTCGAACGAGAAAGGCGACGGCCGCTGTGCCGAAAGAAGCAAACTTATAGTAGTTCTTTCGACTATACCACCTGGCGCATCGCGATAAGCCTTGGCTCCCCCGGCGGCTTGATTGCCCGGGGATGCACGGGCACCCCGAGCCAGCGGGCGTGCTCCTGGAGCACGGAGACGGCGGAGTTCGACCGGATGAAGAAGGCGGTGACGGTGTGCAGGTAGTCCTTCCAATCCTGGAGGTTCAGGCCCGCTTCTCGGAACGGTGTCGGCAGACTCGCGGCCTGAACCTTCTCGATGGCAGGGAGCCGGAGGGCAACCAACCCCATGGTTTCGGCGCTGTTCTGTCGCCGAGGTCGGCGCAGAAGCTCACGGTATAACTGAATTTCGGCAATCCGGCTCGATTCCGAGAAAGTTGGATCCCAGTTTTCCCAGAGTTCCTTCATCCATGTCTTGGTGTCATCAAGATTTGCAAGGGCAGTCCGTGCATCCGCCCATGATATACTTGCGGCAGTCTGTTTCTCGACCTCTTCTAATTGCTTCCGTTTGCGGTCGTAGATCGCCCGGACGGCTGGAATCTCCTTCGCTACTTCAAGTTCAGCGATATCGATCCTCAATTGGGCCAGTTCAGCCTCTTTGGCGGGATCGGCGACATCCTCCTGCATCATGTGGTACAGGGCGCTGCGGACGTAGTTTCTCTCCGCATCCTGCTGCAGTTTCGCAGAGAACCGCGCTGTTCCCTGACGGCTGTCGCTGAAGGTGATGAGCTGCCGTCCCTCGGCAGGCAGGTTGGCACCTCCCGGAGCTGGCTCGATATAATCCAGCAATTGCGGGACGACGTTT
>Ga0302202_10001857_pt1 | contig 25552 bp, 16 predicted proteins | sample II_Bog_N3_3_FD_194579 | JGI IMG/M metagenome (GOLD analysis project Ga0302202, IMG submission 194579) | Peat permafrost microbial communities from Stordalen Mire near Abisko, Sweden - II_Bog_N3_3 | ecosystem: Environmental > Terrestrial > Soil > Wetlands > Peat | place: Sweden: Abisko...
CCCCGAGGCCGACCGAACGGCCGGCCGACCGAACGAGCGACCGAGTGGCCGAGTGGCCGGCTCAGGCGACGCCGAAGAGCGTGCGCTCGTCGCTGACCGGGGCCGTTGCCTCGTGGGGCGCGGTCCCGTCCGTCTCCACCTGTGCCGGCACGGCGGTCGACCGCTGGCGATGGTGCTCGATCACGGTCATGGCCAGCACGGGACCGAGGGCGATGGTGAAGGCGAGCAGGGACAGTGGGATCATCAGGAACAGCAGCATGGCGAATCGGACGACACCGTCGGTCGGCGTCGTCCACCTCCTTCGACCTCCACGCTACGGAGGGTGCCTGGGACGTCCATGACCCCCCGCTGGGGACCCGCTGGGAATCGGCCGACCACCCGGGGCCCCACTACGGCGTGCGGGTGAATTCCTCGGCCGTGTCCGGGGCGACGGTCCGCCCGGTCGGCGGCTCGGACGCCGGCGTGGTGGCGAGCGAGATGCCGGTCGACGACGTCAGCGACGGCGCCGACCGCACGTCGGTCCCGACGACCGCGGCGGAGGCGTCCAGATCGATCCGGGCGAGGGTGGGTCGGTCGGCCAGGTAGATGGCCACGGATAGGGCGGCCAGGACCAGGAACCACGACAGGTTGAGGCCGACCGGTGTCTGGGTGACGACCGCGTCCGACAGCAGGACCTCACGATGGGGCAGTAGACGATCCGCGGCGTGTCCGGTGAACGCCTCCGGTGGGCGAGCACCACGAATGCGGTGGAGCCGCAGAGGGCGATGCCGCTCAGGGAGTCCTCCACCGGGACCTGGAGGCGGATGGTGTACGCCAGCAGCAATTTCACGAGGGTGGGCACCGGGATGCGGTTCTCGTTGACCTGGGTCCGCAGCCCACCGACCGGGAGGGCTGGGTCGGCCTCACGACGCGGCTCGGACGCGCCGTCATCGCCAGTTCACGGACCGTGAGGCGTCGCGGCGTCCGGGCGGCACCGCACCGGGGCCGGCCCGACCCGCCCGGGTCGGCTCAGCCGGGTCCGGGGGTGCCCGGGGTCCGCAGCGCCGGCTCCACCGGCGCCTCGGGGGCGGGCTCGGTCAGGTCGAGGTGGCTGGGCAGCCCCTCGCCCCGGAACAGGCCGGAGGCCGGCGTGCAGTGGCCCAGCGCGTCAGCGGCCAGCACCATGGCGCCGGCCGTGTACGTCGACCGCTCGAGCGGCGGGTACGTCGCCTCCTCGGGGTAGACCATCCCGGTCCAGTAGGAGCCGTCGTCGTTGCGCAGCGCCTGGACCCAGCGGAACAGCTCACGGGCCTGGTCGTCGCGACCCATGGCATCGAGTGCGAGCACGCACTCCGCCGTCTCGGCGGCGGTCACCCACTCGCCGGTCGAGACACAGCGCACGCCGCGTCCCTCCATGACGAACGTGGACCAGGAACCGTCGATGCGCCGGCGGGCGGCATCGCCACTCAGCGCGCCGGACAGGATCGGGTAGTACCAGTCCATGGCGAACTCCACCTTGGGGGCGAAGGCGTCGGGGTCGTGGGCCACCGCATGGGCCAGCCGGCCGGCGGCCAGCTCCCAGTCCGGGCGCTCCTGGTCGAGGCGCTCGGCGATGGCGATGGCGCAGCGGAGGCTGTGGTAGATCGACGACGAGCCCGTCAGCAGTGCGTACTCCTCGAGAATGCCGGCCGAATCGAGGGACCAGCGGATCGAACCGTCGAGGCGCTGCCACCGCAGCACGAAGTCGACGCCGGCCGCGACGGTCGGCCAGAGCTGCTCGAGCCCGTCGAGGTCACCGGTCGAGATGTAGCGGTGCCAGGCCCCGGTGGCCAGGTAGGCGCACACGTTGGTGTCGAGGCGGGCGTCCTTGACCCCGGTCTGGAGGTAGTAGTTGAACCAGCTGCCGTCAGGCAGCTGCGTGTCGACGAGCCACTGGTAGGCGGCGTCCGCCTCGTCGTCGAGGCCGACGGCCGTGAGCGCCATGGCCGCTTCCACGTGGTTCCACGGATCGCAGTGTCCACCCGGGAACCACGGGATCATCCCGTCGGGACGCTGCAGGGCGACGATCGACCGCGCCGTCTCGAGCACCTGGTCGGCGCTGATGATGCCCGGGACCTCGGGGATCACCCTCATGCGCCGACCCCTACGGGGCTCGCTGCACCGGACGCGGTGACCGGCAGCGGCTTGACCAGGTAGACGACCAGGCTCTTGCCGACCAGCGGGTTCAGGATGCGCTCGGCCGTGCGGGTGACGGTGGGTGCCTTCTCGATGTCCCACACCAGGAGCCGGTGGTAGGCGGCGACGGCCGGGTTCTTGTCGTTCGTGGTGCCGACCAGGCACTTGAGCCACCAGTAGGGCGCGTGGAGTCCGTGGGCGTGGTGGTGACCGGTGGCCTGCATGCCGGTGCCCTCCAGACGCTCGACGAGCTGGCTCTGGCGGTAGATCCGGACGTGGCCGCCGGGCACGTTGTGGTACTCCTCGGACAGCGCCCAGTTGATGAACTCGGGCCCGGTCCGGGGCACGGTGATGGCCATGGTGCCGCCGGGACGCAGGACCCGGGCCAGCTCGGCCATGGCCTGCTCGTCATCGGGAATGTGCTCCAGGATCTCCGAGGCGATCACCCGGTCGAACGCGTCATCAGCGAACGGCAGCGCCAGCGCGTCGCCCCGGACGGCGCCGACCCGCGACTCGACGGGGTCGAGCTCGCCGGCCACGGCCATGGCACCGAAGGTGTCCTGCACCTTGCGGACCTCGTCGGCGCCGAAGTCGAAGGCCACCACCTCGGCGCCCAGCCGGGCCGCCTGGTAGGCGTGCCGGCCGAAGCCGCAGCCCAGGTCGAGCACCTTGTCGCCGGAGCGCACACCGAGCCGTTCGTAGTCCACGGTCAGCATCGGCCGGCCTCCTTGTCCTCGAGCAGTTTGCGGTACTGGTCGGCCGTGCCGGCCGCCGTGACCTGCCAGGTGAACCGGCCGAGCACCCGCTCGCGGCCGGCGGCCCCGAGCCGCTCCCGCAGGGCGTCGTCGTCGAGCAGCCGTCCGATGGCCTGGGCGAGGGCGCCCGGATCGTCCGGTGGGACCAGCAGGCCGGTCTCCCCATCGGTGCCGACCACCTCGGGCAGGGCACCGCCGGTGGTGGCCACGAGGGCGACCCCGCAGGCCATGGCCTCGATGGCCGGGAGCGAGAAGCCCTCGTAGAGCGACGGCACGACGGCCACCTGGGCCTGTCCGTAGTTGCGGGCCAACTCGTCGTCGCTGATGCCGGTCACGCAGCGCACGATCGGCCCCAGGTCGAGCCGCTCGATCGCCTTGGCCACCCGCCCCTCGGGCCGGGGGTTGCCGATCACGACCAGCTCGATCTCCCGCTCGGTGCGCAGCTTGGCCACGGCCTCGAGCAGGGGCACGAGGCCCTTCATGGGGACGTCGGAGGACGAGGTGACCATGATGCGACCGGGCACGGGGTAGACGTCCTCGCGGGGACGGAAGACCGTGTGGTCGACGCCCACCGGGACGACGGTCATCCGGGCGGACTCGACCCCCATCTGGGCGGTGATGTCGGTCTTGGACGACTGCGACACGGTGATGATCCGGGGCAGTGACCGGGCCACCTTGACCTGCATCCGCAGGAAGCCGAACCAGCGGCGTTGGCTGAACTGCTGCCACGGGTTGGTCGTGTGGCTCAGTGCCAGCTGGCGGTCGACGGTGATGGGATGGTGCAGGGTCTCGAGGACCGGCCAGCCGTCGTCCATCATCCCCTGGATGCCGTAGCCGAGGCACTGGTTGTCGTGGACCAGGTCGAACTCGTCGCGGCGGGCGGCCAGCATCCGGCGGGCCCGGATCGAGAACGTCCAGGGCTCGGGGAAGCCGGCCGTGCACATCACCCCGAACTCGAGGGCGGCCACCGACGTCGGGTACGAGTTGACGAACTCGGCCAGGTGGGGCACCCGGAAGGGGTCAGGATCGCGGTAGAGGTCGAGGCTCGGCACCGGGGTGAAGCCGACGCCCTCGTCGACCTCGGGCCACGGCTGGCCGGCGAAGACCTCGACGGAGTGGCCGAGGGCCACCAGCTCGCGGGTCAGGTGGCGGGTATAGACGCCCTGGCCACCGCAGCGCGGGTTCCCCCGGTACACGAGGAAGGCGATCCGCAGGCCGCCGGGCGCCGGTGGGCGGGGCGGGATGCGCTCGGGGACGGGAGGCGGCTTCTTCGGACCCTTGACCTTGTTGCGACCGAACCAGAGACTAGGCATGTCGGTCCGGCGCAGGGGTGCACATAAGAGACAGATACTCTCGCGAGCAGGGCCGATGCGCAAACCCCGGGCGTCCGGAGGGGCGGCCGGAGCCCGTCACCCTCCGTGGTGGAGGCCCAATTGCACGGCCTTGACCAACAGCAGCAGGACCGCCACCAGCAAGTAGACGCGCAGGCCCCACATGCCGATGAGCCGGGTCCTCGACCAGGTGGGGCGCTCGAGCAGGCTGAGCTGGGGCATCCGCCAGGTGGCCTTGCGCTCCATCGGCACCACCGGGACCGGCTCCCGATGCGACCGGTTCCGGACCAGAACTACTGCGCCGACCAGGTAGCACACCAGGAGGACACCCCCCAGGACCTCGGCCAGGAGCGTCACGTTCACCGAGGTGAACAGGGTCGTGATCATCAGCACGAGGGACATCGCCAGCAGGATCGACACGATGACGCTGGCCAGGATGTTGAGCCACAGCCGGTTCACCCAGGGCCCGAGCACCTGCTTGTCGTTGCAGAGCAGCAGCAGGAAGACCGTCGCGCTCGGCAGGAGCACCCCGGCCAACGCCTGGACCCCGGTGGTGATGAGCCCGAGGGGTGCCCCGGGGATCAGCACAATGCCGGCGGCCAGGACCACCATGCCGGTGAACGCCCCGTAGAAGAACTTGGCGTCGCGCCAGCTGCGGTGGAGTGAGTGGTGGGCTCCGAACACGTCGCCGAAGGCGTAGCTCGTCGACAGGGTCACGGAGGCCGCACCGATGATCGAGGCGTTCAGGAGGATGACGGCGAACACGGCGCCGGCGAACCGGCCGACCTCGTGCTGGAGCCCCCTGGCCACGCCGCCGGCGTTGGTGAAGTTGCCGAAGTAGTGCGTGCCGACGAAGGCGCTGGCCACCACCGCCATCAGGACGGCCGCGGCGAACACCGTGATCAGGGAGCCGACCACGGTGTCGGCCCGCTCGTAGTTGATCCACCGGGGGGTGATCCGCTTGTCGACGATGTTCGACTGCTGGAAGAACAGCTGCCACGGTGCCACCGTCGTCCCCACGATGGCGATGACCAGCAGCACCGACGTCGAGGTGAACCCACCCTGGACGCCCGGCGTCACCAGGCCGTGCAGGAAGGAGCCCGCGCTCGGATGGGAGGTGAAGGCCAGAGGGATGACCAGGAAGTTGACCGCGATGAAGACGAACATGAACCGTTCCCACCGTCGGAAGCTGCCCGAGGCGGTCATCACCACCAGGCCGACCGCCGCCAGGGGGACCGACCAGTACTCGCTCACCCCGAAGTAGTCGAGCGCCAGGCTGACCCCGATGAATTCGGTGGCGATGGTGAGGAAGTTGAGGATGAACAGGTCGCCCACCGAGAAGGCGCCCCAGAACTTGCCGAAGCGCTCGTTGATCAGTCGGGCGTGCCCGACACCGGTGACCGCACCCAGGCGCACCACCATCTCCTGGTTGACCACGAGCACCGGGATCAGCAGCGGCAGCACCCACAGCAGCGACAGCCCGAAGTTCTGCCCGGCCTGGCTGTAGGTGGCCACGCCACCTGCGTCGTTGTCGCCGACCATCACGATGAGTCCCGGTCCCATGATGGCGAGCAGGGTGAGCAGGCGCGCCGTCCACGAGCGGCGCGTGTCGAGGTCGTGCTCGCGGATGGTCCCGAAGGCGCCGTGGATGTCGCCCACGTGCGCGCTGTCGAGGACGGCCGACGCGTCGTGCTCCTCCGGTTGTTCCTGCTGTGATGGCGTTCGGGCCATGACGTACCTCTGGGCGCCGCGGCGCCTCGCTGATGGGTGGGCGGCCGCGCTCGTGCCGCTCCGTCGTTCTGGTCGGTCCGGGCGCACGGCCCGGTGCTCCTGCAGTGCGGCCGACGCGTCGGCCCGGTGGTTCGGATGGAGTGCCCCGTAGCGGGCTCCCGGGTGGGCGCGGTCCAGCCGCGCCCCGACTACCGGACGGGACTGGGGGGGTACCCGACGATGATCGGGGTACCGGGCTGCTTCAGGCAGCGGACCATGTCAGTCCTCCGCCGCCGTGCGACCGAAGTCGCGTCGGAACCCGGTGGGGAGCAGCAGCTCCAGCACGTCGTCGACCGTCACCACGCCGAGAACCGTGTGGTGCTCGGGGTCGAGGACGGGGGCCACGATCAGGTTGAAGTCCGACATCTTGCGCACGATCTCACCGAGGTCCCAGTCCGGGTGCAGGTGCAGCGGGTTCTCCTCGCACACTGCACCGAACGGTGCCGCCGGGGCGGACTGGACGAGGCGCACCACCGAGGCCGAGCCGACGACTTCGCCCTCCACGCCGTCGGCGAACACGACGTTGAGCGCCTCGGGGGCGAACGTGCTGGTGCGCACCGCGTCGAGCACCTCGGCCACCGTCGCACTGGCCGGCAGGCAGAGGAAGTCGGGACTCATCAGGCCACCGGCCGTCTCGGGGTGGTAGCTGAGGAGGGACCGGACCTTGCGCTGCTGCGGCTCGGGCATCAGGTTCAGGATCGGGAGCCGACGCTCCTGGTCGATGTCGCCGATGAGGTCGGCGGCGTCGTCCGGGGCCATCGACCCGAGGAGACGCGCCGCCTCCGCGTCGGAGCGGTTGCGGACGAACTCCGCCTGGTGCTCGGCGTCGAGCTCCTCGAACACGTCGGCCTCGAGCTCGCGGTCCTCGCCGACCGCCTCGATGATCTCCTCGCCCTCCTCGTGGGACGCGGCCTCGACCAGGTCGGCGATCTGGGCCGGGCGCAGCTTCTTGAGCTTGCGGTAGGGGATCCGGAGCTTCGACGTGGGTACGTGGGCGACGAACGGCTCGATGCTGGCCCAGTCGACCATCGGGCCCGGCCTGGTGCCCGTGCCGAGGGGTCCGGGCAGCAGCCGGCGCAGCAACGGGCGGCTCGAGGGGTCGACGGCCACGACCTCCCACGTGTCGGCGACCTTGGCCAACTCGATCTCGTTCGCCTTGATGATGCGGCCCCCGACGAAGTTGATGGCGTGGCGGGCCAGGAGGTCCTGGGCCAGGAGCAGCTCGCCTTCGCGCCGCTCGAAGTGGCGCAGGTCCACCCGGCGCCCGTCGAAGACGACGCGCCCCGACTCGAACGCCGCCACCTTGCGGATGGGCACGAAGAGGTCCCGCTCGCCGATGGTCACCACCAGGCCCACCACCGGTGGGTGCGGGGCGTCGCCGAGGCGTACGACCAGGTCTTTCACCCGGCCGATCCGATCGCCCCCCAGGTCGACCAGGGGACGCCGGACGATGTTGGAGAGATGCAGGATCTCCATGTCGGCGTGCGTCGCCACGTCGCTCGTGCTCATGCGCCCCCAAGCGTAGACGCGCCCCACCGCCCGAGGGGTGGCCGCCGGGACCCGCCTGGCGGCGCGGCCGGGCCCACGCCCGTCACCCCGGATCGGAGTCGCCCGTCACCACGGAGCGACGACGGTGCCGTGTGGTTAGATTGCCGTTCCTGGTCTTGGCCGTACGGGGGTACACCGCCATCGAAGTCCTCGCTTTCTACCTGCCGCAGTTCCACCCAATTGCCGAGAACGACACGTGGTGGGAGCCCGGGTTCACCGAGTGGACCAACGTCACCCGGGCCCGACCGCTGTTCCGCGGGCACGTGCAGCCCCACCTCCCCGCCGACCTCGGCTTCTACGATCTGCGGGTCCCCGAGGTGCGGGAGCAGCAGGCCCGACTCGCCCGGGCGCACGGCGTGACCGGCTTCATCTACTGGCACTACTGGTTCGGCGGGCGCCGTCTCCTCGAGCGACCGTTCGAGGAGGTCGTCGCCAGCGGCGAGCCCCGGTTCCCGTTCTGTGTCGCGTGGGCCAACCACAGCTGGACCGACCGGTGGATGGGCGGTGAGGAGCGGATGATGGTCGAGCAGACCTATCCGGGTCCGGAGGACGACCGGGCCCACTTCGGGCACCTCCGCACCGCGTTCGAGGACCCCCGCTACCTCCGGGTCGACGGACGCCCCGTGATGTTCGTGTTCCGGAGCCCCGACATGCCCGACCCGGCGGGATTCGTCGAGCGGTGGCAGGCGATGGCGGAGGACCTGGGCGGTCTCTACCTCGTGTCGTGCGGTCCGTTCGTCGACCCGGTCGCGACGACCGCACAGGGGTTCGACGCGATCGTCTTCATCGAAAAGCCGTTCGCCCGGCCGACCAACTGGTCGCGGATGAACTCCTACCTGCGCAACCACCACCTCCGGAAGGGACCGAACCGCTACGACTACGCGGACTTCTGTGGGTCGGCGCCCCCCGGCGACCTGGCGTGCACGGCCATCCCCTGCGTGTGGCCGAACTGGGACGACACACCCCGCCGGGGCCGGCGCGGCGTCGTCGCCGTCAATTCGTCGCCGTCACGGTTCCGCCGCCAGGTGTCGAGCGCCGTCGACATTGCCCGACGCGCGCCCGAGCGTGAGCAGATCGTCGCCATCAAGTCCTGGAACGAGTGGGCGGAGGGCAACTACATGGAGCCCGATCAGGAGTTCGGCACCGGATGGCTGGAGGCGTTGGCGCAAGGCCTGGCCGACCGGGGCGTCGACCCGGTCACCTAGGACGGGATCGGTCGGACCGGGGCCTCAGTCGCCCGTGTCGGCCGGTCGGGCCACGACGGCGAACTGCGGGTACCGCATGTCCCGGAACCGTCCGACGAGGAGGCCGGCGCCGCGGACGCGGGCCGGGTTGATGGGCGTCAGGCGCTCGATCCGGAACCCGGCGCCGACGAAGAGCTCCTCGATCGAGTCACGCGTGAAGAACCGCAGGTGGGTGCGGTCCAGCACGCCCCAGTCCGTGTAGTTCCAGAGGCCACGCCAGGCCAGGTTCCGCACCACCACGATGAACCGGACGTTGGGGATCGACGCCACGATGGTCCCGCCCGGTGCCAGGTGCCTGACGGACGCGGCCAGCACCGACCAGGGGTCGACGATGTGCTCGAGCACGTCGTTGAACACGATGCAGTCGTAGGACGCCCCGTCGGGAAGGGCATCCGGGAAGTACCCGTCGACGACGAGGTCGTAGTGGGAACGGGCCTGCTCCGCCGCCTCGGGGTCCGGCTCCACCCCCGTGAGGTGCAGGGTGGGGTCACGCTCCTTCAGCACGGCACCGAACCGCCCGCGGCTGCAGCCGACGTCGAGGATCGTGCGCGCCCCGGTTGGAACGAACGGCACCATCTCCCGTCGCTCCAGCCCGCCGTGGAACTTCGACAGATTGGACGATGGTTCGGTCACGGTGCCACCGGGCCCCTGATGGGAACCGCATAAGCGACGGCGTGGGCAACGGGCCGCACCCGGACGATCACCTGCGGTCGGCGCGTCATGTGCGGTCGGTCGTCCGCTGGAAGTCCGACGCCGTCCAGTTCCGGATCGGGAACCACGCCAGCACTCGCTGGAGCGTGCCCAACGCGTCGTCGTCGAGCCGGTGCTCCCAGGAGTTGGGGAGATCCTCGGCCACACGCTTCAACCGGAAGCCCTCGCCGGGCGTGTTGTGGTCGACCAGGTACTCTTCCCGCTGATCGGTCCACGGGAGGCCCAACTGCTCGCACAGGACCTTGAACTTCGCCACCGGGTCCACGCACAGGTCTTCGTGTGTCACCACGTGCCAGTCGGGATGGCGGCTGGCCGCGTCCTCGAGGACGGCCGTGAGCAGGCCGATGCGCCAACACATCCGCTCCACGGGGTCCGGACCCGGCTGGGGGACTCCCCACGGGTCACCGAAGCGCTCCCGGATCGCGGCACTGGTCTCGAGGGTCGAATTGCGACCGTCCTTCAGCTTGACCTGCTGCCAACTGGCGAGGACGTTGCCTGGATGGCGGAGCAGGACGAGCACGGTGATGTCGAACTCGGACGCCAGCCATTCGACGGCCAGTTGGGCGTGGATCGATTTCGCGACGATCGTGGTCGGCGCCGGGTCGCCGGGCGTTGCCCGCCCGGGCCGGGGATTGCTCGCCACCACCCCAGCGAGCCACGCGGCGGCATCCCGCTTGCCGTCGAAGATCCGCTCCTTCGCCGCCGGCCCGAGGATCAGCCGGGCCCACTTCTGGCGACGATGCTCGGTGGCGCCGCTCAGGATCCATGCCCACAGCCGGCGGTAGTCGGCGGCCGCGTCGCCGGGCTCGAGCAAGGGATACCGGCCGAGGTGCCGCTTGGCGTAGATGGCCGACGGGTTGTTGTCCTCGTTGTCGCGTTCGGGGGCGGTGCGGATGCCCGGATCCTGACTCAGCGCCGTCAGCGTCCAGGTCGTACCCGAGCGCGGCAGGCCGACGATCACCACCGGTCGCGATGGCTGCGTCACCGGCGACCAGCTCCGCGCCGGACGTCTGCGGGCCGGAGGGCGGGATCCGTCACACCCCGTCGTGGTCGGAGCGGTTGCAGGTGGAGCGGCACGAGGATGGATCGTACAGCTCGCACGTCGCCGGGCGGAAGGGACGACCGGAGTCCTGGGTCGTCGCACCGGGATCATCAGGGGCCCGCGCTTGACCCGGCGGCAGGGGCACGGGAACGGTCTGCGGTGACGACGGCCGACGACCACCCGCTCGGTGCCGCCGATGGTCCGTCGAGCGGTGGGCTGATGGCCCGGCCTGCGTGGGACCCTCCCCCACCAGGGGTTTCTCCTGTTGGAGCCGTCGGGCTGCGCCTTGGCCCGCCGGCGGGTCGCGGGGGTAGTCTCGCCCCCATGGACCTGAACTACCCCGTCGAGACTGAGCCGTTCCGCGCCGAGATCCGCCAGTGGCTGACCGACAACCTGCCGGAGGGATGGGGCACGCCCGGATTCTCCATGAGCAAGGAGGAGCGCAAGGCGTTCCTGACCGACTGGACGGCCAAGCTCTTCGACGGTGGCTGGATCTGCGCCTCGTGGCCCAAGGAGTACGGCGGCAAGGGTCTCAGCCTCATGGAGTCGGTGGTCCTCAACGAGGAGTTCGCCCGGGCCGAGGCACCACTACGGGCCGACTTCTTCGGCGACACCCTGGTCGGGCCGACCATCCTCCAGTGGGCCTCCGAGGAGCAGAAGCAGCAGTTCATCCCCGGGATCCTGAAGGGCACCATCGCCTGGTGCCAGGGATTCAGCGAGCCCGACGCCGGCTCCGACCTGGCCGGCCTCACGACCCGGGCCGAGCTCGACGGTGACGAGTGGGTCATCAACGGCCAGAAGGTGTGGACCACCCAGGCCCAGTTCGCCGACTACATCTTCCTGCTGGCGCGGACCGATCCCGACGCACCGAAGCATGCGGGCATCTCCTACCTCCTGGTCCCCATGGACCAGGAGGGCATCGAGGTGCGTCCGATCGCCCAGGTGGACGGCAGCGCGGACTTCAACGAGATCTTCATCACCAATGCCCGCTGCCCCAAGGAGAACGTGGTGGGCGGCGTCAACAACGGCTGGAAGGTGGCCATGACCACCCTCGGTTTCGAGCGCGGCTCGTCGGCCACCACCGGCCACCGCCGCTTCCTGCGGGAGCTCGACACGATCATCGCCGCGGCCAAGGCGAACGGCAGGATCGACGATCCGCTGATCCGCCAGCGGCTGGCCACGGCGTGGTCCAAGGTCAAGATCATGGAGATCAACGGCTACCGGTCGCTGACCGACGCGCTGAACGGCACCCACCACATGGCCGCACTGGGCGCCGCCAACAAGATGAACTGGTCGGAGTTCCACCAGGACACGATGGAACTGGCCATGGACATCCTCGGTATGGCCGGCCAGATCCTGACCGGCGACCCGAACGAGGTGTCCGACGAGGGGCTGCACCGGGGCCGCGAGGACTACCCGGTCAGCGCCCTGCAGGCGTCATTCTTCTTCTCCCGCTCCGAGACCATCTGGGGTGGCACCGCCGAGATCCAGCGCAACATCGTGGGCGAGCGGGTGCTCGGCCTGCCGAAGGAGCCCAAGCCGGTCGCCGCCGGCTGACCCGGCAACCGGTCGGCCTCCGAGCTGGTTGCGGCCGCCCCGTTCAGCCGTGCGGTGAGGCGTATGCCGCTGCCAGCTGCGTCCGGCTGCGCACGCCGAGCTTCCGGTAGACGCGCGTGAGGTGCGACTCGACCGTCCGCTGCCCCATGAACAACTGCTCCGCCACCTGGCGGTTCGACAGACCCGAGATCACGAGTTCCACGACCTCGCGTTCGGCCGGGGTCAACACGGAGCCACCGTCGGAACTGCGTCCGACCCGCAGTCCGACTCTGTCGAGTTCGTCCCGGGCGCGCTGGGCCCACGGTGGAGACCCGAGCCCATCGAAGAGTTCGATGGCGTGGACAAGCGACTGCACGGCCTTCCGCTTCGCGCGACCCCGACGGTGGATCTCTCCGGCGACCAGCCAGGTGCGCGCCTCCTCGAACGGCTGGTCGACCCGGCGATGGAACTGGATCGCTCGCTCGATGGCAGCCGCCGCCTCTGCCACGTCACCCCGGGCGATCGCGAGCAGCGCCTGGCATCGGGCAGCGGCGATCATGGCCCAACATCCGGTGGACCGTGCGGCGCAGTGCTCAAAGTACGCCAGCAGTTCTGACGCGGCGTCGAGTTGGCCGAGGCGAACGAGCGCGCTGATCTCGTCGGGAACGAATCGCAGTAGTGACGGTTCGACGACACCGGCGGCCCCGGCCAGTGCGACGAGTGGAGCGAGCTGCTCATGCGTGCTGGCGGCATCCCCCAGCGCGCAGGCCACTCCGAGGGCATACGCGTGGTCCAGCACCAAGACCGGCATGTTCGCCCCGGACGCCGTCAGGATCGCGGTGTCGATCGCGCTTCTGCCCTCCGCCGCCTGTCCCCGGCAGACCTGGAGGAGTCCGAGCACGCCGCCGACGATCGTCGTGACGGGAGACTCGTCGCCTGTCTCGATGAGCTCATCGAACAATTGACCCGCCCGGTCCCAGTTGCCGGACCAGATCTCCAGATCGGCCAGATTGCCGAGCAGGAGTGCCAGTCCCGACGTGATCCCCTCCTCACGAGCGCTGGTCAGCTCGGCTTCGTAGAGCTCCCGGGCCCGGTCGTACTCCTCGACATAGAACAGGAGGCGTGCCACCACGTACCGGGGTCGCAGTTCCATGCTGAGGCCCGACGGCTGATCCGGTCCGTCGAGGGCCCGGTCGATCAGTTCCCGCACGAGCCCTCCACCGGCCAGGAACGTGCTGTACGCCATGCCCGCATAGATCTGGCACTCGCGTGCGCCGTCCCCGGACACGATCGCCATCGTCAGCGCGATCTCGCCGTACTCGGCGGCCCTGCCCTGTTCGCCCGCGTTGCTGAGCGCGACCGCGAGGTCGAGTGCGATGGCGCCCTGGAGCCCGGGGTCGTCTCCCGCCTCTTCGAAGGCGCTGGCGAGCCGACCCACCCACTCGGTGGCGGGGTCCCCCCGATGCGTGGCATAGCGGGCCAGGCGACGGAGGTACTCAGCGCGTTCGGGCCCCGGGGGCGATTCCGCGACGACCGCTTCCAACAGTGCACAGGCACGGGGTGGGTCCGCCGTCAGGAAGCGCCAGTCGGCCTCCCGGCCGGACCGGCGTCGGCGCGACGGACCTTCGTCGGCCGGGGTCAGCTCGACGGACAGCGCCGCGAGGTCTGCTGCCACGTCGGGAGCCCCCCGGCCGGCGGCCAGGACAGCCGCGTGCTCGATCTCCGAGGCCACCGCTTCGTCCGCCCCTTCCGACCCGAGCGCCAGGTGACGCGCCCGCTCCTCGGGACTGTTGCTCACCTCCGCCGACCGGAGATGGGCCTGGCGCCGTTCTGCCGCTGTCGCCTCGTCGATCACCACGGCACGGATCATCGGGTGGGCGAAGCTGAGTACATCGCCCCGCAGCGAAACGATTCCGCCATCCACGGCGTCGTGCACCGCACCGCGGGCGGTCGCGCGGTCACGTGCCGCCAAGGTCGTCCGCGCCATCGATGGCGCGTTCGACAGCGCGGCCACGAGGAGCACGTCGCGCGTTCCCGGATTCAATGTCCGGAGACGCTCGCTGATCAGGTGCCGGAGCGCGTCCGGGACGCCGAGTGACGGCACCGAATCCGGGCCGAACTCCTCGGGGGCGATCTGGAGGAGTTGGAGGGCGACCAGGGGGTTCCCGTCGGACCAGCGACGGATCTCGCGCAGCCTCGTCGACGTCGGCACGATCGTGGGATCGTGATCGGCGAGGAGCTGGGTGATCGCCTCGGCGCCCAGCCGTCCCACGGTCAGGCGATCGACTGGGACCGGCGTCACGTCGTCCGTGAACAGGGGTGCCGGGTGCGGCCCCCATGTCGTGCGGACAGTTCCGACCAGTCCGATGGGAGCAGCACCGGCCCGGCGGATCACGAACTCCAGGATGCGCGACGACGGTGCGTCGAGCCACGGCAGATCGTCGATGGCCACCACCACGGGCGACTCCTCGGCCAGCGCCTCCAGGGCCGCGCGGACCGCGGTGGCCAGCGTCAGTGGGTCGACCGACTCCGCCGGTGCCGCATCGCGGAAGACGACGACTCCCAGGGCCCGCTGCTGCGCCGGGGGGAGACGTTCGACGAGATCGGGGGGTAGTCGCCCGAACAGGTCCGCCAGTGCCGCGAACTCCCACGGCAGTTCTGACGCAACCGGACTGGCTGCGAGCACGTGCCAGCTTCGCTCGCGCGCCGTCGCCGCCAACTGGTCGAGCAGGGACGTCTTGCCGATCCCGACCTCACCCTCGAGGATCAGGGCCCGCGGGCCGAGGGGAAGGTCGTCGAGGAAGCGATGGAGCAGCCCGACTTCGTGCGTGCGGCCCGCGAGGCGCCCCGCTGTCACCATCATCGGACTCTACACACGGTCGACTTGTCCCACCTGGACGATCGGGATGACGCATCCCCCTGTCGGAGGGAACCGGCGTGCCCGGAGTGGCGTGGCACCTCCACGTGGAACGGACCGCAACCTGAATGGACGACCTCGGGGAACGGCGTTCGTGCGTAGATGAACGCTCCTACGAATGCGTAGATCCCGCATATTTTCGTGCGGGATGCCGTCCCATCTGCAGTCGCAGGGTCAGGCACGAGTTTCGTCCGTCGCGAGTGTCCCGACCACGGGACTAGGCCGGCACGCTGCTGTTCTCCCCATCGCCGGCCGGACGTGATCGCCCTCCGGGCTCCCCTCGACGGTCATCGTGCCACCTACCGCATCGGCATGTCGCCACTGCCATCGGCCGATGACTGATTGACCCTCTGGAACCTCCGTGTCACCATCGAAATGCATCGGTGCGGATGGAGGTGTCGAACATGGGCCGACCGTGGCACGGACGTGACGGACTGCGGTGGCGGTCCTCCCCCACCGGACGACGGGACCGGATCGGACGGCGGTGGCGGGTGCCGGTCGGAGCCTCGCTCGTCGGCCTGCTGCTCCTCCCGTTGCTCGTCGTTGCCACCCCGGTCACGGCCGGTGCCGCCGGAGGCGGGGTCACCAACTTCACCGGTACCGGGATCAGCGGCCCCGACGGCATCGCCTGGGGCCCGGACGGCAACCTGTGGTTCACCAACGAGACCAACAACTCGATCGGGAGCATCACCACGACCGGCACGACGTCCCAGTACCAGAGCACGGCGATCGACCAGCCGACCGGGATCGTGGCCGGTCCCGACGGTGCCCTGTGGTTCACCGATGACGCCGGGGACACCATCGGACGGATCACGACCTCCGGCGTCGTCACGACCCATCCACTGCCGACCGGCGAAGGACCCAGCGCCATCGCCACCGGACCCGATGGGAACCTGTGGTTCACCGACTCGACCGGCAACACCATCGGGAGGATCACCCCTGCCGGCGTCGTCACGGTGTTCAAGACCAGCGGAGTGGACGACCCCAATGGCATCACGGCGGGTCCGGACGGCAACCTGTGGTTCACCAACACCGGCGACAACTCGATCGGGCGGATCACGACGACCGGCGTGGTCACCGACTACTCGGGCACCGGCATCGACCGCCCCCTGGGGATCACCGCCGGCCCGGACGGCAACCTGTGGTTCACCAACGGCGGAACGGTGCGCACCTGGGCCGGGAGTGCGATCGGCACGATCACGACCGCCGGGGTGGTGACGACCTACACGGCGAGCACCGTCGAGGATCCGACCGGCATTGCTCCCGGGTCGGACGGCGCGCTCTGGTTCACCAACGTGGCCGGCAACTCGATCGGGCGGATCACGACGACCGGGTCGATCACCAACTTCGGCGACCCGACCATCGACGTCCCGGCCGGCATCGCCGCCGGACCGGACCAGGGCCTCTGGTTCACGAACGCGGCGAACAGCTCCATCGGTCGGGTGGCACCCCAGGGCGCGGTCACGGCCGACGGGAGCGCTTCCTGTTCCGGGGTCGCGGGCCAGACCAGCTTCAACCCCGCCCTGACATCGTCACCCACCCCGGTGACCGAGACGGCGACGACCACCTTGTCGCTGACCGGATGTTCCCAGCAGGACAACGACAACGTCCCGGGCACTGGCGGTGCCTCCCCCACGCTCACCGGCACACTGACCGCCACCTCCACGTTCACCGGTAGTTCCTGCACCGCCTATCTGGCCGGGACGCCGACCAGCTACTCGTTGACGTGGACGGCCTCACCCGCGCCGACCGACGGCATCGCGCCGACCACGCTCACGTCGACCGGGACCGAGAACGCCGACGGACAGAACCTCGACGGGGACCTCGGCATGGCCGTCACCGGAGCCACCTCGGACGGGTCGTATGCGGGTCCCGCATCCCTGACCCTCTTCGCCGGGATCACCCGGTCCCAGTTCCTCACCGACTGCGGAACCAGCGGCGGCGTGTCCTCGTTGGCGTTCGGCGCCGGTGAGGTGAGCGCCGGCATGGCGGCCAGCGGACCGGCCATCACCACGGCCGATACGGCCACCTTCATCGCCGGGGCCCCCAACACCTTTGCCGTAACCCTGGATGACGCGCTCAACGACACGATCCAGTGCATCGGCAACCTGCCGCCAGGAGTCTCCTTCGTGCCCGACCCCGACACCGGGGGCGGACAGTTGACCGGGACCCCGCTGCCTGGATCAGGCGGGACCTACCCGTTGACCCTGGTCGCCGTCGATGCGGCATCGCTCGCCACGAGCCAACCCTTCACCCTGACCGTCGACGATTCCACACTCCCCTATGTCAGCGGCGTCAGTCCGTCGAGCGGCACCAACTCCCCCGAGCCGGTGACGATCGCCGGTCAGAACCTCGGAGGGCCCGTGACCGTCGACTTCGGGAGCGTGGCCGCTACGGACATCATCTCCGACACGGCCACGTCGATCACCGTCGACCAACCGCCGGCGACGGCCGCGGGCCCCGTCGATGTGACCGTCACCTCCCCGGTCGGCCCGTCGACGGTCAGCCCGGGCGACCGGTTCACCTACGACCTGCCCCCCCAAGCGCCGGCGGCGGCGACCGCACAGCCGGGAGGCCTGAGTGCCTACGTCTCCTGGGCACCGAACTCCTCGGCGGACGCGGTGACCGGGTACACGGCCACGGCGGCCGTGGCCGCCGGCTATCCGGGAACCGTCCCGACCGGCTGCGGCGATCCCGCTCCCGTGTCGGTCAGCGGCGACGTCAGCGCGGCCGAGATCACCGGACTGTGCTCCGGCGTTCCGTACGCGACGACCCTGACGGCAACCAACGCCTACGGCACGAGTCCGCCCAGCACGGCAGGGGCGCCGGTCGCCCCATTCACTGCGCTGCCGCCGTCGGAGCCGCTCATCACGTCGGTCGTGCCCGGCAAGAAGTCGCTACTGGTCAACTGGAACCCGCCGGCCGACGACGGCGGGACGCCGCTGACCACCTACCTGCTCACCGCCACGGCACCGGGGGAGAAGCCGGTCACGCTCACCCAGGCGGCACCGACCGACGAGGACACCCTGACCGGTCTCGTCGACGGGGCCACGTACACGGTCAGCCTGTCGGTCACGTCCTCGGCCGACCTGTCGTCCGCGGTTGTCACGTCCACCGGAACCCCCGAGGCCAAGATCGCCCCGGCCGAACCCATGGGACTCGAGGTCCAACCCGACACGACGGGCGATCTGGTCGCCAGTTGGGTCCCACCGGCGACGACGGGCACCAAGGCGTTGAGGGGCTACATCCTCTCCTACGACGTGACCTCGGCGGCCGCCCCCCTGGCGGCCCAGCGTGCCGGGCGCGCCACCAAGAAGGGCGTCTCGGGCAAGGTGAAGCTCGGCCCGACGGTGACCTCCGACACGTTGACGGGACTCAGTCCCGACTCGTACTACGACGTGTCGATCGTCGCCGTGGCGGCCGGTGACAGTCCGGCGCGCACCACGAACCTGCCGGTGACCCCGGGCGTCGCCCTCAACCCGGGCACCATCGAGCTGACCGGCACCACCGTGGCCGCCCTGTCCTCCGATGTGGGTGGCGTGCTCACCTGGCCCTCCCCCGTGCCGTCCCAGCTGTCCGGGCTCACGGCCGGTGCCGTCCTGGCGTCGACCCCGACGGCGGCCGAGCCGGATGGGCTCCTCGCCCAGGTGCAGAGCGTCTACCCGACCCCCTCGGGCGGGATCACCGTCTACACCACCGGTGCGTCGACGAGCCAGGCCTTCCTCACCTACACGTTCAGCATCTCGGGTGCGGCGCCGGGGAACGAGACCCAGTCCGTCCGCGCCCTGTCCGCGGGGGTGCGTGCGCAACCCGACGGCATCGACGTGGGTGTGGGGACGTCGGGCACGGCGGGGCTGAACGTGGACTTCGGCGACTGCGGCAATCCGGACCCCAACGATGTCGCCGCCTGCCTGGACGCCAGCGTCTCCTATGCGCTGGACGCGGGCGGCGGCATCAACATCGCCTGTCTCGGTGTCAGAGCCTTCGGCGACTGCATCGGCGTGCCCGTGCCCGACGGGGTGAACTTCTACGCCGACGCCTTCCTGGGGTTCGTCGGACACCTGCAGTTCGACGGTGACCTGAACCAGCAGTACCAGCTGGTCAACGACATCCTGGGCGTCATCCCGCTCTTCTTCGGGATCGTCCTGACGCCCACGGTCATCGCCGACCTCGACCTCTCGGGTGCACTGCACGTCCAGGGCAATGTCGGCGACGGGTTCGGAGGCGGTGTGGAGTGCCACGCCGTCCTCTTCGAGGGGGCCGGGTGCTCGACGTCGACGCCGAACGACAACATCGACCTGCCGCCCGGCGGAACGGCCACGCTGTCGGCCAACGGCACGGGCAGCGCCACGCTGCAGGGGGAAGGGGCGCTGTGCATCGACGTCGTCGCCTGCCTCAACTTCCAGGCCCAGATCGGACTGGTCGCCACCATCAACACGGCGGCGACGCCGTACTTCACACTCTGCGGACAGGTGTCGTTGGCGGCGGGGCTCAACCTCGACCTGGTGATCCACAACTTCAACTGGGACACGACGATCTACTCCGACAACGTCGGCTGCGTCTCCACCCCGAGGCCGCCGCCGACCCTGACCGTGGCGGCGATCGGCCAACCCGCCCCCGTCTGCAACGTGCCCGTGGGGTCGGACGTGCAGGGGTTGACGGCCACCCGCAGCGACGGCGCCTCGGACCCACCGATCGCCTGGAAGCTCCAGAACGGCATCTCGGGCGACTCGATCAGCTCCGCCGGCGAGCTGACCACCGCGGCGCCGGGGGGTCGGGTCCTCATCGTGACGGCCACCGACAGCACCGGCCTCACTAGCTCGATCCCGTGCCTCGTGGGTACCCGCGTCCAGTTCTCGGCGCCCACCGCCCTGAACTTCGCCCTGGCCAGTCAGCGGGTCGGGCTGCAACTCCTCCCACTGCTGGGTCAGGAGGAGATCACCTGGCAGCCGCCGGCCAACGATGGTGGATCGGCCATCGTCAATTACCGGATCTGCCTGGTGGGTGCGTCGAAGTCGACCTGTGCCGACACCGGCGGGGCCACGAGCTACCAGGTCGCCGACGACATCGACCCCGGCACCTCGCTGTACACCGTCCAGGTGTGGGCCATCAACGCCAGTGGTGCCTCGTCGCCGGCGGCGTCGGGGACCTTCAATACTCAAGGTGGGGACATCTCGGGCATCACCATCGTCCCCGGGGGTCCCAACTTCGCCGTCCAGGTCAGCGGGGCCGGGTTCGGCCCGGGCCCCGATCCGCCCGGCACGGCCACGAACGCCGGCTGCGGGGGCTCGGGCCAGGACTTCTCGAACAACTCGCTGGTCTTCCAGGTCGTCACACCCCTGGGGCAGCAGTGGACGGCCGGTGCCACCGGCAACTGCATCGGCCTGCTGGTTGCCGGCTACTCGGACAACCTCGTGACGTACGGGTTCGGCAGCGAGTACGGGGCCAAACCGTACTGGACCCTCCAACCGGGCGACACCATCACCATGACCGTCAACGGCACCCAGCGAAGTGAGGTCTACGAGGGCTGACGCGGCACCGGCAGACGGACAGGCGACTCGACACGCGGCCAGCCAAGCGGACGCCCGGCGGGCGGTCGGCAGCACGGGATGGATCCGATCGGGTGGCGCTCAGGCGACGCGGGTGTCGGACTCGATCTCCTCGAGGGCTTCCACCTCGACCGCATGGCCGTCGGCACCGCCCGCACGCAGGCGCACCTGGTGGCGCCACATCAACAGGCCGGCCGACAGCACCGTCGCCACCGCACCGACCATGAGGGCGACCCGGGGGCTCGTCCACTGGGCGATGGCCCCGACGAGCGGTGCCCCGATCGGCGTGGTGCCGAGGAACGCCATGGCGTAGAGCGCCATGACCCGACCCCGCATGGCCGGCTCCGCCGTCAGCTGCAGCGTGGCGTTGGCCGTGGCGATGAAGCCGATCGATGCCGCCCCCATGAGGACGATCGCCAGGTCGGCGGTCAGCAGTGTGGGCGCCAGTGCCACCGCGGCCAGCAGACCGCCGAACACCAGGGCCAGCACCTGCAGCAGGCGGGGCGTCGGCTTCGCGTGGTGGGCGACGAACAGACCCCCGACCACGGCGCCGGCCCCCATGCAGGCCGTCAGCATGGCGTAGGTCCCGGCACCGCCGTGGAAGGTCCCCTTGGCCAGCAGCGCCAGGGTGACCGTGAAGTTGTAGGCGAAGATCCCGATCAGCGCGACCGACAGCAGGACGTTGCGCAGCGCGGGCGTGGCCCAGACGTACCGGAAGCCATCGCGTATCTGGCCCTTGGCCCGGGGCACCGGGTCGCCGCGGTGCAACTCGCTGGTCCGCATCATCGACAGGCCGACGATCACGGCCACATAGGAGGCGGCGTTGACGAAGAAGCACACGCCGAGCCCGAACACGGTGATGACGATGCCGCCGATGGCCGGCCCCAGGACCCGCGACATGTTGACCAGCGAGGAGTTGAGACTGACGGCATTGGCCAGGTCGTCGCGACCGACCATCTCGATCATGAAGGTCTGGCGGACCGGATTGTCGAAGAGGTTGACGATCCCGAGGAGGCCCGCCAAGAGGTAGACCTGCCAGAGGACGACGGTATCGGTGACCACCAGGATGCCGAGGACGAGGGCCAGCAGGCCGCCCGCCGACTGGGTGATGAAGAGCAGGTTGCGTTTGTTGGACCGGTCGGCGATGAGGCCGCCGATGGGACCGAACAGCAGCATGGGCAGGAACTGCAGCCCGACGACGATCCCGAGGGCGAACCCGCTGTCGGTCAGATGGAGGACCAGCCAGGCCTGAGCCACCGACTGCATCCAGGTGCCGGACACCGAGATGAGCTGGGCGGTGAAGAACAGGCGGAAATTACGCACCCGGAGGGAGCTGAAGGTCTGGCGCGCCGCGGCGCGGATCGCGTTCACCGGTCGTCCATGTCGACCAGGCGCTCGAGGAGGTCGGTCAGGTCGGCCAGCGCGGCACGGTCGCCGGGCTCGAGTCGGTGGAGCCGGTCGGCGAGGAACGCGGTCCGCATCGAACGCGACTGGAGGAGGGTCTCCGTTCCCGCCGGGGTGAGGGTGAGGCGGACGCTGCGGCGGTCGGCGGTGTCGGTGACCCGGGTGACGAGGCCGCGCTCCTCGAGGGCGGCCACCACCTTGGTCATGGTCGGCGGCTGCACGGACTCGCGGGCGGCCAGTGCACCGAGGGTGGGCGAGCCGAGCAGGTCCACCCCCGCCAAGGCGGAGGCCTGTGACGGCGTCAGCCCGCCGGTGGCGTGCTGGCGCAGCCGCCGGTGGAGGCGGGTGACCGCCAACCGCAACCGGGACGCGAGCTCCGCCTCGGCGGGATCCTCGATGCCCTCGACCGGACCCGGTCCTCCGGCGGCGCCACCGGTTCGGGCCTTCAGTGCGGAATTCATGATGCCAGTATAGTTAGTTTCCCTAACTAATGCGACGGGAGGGCGCCGGCGCCCGATGAAAGCCCACTGACCAGGAGCAACCGGTCGGACCTCGCCGACGCAGCCGACCGACCCGGCCACCCCGGGACGCGGGCCATCGCTCACTACAGTTCCCTGGATGACGGATCCGGGCCACGGCGACACCACCAAGGGCCCGGTCACGACCCTGGTCGAGCCTGCACCGGACGACGGTGCGCCGGCCCACGCCACGGCAACCGATGCCGCGCCACCCCGGGGCCTCGACGGCCGTCCCGCCGTGCCCGTCGTGGTGCTGGTGGTGGCCTACGGCATCTCCCGGGTCTGGGGGGCGATCGCCGGTGTCCGCTACGACGACAGCGTCCTGCGGGGCACGCAGCAGACGGACATCTGGCAGCTCCTCGACGTCCGGCTCCTGAAGCACCACCTGATCGACAGCGTGTGGCACCTGAACAGCCAGCCGCCACTGTTCAACCTCTACGCCGGATTCCTGTTGAAGCTGCCGACCGGACTGCGCCGCCCCACGGAGGTCGTCATCTCCTTGGTGCTCGGCCTGGCCATGGTGGTGTGCGCCTACCTTCTCCAGGTCGAGCTGCGCGTCCCCCGGGTGGCGGCGTTGCTCGTGACCCTGGTCGCGGTGGTCGCCTCCCCCGCGTACCTCCTCTACGAGAACTGGTTGAACTACGCCTACCCGACCGCGGTGTTCGGGACGGTCGGTGCCTGGTGCCTGGTGCGGTTCCTGCGGACCGGGCGGGCCCGATTCGGCCTCGGCTTCTTCGGCGCCTACGCCGCTGTCGTCCTGATGGACAGCACCTACCAGGTGGAGTGGCTGGTGGTGGCCGCGGTCCCAGTGGTGATCGTGCTCCGCCACCGGTGGCGCACGGTGCTGGCCGTGGCCGCCGTGCCGGTGCTCGTCGTCGCCGGCTGGTACGTGAAGGACTACGTGCAGGTCGGGACGACGACGACCAGCAGCTGGCTGGGTATGAACCTGGCCCGCTCGATCCTGCTCCGGGCGCCGGGCGACCAGGTGGCGTCATTGGAGCGTCAGGGCAGGATGAACGGCGTCGCCGACATCCCACCGTTCGCCGACCCCGGGGTCTATGCGCCCCGCTACGTGGTGGCGGTGCCCGACCCGGATCCGGCCATCGGGGCGCTGCACAAGGCGGACGGGTCCACCAACTTCAACAACCCGCTCTACGTCCGGGTGTCGTCGCTCTACCTGCACGATGACCTGGCCTGGATCCGTGCCCATCCCCACGAGTACGCCGACGATGTCGTCAACTCGCTCGGCGTGTGGTTCGTCGGTACCGACCAGAACTTCACCGACTCGGTCAACTGGCCGGCCACCCGGTCCTACGCCCGCCTCTACGACCGGTTCGTGGAGTGGCAGCCGACGCAGGACCCGGCACCGGGCTTCGTGGTCTTCGCCCGCGGGTGGCACCGGCCGGCGTGGCTGTCGGGACAGGCCATGGTCGTCTACGCGCTGGCGCTCGTCGGTGCACCCGTTCTGGCGTGGCGCCGGAGGCGATCCGACCCCGCGCTGGCCGGCACGTTGGCCGTGCTGTGGTGGACCACCGCCTATGCGCTGACCACCAGTTCGCTGGTGGAGATCGGCGAGAACGAGCGGTTCCGGGCCGAACTCGGGCCCGTGCCGACGATCCTGGCCGTGGCGGTGGTCGCCGCGGTCGTGCGCGTGGTCTGGTCGAGGTGGGGACGGGGGCGGCGGGGGGACACCGCTCCCATCGATCGGCTCACCACCCCGACCCGACCCGCATAGCCCCACCGCCGGCCCCGGGGGGAGGGCCGGTGGGAGGGAGGTCAGTCGGCCCGCACACCGACCGTCGCCGGACGGGCCGACGGCTCACGATCGGGGGCATGGAGGGTGGGGCGACGCCGGGTGGTCGCCACGGCAGCCGGGGGCACCAGTGTCGGCCGTCGTCGGGTCGTCGCACCGGTACCGACCGGTTCGGGTCGGTAGTCGGCAAGGCGCCGGAAGCGCATCGTCGTCAGTCGCATGGGTTCCCCTCCACATCCTCCGCCGGGCGGGACGGGCGGCACATCGCCGCCGATAGGACTATCGGCCGGTTCGGTCCCGAACTGGAGCGATTCCACGGATTCGGCGCTGACCTGGGACGACACCCCCACCGGCCACCCCTCGGCCCATGACCGTCGGTCCACGGCTCAGGTCGAGCGGAGGCCTCCGCCGGCCCGGACGTCCAACCCCAGTTGGGCGATCGTCGGGAGCACCCGGGCCTGCAGCCACTCACCGCCCTGCTTGGAGATGTGGACCCCGTCGGCCCACCGGACGGTGACCCCGTCGACCTCGGCCTGATAGTGGCCCGAGGGCTCGAGGATCTTGTTCAGGTCGATGACGGTCACCACGCCGGGGTGGCGTGCCGCCACGTCGCGGACGATGTGGTTGAACTCGTTCACCCGGGTCGGGCTGTCCGCGGGCGACAGCGCGCCGTTGAGCGTCTCGTCCGGCGGGTCGAGGTAGGGCATGGTGAAGAACACCACCTTGGCCCCGTGGGCCGACAGCACCTCGACCACGTGGTTGATCTCCTGGGTCAAATGGACGTCCCAGGCGGGTTGGCCGATGTGGACGGTGGCGGTGCCGTCCACGTGGTCGAGGATGTCCCACCGTCCGATCAGCACACCCACCACCTCGGGGCGGAACTGGGCGACCTGGTGGGCCCACAACGTCGACCAGTGGGCACAGGGCGACACCGGGTCGTCGGCCTGCCCGTTGGTGGTCGAGATGGTGGGGAGGTCGTCGATGTCGCAGCCGAGGACCCCCTTGTTGATCACGGTGACCCCGTACCCGTGGACCGTGCCGACCTGGAGTCCGATCCCCATCGTCACCGACAGCGAGTCCCCCACGAACATGAAGCGCACGGGGTGGTGGCTGAAGGCCCCGGCTGACTGGAGCGCCTGCACCTCACCCGGGGGGATGTGGCCGGCCGACGACACGTCGACGGCGGCGGCACTGGGTGCGATCGTCCCCACCACCACCACGACCACCGTCGCCCCCATGGCCACCAGTGCCGGCCCGGCCGCCCGCAGGGTGCGCCAGAACGTCCCCTCCATGACCGGTCGCTCGATCAGGTAGTAGCTG
>Ga0302202_10001871_pt1 | contig 25389 bp, 26 predicted proteins | sample II_Bog_N3_3_FD_194579 | JGI IMG/M metagenome (GOLD analysis project Ga0302202, IMG submission 194579) | Peat permafrost microbial communities from Stordalen Mire near Abisko, Sweden - II_Bog_N3_3 | ecosystem: Environmental > Terrestrial > Soil > Wetlands > Peat | place: Sweden: Abisko...
AATGGCGCCGGCCTCCAGCATCGACAGCTCGGCGGGCACCGCCATCGCCTGCGCATCCTGCGCGATGCAATATTGCGCATAGCCGCCGCCGGCCACCAGCGACATCACCTTGTCGCCGATCTTGTGCCTGACGGCGCCGGCGCCGAGCGCCACGACTTCGCCCGCCACTTCGAGGCCGGGCAGATCGCTGGCGCCGGGCGGCGGCGGGTAGCTGCCGGAACGCTGCGAGACGTCGGGACGGTTGACGCCCGCCGCCTTGACCTTGATCAGGATTTCGCCCGGGCCGGGGGCGGGAACCGCGCGGGTCTCGGGCACGAGCACCTCGGGGCCGCCGGGCTTGCTGATGCCGACAACGGTCATTTGCGCGGGCAGCTGTTCCATGATTTGTCCTTGCGAAAGGCGGGGAAATGAAGCGGCATCTGCTTAGCCAGCCGCGCCGGTGCTGGCAACCGCCTCAGGGCCCCCTCGACTAAGGAGGAGCGCGCATGGCGATCGAGGACGACGACAAGCCGAGGAAGAAAGTCACCCACGAGATCGGGCAGGACCTGTCGCTGCTGTCGGTCGAGGAACTCGCCGAGCGCATCGCGCTGATGCATTCGGAGATCGAGCGGCTGCAGGCGGCGATGGCCAAAAAGCGCGCGTCGAAGGATGCGGCGCAGAGTTTTTTCAAGACGTGAGTTGGCGCGAGCGCGATCTCCAATCGCGTCGTCCCGGCACAAGGCCGGGATGACGTGTTGAGGGACACTCGGCCAATGGCCGACATGGCAAACAAACCCTGAATAAAGCCGTTCATTTACGATCGATTAAGCTTTCTCAGTTATGACTTTGCTCGTCCTGGTTTGGACACCGAGTGGCTCCTGTCCACTCTGTTTGACGCCTCCCTGTTATCAACTTCAAAGCCGCCGGAAACGGCGGCTCTTTTTTTGCGCGTCGCCGGTACCTCGCTGGAAACCATAAAAGCGCTTGCGGCTGGACTCCTCTCAATGGCTGCGTAATGATTTGTTCATTATAAGCCGGCGCGCATCAATGCCGGCAGCGTAACCAGTGGCGTGAGGCGTTAACCATGTCGGACCGTTCGCAAGGCGAAACAGCGCTCGTTCAGTTCAGCGAGAGGCTCACTAATTCCGCGGCGTTCGGTACCCTGTTCCGGGAAGGCATGGACCTGGTCGAGGAGACGGCCGCCTATCTCGACGGCGCCGGCCGCAACGAGGCCAAGGCGCTCGACCGTTCCGTCAGCCTGACCTACGCCACCGAAAGCATGCGGCTGACCACCCGCCTGATGCAGCTCGCCTCGTGGCTGTTGCTGCACCGCGCGGTGAAGGAAGGCGAGATGACGCTGAGCCAGGCCAATCGCGAAAAGACCAAGGTCAAGCTCTCGGCCGCCGATCCCGGTCCCGACGACATGATCGAAAAGCTGCCGCAGCAGCTGCAGGACCTGATCGCGCGCTCGATGGCGCTGCAGAGCAAGGTTCGCCGTCTCGACACCACCATCCATGCCCCGGCGATCGAACGCGCCGCGATCGGCAATCCGCTGGTGCCGCAGCTCAACCGCCTGAAGGCGGCGTTCGAGCGATAATCCTTATTCTTCATTTCCGGGTTCGATGCTTACGCATCACCCCGGAATGACACCCGAAATAAAAAACGCCCCGGTTTCCCGGGGCGTTTTGCTGTGCTGCGTCGAAAGAGCGGCTCGAAAGCCTTCAATCTTTCTTGAGAAAGCCCGAAAACTTGCTGTTGAAGCGGGACACGCGACCGCCGCGGTCCAGCATCTGCTGGCTGCCGCCGGTCCATGCCGGATGCGACTTGGAGTCGATGTCGAGGTTCAGCTTGTCGCCCTGTTTGCCCCAGGTCGAGCGCGTCTGGTATTCGGTACCATCGGTCATCACGACCGTAATCATATGATAATCCGGGTGAATTTCGGCTTTCATGGGATATCCTTCGGCGCGCCGGCGCCTGTCTGTCAACTGTGCGGGAACGGATTTGGGCCGCTCTATAACGCAGCAAAGCCTCCAAAACAAGCCAAGTATCGTTCCGGACCGGTATCTTCCCGGACCGGGGTATTGACCAGATTTGCCTCGGGCGGCGGCGGGGCCTATCTGGGGGCAGCAAATCGATTGGTCCAGGACATCATGAGCGCAGTTGAACGGCTTGAAGACCGACCTGGCGAAACCCCGCCGGGGCGCGAGTTGGAGCCTTCGCAGGTCTCCCCGATCGAGGCGGAGCTGCCGGCCGAGGGCGGCAAGCGGCTGAGGCCGCTGCTGGCGCTGGCGCCCTATGTGGCGCGCTACCGTGGCCGGGCGTTTCTGGCCCTCATTGCGCTGACGGTCGCCGCCATCACCACGCTGGCGGTGCCGGTCGCGGTGCGGCGGATGATCGATTTCGGATTCACGCCCGACGGCATCGCCCTGATCAACAGCTATTTCAGCGTCATGATCGCGGTGGTCGCGGTGCTCGCCGGCGCCAGCGCCTCGCGCTACTATCTGGTGATGACCATCGGCGAGCGCATCGTCGCCGATCTGCGGCGCGACGTGTTCGAACATCTGATGTCGCTGTCGCCGGCATTCTTCGATTCCGCGCGCTCGGGCGAGCTGGTCTCGCGGCTGACCGCCGACACCACCCAGATCAAATCCGCGGTCGGCGCCTCGGTCTCGGTCGCGCTGCGCAACCTGATGCTGTTCATCGGCGCCACCGCGATGATGGTGATCACGAGCCCGCGGCTTTCCGGTCTCGTGCTGCTGGCGATCCCCCTGATCGTGGTGCCGCTGGTGGCGTTCGGGCGCTGGGTGCGGCGATTGTCGCGCGGCGCCCAGGACACGCTGGCGGATGCCACCGCCTATGCTTCCGAACTGGTCGGCGCGATCCGCACCGTGCAGGCCTATACCAGCGAGCGGCTGGCCAATGCCCGCTTCGGCGGCGAGGTCGAGCAGGCCTATGAGGCGGCGCGCACCTCGACCCGCGCCCGCTCGGTATTGACCGCCGTCATCATCTTCATCGTGTTCTCCAGCGTGGTGATGATCCTGTGGATCGGATCCCACGACGTGCTGACCGGTTCCATCAGCCCGGGCCGGCTCGGCCAGTTCGTGCTGTATGCGGTGTTCGCGGCGGCCGGGCTCGGCCAGCTCAGCGAGGTCTGGGGCGAAGTTTCGGCGGCGTCGGGCGCCGCCGAACGGCTGTTCGAGATCCTGCGGATCAAGTCGCAGATCGCGGCGCCGGCCTCGCCGCTGGCCCTGCCGGTGCCGGCGCGCGGCGACGTGAATTTCGACAATGTCGGATTCGCCTATCCGACGAGGCCGGATGCGGCCGCGGTCGACGGCGTTTCGCTGTCGGTGCGAGCGGGCGAAAAAGTCGCGATCGTCGGGCCATCGGGCGCCGGCAAGAGCACGCTGTTTCACCTGCTGCTGCGGTTCTACGATCCCCGCTCCGGGACGATCTCGTTCGACGGCGTGCCGATCAAGGCGGTCGATCCGCGCGAGCTGCGTTCGCGCATCGCGCTGGTGGCGCAGGAATCGATCGTGTTCGCCGCCAGCGCGCGGGAAAACATCCGCTTCGGCCGGCCCGACGCCACCGACAGCGAGGTCGAGCGCGCCGCCGATCTCGCCCACGCCAGCGAATTCATCCGCCGGCTGCCTGATGGTTTCGAGGCGCAGCTCGGCGAGCGCGGCGTGACCCTGTCGGGCGGCCAGCGCCAGCGCATCGCGATCGCGCGCGCGATCCTGCGCGACGCGCCATTGCTGCTGCTCGACGAGGCCACCTCGTCGCTGGACGCCGAATCCGAGACGCTGGTGCAGACCGCGCTGGAGGAACTGATGCGTCACCGCACCACGCTGGTGATCGCGCACCGGCTCGCCACCGTATTGTCCTGCGACCGCATCATGGTGATGGAGCAGGGCCGCATCGTCGAGCACGGCACCCACGCCGAACTGGTCGCCGCCAACGGTCTCTATGCCCGGCTGGCCAGGCTGCAGTTCGAGGGGATCTAGCGTCCGTTTGCGGCGCACCGACGCGCCATATACCGGGTGTCGTCACCCGCGAAAGCGGGTGACCCAGTATTCCAGAGAAGTCAGTGATTGAACCGTGAGGCTGCGGCGTACTGGATACTCCGCTTTCGCGGAGTATGACGGCGGAATAGGGCGATGCGCCGCGAACCGCACTACCCCTTCCATTCCATCTTCTTGACCGGCCGCCCCGAGGTCGGATTGACGTCCTCGCCGGCATCGACGAACCCGTTGCGCCGGTAGAAGCCGATGGCGCGGCTATTGCCCTCGTTGACCAGCAGCGTGATGCGATCGGGCGACAGCCGTTTTGTCTCGTCGAGCAATCGGGTCGCGACGTCGGAACCCCAGCGGGCGGGCGAAACCACCAGCTGGTCGAGATAGCCCGATGCGTCGATGGTGACGAAGCCGATCAGGGCATCCGCGGCTTCCGCGACGATGATCGAAGCCTTTGGCACCAGCTCGCCGCGCCAGCGCTCGCGCCACCATGGCACGCGCGCGGCAAAGTCGATTCCGGGATAGGCGCGCTGCCAGGTCTCGAGCCACAGCGCGATGGCGGCGTCTTCGTCCTCGGCGCGATAGGGGCGCAAGAGAAATGGGGCGCTCACATCCGTCATGCCCGGGCTTGTCCCGGGCATCCACGCCTTTCTTTTCGGTGGTGCCTCAAGACGTGGATGGCCGGGACGTCGACGCGAAGACGCGCTTCGCGCTTTTGCCCGGCCATGACGAGAGAGGGGGCTTGCGATCCAGACACTGTCACTACCGTTCCGTCAGCTTCAGCTCGATGCGGCGGTTGCGCTTGTAGGCTTCCTCGGTGGCGGCGGTGTCGAGCGGCTGGAACTCGGCGAAGCCGGCGGCGACCAGCCGCTGCGGCGGCACGCCGAGCGAAACCAGGTACTGCACCACCGAGATCGCGCGCGCCGACGACAGTTCCCAGTTCGACTTGAACTGCGGGCTGTTGGTGATCGGCCGCACGTCGGTGTGGCCGTCGACCCGCAGCACCCAGGCGATTTCCGCCGGGATCTGCTTGTCGAGATCGATCAGCGCGGTGGCGAGCTTGTCGAGCTCTGCGCGGCCTTCGGGCAGCAGCAGGGCCTGTCCGGTGTCGAAGAACACTTCGGACTGGAACACAAAACGGTCGCCGACAATGCGGATATCCGGCCGGTTGCCGAGGATGGCGCGCAGGCGGCCGAAGAATTCCGAACGGTAGCGCGACAGTTCCTGCACCCGCTGCGCCAGCGCCACGTTCAGGCGCTGGCCGAGATCGGCGATCTTGCCCTGCGATTCCTTGTCGCGCTTCTCGGATGCGTCGAGCGCTTCTTCCAGCGCCGCGAGCTGGCGGCGCAGCGCGCTGATCTGCTGGTTCAGGACCTCGATCTGCGCCAGCGCGCGCGACGAGACCGATTTCTCGGAATCCAGCGCCTTGTTGAGTTCGTTGGCGCGGCCGGCGGCGTCGTTGCCGGCGCCGGCGAGGCCCTCATAGAGCCCCTTGACGCGGTCGCGCTCGGTTTCCGCCGAGGCGAGGCCGGCGCGCAGCTGCGAGACCTGTTCGTCGAGGTTGAGCTTGCCGAGCTTTTCCAGCGACAGCAGGTCGTTGAGCTGCGCGATCTTGGCGTTGAGCTGCTCCAGCGCCTTGTCCTTGCCGGTGACCTCCTGCGACAGGAAGAACTGCACCACCAGGAACACCGACAGCAGGAATACGATCGAGAGCACCAGCGTCGACAGCGCGTCGACGAAGCCCGGCCAGTAGTTGAACCCGGATTCGTTGCGGCGTGCACGGGCAAGGGCCATTGGTCTCTCCGCTATGACAATTTCTGCGTCAGCTCTTCTCGGGCTGGCGGGCGAGCCGCTCGAGCAGCTTCTTGATTTCGCGGTTCTGCTCACCCTGGCCGTCGGCCCATTCGCGGATCATCTGCTGCTCGGTCCGCATGTGCGCGACCAGGCCCTGGATCGCCTCGGCGAGATTGGCCATCGCCGCCGTGGTGCCGCGGCTGGCGCCGCCCTCTTCCAGCGTCAGCCGCAGGCGCTCGACCGCGGCCTGCAACTCGCCGCCGCCCCCGGAGGCGACATCGCCGGAATATTCCCGCACGGTGGAGGCGAGCCAGTCCTCGAGGTCGGTATAGAAGCGGTTCTGCGCCTGGCTCGACTGCAGGTCGAGAAAGCCCAGGATCAGCGAACCGGCGAGGCCGAACAGCGAGGACGAGAACGAAATGCCCATGCCGCCGAGCGGCGCGGCGAGGCCCTCCTTGAGCGTGTCGAACAGGGCGCCGGCGTCGCCGCCGACCTTCAGCCCGTCGATCACTTTTCCGACCGAGCCGACGGTTTCGATCAAGCCCCAGAAGGTGCCGAGCAGCCCGAGGAACACCAGGAGGCCGGTCATGTAACGGGAAATGTCGCGCGCTTCGTCGAGCCTTGTGGCGATGGAATCCAGCAGATGCCGCATGGTCTGCTGCGAGATCGTCATCCGCCCGGTGCGCTCGCCGCCGAGGATCGCCGCCATCGGCGCCAGCAGGGTCGGGTGCCGCTCGATCGCCAGTCCCGGATCGGCGATGCGGAAATTGTTTACCCAGGCGACCTCCGGATAGAGCCGGATCACCTGGCGGAACGCCAGGATGGTGCCGATCAGCAGCACCAGCCCGATCAGCGCGTTGAGGCCGGGATTGGCGAAGAAGGCGTTGATGATCTGCTTGTAGAGCACGACCATCAGCAGCGCGCACAGCACCAGGAACACCAGCATCCGCACCAGGAAAATCCGGGGCGAGGACAATTTGGTCAGTTCGATCTCCATCGCGGAGCGGGAAGAGGAGCCTGAAGGCATTGCCGGTGTCATCCGTTGCGAGGGACCGTTGTCGAACAACCAATATGGCACAGCGGGGCCGGGAAAAAAGATCGGATCCGCCCCGATTTAGGGGTGTCGGGCGGAACCTCCGGCTGAAACCGGGCTTGGGTTGGTGCGTATTTGGCGAGGGCTTTGACTATAGCGCTGATTTCCGGGATTTTCATGACCGTTTTGGCTTTCGAGGCACTGGCCGGGATCGCGGTGTCGATGTCGGTCCTGATGGGCGTAGCCTGGCTGGTGCGAGAGCGCAGCGGCAATTCCGGCTGGGTCGACACCATCTGGACGTTTTCGGTGGGCGCGGTCGGGGCCGGGGCGGCGCTGTGGCCGGTGGCGGGCGCGGCCCCCAATGCCCGGCAATGGCTGGTCGCAGCGCTGGTCCTGATCTGGTCGCTGCGGTTGGGCACGCATATCGCCATCCGCACCGCCGGCATATCGGACGATCCCCGCTATGCCGCCTTCGCCCGCGACTGGGGCCTCGACGCGCCGCGCAAGATGTTCATCTTCCTGCAAAATCAGGCGTTCGGCTCGATCCCCTTGGCGCTTGCGGTCTGCATCGCGGCGCGGTTTCCCGATTCGTCTCTGCGGCTTCAGGACGCGCTCGGCGTGCTCATCCTGGTCGCGGCCATCGCCGGCGAAGCGCTGGCCGACGCGCAGCTCAAGCGCTTCCGCCGCGCGCCCGCCAACCAGGGCCGGGTCTGCGACATCGGCCTGTGGCGCTGGTCGCGCCATCCCAATTATTTCTTCGAGTGGCTCGGCTGGCTCGCCTATCCCGTCATCGCGATCTCGCCGCATTATGGCTGGGGCTGGGCGAGCCTGCTGGCGCCGGTCTTCATGTACTGGATCCTGGTTCACGTCACCGGCATCCCGCCGCTGGAAGCGCAGATGCTGCGCTCGCGCGGCGAGCGCTATCGCGACTACCAGTCGCGCACCAGCGCCTTCTTTCCGCTGCCGCCGCACAAGGGAGTCGTCACATGAGCGTGGTATCGAGGGTGATCGGCACCGCCGAACGGGTGCCACTGCCGGACCTCATCATTCGCGCCGCCATCCAGCGGCTGTCCTCGCGCACCGCCACGAGACTGGCCTCCGGCAGCGCCGAAAGCGACGCCCGGTTCGCCGACGCCATGGCGGCCCGCGCCATCGCTGAACATGCCGACGCCGCCAACGCCCAGCACTACGAAGTGCCGGCGGCGTTCTTCGCGCTCGTGCTCGGTCCCAACCGCAAATATTCCTCGTGCTTCTACAAGGAGCCGCAATCGACGCTGCAGGAGGCCGAGGAAGAAGCGCTGCGCCAGACCGTCGAGCATGCCGATCTCGCCGACGGCCAGTCGATCCTCGAACTCGGCTGCGGCTGGGGTTCGCTGTCGCTGTGGATGGCGCGGCAGTTTCCGAATTCCGAAGTCACTGCGGTGTCGAACTCGCATTCGCAGCGCGCCTATGTCGAAGCGGAGGCGGCGGCGCGCGGGCTGACAAATCTACGCGTGATCACGCAGGACATGAATGCTTTCGCCCCGGAACGTCAGTGCGACCGCGTGGTGTCGGTCGAGATGTTCGAGCACATGATGAACTGGCGCGAACTATTGACGCGGGTGAAATCATGGCTTGCGCCGGACGGCCGTTTCTTCATGCACATCTTCACCCATCGCTCCGGCGCCTATCTGTTCGACCGCGACGACCACGAAGACTGGATCGCGCAGCATTTCTTTACCGGCGGGGTGATGCCGAGCCATCATCTGATCCGGCAATATGCCGATCTGTTCGAGGTCGAGAAGGAATGGCGCTGGAGCGGAGTGCACTATCAGCGCACTGCGCAGGACTGGCTCGGCAATTTCGATGCCCGTCGCGACGAGATCGAGACCATCTTTCGCAACGTCTATGGCAACGACGCCAGCCTGTGGATGCGGCGCTGGCGCTGGTTCTTCCTCGCCACCTCCGGGCTGTTCGGCTATGCCGGCGGCAGTGAATGGGGCGTCAGCCATTTCAGGATGAAGCAAGCCTGAAGCGTTTTCCAGCGAAAGCCGGCCCCGGACTTGATCCGGGGTGGAAACCGGTTCGCGTCAAGAAAACGCGTCAAATCATGAAACTGAAGCCCCGTTTCGATTCAATCGAAACGGAAAAGGCCAGTCGAGGCTGCCTTGTGGCCCGTGTTTTTCCGGCCCGTATTGTGCCCGAATTGTCAGCTTGCACATTCAGTGCGACACTATCGCGCAGGAACGGTTCTGATGAAATCCGCCCGCCGCCTGTGCGCCGGGCTTTAGATTTGGAGTGTCCCTTGGCCGACGCTGTACGACTTGTCCCAAAGTCCGAGCTCGAACGGGCGCGTCTCATTAGAGAGGCCCGCGCGATCTACCAGAGCATATTCCCCGACGCCGAAGCGCCCAAGCAGCCAAAACGTGGATAGCTTTGTGTCCAGCCGGCGTTGCACCGACTGAGGCAGCCTTATTTATTTATCTGCTTCGCCCAGCAGTTTTCCGGTCTTGCTGTTGATGAAATGCAATCTGGTGCAGGCGTTGCAGACCACCGTGGTTTGGGTGCTCGCCGGCTCGTCTGGCGCGTCCGCCAGCCAATGCTGCACACTCATCCCGGTTTGGGGACATTTGAATATGATGTGACGGCCCATAGTGCTTTTTATGCCGGCACTCTTTCGCCATCGAAACTACGGATGTTTACCTAGGTCCCATTCGCGGAAGTGGGGTTTTCGACATCTCATCCGCCAGCAGCTTCAAAATCGTCTGTCGCCTCACATCGTCCTTTTGATCCTGTGCGGCCAGCAACCTGCGATAATGGTCAAGATTTTGCCGATGAATGAATTGTTCCACACGGACCTCCCCGGGGAGCATCGGCCAATTGCCGCATTCCCCCCTTCGCATAAGAGACGTGGGGCCAATTTGTTCCGGGGCGGCAAATGTGAAGGTTCACTGGTTCAAAACAGGCCACTCTCCGGATCAAGGCGCGGCAATGCTTCGCGCCTTCTGCTCGCTCTCCATCACATAGGATCCGACCAGCATGCTCAGCGGGATGGCGCTGTTGGTGCTGTGGTGGGTAAAGGCACGGTGTTCGGGGGTGCGGTTCCAGGAATTCAGCGTGCCCAGCGCGTCGAGCCAGCCGAGATATTGGTCATAGCGTGCTTGCGGAAACTCTTCCTCGATCACGCAGCCCAGCGTGACGACGGAAAGTCCGCTCCCGCGGGGCGATTGCAGTGAGCGCAACGCATTCTCGATCGCCAGTGCGCCCTTGCTGTGGCCGACCAGGCGGGTGATGCCGGGAACGGCGTCGAGGATGGCGTGGACATCGTCGGAGGCGGCGCTGCCGTGGCGAAACACCGGCGCGCCGGTCGCGGCCGGAAGCCGGCCCGGCGTCGAGCGCGCCAGCTCCTTGCCCATCATCGCCAGGGTCGGCGCGCCGTCCGAGGGACGGCGGCGCTCCGGCAGGAAACCAGGGCTACTTGCCCAGCGGCTTGAGAATCTTCACCAGTTCGCCGTGGATCGCTTCGTTGCCGCAGATCACGTTGCCTGACGTCAGCGCGTCGTCATTGCCTTCGAAGCCGGAGACGGTGCCGCCGGCCTCGCGCACCATGATCTGGCCCGCCGCCATGTCCCATGGCTGCAGATTGCGCTCCCAATAGCCGTCGAGCCGGCCGGCCGCGACGAAGGCCATATCGAGCGAGGCGGCGCCGAAGCGGCGCAGGCCGGCCACCTTGGCCTGGATCGCGGTCATCTCGAGCCGCGACAATTCGAGGTCGCCGCGGCCGATATGCGGCAGGCCGCAGCCGATCACGCAGTCGTGGAGCTGGCGGCGGCCGGCGACCCGCAGCCGCTGCTCGTTGAGGAAGGCGCCCTTGCCGCGTTCGGCGATGTAGAGCTCGTCATTGGCGGGGTTGTAGATCACTCCGGCGATGATGGTGCCCTCGCGCTGCAGCCCGATCGAGATCGCGAATTGCGGGATGCCGTGCAGGAAATTGGTGGTGCCGTCGAGCGGATCGACGATCCAGGTGTGGGTCTTGTCGTCGCCGGCGCGGACGCCGCCTTCCTCGCCGATGAAGCCATAGCCCGGCCGCGCCTTGGTGAGGTCCTCGAGCAGCATCTGCTCGGCGCGCTTGTCGGCGAGGCTGACGAAATTGGCGGGTCCCTTCAGCGACACCTGAAGGTTCTCGATCTCGCCGAGGTCGCGCTTGAGGCTGCGGCCGGCGCGGCGCGCGGCTTTGACCATGACGTTGATGAGGGCTGAATGCAGCATGATCTCGGCTCAAGACGACCTGAGCGTCAGGTCAGGACAGGGAATGGCGGGTTGGTTCACTATTTGAGCGCGGTCGGACGCAAAACCGGACGCCACCCCCAGATCAAGTCCGAGGGCATGCTTTTGTTGACCGCGCCCTGTGGGTGCCCTGCGGTGGCCGTGGCGTCAAGGCGGATCATTTGGTGCCGAGCCATTTGCGCGCGGCGGCTTCGGCCTTGGCGCGGTCCTCCAGGCTCAGCTGGGCCATGGCCTCGTCGAGCATGGGATCGCCCTTGCCGGCTGTTTTCGCGACCAGGTGCCATTTGAAGCCCTCGATCTTGTCCATTGGCGCGCCCTGGCCGCTCACCAGCACCCGCGCCAGGCGGTTTTGCGCGATCGGGCTGTTTTGGCGGGCTGCTTTCCGCAGCAGCGCCACCGCGGCGGCCTCGTTCTTCGGTGTCCCGGTGCCGTTGAAGAGCGCGATGGCATATTCGACCTCGGCATCGACATTGTCGGCCAGCGAAGCCGTCTGCAGCAGCCGGACCGACTTTTCGACGTCCTTGGGAACGCCGGTGCCCTCCTTGTAGAAGGTGGCGAGCGCGTATTGCGCCTCGGCGTTGCCGGCGTCGGCGGCGAGGCGGAGCAGTTCGGCGGCGCGCCGGACGTCCTGCGGCAGCGTCTGTCCGTCGAGATAGAGCAGCGCCAGATTATAGGCAGCCTTCGGGTTGCCGAGCTTGGCCGAGGAGGCCAGCAGCTTGACCGCGTCCTCGCGGTTGGCCGGGGCGCCGCGTCCCTCCAGGCGCATCATCGCCAGCGCGAACATGGCTTCGCGGTCGCCGGCGTCGGCGGCGCGCTTGTACCAGTCGGCGGCTTTGGCGTAGTCGCGCTTGACGCCCAGCGCATTGGCATAGAGCTCGCCGAGCATGGTCATCGCCTTGGGGTCGCCGGTCGCCTGCGCCCGCTTGCTCGCCAGATCGAACGCGGTCTTGTAGAGACCGCGCTGATAGGCGCCGTAGACGAGGTCGGCATTGAGATCGTCGGGCACGGGGGCGGGGATGACGGTCGTGGCCGTCGGCGTCGCGGCTTTCGGCGCCGCGGTCGCGGGCTTTTTGGCGACCGCGTGCGGCTTTGCCTTCGGCTTGGCGGCGGCGACAGGCGGCGGCGCCAGCGAGACCTGTGCTACGGCACCCGCCGTCCACAACAGGCCGGCCGCCACGACAGATATGGGACGCAGGATCTTCATTTCCGGCGCTATTCCTGTTCGGCTTCGGCTTTTCCGGGCGCCGCCTCATGCGCCTGCCTGATCGCCTGTTCGACTTCCTTCAGCGCCGCCGCGGCGCCGCGCCGATCGTCCCAGATGAAATCGCCGACCAGCACGAAATCGGCTCCCGCCGCTGCGAACGCATGGGCCTCCTCGCGCGAGGCCGCAAAGCCGACGCAGGGCGGCTCGAACAATTCGGCCCACCATTGCAGCCGCTCGGCGATCGCCTCCACCGAAGGCCGCTGCCCGTTCGCATCCGGCTCGCCGAACAGCACGTAATCAGCACCCAGTTCGCCCGCGGCCATCGAATCGTGCCGGGTCGCCAGGGCGCCGACACCGGCGATGCGGTCGGGCTTCAGCGACAGCAGCGCTTCCTCCAGGGCCGCGATCCCGTTCAGATGCGCGCCGTCGGCGCCGGCCCGCGCTACCAGTTCAACATGGCCGTCGAGCAGCAGCGCAGGACCACTGTCCTGCACCAGCGGCGCCAGCGCCTTGATCCGCGAGATCATGCTGCGCTGGTCGACTTGTTTCAGCCGCAGCAGCACCGCGGCAACGTCGGCGGCGGCGAGCAGGCCGGGCAGTTCCGCGATCAGGCTGGCGGGATCGTCCACGACCGGCGTCGCCAGATAGAGACGCGGCAGCGGGCGCGCGGGAACGGGTTTGGTGGCCAATTCTATGCCGCCTTCTGTTCCAGATCGGCTTTCCATTCGCCGCGGGCGGCGAGCGAATTCATCCGCGCGCGGTGGGTGAAGGCGCGCTGGCCCGCGGCCACGTTCTCGGGCTTGCCCGACCATGCCTTTTGCGGCGCCGCCTGCAGCGCGCGGCCATAGGAGAAGGTCAGCGCCCAGGGCAGGCCGCCGATCCGGTTCATGGCGTCGAGATGCGCGGTAGCGTCCGCGTCGGACTGGCCGCCGGAGAGGAAGGCGATGCCGGGCACTGCCGCGGGCACGCAGGCCTTCAGCAGCCGGACGGTCTTCTCGGCGACCTCCTCGACGGAGGCCTGTTTTGCGCTCTTCTTGCCCGGTATGGCCATGTTCGGCTTCAGGATCATGCCTTCCAGCTCGACCCGCTGAATCCGCAGTTCCTGGAAGGTCTTGTTGAGGACGCGCTGGGTCACTTCATAACAGCGGTCGATGTCGTGATCGCCGTCCATCAGGACTTCCGGCTCGACGATCGGCACGATCTGCGCCGCCTGGCACAGCGCGGCGTAGCGCGCCAGCGCGTGGGCGTTGACGTGAATAGCGGTCATGGTGGGGATCTTCGCGCCGATGTCGATCACCGCGCGCCATTTCGCGAACCGCGCGCCGCGCTCGTAATATTTCGCCAGCCGCTCGGCCAGCTTGTCGAGCCCGGCGGTGACCAGCTCGCCCGGGCATTGCGGCAAGGCCTGCGTTCCCTCGTCGACCTTGATGCCGGGGATCGCGCCGGACTGCTCGATGATCCGGATCAGCGGTGTGCCGTCCCTGGCGTCCTGCCAGATGGTCTCGTCGTAGAGGATGACGCCGGAGATCGAGCTTCGCATCGCCTCGGTGGAGCGGAACAGCATTTCGCGGTAGTCGCGCCGGCTCTCCTCGGTGGAGGCAACCCCGATGGCGTCGAAGCGCTTCTTGATGGTGCCCGACGATTCGTCGGCGGCGAGCAGGCCCTTGCCCGGCGCCACCATGGCGCGGGCGACCTTGTTGAGATCGGCGAGATTCATCGAAGCCTCCTGCGGAGCGGATACGCTTTGCAAGTCAAACTAGACGGTTCTCGGGCAAAGCCCAAGGAATCGACCAGGGAATCGACCCAGAAACCGGCCACGGAACCGACCAGGAAAACAGGCCCGCAAACACGACCCGCAAACGGCAACGCCGGCGGGCCGCCCGGCAGGGGCTCGCCGTCACGCGACTTTCGGATCGAGCTCGCCCTTGACGTAGCGCCTGGCCATCTCGGCCGTGGTCAGGACCTTCTTGATCTTGCCGGCTTGTCCCGCGGTATTGAACTCCTGCAGCCGCTGCTTGCACAGCTTCGCCATCGCTTCCATCGCCGGCTTGAGATATTTGCGTGGATCGAATTCTTCCGGATTGTCCGTCAGCACCTTGCGGATCTGGCCGGTCATCGCCATGCGGTTGTCGGTGTCGATGTTGATCTTGCGCACGCCGTTCTTGATGCCGCGCTGGATTTCGGAAACCGGCACGCCCCAGGTCGGCTTCATCTTGCCGCCATTTGCGTTGATGATGTCCTGCAGGTCCTGCGGCACCGAGGACGAGCCGTGCATCACCAGATGCATGTTGGGCAGCTTGCGGTGGATCTCCTCGATCACGTTCATGGCGAGGATGTCGCCGTCCGGCTTGCGGGTAAACTTGTAGGCGCCGTGCGAGGTGCCCATCGCGATCGCCAGCGCGTCGACCTTCGTCTCCTTGACGAACTTCACGGCTTCGTCGGGATTGGTCAAAAGCTGGTCATGGGACAGCTTGCCCTCGGCGCCGTGGCCGTCTTCCTTGTCGCCCATGCCGGTCTCCAGCGAGCCCAGCACGCCGAGTTCGCCTTCCACCGAGATGCCGCCGAGATGCGCCATGTCGGTGACGGTCTTGGTGACGCCGACATTGTAGTCCCAGTCGGCGGCGGTCTTGCCGTCGGCCTTCAGCGAGCCGTCCATCATCACGGAGGTGAAGCCGGCCTGGATCGCGGTCATGCAGGTGTCCGGCCCGTTGCCATGGTCGAGATGCACGCAGACCGGGATCTGCGGATAGATCTCGGTGACCGCATCCATCATGTGCTTCAGCATGATGTCGTTGGCGTAGGAGCGCGCGCCGCGCGAGGCCTGGATGATCACGGGCGCATCGAGCGAGGAGGCGGCCTCCATGATGGCGAGCGCCTGCTCCATGTTGTTGATGTTGAAGGCCGGCACGCCGTATTCGTGCTCCGCCGCGTGGTCGAGCAATTGACGCAACGTGATCCGAGCCATCTGTACTGTTCTCCGCGTTGGGGCCGTCGGCCCGCAATTGGTTAAACTCAGCGTATCTTCAAAACCTCGACGCCCGGCAACGGCTTGCCTTCCATCCATTCGAGGAAGGCGCCGCCCGCGGTCGAAACATAGGTGAAATCACCGGCCACGCCGGCCTGGTTCAGCGCCGCCACGGTGTCGCCGCCGCCGGCGACCGAGATCAGCTTGCCGGCCCTGGTGCGGCTCGCCGCGTGCATGGCCGCCATCTTGGTGCCGTGGTCGAACGGGGTCATCTCGAAGGCGCCGAGCGGGCCGTTCCAGACCAGGGTCGCGGCGTCGTCGATCGCGGCATGGATCCGCGCGATCGATTGCGGGCCGACGTCGAGGATCATGCCGTCGGGCGGGATCGCATCGAGCCCATAGGCCTGCGACGGCGCGTTGGCGGCGAAATGAAACGCCACCACGGCGTCAACGGGAAGGATGATGGCGCAATTGGCGGCTTCCGCCTTCTCGACGATCCGCAGCGCGGTCGCGGCCAGATCCTTCTCCGCCAGCGACTTGCCGATACCGACACCCTGCGCGTGCAGGAAGGTGTTGGCCATGCCGCCGCCGATCACCAGCGCGTCGACCTTGCTGACCAGGTTTTCCAGGAGATCGATCTTGGTGGAGACCTTGGCGCCGCCGATGATGGCGATGACGGGCTTGGTCGGGTGGTCCAGCGCCTTGCCCAGCGCGACGAGCTCGGCCTGCATGGTGCGTCCGGCATAGGCCGGCAGCTTGTGGCCGAGGCCCTCGGTCGAGGCATGGGCGCGATGCGCCGCCGAGAAGGCGTCGTTGACCCAGATGTCGCCGAGCTTGGCCAGTTCCGCCACGAAGCCCGGATCGTTCTTTTCCTCTTCCTTGTGGAAGCGGGTGTTTTCCAGACACAGGATGTCGCCGTCGCTCATGGCGGCGACCGCCTTCTGCGCCACCTCGCCGATGCAGTCGTCGGCGAAGGCCACCGGCTTGTTGATCACCTGCGCAAGTGCCGCCGCCACCGGCTTCAGCGACTCCTTGGCGTCGCGGCCCTTGGGCCGGCCGAAATGCGCCAGCAGGATCACCTTGCCGCCCTTGGCCGAGATCTCGGTGATGGTAGGCGCGATGCGCTCGAGCCTGGTGGCATCGGTGACGCGGCCGTTTTCGGTTGGCACGTTGAGGTCGACGCGCAGCAGCACGCGCTTGCCCTTCACGTCGACGTCATCGAGGGTGTGGAATGTCTTGGTCATTGACATGCTTCTTCTATCGTCATGGCCGGGCATAGCCGTCTGAAGGACGGCGTCGCTTCCGCTCGCCTATGCCCGGCCATTCACGTCTTTGCCTCGAAAAAGTAAGACGCGGATGCCCGGCACAAGGCCGGGCATGACGGCTAAATTCTCAGAGCAGTTTCCCCATCGCCACGGCGGTGTCGGCCATGCGGTTGGAGAAACCCCATTCATTGTCGTACCAGGACATCACCCGCACCAGTGTGCCGTTCTGCACCTTGGTCTGGTCCACGTGGAAGGTGGAGGAATGCGGGTCGTGGTTGAAGTCGATCGAGACGTTGGGCGCGGTGGTGTAGCCGAGAATGCCCTTCATCTCCTGCTCGCTGGCGCGCTTCATCGCCGCGTTGATTTCCTGCACGTCGGTCTTGCGCTGGGCGATGATCTTGAGGTCGACCACCGAGACGTTCGGGGTCGGCACCCGGATCGCGACGCCGTCGAGCTTGCCCATCAGTTCCGGCAGCACCAGGCCGATCGCCTTGGCCGCCCCCGTGGAGGTCGGGATCATCGACATCGCCGCGGCCCGGCCGCGATAGAGATCGCTGTGCAGGGTGTCGAGCGTCGGCTGGTCGCCGGTATAGGCGTGGATCGTGGTCATGAAGCCGGTCTCGATGCCGACAGTGTCGTTCAGCACCTTGGCGATCGGCGCCAGGCAGTTGGTGGTGCAGGAACCGTTGGAGACGACCAGATGTTCCCTGGTCAATTTGTCGTGGTTGACGCCGTAGACGATGGTGGCGTCGGCTCCGTCGGAGGGCGCCGAAACCAGCACCCGCTTGGCGCCGGCGGTGAGATGCGCCGAGGCCTTCGCCTTGGCGCTGAAGATGCCGGTGCATTCCAGCGCGATGTCGACGCCGAGTTCCTTCCACGGCAGTTTTGCCGGATCGCGCTCGGCGGAAACCCGGATCTTGCCGTTGCCGACGCTGATCGTATCGCCGTCGACGGTGACGGTGCCGGGGAAGCGGCCATGGACCGAATCGAAGCGCAACAGATGGGCGTTGGTCTCGACCGGGCCGAGGTCGTTAATGCCGACCACCTCGATGTCCCCGCGGCCGGATTCGGCGATGGCCCGCAGCACATTGCGGCCGATGCGGCCAAATCCGTTGATTGCGACCCGGATTGCCATTCAAATTCTCCCTTAAAGGTTCAAAAATCCCATATTTCGGCCGATTCGGCCGGTTTTTGCGGGCGCGGCCTCACGCCCTGGCTATTTTGACGCTGCAATGCATCATAATCCCGAACATTCCAATAGCGCTACTTCGCATTCAGGCGCTTTGACGCAGCTTCGACCGCCGCCTCCGCGGTGATCCCGAAATGCTTGTAGAGGTCCTTGGCCGGCGCGCTGGCGCCGAACGAGTTCATGCCGACGAAAATGCCGTCCGGCCCGATCACCGCGTCCCAGCCGAACCGGACCGCGGCCTCGATCGCGACCTTGACGGGGGCCGAGCCCACGATCGCGGCGCGCCGCTCCGCCGGCTGCGCCAGCAGCAATTCCAGCGACGGCACCGACACCACCCGCGCCGCGATGCCGGCTTCCGCCAGCTTCTTTTGCGCGGCCACCGCGATCTCGACCTCGGAGCCGGAGGCGAACAGCGACACCTTGGCCACGCCCTTGGCGGCAACCAGCTCATAGCCGCCGTGGCTGCACAGATTTTCCGGGCTTGCCGTGGTGCGGACCGGCGTGAGGTTCTGCCGGGACAGCGCCAGCACCGTGGGACCGGTGGTGTTTTCCAGTGCCAGCTGCCAGCATTCGGCGGTCTCCACCGCGTCGGCCGGGCGGAACAGCCGCATGTTCGGCATCGCCCGCAGCGCGGCCAGATGCTCGACCGGCTGGTGGGTCGGGCCGTCCTCGCCGAGCCCGATCGAATCATGGGTCATGATGTAGACGACAGGGGTGTGCGACAACGCCGCGATCCGCATCGAGGGTCGCGCATAATCGGTAAAGCACAGGAAGGTGCCGCCCGCCGGCGCGAAGCCGCCATGGGCCGAAAGGCCGTTCATGGCCGCGGCCATGCCCATTTCGCGGATGCCGAAATGGATGTAGCGGCCGCTGAAATCGGCCGGCGTCACTTCCTTCAGGCCCTTGGTGCGGGTGTTGTTGGACGGGGTGAGATCGGCCGAGCCGAGCAGCAGTTCCGGCATCACCGGCACCAGCACCTCGAGCACCATCTCGCTGGCCTTGCGGGTGGCGACCGTCGGCGGCTCCGCGACCAGTTTATCCTTCAGCTTGCCGATCACCTCGCCGAGCGCCGCCGGACGCTTGCGCTCGATCACGCGGCGGACGAATTCGCCGCGCAGCGCCTCGGGCTTGCCCTCGAAGCGGCTGAGCCAGTCGGCATTGGCGCTGGCGCCCTGCTTGCCGACATTGCGCCAGGCCGCCAGCACGTCGTCGGGGATCTCGAACGGGCCGTAATTCCAGCCCAGCGCCTTCTTGGCGCCGGCGAGTTCTTCGGCTCCGAGCGCCTCGCCATGGGCTTTCGAGGTGCCGGCCTTGGTCGGGGCGCCGAAGCCGATGGTGGTCTTGCAGGCGATCAGGGTGGGGCGGTCGGAGGCTTGCGCACTCGTGATCGCCGCGGCAATCGCCTTCTGGTCGTGGCCGTCGATCCGCTGCGCGTTCCAGCCATGGGCCTGGAAGCGCGCCACCTGGTCGACATTGTCGGTCAGCGTGATCGGGCCGTCGATGGTGATGCCGTTGTCGTCGTACAGGAAGATCAGCTTGCTGAGCTTGAGGTGGCCGGCAAGCGCGATCGCCTCGTGGCTGACGCCTTCCATCAGGTCGCCGTCCGAGCACAGCACGTAGGTGTAGTGATCGACGATGTCCTCGCCGAATTCGGCCGCCAGCAGCCGCTCGGCCAGCGCGGAACCGACCGAGAAAGCGATGCCCTGGCCGAGCGGGCCGGTCGTGGTCTCGACGCCGGAAGTGATGAAATTCTCGGGGTGCCCGGGGGTCTTGGAGCCGAGCTGGCGGAAATGCTCGATCTGGTCGAGCGTCACGTCCTCGTTGCCGGTCAGGTACAACACCGCATAGAGCAGCATCGAGCCGTGCCCGGCCGAGAGGATGAAACGGTCGCGGTCCGGCCAATGCGGGTCGGCGGCGTCGAATTTCAGGAACTGGGTGAACAGCACGGTGGCGACGTCGGCCGCCCCCATCGGCAGGCCGGGATGACCGGATTTCGCCTTCTCGACCGCGTCCATCGCAAGCGCACGGATCGCATTGGCCATACGGGAATGATCGACGCGCGTCATGATGAGAATCCGCCTGAAATGAGATGCTTGGTGGCGATAGCCAGCGTGGCTGACGGCCTCGGCACAAGCGTGGGTGGCACCGGGAAGTAAGCGCTGGATAGCATCTCGGTTCCCTGAGTCCAAGGCAATGAAACGCGGCGCGGGGCGGAAAAGTTGCTTAGCGGTGCATAGCTCTTAAGCGGCGTTGCGCTGGCCCGGCTTGCCACGTAAATTTCACCGTCTAAACGCTTGCCGAACCGCGAATTTTCGCTGACCGGCCGGCCCAGGGAAGGTCCGCATAGTCGCCATGAGCGATCGCCCCGCCAACGGAACCGGCAGCGCCGAGCCCTCATTGGCCGACATCGACGCCGCGACGCGGCGGCTGATGGCGGCGCTCGAAGCGCTGGAAAGCGCGGTCGAGCGCCGGCGCGAAGCCGATCGCGACGAAAACGAGCTGGCGAGCCGGATCCAGGCGCTGGGTGCGGATCGCTCGCGGCTGGCCGACGAACTCGACGGCTCGCTGGTGAAATCGCGCCGGCTCGAGCGCGCCAACCGCGAGATCGCCGAACGGCTGGACGCCGCGATCGGCACCATCCGTTCGGTGCTCCATGCCGGAGAGGATTCATGAGCCACGTCAACGTCACCATCAACGACCGGCAATACCGGATGGCCTGCGAGGAGGGCCAGGAGGCGCGGCTGCTGCGACTGGCCGAGAGCCTGGAATCGCGGATCCAGAGCCTGCGCGGCAAGTTCGGCGAAATCGGCGATGCGCGGCTGACCGTGATGGCGGCCATCACGGTGTGCGACGAATTGCTCGACGCCGGCCAGCGTATCCGCGTGCTGGAAGAGGAGCTCAATACCCTGCGCGACGTCCGCGCAGCGGCCGCCGACCGTGCCCGGCAGACCCAAACCGCGGTCGCCAACGCGCTGAACGCCGCCGCCGACCGCATCGAACGGACCACGCAGGTGCTCAACCGCACCATCGGCGGCGGGGTCGCGATCGGCTAGGGCGGGTGACCCCCTTACCCTCCAGGGGAGGGTAATTGAAGCGCTGCCGTTCAACGGCATTGCCGCCGTTAAAGCTGGCGGTTGGGTGCCATCGTGGTTACATTGGTCGGGCGAAGCTGTGTCGCGCGTCAGGAGCCACATATCCCCGGGGCCTTATCGATCCTTAAGGGAACTGTCCCTGGCCGGGTCCGTGGATCCGGTCATATGGTGCCCACCTACTTTCGTAGGGAACTCCGGGATCGAGCGCTCCAACGGCCATTGCGGCTTCGCACTTTTGTTTTTTGGTTGCCGGGTATTTCGTCGCCTCCTACGCCACTTCTCGTCATCCCCCGCGGAAGCGGGGGATCCAGTACGCCGCGGCGTCGGGGCTCTATCGCAGGTAGTCTGGAATACTGGATCATCCGCGTTCGCGGGTGATGACGCCATCACAAGCCTCAACGATGACGGATCACAACGACCCGCACGCCAAAGCCACCCTCCGCGCCGCAGCACTCGCGGCGCGCGATGCGTTGAGCGACGCGCAGCGGGTGGCTGCGGCGCGGGTGCTGGCGCGGCGCGGATTGCCGGTCGAGCTGGCGCCCGGCGCCATCGTCGCCGGCTATTCGCCGATCCGCAGCGAGCTGGACCCGACCCCGCTGATGCAGAAGCTGGCGGCGGAGGGCGCACGGCTGGCGCTGCCGGTCATCACCGCGCGCGGCCAGTCGCTCCGCTTCCGGGTCTGGCATCCCGGCGACCGGCTGCTGCCGGGACCGCTGGGAATCCTCGAGCCGTCGCCGGCCGCCGCCGAGATCGTGCCCGACATCGTGCTGGTGCCGCTGGCGGCGTTCGACCGCACCGGCCATCGCATCGGCTACGGCGCCGGACATTACGACCGCACGCTGGCCCAGCTGCACAAATCGAAGGGCTTTGCGGCGATCGGCCTTGCTTTCGCGGCGCAGGAAGTCGAGGCGGTGCCGGCGTTGCAGCACGACGTGCCGCTGGATTATGTGCTAACGGAATCGAATCTGTTCGATTTTCGGAGTTCCTGATTTGCGCATTCTGTTCGTCGGAGACGTGGTCGGCCGGTCCGGTCGCACCGCCATCTCCGAGCGCCTGCCCGGCATGATCCAGGACTGGGCCCTCGATCTCGTCGTCGTCAACGGCGAGAACGCCGCCGGCGGCTTCGGCATCACCGAGGCGATCTACCAGGAATTCATCGACGCCGGCGCCGACGCGGTGACTCTGGGCAATCACGCCTGGGACCAGCGCGAAGCGCTGGTGTTCATCGAGCGCGCCCCGCGGCTGGTTCGCCCCGCCAATTTTCCGAAGGGCACGCCGGGCCGGGGCGCCGCCCTGGTCGACACCAAGAGTGGCAAGCGGGCGCTGGTCGTCAACGCCATCGGCCGCGTCTTCATGACGGCGTTCGACGATCCCTTCGCCGTGCTCAACCGCGAACTCGAAGCCTGTCCGCTGCGCGAGGCGGCCGACGCCATCGTGGTGGATTTCCACGGCGAGGCCTCCAGCGAGAAGCAGGGCATCGGCTTCTTCTGCGACGGCCGCGCCTCGCTCGTCGTCGGCACCCATACCCATGTGCCGACCGCCGATCACCAGATCCTGCCGGGCGGCACCGCCTACATGACCGACGCCGGCATGACCGGCGACTACGATTCGGTCATCGGCATGCAGAAGGAAGAACCGCTGCGTCGTTTCACGACGGGCATTCCCTCGGGACGGTTCGAACCGGCGCTGGGTGCCGCGACGCTGAGCGGGGTCGCGGTCGAGACCGACGATTCGACCGGGCTGGCGCTCAGGGTCGCGCCGGTGCGAATGGGCGGAAGGCTGCAGCCGGCGCTGCCGGAGTTCTGGGTGCCCGGCGGGAACACGCTGGCCTAGCGCGGAGCCTTCGTGGCGCATGCCCGGCTCGCGTCCGGGTTGCGCGGCCTCGTCGGGGCGGCTTGCGGTTTTACGGTAAAGTGTTGCCGTTGAGGTACATCGGGTTCGCTTTCGGCGCGCTATGGTTGTTCAAGCTGTAGTTGCCGGCGACTCGGCGATTTCCGGATTCCGTCATGAGAAAATTGCTGTTGGTCAGTTCTGCGCTGGTGTTCGCGGGGCCGGCTTTTGCGGCCGATATGCCGGTCCACATGCCGACCAAGGCGCCGCCGCCGGTCGCCGCCGTCCCCTATAGCTGGACGGGCTGTTATGTCGGCGGCCATGTCGGCGCGGGGTGGGACCGCACGACGTTCAGTGACCCCGGCAACCTGACACCAGGCCTTCCCCCGTTCGTGCCACCTTCCGTGACCCAAACCATCGCGCCGCTCGGCAGTTCGATCGGCGTGAACAGCCCCGCCGGCGTCCTGGGCGGCGTACAGGCCGGCTGTGACTATCAGTTCGCGAACCACTGGGTGGTCGGAATCGGGGGCGATTTCGCCTGGTCAGATGTCCACGGCGCTACCATCGATCCCTTCTTCACCGGCAAAAACGGCGCTCCTATTCCGCTCAGCACCAGGACCGACAGGATCGCGAGCGTCACCGGCAGGCTCGGATATGCCTGGGATAATTTCCTGCTGTACGGCAAGGGCGGCGGCGCCTGGGCGCACGACGATTACAGCATTCAGAATTCCAACTGCCTGGTGTTTGTGACCTGCAGCCTGGCGGCAAGCACCGATCGTACCGGCTGGACCGCCGGCGTGGGGCTGGAATGGGCGTTCGCCAAAAACTGGTCGGCGATGGTCGAATACGATCATTTTGGCTTCGGCAACAAGGCTGTCGCGTTTACCGGACCGAACCTCGGCCAGAACTTCATCTTCAACGTCCGGCAGGACGTCGACGTCGTCAAAGTCGGCGTCAACTACCGCTTCGGCTTGGGCGGACCGGTGGTCGCGCGTTACTGACCTGCCCGCGTCTGGCCGACAGAGGCCGGCGCGCGTTCGGCTGCGGCAAGCCTCTGCAGGATGCGGCTTCCCAGCCGCGTTTGCCGGAACGCGCGATAGGCATCGCGCGTCCAGCTCACCATGCAGCGATCCAGCAATGCGCCATCGGCGTAGGAGCGCACCGGCGCCTGCGGCGCGCTTTCCCTCGTCCAGCCGAGCTTGAGCAAATAGTCGAGGGTGACGCGGTTGCGCAGCAGGATCGACGCCCTGACCTTTTCGATTCCGACTGTGTCGAACAGAAAATCCAGCAGCGGGACGAAGACATCGGTCGTGGCACCCCGGTTGCGATGCTCGGGCTCGCCGACCACCGCGTTGACGAGCGCCTCGGCCCCGGCCTCGTCGATGTCGAGCCGGATGAACCCGACATGCGCGCGCGTGCCCATTTCGAAAATGCCGAGCAGGAGATGGGATCTCTGGTCGAATTGCCTGATGTAGTCGGCGATGTCGGCTTTCCGCAGTTCCTTCGGCGGCGAGTTCAGGACATGAATGGTCCAGGAATCCGCCAGCCAGCCGGCCCAGCGATCCGACGCATCCTCCCGCCGGATCGTGCGCAGAAAATATCTGCCGCACCGGAACCAGAGTTCCTTCTTGGTGGGTCTGGAGTTGCGCGGCACCCGATCTGTTCCTTCTGCAAGGCTTGCTGCAAGACTCGCTGCAAGGTTCGCCTCGACCGGCCGGCTCCGGACCGAAGGCAACATGTGTTGCAGCTTTGCGGCTGGTGAATTTCTAGCCCGCAACGGCGCAATAAACCACCCGCCGGGGAGTTCGTGTGGCGTAGCCTCGGTGGCCTCGCCCGCCATTAATATTACGCCTTAACTAACTATTAATTATGCGTTTGCGGACCCGAACGGCCGGTCCTAGCGTTTCCGGCAGGTTGCCCGGTTACCAGCGAATGGGTGTGTGCCATGGCGTATCGACTGTTTGGAGCGTTAACTGCGTGCCTCGGCGCGGTCTCGCTCCTGCTTGCTGCGAATGAGGCATCCGCCAGGCCGGCAACGGCGCATGGTGCGGGTTTTACCCCTACGCATTCGATATCCCGTCCGCACCTCGCCCAATCGCTGCGGCATCGCGGGCGAAACCATGTCGGGGCCTTCTGGCCGGGTGTCGGGGGATTTTATGACGGGCCCGATGGCGCGCCGATGGTGGATGCGACGCAGCCGGCATCGGGCGATGTGCATTACACCTATACCCGGGACGTTCCCTGGGATTGGGCGCATCGCTATCCGCCGGCCGTCGCGCCGTCCGATCGGCCCTATGTGTCGAGCTGCCCCGCGGAAAGCGTCACCGTTCCCGGGCGTGACGGCAAGGAGCAGGTGATCAATATCACGCGCTGCTACTGAAGCGGAGACTTGCGGGGCGATCGGACGCTCGGCGCGCCGGCGCCGAAGCGATGCCTCGATCTAGGCGAACAGCCGGAACTTGAGTTGGGCCAGACTGTCGCCGACCTCTTCCACGGGGCGGGTCCGGAAGCGAAGCCGCTCGGACATCATCGCCAGGCAGCGCCGCAGCTCGGCTTCGCTTTCCCGGATGTGGTTTCGCATTTCGCGGCGCTCGAACGACGTCATCAGGGGATCGGCGATCCGCTGCCAGGCCAGCGTCTGCCACCGCTTCAGCTCGTTGATCTTGCGGCTTAGAATATCAGGTTCCGTCATGTGACCGGCCCGCTCCCGAGAAACAGCAGGCTCGAACGCTAGCGCTGATTCCTAAACAAACCTTAAGGAC
>Ga0302202_10001878_pt1 | contig 25284 bp, 26 predicted proteins | sample II_Bog_N3_3_FD_194579 | JGI IMG/M metagenome (GOLD analysis project Ga0302202, IMG submission 194579) | Peat permafrost microbial communities from Stordalen Mire near Abisko, Sweden - II_Bog_N3_3 | ecosystem: Environmental > Terrestrial > Soil > Wetlands > Peat | place: Sweden: Abisko...
TGGTGGAACGCCGCGATCATCAAGCTTGGTGGCGCGCTGCGATCGCAAAGCCGGTCGCTGTCCCTCGACTCCGCGCTGCGGCGCTACGCTCGGGATGACAGAGTGCGCGCATCGCTTCTTGCTCTCATCACGTATCGCGCTATCCGCTTATAACAAAAGGAGCGGCTCTCGTAGAGAGGCGCTCCGACCTTTCGCGGCAAGCCAGCGCCGCGCGCGCAATCACGGGAAGCGCGCTACGGCGTCGCACGGGCGTGGATTTCGCCGACGATGCGGCCCGCGACGTTGCGCACCGGTGTGCGGGCGTGCGGTTCGAGTTGCGCGATCGCACGAGCGTCGAGGGCGCCGAGGCGCGCGAGTAGCGCGATCGCGGCGGGCGGCACGGCGCGGGCTGCGCCGTCGAGCACCTTGAGGACGAGGCCCGTTCCCGACGCCGGCAGCGCGCTCGCGTGAACGCCTTCGGCGCCGCCCTTGGCGACGATCGCGCCGTGCGCCGCCTGCATGAGATCCGTGTCGAAGCGCCCCGTCCCGGCGACGACCCACGGCTGCGCGAGCATGGCGTCGCGCACCGACCGCAGCGCGCGCGTATCGTCATCGCCGACGCCGCGCAGCGCGCCGAAGCGCGCGAACGCGCGGGCCGCCGTTGCGAGCGAGGTCGCGAACACCGGGATGCCGCAGCCGTCGACGCCGATCCGGTCGGGCGGAAAGCGATCCGCGAAGACGCGTTCGCAGAAGGCGAGAATCTCGCGCTGCACCGGGTGCGCCACGTCGAGATAGCCCGCGAACGGCTCGCCGCGCAACTTCGCCAGCGCGAGGATGCCGGCGTGCTTGCCCGAGCAGTTGTTGCCCAGGGGCGTCGGTTCACGGCCCGGTTGCAGGCCGCACTGCAGATCGCCGGCCGACGCACCGATCTTCGCGAGAATCGACGCGACGAGTTCGACGTGCCCCGGCTCGCCGGCGTGCGACGCGCACATCACCGCGATCTCGCGCTGCTCGAGCCCGAACCGCTCCGCCGCGCCCGCCAGCAGCACCGCCGCCGCGATAAACGGCTTGGCCGCCGACCGCAAATACACGGGCGCGTCAACGTCCCCGCACGCGAGCACGACCGCCCCGCGATCGTCGCACGCGCACGCCGCGACCGCATGCGTCGACTCGATCCGCTCCCCGCGGGTCACGTCAACCATCAGCAACCCGGTCGTCATAAGAGCCCCCTGCATCAAAAGCGCGCCCCCCCCTCTGTCATTCCGAGCGGAGCGCGTAGGCGCGGAGTCGAGGAACCGCGACCAAGCTCGGCGATCGCGGCGCGCCACCAAGCTTGACGATTGCGGCTGTCCCTCGACTCCGCGCCTACGCGCTGCGCTCGGGATGACAGGGGGCGATGCGCCCCGATGTTCGTGGTGGGATTTAGACGAGGGCGGCCTCGACGACCGGGTTCTCGATCTCCGCGTAGAGCGGGCTCGAGAGGTAGCGCTCGCCGGTGTCGCAGCCGATCACGACGATCGTCTTGCCGGCGAACTGCGGCCGGGCCGCGACTTGCAGCGCCGCCCAGATGTTCGCACCCGAGGAGATCCCCAGCAAAATGCCTTCTTCGCGGGCCAGCCGCCGCGCGGTCGCGATCGCGTCGTCGAACGACGCCTTGATCACTTCGCTATAGACGTGCGTGTCGAGCACGGCCGGCACGAAGCCCGGGGCGAAGCCCTGCAGCTTGTGCGGACCGGGCGCACCGCCCGAGAGCACGGTCGAGGTATCGGGCTCGACGGTGATGATCGTGACGCCCGGCTTGCGTTCCTTGAGGACTTGCCCGACCCCGGTGACCGTCCCGCCCGTGCCGACCCCGGCGATGAAGACGTCGACGGCACCGTCGGTATCGCGCCAGATCTCCTCAGCCGTCGTGCGGCGGTGGACTTCCGGGTTGGCCGGGTTGTCGAACTGACCAGGCATGAAGTACTTGCCCGGGTTGCTGGCGTGGATCTCCTTGGCCTTGGCGATCGCGCCCTTCATGCCCTCAGCGCCCGGCGTGAGGACGAGCTGCGCCCCGTAGGCCTTGAGCAGGCTGCGGCGTTCGAGCGTCATCGTCTCCGGCATGGTCAGGATGAGCTTATAACCCTTGGCGGCGGCCACGAAGGCCAGCGCGATCCCGGTGTTGCCGCTCGTTGGCTCGACGATCACGGTGTCGGGGCGCAGGCGCCCTTCGCGTTCGGCGGCTTCGAGCATGGCCACGCCGATGCGGTCCTTGACGCTGCCGGCGGGGTTGAACGACTCGAGCTTCACCAGCACGGTGCCGCCGAGCCCCTTGTTCAGGCGGGGAATTTTGACGAGCGGCGTGTTGCCGTACGTATCGATGATGCTGTCGTAAATCCGGGCCACGGTCGTGTCGATCCTCATTCTGTTTGGATGGCGCGTTCGAGCGCGCCGCACTAGCGTACTGGACCGGTCCACATTGCGCAACCCTTGGGGCGCTAGTCGACCCCGATGTCCCAGACGGCGTCGAGGTCGCGCTTGGTGTAGGCGCGGAAGGCGATCATCGTCTCGGTGCTCACGATGCCGGGGCGGGCGGCGATCAGGCCGGTCACGACGTCGCTGAGCTGGTCGTGCTCGCGTACCCGGACGACCGCGATCAGGTCGAAGGGGCCGGCGACGCTGTAGACCTCGGTCACGCCCCGGACGGCGAGCAGTTCCTCGGCCAGCGGTTTGACCCGGCCCGGTTCGACCGTGAGCATAACGAAGGCGGTAATCACGCCTTGGGCTACCCGGCGGCGGCTCAGCGGCCCTTCCGGCCCAGCCGCTTCTCGCGCTCGGCGCGGATCTGCGCGATCCGCTCGAGGGTCGCCGCGGTGCCCGCGCTATCCGTGCGGACGCCGTGGGCCCGCAGCCGCATCACGAACAGCACGAGCACGATCCCGATCGCCCCAAGCGCGCAGACGAGCCGGAACCCCCATGGTAGCAGCGCGCCGGCCACAAAAAACGCGGCCAGGATCACGAGTCCGTTCTGCCAGCGGCGCATCGGCGGGGCCGTCATGCCGGACTGGTTCGCCTGCGGGCGTGCGTCACACTCTGCTCGCGGCGCTAGGGCCGCCCGGCAAAACCGCGTACACTTTGCTTACCGCGTGGAGTCGCCGGGCATTTTTTGTTGCCGCCGGCCAGGGCGAGCGCGGGATGGGAGTCTGACGTACGCCATGATTGAGACGCGCATCCTTCGCTACATTGCGGGCCACGCGGACCCGGCCAAGCGTCCTGGTGGGCAACGCCGCTTCTTTCCCTTTGGAGCGAGCGCCGTCCAGGGTCGCACCGGGGTTCTGCCGTACATGCCAACACCGCCCAACGAGCGGATCAAGGCGCACGCGTGATGAGGAATATGATAAAGGAACGCAGTCTTATCGGCCTGGCGGTAGTTGCCGTTCTGGCCGCCTGCGGCGGCGGCGGAGGCGGTGGTTCTTCGACCACGCCGAGCAGCCCAACGCAGCTTGAAGCTCCGACGCAATGGTCGATCACCATTCCGAACGCGACCGGGTCAAGCAGTTCCTCGCGGCGCGCGCAATACGTCGACCCCAACACGAAGTCGATCACGCTGACGCTCTTGCAGAACAACGGCGTCTCCGTCACCTCGGCGCCGCAAGGGCCGTACAATCTGAGCGCCGGTCAACCGGGCTGCGTCACCGTCACGAACGGCGTGACCTGCACCTTCTCGGTAAACGCGCCGATCGGCACCGATGTCTTCACCGCCACGACGTACTCGCAGCTCAACGGCGTCTCGCCGCTGGGCAGCGGCGCCGTCGCGCTAAGCGTCGTGCAGAACACGACGAATACCGCGAGCCTCACGCTCTTCGGTCCGATTCAATCGATCCTCGCGGTGTCGAACAACTCCGCGAACTCCGACACGCTGTGGAACGGCAACGGCGCATTCTACCCGATCACCTACACGCAAGCGCAAGCGTTCTATAACCAGTACTACTCGTCCAACGCACGCCGCGGAGCGCAGGCCGGTGTCACGGCGCCGATCACCTCGGAGCGGTTGTACCTGATCGCCTCCGATATCAACGGCAACACCATCCTCAACCCGACGACGTACAATCAGCCGATCACGCTGACGCTGAACTTCCTCAATTTCCAGGGTTACGGCGCGCCGAATAACGTCACGCTGAGCGACACACCGCCCAGCGGCCTTGGGACGGCATCGTCGACGTCGACCAGCGGCGGCACGGTTCAAGTGTACAGCCCGGCCGATGTCGTCACGCTCACGCTCAACCCGAGCGTTTTCTCGCCGATCCTCCCCTTCGTCTACGTGGGCGGCGGGAATTACCTCGCAGCGAACTTCGTCGAAGTCAGCACCTCGCTGGCATCGCCGCCGCCGAACTTCGTACCGCAAAATTTCTATCTGACCGCGGAGAACGAACCGACGCCGACGCCGACGCCGTCGCCGACGCCCAGTCCGACGCCGACGCCGACACCGCCGCCGCCGACGCCGACGCCGACACCCACGCCTACTCCCGTACCCACCGGCAACATCAGCGTGGAGCCGCAATAATGAAACGCATCAGCATGCGAAACAGCTACATTGCCTTCGGAACGATCGCCACGCTGGCCGCCGCGCTTGCGGCGTGCAGCGGCGGCGGGAGTTCGCCGTCACCGTCGGTCGGTAACAGCAACCTGCAGGCACCGCCCCAATCGTTCGGCGCCCCGACCACCATCACGGGCCCGGCCGGCAATGTCACCTTGTCGATCACGATTCCCCAGCGCAGCGGCGCCAGCGCCGCACGGTCCGCCGCGATCCATAAGCTGTACGGCCCGAAACATGCCGACGCGCATATCCGTTCAATGGCGAACACGTCGCCGACCGCTTCGGTGCGCGCAGTCGGCGCCCAGATCAATCGCTACGCGGCGCAGCTCGAAGCATCGAACCGTCGCGGAGCTCAGTACATCGCCTACGGCACCCGCTACATGGAACTCGTCATCACCGACGCTTCCAACAACGTCGTCGTCGATAAGGCTAACTACTGCTATGGCACTACCTGCACGGGCAGCTACAGCGTACCGGTCGGGACCGGCTATCACGTTTCGCTCTTCCTCTACGATGACTGCGCCTATCTGCTCTCGGTCGGCACGGTCGCCGGCGTCAACGTCACGCAGGGCGCGACGACTCCGGTCACGATCACGCTGAACGGCGTCGCCGCCTATGTCGACGTTGAGCCGAATTCGCCCCTGAACCCGTTCATCGCGGATGCATCGGAACACCAGACGTTCAACGTCGGCGCCACGCTGATCGACGCCGACTACAACACGATCTGGGCGCCCGGGCAGCCGGTCGACGAATCGCTCAAGGCGATCTCGGGGATTTCAGTCGTACTCACCGATAGCAACGGCAGCACGCCAACCGACGTCACCCCGACGGCGACGCAAATTATCTCGGTCTCGCCGTTCCCCGGCACATCTCCGGTTCCGTACCAATACACGACCACGAACTACACCTACGCCGGTGTCGGGTCCGAAAAGAGCGTCGTTTGGTCGGCGACAACCACCAGTTCCGGAAGCCCCTTGGTGGCGTCGAGCTTGGCAACGGGCGAATGCGCCCCGTCGCCCGGCTGCGGCCCCTACAGCCCCAATGGCCGGACGTATGCTTCCGGTTCGAACTACATCAACGTCACGCCGGTGCAGTTGATCTTCACGAATCCGGAAGGCTTCCTGTGTCCGGTAGGCACGGGCGCGACTCCCGCGCCGTGCTCCGCGCCCGGCCAGGGAACCCTCAATCCGCTCCCGGGCTCTAGCCCGAGCACGAGTCCGAGCTCGAATCCCAGCGCGAATCCGAGCTCGAGTCCGGGCAACCAGAACCAGAGCAACCTCTTCGAGCCGCAATTCAGCCAAGCGAACGCGAGCGCGTGGGCGCTGGAATTCCCGAATCTGTACAACCCCGGCAGCGGCTACGTCGGTCTGCAAGAGTACAGCACCTACTACCAAATCGCCATCCCGTTCAGCGGAACGGTATCCCTCACGGACAACCAAGGCTGCAATAACGTCGTCGAGTACGGGAGCTCGCCGCTGTCGTTCACGGCGGGCAACACGAACGTCGTCCTCACCGCGTTCGATCGAACCTCGCTCGGGCCGACCAACACCTGTCAGCTCGTCGCGACCGACAGTTCGCCGTTCAGCCGAACGGCCTACCTCAGCGTCTACTACGATAATCCAAGCCTTACTATCCAGAGCCACGCGAGGAGCGCGAAGTGAACCGCCTGCATCGACTCCTTGCGGGACTCGGCATCGCTGCACTCTCCCTCACCGCCTGCGGCGGTGGCGGGGGAACCGCGACGCCGAAGGTCAGTCAATCCCAGGGCACGGCTACTCATCCGCTGCCGACCGGAAGCTCACCGCCGTCGTTTTCCCAACGGACGGTGATCGGGTCCGTAAAGCTCACGCTCGCGCTCCCGAACATTCTCACCGCCAAGACCGGAACGACGGCGGTCCATGCGAAGGTGCCCGCGCAGAGCTCAGCGGCAGCCCGCCGCGTTTCGAGCTTGAAAGGGCGCGCCGGCACGGCTTCGTTTACGCGTCGCACGCCGAAGTTCATCGACCCGAGTTGCAACAGCTGCTACGCGAACTACCTCGACATTTATGTTGACGGTACGTTGATCCCGAATCTCGACGGTCAAGCCGGCGCAAACGACTCGATCCTGGTCGACCCCCACACGGGCGACGGCTCGCAGACCGTTGCTGTTCCGATCTTTTCGAACAACGCCAACGATATCGTCGTCGTCGAATGGGACGGCTATTACCGATACGTGTTGGCCGCAGGCGAAGCGTACTCCGGCAACTTCAGCCCCGGCACAACGCAGAACATCACGCTTACCATGCTGATGAACACCGCGTACGTCGGCATCACCGACTACCAGTTTAATAACCAACCGGGAGTGCTCGCCACGCCGTCGCAGCAGTACTACGGGCTCGCCGGAAGCTGCAACAACTCCGAATCTGTAGCCCGACGATCGGCGAAGAGGTTCTATGGGCCGCCGCTCTTCGCGCTCTACCCGACCGACCCGCAGGGTAATTTCGTACCGTTTGCGGGATACGGCGGCACCTCTGTTCCCCAGCTCCAGCTCCCGGAAGTACCGGACAACGGCGGTTCTACCAAAGCCGCATCAAGCACCATCCCCGGTGTGTACTACGTCGGCTGGGACAACAATTGCAATGGGGTGACGATCTCCGCTACTGCCGTCAACCCTGCGTACGCGATCATCTATGACGTCTTCGGCCCGAGCTGGTTCACCGGTGGTGACTCCGATTCGGGTGGCCCGTTCAATTCGAGCGGTCAGGAGACGTGGGGTTATTATGACTGCGCCAACGGGAGCGGACCGTGCCCCGGCGGCCCCTATCAGGGCTTCTGGAACCTCACCTGGCAGTTTGGCGGTTGGCCGAACTACAGCAACGCCTACGCCAATCCGATTACCGGGTTCAATTGCGGCGACTACACTCCGACAGGCATCTGCGGAGGCATCCTCGGCCCAGTCGCCGGCGGCAGCGTTCAGATCGAGGATACGTACCCGCCGTTCACCGTAAGCCCGAATCCGGTCACCTCGCTGCTCGCAGTCGGGCAAACCGCATATGTCACGATCAACGATAACACGCCGTATAGTTATACCGACGGTTGCTACTCCGCGAACTCGGAGAACACGAATATCGTTTCCGTAAACTTCGACAACGGCTCGTGCAATGGAAACGGCACGCAGCTCACCCTGTACGCGCAAGGCGCCGGGACGACCTACATCGACTTCTCCGATGACGACGGCCGCACGTACCAAATCCAAGTGGTCGTCACCACAACCACGATCCCGATCCAATAGCGTGCGCCGGCAAACCGTCGCCGGTATCGCTGTCCTCGCCGCCGCCGCAACCTTCGTTGGTTGCGGCGGCGGTGCTCATTCTGCTCTCCCCGGCACGGCACCGGGTAGCACCACGCGGGCGATGGGCAGCGCCGTTTTCAAGCTCTCCATCCCGCTGCATACCGCGCCCGCATCGACCGCGCGCAAGCCGCTCTACATCTCGCCGAATACGCAGTCGATCTCCATTGCGGCCGGTCCGCAAGGGGGCCCCGCCGCAACGCCGGTGATCGCGAACATCACCACGAGCGACCCGAGCTGCACGCAGTTGAACGACACGCTGACGTGCGCCATCACCGCGGCGGCGCCGGTCGGCGACGACACGTTCACCGTCATCACCTACGCCGGCCAAAACGGAAGCGGATCCGTGCTCTCATCGGCGACCGTCACCGGCACGGTGAACGCGGGCCAGGCCAACTCGATCCCGCTCACCCTCAACGGCACCGTCGCCTCGATGAGCCTAACCATCATCAACGGCAACAACGTCGTCCCGGGCGGCTTCCCGGCAACGCTCCAAGTCGTCGTGAACGGCTACGATGCGAGCGGCGCGACGATCGTCGGTCCGGGCAGCTACACCAATCCGATCGTGCTGATCAACGCCGACACCTCGGGCGTCACGCAGCTCTCGGAGACGGCCGTTTACACGCCCTCCGACGTCGTGACCCTCAGCTACAATCCGACCGATGCGAACGGCGGCGTCCTCAACGCACCCGGACCGGGCGAGACGACGATCAGCGCAACGGCGGCCGGCGTCCAAACGGTCACGGCGACGTTCCAAACGATCACCGACCGCTTCTTCGGCTACAACCACGCGCGCACGCTGACCGGTACCGCGACGGTCACGACGGTCACCTACAACGGGAGCGCGTCCCCGTCGCCCAACCCGTCGACGTGGAGCTACACGATCAACGACGCGCTGACCGTCCACGGCAACACGACGGCCAACGGTGTGTCGGGCCTGCTCGACTCCAACGAAGTGCTCACCTACACGCAGACGGCGCCGGCGACGAGCCCGCCCGTTACGGAAACCCTGACCCGCGACACGTATCGCGGCGGCACGCTCACGCCCGGCTCGCCATTCTTTCTCTACGACTACGCGGAGACGGAGAGCGACGCCAATTCCGGCGCCGTCACCTCGCCGCTTACGTCGTACGTGGCCGGCTCGACCCTCGCCACGTGGTCGTGGCCGACAAGCGGCCCGATGTGGCAAATCGACGTACTACCGCACACGTCGACGAATTGGTCGAACACGCTGGTGCCCTTCACCGAAACGTGGACCGGCAGCCAAATCGCGACGGCAGCGTGGCATTCCGACGGCACGACTACGTTCAACCAAACCGTGCCCAGCGTCGTCAACCAATACCAGAACGACGATGGTTCGGCGAGCCGGTTGACCGGCGGCATCTCGACCAGCATCGGCCTGGAGAGCGGCGGCACGTTCCCGGTCGTGATCGCTACGACGAGCCCGTCACCCGGGCCGACGTCGAGTTACACCCCCAGCGCCGCGTGGCTCCCCGGCGGCGCCGCCCCCGTGACGCTGCCGGTGTACAAGCGCACGATCGTTGAAGCACCGGGCAGCGTACCCGGCGGCTGCGTCGGAGCCGGCGTCGTGACGGGCACTGTGTGGGCGATTCTCGACCAAGAAACGTGGCTGCGCCTTCCGATCTTCCAATACCGCACGAGCACGCGCACCGACTACTTCGTCGACGGTGTCGGCATCGTGTGTGAGACAGCGACGGAGGTCGAGAACAACTACCGGTTTACGACCGGCGTTCTTTCCTCGCAGACCACGATCACGACACAGTACGGCGTCCCGAACACGGGTAGTCTCGGATTGGTCCGCCGGCGCTGACGCGCGCCGGCGCGCCTAGTCTTCGTCGGTTTCGTGGAGGTGCAGATGCGAGCCGTCCTCGGCGTCATCGAGCACCTCTTGCGCTTCGCTGAGGACGTGCGCGGGCAACTCGCCGCCGCACGCGACGGAGCCTTCGGGCGCGAGAAAATCGAGCTCTTCCCAATCTTCCCAGCTCTCGAGCGGCTCGTCGTCCTGGGCCGGGAAACGCACGCAGTAGCCTTGATCGATGTGCAGACCCGTGACCAGCACGCGCGTGCCACGGGGATAGTACGTCCCGTCTTTCCAGAGGGTGCCGGACGTCGTGTCGTAATAGCTGCCGATGCGTATCGGTTCGATGGCCTGGATCTCCGCCGCGGAACGTCGTGGTGTCACCGCCTCGCTTCCGCATCCCGCACGCGTTTTCCCATAGCGCCATGAGCAACGAACGGCTGCGTCCGTGGACCATTCGCTCGTCGACGTATCGCCTCGACGAGCCGTTCCTGCGCGTGCGCAGCGACACGGTCGAGTTGCCCGACGGCCGCTTGATCGAAGGCTACTTCGTGCGCGAGAGCCGCGGCTTCGCGATCGTCGCCGCGCTCACGCCCGAGCGTCACGTCGTGCTCGTGCGGCAATACAAACACGGCATCGGCGAGATCGTGCTCGAGTTGCCGGCCGGTATGATCGACGCCGGCGAAACGCCGGCCGGCTGCGCGGTACGCGAACTCGCCGAGGAGACCGGCTACGCCGGGGATCCGCCGATTCTGCTGCGTTCGCTCTTCGCCGATCCGACCGGCTCGAACGCGAGCTTCCACGTGTTCCTGATCGAAAACGCGACGCCGAAGTTCGCGCAGTCGCTCGATCCGACCGAAGCGATCGAGATCGAGACGACGACGATCGACGGTCTGCGCGCTGCCGTACGCGACGGGCGCATCGCGTCGGGCTCGCAGGTCGCAGCGGCCTACATCGCGCTCGACCACATCCGCTAATGCCGGCGGTCTCGGTGATCGTCCCGTGCCGCACGCGCGGGCCGTGGCTCGACGAATGCCTGGCCGCGCTCGAACGCCAAACCTACCGCGACTTCGACGTCTACGTCGTCGCCGAGGAACCGCTAACGCTGGCCGGCGCGAACGTCCACGCGTTGACGGTGGGGCCGGTGCTGCCGAACCGCAAGCGCGAAACGGCCGCGCGCGCGAGTACTGCCCAGATCGTCGCGTTTCTCGACGACGACGCCGCGCCGGCAGCGGACTGGCTCGCGAGCGCGATGCGGCACTTCACCGATCCCGCGGTGGCCGGCGCGGGTGGGCCGGGCGTCACGCCGGCGGACGACGGGCCGCGCGAACGCGCGAGCGGGGCGGTCTTCGCTTCGCACCTCGTGACGGCCGGCGCGCGGCACCGCTACGTTGCCGAACGCGGACGTGACGTCGACATGCTGCCGACGTGCAATCTGTTGATGCGGCGCGAGATCTTCTTGCGCGACGCCGAGGCCAGCGCGCGCTTCTGGCCGGGCGAGGACCTCGTCGCCTGCCGCCTCGCGCGCAGCGGCGGCATGCGCATCGTCTACGACCCGGCGGCGCTCGTCTACCATCACCGCCGCGCGCTCTTCGCGGGCCACCTGCGCCAGGTGGCGAGCTACGCGCGCTTTCGCGGCGCGGACGTGCGGCGCAACGGGCTCGCTCCGGGCGAGGCGACGTTCGCCGTGCCGGCCGCGTTCGTGCTCGCGCACGTGCCGGTTGCGGCGGCGCTCGCGTCGCGAAGAACGCGCCGGCTCGCCGTCGCGGCGATCGGGCTGTACGCTGCGGCGGTCGCCGTATCGGCCGCGCGCGAAGCTCGCGCCGTGCACGCGAACCCGGGGCTCGTCGCGCTCGGCATCTACCTCACGCACCTGGCGTACGGCGGCGCCTTCATCGCGGGCTGGCTGCGCGGTAATCTTGCGCCCGATCGCTGATCTGCACGCTCGCGCGCGGATCGCCGCGGGGCTCGTCTTCCTCGCGGTACTCGCGATCGACGTGCCGCTGCTGCCGTCGGGCGTGTCGATCGGCGATGAGGCCGAAGCGCAAACCGTTCCCTACATCCTCGGCATCATGCACCCGACGGGCTTCCCGCTCTTCACGCTGGCCGGCTGGGCATGGTCGCACGCGCTGACGATCGGCACCGTCGCCTGGCGCATGAACGCGTTCTCAGCGGTCTGCACCGCGGCGATCGCCGCCGGCGTCGTGATCCTCGCCGCGGCATTCGAGAGCGGCACGGCCGCGGCGGCGTTTGCCGGGCTCGCCTTCGCGTTCGGCGCGATCGTGTGGCCGGGCGCCGTCCACATCAACGGGCAGGTGCTCTCGGCGGCCTGCAGCGTCTTCGCGCTCGCGGCAGCGGTGCGCTTCGCGCGCGGCGCCTCGCCGCGGACCCTCGTCTTCGCAGGCGCCCTGTGCGGGTGCGGCGTGGCCGCCCATCCATCGTCGATCTGGATCGTGCCCGCCATCGCCGCGGCCGCCTGGTGCCGTCGCGCTGACGGCGTGCAGCGCACGTTGGCGGCGGCGCTCGTCGCGTTGGCGCTGCCGCTGCTGTGCTACGCCTATCTGCCGCTGCGCGGGGCGGCGATCACGCCGGCCGGCGTCGCCGCGCTCGACGGTGCGCCGCCCATCGATCCGGGTTCGCTCGACTGGGAGGGGGTGCCGCCGAACACGAGGGCCGCCTTCTTCGACAACGTCCTCGGTAGCGGGCAGCACGCGCTGGCATCCGTGGCGCAAGCATTCGATCCGCGCACGTACCCCGGCGCGGCGCTCGCGTGGTGGCGTATGGCGGCGGGGCTGCAATACGGCCCCGTTCTCCCGCTCGCCGCCCTGGCCGGCGCCGTCGCCCTGGGGCTGCGGGACCGGCGCGCGCTCGGCGTCGTCGCAGCCGGCACCGTGGGTGGTCTGCTGTTCGCCTACGCCTACCGCGACGACACCCACATCGACCGCTACTACCTGCTCTCGTCGGCCGTGGCGGCGGCGCTGGCCGCGGGGCTCACACGCGCGTTCCCGGCCGAACGCGCCGCCCGCTATGCGCGACCTGCCGTTGCGGCGCTGCTCGCGGTCCTCGCGGCCGTGGCGCTCGTGCAGAACCGCCCCGATCCAAAGCCGCGCTATCTGGACGACGGGGAGGCGGTCATCGCCGCCGTCCGGCGCGACACGCCGGCCGACGCGATCGTCGTCGCACAGTGGAACGAAGCGTCCGCCCTACGCTACGGGGCCTTCGTGGAAGGCGTGCTGGGCGGGCGCACGATCGTCGCGGGCTGGCCGGGCGCATACGAAGAGGCCTACCCGGCCTGGAGGCGCACACGGCCGGTGTTCTTCTACGTTGGGCCGCTGGCAGGCCGGTATCTCTTCGCCTGGGCCTGGCGCGTGGAACAGTGGCCGAGTTCACGGCCGCCGTTTGTGGTGTTACGTGTGCTTCCGCATTCGGTAAAACCGAAGGGATGGCCCTAACGGCCGCTCGTGGGCGGGCCGCTACGCGAAGGCGCTGACGTTTCCGCCGATGCCGATGGAGCTGAAGAGGGTCGCGATCTGCTGCGCCTGCGCGCTTTCGGTCTGCCGAAGCACCGAAACGGCGATCGAGCTCCCGGCATTGACGCCCTGGACCGCTGCCGAGATCGCACCTGAGGCCGAGACTCCATCCATGGCGCTATTCTGCACCGGACCGCCGGAAAAAACAAGTGCTCCGAAACACGCCCGGGCGGGGCCGGGTAGATCGGGCAAAGGGAGCCTTCCACATGCCGCTGTTTCTCCGGATCACGCTGCTCGTCGCGATCGCGCTGCTCGCGCTGGTCGTGTTGGGCTTCTTGCTGAAGCTGCTCGTGTTGGCCGCGCTGATCGCCGCCGTGGTGGTCGGGGTGCTGGTCGTCGTGGCGGCCGTCCGCCGGCGCCTCGACGGCCGGAGTGCCTACCCTTCGCGCCGTATCTAGGGCCTCGTGCCCCGCGCCTTGTTCGACCCCTTTGACCTAGAGAAAGCCCAGACGCTGACCGGCGGCGACCTCGACGCCCTGCCGTTCGGCGTGATCGTCGTCGACCGCAGCGGCACGATCCTGGAATACAACGCGTACGAGCGGCGCTTGGCGGGCATGGACGAGAAACCGATCGTCGGCTTGAACTTCTTCCAAGACGTCGCGCCGTGCACGGCCGTGCGCGAGTTCGAGGGGCGCTTCGATACGTTTCTCGATTCCGACGACACGAGCATCGAGCCGTTCCAGTTCGTGTTCCCGTTCAAGCGCGGACCGCAGCGCGTGCACGTGCTGTTCGTACGAACGACCCACGTGACCGATCGCGCGACGATCTGCGTGCGGCGCGACGACACGTCGGCCGGGAGCGCGGCCTGATGGCGGTCGCGACGGCCGCGATGTGGGTCGTCTTCGACGTGCTGATCGCAGCGCTCGCGGTGCGCTCGATCCTCATCTTGCGCAGCCGCTCGGCGCCGTTCACGATCCTGGGCTGGATCGCGACCTTGGGCTACTGCATTCCGGCCGGGATCCGCTTCTCCGAAATCGTGACCTGGCGCGGCTTGATCCTCACCGCCGACGGGTTTCTGGTGCTGCTGATCGTGGCGTTCGTCATCGCCGGCGTTCGCGACGAACCGCAAGCCGAGCCCTGGTACTGGCCCGAGCGCGTGGGCCTTACGCGGGCTGAGAAACGCCGCTGAACTGAGTCGCGAACGCATCGAACGCCGCGGCGCCGATGCCGTTTGCCAGCGCCCGCTCGCGTAGTCGCGCGAGATCCGGCGCTACGCGGGCGATGAGCGCTTCGCCTGCGCCCGCGAACGTGAAGACGTCCGCTGCGGCAGGGACCAGCCCCGTCTCCCATGGGCGCAATGCGACCGGGCCGCCGGCCGTGGCGATCGTCGCGCCGTCATGCGTTGCGAGCACGGCGACGGGGCGCCCGTCGGTCACGAATTCCGCACCCGCGGCGCCGGCGCGCACGCGTTCCACCGTGAAATGCGTATCGGCGATCGCGAGCGTCCGTTCCGCGCCCGCTTCGGTCCACGTCAGTTGGCGCATCGCGCCGGGGAACGTCGCGCGATAGTCGAGCACGTCGAGCGATTTCGCGACATGCAACTCGCGCGGCTTGCCGTCGGCGCCCAGGCGGTTCCAGTCGAAGAGCCGGTAGGTGAGATCGCTCGCCTGCTGCGTTTCGAAGAGCTGGATGCCGGCGCCGATCGCATGCACGGTGCCGGCGGGCAGATAGAACGCATCGCCCGCTGCGACGGGGACGCGACGCAGCAGCTCGCCGAGCGTGCCGTCGCCGATACGCCGCTCGACCTCGGCGCGATCGGTGTCGCGCGTCCAGCCGAGCACGAGTTCGGCACCGGGCTCGGCGGCGAGGATCACCCAGCACTCCGTTTTGCCGAAGGGCTGCTGCTCGACACGTTGCGCGTACGCATCGCCGGGATGCACTTGCACCGAGAGCGGCTTGCGCGCATCGATGATCTTCGTGAGCACGGGAAAGATCTGCGCCGGATCGGCCGGGCCGGTGAGCGCGCGGCCGAGGCTCGCGCGCAGTTCGGCGAGCGTGTCGCCGGCATCGGGACCGCTCGTCACCTCGTTGCGATCCCAGCATTCCCACGACTCGCCGAGCTGCGCCGCCGCATCGCCCGCTTTGCCGTAGCGCCGCACCAGCGCGTCGCCGCCCCAAATCGCGGCCGTTAGCTTGGGTGAAAGAACGAGCGGCGCGAGCGCAGATGCGGTCATCACCCACGGCTTAGGGACAACGCGCGGAGATTCCGGCCGAGCAGGCGCCGGCGACGCGGCGAGAAAGCCCCGAGCATGACCGACGGACCCGCTGCCGCCCTCACTCCGATCGAGCACATCGTGTCGCTCGATGCCGGCGTCGCAACGGTGACGCTCGACCGGCCGCACGCGTACAACGCGCTGACCGCCGCGCTGCTCGATTCGCTCTATCTGACGTTTCGCGCGCTCGAAGCCGACCCGGCCGTCCGCGCGATCGTGCTGACCGGCGCGGGCAAGGGCTTCTGCTCGGGCCAGGCACTCGACGACCGCGCGTCGTTTCCGGACGGCACGACCGACGCGGGCGCGCTCGTGCGGCGGCGTTACAACCCGCTGATCGCGACGATGATCGGGTGCGAGAAGCCGCTGGTCGCGGCGATCAACGGCGTCGTCGCGGGCGCGGGCCTGGGACTTGCGCTGGCGTGCGATTTTCGCATCGTCGCGGCCGACGCGACGTTCACGACGGCGTTCGTGAAGATCGGGCTCGCCTGCGACGCCGGCACGACGTTGCTCTTACCGCGCATGATCGGCTACGCCCGCGCGCTCGAACTCGCGCTCACCGCCGAACGCATCGACGCGCAGCGCGCCGACGCGCTGGGCCTCGTGACGCGGATCGTCGCGCCGGATCGCGTCGCCGCCGAAGCGGCGGTGTACGCGCGGCAGTTCGTGAGCGGGCCGGCCTCGCTCGCATTCGTAAAGCGCGAGTTCGTGCGCAACGGGCTCGGCGACGTGCTCGCCGCGCTGGATGCGGAAGCGGACGTCCAAACGCTGGCCGCCCGCACCGCCGATTTTCAGGAAGGGTTGGCCGCGTTCGCCGGCAAGCGCGCGCCGGCGTTCCGCGGCCGCTGACTTAGCTTTTCTTCAGCGTCTCCCAGACGCCGTTATGATCGATCACGATGCGGATGTCGTCGGCGTTGAAGCCGTTGTGGTCGGTCGCGGTGTACTTGAACGTTCCGGTCGTGCCGTTGTACGGCTTCATCGTTTCCAGCGCCGCTGACAGCTTATCGGCATCGGTGCTCTTGGTCGAGCGCAGCGCGCCCGCGACGATGTGCACGGCATCCCAGGCGAACGATGCAAAGTTGTTCGGCGGCGCGTTGTAGGCCGCGCGGTAGGCGCCGATCAACTTCTGCTGCGTCGCGCTGGGATAGGTCATGTCGAGGTCCATGTCGGCGTACACGCCCTCGCCGTCCTTGCCGGTCACTTTGAGGAAGTTATCGGAAACGATGCCGGTCGTGCCGACGACGTTGGTCTTGATATCGAACTGCCGCACCTGACGCACGAGGATGCCGGCCGACGGCGCGGCGGTGTAGATCAGGATCGTGTCGGCGCCGGCGGCCTTCGCTTTTTCGAGCTGCGGCGTGACGTCGGTCGCCTGGACGGCGTACTGCTCGTCGTCGACGATCGCGACGTTCTGCGCTTTTGCCTCGGCGGCGGCGATCTGCGAACCCTGCGTGCCGTAGAGCTGATCGTCGTGCAGTACGGCGAGCTTCGCGGTCTTGAGCGTACCGCGCATGAAGTTGAAGAGCTTGGTAACTTCGAGCTCGTTGTGCGGCGTCGCTTCGAAGGTGAGTTTGCGGACGCCGTTCTTCGTATTCCAGACGCCCATCGACGGCGTGAGGAACACGTGCAGTACCTTGGCGTCGTTGGCGACGCGCGCGATCGCTTCGCTGGTCGGCGTGATCGAACCGCCGATGATCGCCGCGACGTTCTGGCCGACGAGTTGGGTCGCCAGCTGCTGCGCGATGTCGGCCTTGCTCTCATCGTCGAGGATCTGGACTTGCAGCGGCCGCCCGTTGATGCCGCCGGTCGCGTTGACGTCGGCGACCGCGACCTGGATCGCGTTGCGCTCGGGCTCGCCCAGCGGCGCGTAGGGACCGCTGATCGAGAGGATCGCACCGATCTGCACGGGCGGACCCGACGGCGCGGACGCCGCCCCGGCCGGACCGGCGACGAGCCCGGCCAAGGCCGCGCAACACACAAGAGATCGCAAGAATCGCATCTAGGAAAACCCCGTAACGCAAAGGAGAAAATGTTTTCCGTCCGGATTCTAGGCCAGCTATGTTCCAACTCCTTGTTGCGGGGCTGACCGTCGGCAGCGGCTACGCGCTCGTGGCACTGGGCATCCACATCATCTTGCGGGCGACCCGGATCGTGAACTTCGCGCAGGGCGAATTCACGATCGTCGGCGGGCTGCTCGCGCTGACCGTCGTGCAGGTTTTGCATGCGAATACCTGGTTTGCGCTGGTGGGCGCGACCGTGGCGGGCTTCGCGCTCGGGCTGATCTTCGAGCGGTTCGTGCTGCGGCCGGCGGCGCGCTCGGGCGAGATTCCGCTCACGATCGCGACCCTCGGCACCTCGTCGATCCTGCTCTACGGCCACGCGCTCGTGCCCGGCTGGGGCAGTCTGCCGCAGCCGCTGCCGGCTTTTAGCGGCGGCGCCTCGGATGCGTTCAACGTCGGCGGGGTCTCGATCCAGATCCAATCGCTGTGGATCCTCGCGCTGCTGCTCGTGGCGCTCGCCGCGCTGTACGCCTTCTTCGAGCGCACCTATTACGGGAAAGCGATTCGCGCTGCGGCCAACAACCCGACCGGCGCGAAACTGGTCGGGATCGACGTGACGAACGCGCGCGCGATCAGCGTGGGGCTCGCGATTGCCCTGGCGGCGTACGGCGGCACGATCATCGGCCCGATCACGCTCGTCGGCGGCGCGGGCGGTACCGCGATCGCGATCAAGGGCTTCGTCGGCGCGATCGTCGGCGGGCTCGAATCGCCGGTCGGTTGCGTCGCAGGCGGCCTGCTGGTCGGGGTAGCGGAGAAGTTGATCCAGGGCTTGCCGGGCGTCTCGTACGGCCTCTCCGACCCGATCGTCTACTCGCTACTGCTACTAGGCCTGTTGCTGCGGCCGCAAGGTCTCTTCGGCACGCGCGGAGCGGTGCGCGATTGATCGCGCGGCTGCGCGCGGATACGCGCACGTTACCGCTGCTGGCGCTGATCGTCGTCGCGTTCGGCATCGTCGCGGCGAAGAGCCCGACGTTCGCGCAGGCCGGCACGTACGCGGCGATCTTCTCGATCGCGGCGATCGGGCTCTCGCTGCTGATGGGCAACGTCAACCAGATTTCGCTCGGCCAGGCCGGCTTCTTCGGCATCGGCGCGTATGCGATCGCGGCACTGACGACGACCTGGAATCTGCCGGCATGGGCGTCGTGGCCGCTGGCCGCGCTGATCGGGATCGCGGTCGCGACGCTGGTCGGTTTGGGTCTGGGGTTCGTGGCGCTGCGCTTCCGCGGCCACTACCTCGCGATGGCGACGCTCGCGTTCGGACTGATCTGCGTCGGCGTCTTTCACGAGACGAAAGCCTTCGGCGGCGCGATCGGGATCGAGGACATCCCCTATCCGCAGTTCGGCCCGCTGACGATCTCGGGCTACCCGGCGTACTGGTTCGCCTGGATACTTGCGCTCGCGGCCGCGCTGCTGACGCTCAACCTGCTGCGCGGGCGCTCGGGGCGCGCGTTCGAGGCGATTCGCAACGACGAACTGGCGGCCGAAGTGCTCGGCGTTCCGACACGCCGCTATAAGATCTTCGCGTTTGCGTATGCGGGCGCGCTGGCCGGGCTCGCGGGCTCGGTGTACGCGGCGTTCCTCGGCATCGTCGTGCCCGATGCGGTGAGCGCGGCGCTCTCGATCAAACTGCTGCTGATGGTGGTGCTCGGCGGCAGCGGCGGCGTGTCGGGCGCGCTGCTCGGCGCGGCGCTGCTCGGCTTTCTCGATATCACCGGCCATCAGTTCGAGAACGTGCGCGAGGTGGCGTACGGTCTGCTCGTGATCGTCGTCGTCATCGCTGCGCCGTCGGGCGCGTTCGGCCTGATCCGCTCGCGCTTCCGCACGCCGCCGCTCGCGGCACGGCCCGAGGGCGCTGCGATTCCCGCCGTTCCACGCACCGCCATGCCGCCCGCGCCGGCCGGGGCTGCCCCGCTCGAGGTGAGCGGTGTGACGAAGCGCTTCGGCGGACTCGTCGCCGTGAACGACGTGAGCTTCGCGCTCGCTCCCGGAACGCTGACGTCCTTGATCGGCCCCAACGGCGCGGGCAAGACGACGCTCTTTAACGCGATCAGCGGCATCGGCCGCGTTTCGGCCGGGCGCGTGCAGATCGCCGGCGTCGACGTCGCGGGGCACCAACCGCACCGCATCGCGGAGCTCGGCGTGGGACGCACGTTCCAGAACGCGCGCCTGTTCGGCGAGATGACCGTGCTCGAGAACGTCGTCGCGGGCGCGTTCCGCACCGAACGCACGTCGTTCGCCGCCGACGTGTTCGCGCTGCCGTCGTCGCGGCGTTCGGAGCGGGAAGCGACGGATCGCGCGCGCGCGACGCTCTCACGGCTGGGTCTCGATGCGATCGCGACGACGAAGGCCAAAGACCTCGCCTTCGGCGACCGCCGGCGCGTGGAACTCGCGCGCGCGCTCGCGGCCGACCCGTGGCTCTTACTCGTCGACGAACCGGCAGCCGGCCTGAACGCCGGCGAACGCGAGGCGCTCACGCGCGATTTGCTCGGGCTGCGCGACGCCGGGATGACGCTGCTGCTGATCGAGCACGACATGCGGCTGGTGATGTCGATCAGCGATCGCGTGATGGTGCTGAAGTTCGGCACGATGATCGCCGACGGACCGGCCGCACAGGTGCGTAACGATCCGGCCGTCGTCGCCGCGTATCTGGGAACGGCCGGCTGATGCTGCTCGACGTCACCGCTCTGCATGCCGGCTACGGCGCGCTCGACGTGCTGCGCGGCATTTCGCTCGGCGTCGACCGCGGCGAGATGGTCGCGGTGCTCGGCCCCAACGGCGCCGGCAAATCCACGCTTCTGCGCACGATCTCCGGCATCGAGACCGACGTGCGCTCGGGCACGATCGTCTTCGACGGCCACGACTTCGTGCGCGCGTCGACCGTGCAGGGCGTACGTTACGGCTGTCTGCACGTACCGGAAGGCCGCCAGCTCTTCACCGAGCTCTCCGTCGACGACAACATTCGCCTGGGCGCGTTCTCGGTCGATCGCCGCGCGCTTGAGGCCGACGTCGCGGCGATCTACGAGCGCTTCCCGGCGCTGGCGGAGCGCCGCACGCAAACGGCGTTCGCGCTTTCGGGCGGCGAACAGCAGATGCTCGCGATCGGCCGCGCCCTGATGGCGAAGCCTAAACTGCTGATGCTCGACGAACCCAGCACCGGCCTCGCACCGCAAATCGTCGAGCAAATCTTCGGCATCCTCGCCGACCTCAAACGCGCCGGCACGGCAATCCTCATCGTCGAGCAAAACGCGTACCTGACCTTACAGCACGCCGACCGCGCCTACGTCCTCGAACACGGCGCCATCGCCCTGAGCGGCACCGCCACCGAACTCACCGCCGACCCCCGCGTCCGCGCCATCTACCTCGGCGGCGCCACCGACGAGGCATAGCCCCGCGCTGCGGTGCCGGCGAACGGTGCTGATGCGGTGGCACCGAGCGCTGCTGATGCGGTGGCACCGAGCGCTCCTGATGCGGTGGCACCGAGCGCTGCTGATGCGGTGGCACCGAGCGGTGCTGATGCGGTGGCACCGAGCGCTGCTGATGCGGTGGCACCGAGCGCTGCTGATGCGGTGGCACCGAGCGCTGCTGATGCGGTGGCACCGAGCGCTGCTGATGCGGTGGCACCGAGCGCTGCTGATGCGGTGGCATCCGCCACCGCAAAGGTAGAAGCGCCTCTCCTGCGGAGAGCCGCTTCTGGGTTATAAGCGAGCAGCGCGCCCCATAAGCGAATGGGCGCGTCCCCCTGTCATCCCGAGCGGAGCGCCGTAGGGCGCGCAGTCGAGGGACAGCCACCGACACCCCCTCGGTGGAACGCATCTTGCCAAGCGACGCCGGTGACACAGAGGTATGGCATGGCGACCTACTACGTCTACATGCTGCGCTGCGTCGACGGCACGTTCTACACCGGCGTGACCAACGACATCGAGCGACGCTACGCCGAGCACTGCGTGGGACACAATCCCCGAAGCTACACCCACTCCCGCCGCCCGCTGCGGCTCGTTTACGCAGGCGAATGCGGCAACATTGATGATGCGATCGCATTCGAGAAGCGACTAAAGAGTTGGACCCACGCGAAAAAGCGCGCCTTCAGCGAACGCGACTGGCCGTTGCTCAAACGCCTCGCACGCGGGCGTTCGTGAACCTGCAGGCGCGTCGGTAGCTGTCCCTCGACTCCGCGCCCTACGGCGCTGCGCTCGGGATGACAGGGAGCGGTGCAGCGCTCCACATCAACGGGGCGCGCTGCTCGCTTCCAACAGTGCGGTTGGCATGCTACTTGCTTACAACACGAGGAGCGGCTCTCCGCAGGAGAGGCGCTCCTACCTTCCGCGGCGGCGCCGCGATCATGCTACCGAAAGGCGGCGATCGCGCACACTGTCACCCCGAGCGGAGCGCTAGCCTTTGATTACTTCGGCTTCGTAGCCGCGGGCGGCGATGTTGGCGAGGATTTGTTCGATGTCTTCGGGGCGTTGTAGTTCGCAGGTGAGGTCGAGTTGCGCGTACTTCGCGGGGACGCTGCCGAAGAGGCGGTGGTGGAGCACGTCGAGCACGTTGCCGTTGGCGTCGTTCACCGCGGTGGCGATCGCCACGAGGCCGCCGGGCTTGTCGACCATCAGCACGCGGAGTTGCACGACGCGGCCGGCACGCATGCGCGAGCGCACGATCACCGACGCCAGCATGCCGAGATCGATGTTGCCGCCGCACAGCAGCGTCCCGACGCGCTTGCCGCGGAAGCGCTCGACGTTGCCGAATAACGCCGCGACACCAGCCGCGCCCGCGCCTTCGGCGACGAGCTTCTCTTCCTCGAGCAAGAATGCGATCCCCGATTCGATCGCGGGCTCCGAGACGAGCAGCACGTCGCGCACGCGGTCGCGGACGATCTCGAGCGGCAAACGCCCGACCTTCGTCACCGCGATGCCTTCGGCGATCGTCACGCTGCCGATCTCCGGCGTCACGCCGCGCAGTTCGGCTTCGAGCGCGGGATAGAACTCCGACTCGACGCCGATGACTTCGGCCTTCGAACCGAACGTTTCCACCGCCAATACCGCGCCCGCGATCAAGCCGCCGCCGCCGACCGGCACGATGATCGCGTCGAGGTCCGTCCCGGCGTCTTCGAGCAGTTCCAGCGTCGCCGTCGCTTGGCCCGCGATGACGTTGAGATCGTCGTAGGGGTGGATGATCGTCGCGCCGGTGCGCGCGGCCAGTTCGCGCGCGAAGGCCGACGAGGCCTCGAACGACGCGCCGTGCAGCACGACTTCGGCACCGTAGTCGCCGGTGCGCCGCACCTTGAGGAACGGCGTCCCGTCGGGCATCACGACAACGGCCTTGATCCCCAGCCGCGAGGCATGGTAGGCCACGCCCTGGGCATGGTTGCCGGCCGACATCGTCACGACGCCGCGCTCGCGCTGCTCGTCCGAGAGCTGCAGCAGCGCGTTGAGCGCGCCGCGCTCCTTGAACGAGCCCGTCACCTGACGGGTCTCGAGCTTGAGGTAGACCTCGCCGCCGATCAGCTTGGAGAGGGCCCGCGAGCGGTCGGTCGTGGTGCGCAAAACGCCGCCACGCAGCCGTTGGACGGCGGCGATAACGGCGGCGGTTTGATCGCGGTTGGTCGAAATCACCCGGGCGACTTCGGGTTTTAGGTGAAGTCGGCCTCGGTCAAGCCCGGGTTGAGTTTCACCGCGCTGAAGTCTTCTTGCTTGACCTGCGTGTCGCCGGCGTACGAGGTACGGCGCACCGGCAGATGCGTGGCGCGGGAAAACGCCACCGCGACCTTCGAGACGCCGCCCGGCGCCGCGGGCGCGAGATCGATCGTCACCACGTCGGCCGCCACGCCGTCGACCGTCGCGGAAGCCGCGGGGCCTTCGATCTTGCCGGTCGTCAATTCATCGGCGACGCTTTGGAACGAGCCGTGGTCGATCGTGTCGCCGCGCAGCGAGGTCGCCCGGCCGTCGGTGATCGCTACCGACATCTTCACGAACGAGATGAAGCCGCCCTGATGGCCGACGACGTGATCGCCGCCGGTCCACACCGCACCGCCGCCGCGCCCCGCTCCCGCGACGATATCGATGCGCGCGAAGTGCGGCTTCTTGTAGGCGTAGTGATAGGTGCGGTCTTGGGTATCGGTGCCCTTGATTTCGTGGGTGACGATCGTGGCCGTATAGCTATCGACCGCCGACCACGCCGTCGTGAAGTCGCTCACCGGTTCGCCGGCTGCGACGCACGGCAGCGCGCACGCCGCGAACGCCGTGAGGGCGAACGCGGCGATGCGTGCCGGCGCGCTATTGCGGAGCATACGGATCGGTCGCGTGAATCGCCGGGATATTGACCGCGGGGATCGTGAGACCGAACGCCGTGTCGAGCGTCTGGATGAACGTGTTGGCGATGATCGCATAGCCGGTGTTCGAGGGATGTAACCCATCGAGGCTGGCCAAACCGCCGCCGTAGATCGTGCTGCAGCAGTGCAGGCTCACCGGATAGCCGCCGCCGGCGTAAATCGTCGCATACACGGCGTGCACGTCGACGAGCGTCGCGCCGGTGGCCGTTGCGGCGGCCGCGATCTGCGTGTTGTAGTTGGTATTATACGATTGGATCGCCGCCGCGAACGCGCCGGGAATCGTATCGCCGGCAGCCAGTGCCGGCGGCGCCGCGCTGGCTTCGATTGCGCCCAGCACCTTGAAGAAGCCGGTCAGCGTCAGGTAGCCGCCGCTCGGCACAGTGGCGAGGTAGACCGGTTGCGCGATGACCGGAACCCCGAGCTCGGTCAGCAGCGCCTGCATCTCACCGGCCGAGGTGAAATAGCTCGAATCGAGGACGTCGAAGAGGTTCGCGACCGCGACCTTCGCGCCCGACGCTTGCAGCGTCCTGATCACCGCTAGGATGTCGTTATAGAACTGGGCCGGATCGGTCGCCGGCAGCACGCCGCCCGAGAGCGCGTACTTGAGCACGTCGTTGGAACCGAGCCACACGGTCGCGTACTGCGCGTGCAGCGCGGCCGCGGCTTGGACTTGGGTGAAGCCCGCGCCGAACGTGCCGAGCACCGGATAGAACGTCGCCGATTCGGCATTGTCGAGCGTCGACAGACCGATATTCGGATTGTTGACGTTGATCGTCGCGGCGCACGTCGTCTCGGGCGCGATCTGGTAGAGCGCTTCGTGCAGCGTCTGGCCGGGGATCGCGACGTCGTACGGCGTCGTCGCCGGATTGAGCCGCGTTTGCAGCGCCGTCGAAGCGGAGTACGCGAGCGCGTTCGCGCCGGTGCACGGCGTCATGAACGCGGTCGGCAGTCCTTGATTGCTCGGCGCGAGCATGCCGAGCAGCGGCGTCGCCAGCAGCGGCAACGGCGACGTCGCGACCGTCAGCGGGTTGATCCCGCCGTTGGCTTGCGACCACACCAGCGCCCACCAGCCGTTGCCTTGCGTGGGCGGCACCGTCGGGAAGAGCACGGGTGCGGGCAAGAGCGGGAAGATGCCGTTGGGCAGCGGGTTGGCCTCGCCGCCGGCCAGGCCGTAGAGCCCGCCCGACTGCTCGCCGGCCGTCAGGCTGTCGCCGACACCGACGAGTTTGATCGTCGAGGAAACCGTCGTGCCGACCGTCGGGGAGGGCGTGGTGCGGCCGCCGCCGCTGCATGCGGTGGCGGCCAGGGCGATGGCGGCTGCAGCCGCGACGATACGCGCGTTCACAGCGGGATCACCGAGGGCGAACCGACGCCGAATTCGAGTTGGATTTGGGTTGCCTTGAGACCCGCGATCGTGGGCGCCACGATGCTCGCCGGCGGCGGCAGCGACGTGG
>Ga0302202_10001881_pt1 | contig 25277 bp, 24 predicted proteins | sample II_Bog_N3_3_FD_194579 | JGI IMG/M metagenome (GOLD analysis project Ga0302202, IMG submission 194579) | Peat permafrost microbial communities from Stordalen Mire near Abisko, Sweden - II_Bog_N3_3 | ecosystem: Environmental > Terrestrial > Soil > Wetlands > Peat | place: Sweden: Abisko...
GATGTACAGCCTTCCTGATGATGTACAGCCTTGTATATGTCGGGCCTTTCAGCCCTCGGGGTTTCGGAGGTCAGCAACCTAGGGAAGGTCGGAACAAGTCATCGGACATTCCCCTCAGGGGCTGAAGCCCGATTGATTTTAGACTGCTTGCGACGTGGCTAAAGCCACGTCCTTTCAAATCGGAGACTTGTTCAGAGTCTCCCTAGGGCAAATTTCCGGCAGACGTTCGATGCCTAACATTGAGGGTAGCGGTAAACCCCACCCATGACGGTGGGACTGTCATGAATGGGCCACCGGCAGCCTCTGAAGTCCCGGCCTATCTCACGACGGTGTTTTTCAGCAGCCTCTTTCGTCGGTTTGATTATGCGGCGTTTTGCGGCACGGCTGAAGGCTGCTGCTATTCCCAAAGGAGCACTGGGGAGTTTTCGGCATCAGCGATCCTGCACGGTGACGCGGGATTCCGGGGGTGGCAGCTTCTGGTCGCGGGCGGACCACATGGGGTCTTCGACCGCACTCCCGATCCAATCGGAGGGTGCGGGGGGCGGTGCATTGGCGGAGTCTTCCGCGATGTTCCTGGACCCGTGCGCCATGATCCAGAGTTCGCGGACATACAGCACGCCAAGAAAGCTGCCGAATACCACGACTGCGGCGGTCAAATCGAGGATTGCATCGCTGGACACGCTGAACCTCCTGCTGCTCAAGTTGGGTAGTTTAGGCCTAGCCGGACACCGAATCTGTGACGGCGAGCACAGCGGGCCGACGGGCCCGGCGATTTGCATGTTGCTGGGGAGGGCTATACGATTCGGAGGAACTTTCACGGAGACTATTGAGATGCGGATTTGGTCCAAGGCGTTGCATGTGGGATGGCTGCTGGCGGCGATGGGAACCGGGATGGGCGCAGCAGCGCAGACGGTGGCGTCGACTCCGCCGATGGGGTGGAATAGCTGGAACTTCTTTGCCGGCAAGGTGACGGACAAGGACATTCGCGATACGGCGGACCTGCTGGTATCGACGGGCATGCGCGATGCAGGCTACGTGTACGTAAACATCGACGACACGTGGGAGGGAAAGCGCGATGCGCAGGGCCGCATCCAGAGCAATGAGAAGTTTCCGGACATGAAGGCGCTGGCGGACTATGTGCACTCCAAGGGGCTGAAGCTGGGGATCTATTCTTCGCCCGGACCGCAGACCTGCGCGCGCTTCGAAGGCAGCCTGGGGCACGAGGAGCAGGACGCGCAGACCTACGCGGACTGGGGCATTGACTACCTGAAGTACGACCTGTGCAGCTATGGCGGAGTGATGCGGCAGCAGGCCCCGAACGATATAGCAGGGCAGTACAAGCTGATGCACGAGGCGTACGAGAAGATGCACCAGGCGATCGTGAAGACGGGCCGGCCGATGGTGTACAGCTTCTGCCAGTATGGGATGGATTCAGTCTGGCAATGGGGACCGGGTGTGGGCGCGAACCTGTGGCGGACGACCGGCGACATCTCGGCGAACTTCGACCGCATGAGTTTGATTGGGCGGTCGCAGGCGGGCCTGGCCAAATACGCGGGGCCGGGACACTGGAACGATCCGGACATGCTGGAAGTGGGCAACGGCAGGCTGAACCATGTGGAGAACGTGACCCATATGACTCTATGGGCGATGCTGGCGGCGCCGCTGATTGCCGGCAACAACCTGACGCAAATGACGCCGGACGTCGCCGCGATCCTGATGAACAAAGATGTGATCGCGATCGACCAGGACGCGCTGGGCAAGCAGGGCGACCGCGTGTTTGCTGAAGGGCCGTTTGAGATCTGGGCGAAGCCGTTGAAGGACGAGGCCGGCCACCCGTCGATGGCGGTGGCTATCTTCAACTTTGGCGAGTCGGACCCCGATCTTCGCGGAGTCGGGCTGCACCTGAAGGAGATGGGATTCAACGGACAGGTGACCGCGCGCGATGTGTGGGCGGGTAAAGACCTGGGCAGAATCGGAGACGACTACAAGTTCATCCTGCCGAAGCACGGGGTAGTGCTGCTGGTGGTAAAGAGATAGTTGTCAGTTGTTCGTTGTCAGTTGACGGCGTGCGGCGGCTCTGGCGTCGCGGATGAGGTCGGGCAGTCCGACGCCGTGGAGGGCGTTGCCGAGCAGGGTGAGGCCGGGGAGCGCGCTGCGCAGGTAGGACTCCAGCTCTGCGACGCGGTCCGGATGGCCGACTGCGTACTGCGGCAGCGAGTTTGGCCAGCGGCGGACGAGGGTAAGCACGGGCGGCGGCGCGGGAGTGGCGGAGGCGTGCGGCGCATTGGCGTGGAAGGTGCGCGCGAGTTCCAGGCGGGCGATGGCGGCGATCTCGTCGTTGTTGCAGCGGCTAACGCGGTCGGCGGCCGCGCCTCCGAAGAAGGCGCGGATGAGACGGCCGTTAGGTGGCACGCGGTGGGGGAACTTCTGGTCCATGAAGGTGCAGGCGAGCAGGAGACTGGAGGGCACTTTCTGAGTGGAAGGGTCAGAGGCGAACGACGGAGATTCTGAGCGTTGCTCAGAATGACGAACCGGGGATGGGTGACGAACCGGGGATTGTTGATGGGCCGGAGAGTGCAATGGTCCGGGTGTCGGGGTCGTCGCGTCCGTTTGGTGGGGTGGGACGAGGAAGCCGAATCCTGGCGGGACAGGCACGCGCGCGGCATCGGCGTAGGCGAAGGCTATGAGGACGGCGGAGCTGGATTCGGTGGGGAGAAGGTCGGCGGAGTGGGCGTCGAGGGGTGCGAGCAGGCGGCGCGTGACGTCGAGCGGGGTGGCGAGGAAGACGGCGTCGAAGGTCTCCGAGCCACGGTGCTTGCCGGTCTTGGTGAGGACCGTCCACGCGGGCGAGCTGGGGGCGCTGGGGCTTTGGAGAGCTGTGACGGCGGTGTTGCGGCGGATCCAGTGCGGCGGGATGGCGGCGGTGAGGCGATCGGCGAGTGTGCCCAGGCCGGAGCGGAGCGTGGTGAAGATCGACGAGGTCCGTTCTCTGGTCTCCGTTGCCTGCAAAGCGGCGATGAGGGAGCCGTGTTCGCGCTCCATGGCGACGAACTGGGGCATGACGGCGCGCACGCTGAGGCGGCGCACGTCTCCACCGAATACGCCGGAGAGCAAGGGTGCGGCGATGCGGTCCAGGACCTCCGGGCCGAAGTGGCGCAGGGTGAATGCGGCGACGGACTCGTCCTGCGCGGGCGCGGCGGCGCGAAGCTCGGCGGCGCGAGTGGGCTCCGCGCGGTAGGCGGCGATGGCGGCCGCGGTGAAGAGCGGCGAACCTTGCAGGGCTTCGAGGTCGGTCGGCACCATCATGTGGAAGCCGTCGGGCATGGGGACGAGGCGGCCGGCGGGATTTTCCGGTGTGCTGAGGAGGATCCAGGTCTTGCGGGCGGCGTCGTTGGAGGGGATGAGCTCGTCGGCGAGGCCGAGTTCGATGGCGAGATCGCGGGCCCAGGGCTTGGCGGAGACCCAGCCGTCGGGGCCAGCTTCGACGGTGAAGCCGCCCTCGCGAACGGTCTCGACCAGGCCGCCGAGGCGTGCGGAGGACTCGAAGAGAACGGCCTCGACGGGCGCGCCGGTGCGGGCCTGCTGCGCGAGTTCGTAGGCGGCGGTGAGGCCGGCGATGCCTCCTCCGATGACTGCGATACGCTTCATACGCGGGTGTCGGCGTTCGAGGTTCGAGGGGAAGATTCCAAGTTCTTGGCGACGATGTCGGCGAGGGCTTCGGTGAGGAGCGGCGAGTCGTTGAGGGATTCCGGGCGATAGAGGCGGAGGCCGAGCGCGGTGGCGGTTTCGGTGAAGGCGATGTCGATGTCGTAGAGGATCTCGACGTGGTCGCAGAGGAAGCCGATGGGCTGGAGGATGACGGCGGTGTAGCCTTCGTCGCGGATGGCGGTGAGCGTGTCCTCGACGGTAGGGCCGATCCACGGGCCGCCGGCGACGCCCTGACTTTGGAAGGCGAAGAACCACTGCTTCAGATCGGGGAGCTGGCGGGCGGCGGCGGCGAAGACCAGGGCGGCGGTGCGCTTGGCCTCGACCGGGTAGGGATCGGGCGTGGCCTGGATGGGCGTGCCGGGGCGGGCCCCCACTACGCTTGCCTCGCCCGTCATAATCGTGCGGCAGGGGACGGAGTGGGCGGTGAAGAGGATGGGCAGCGCTGCCAGGGTTCCGGCCGCGGCGCTGGCGACGGGATAGGCTTCGATGAGGCGGGTCGCGAAGGCTTCGATCAGGGCGGGTTCTTCCGGCCACTCTTCGACGAAGGTGACGTCGAGTTTGGAGGCGCTGGGGTCGGCGTCGACGGCGGCCATGAGGGCGCGGCGGTAGAGGCCGATGCTGGTGCGGGAGTTTTGCGGTGCGAGGCAGATGGCGATGAGGCGGGTGATGCCGTCGGCGCGCATCTGGCCGACCACCTCCGCAATGTAGGGGTGCCAGTTGCGCATGCCGGTGTAGACGGCCAGCGGCGTTCCCGCGGCGGCCAGGGCCTGCTGCAGCAGGTGGGCCTGGGTGAAGGTCCAGCGGGTGAGCGGTGGGGCTTCGGGGCCGGGGGCTTCGCCGAGGCCGATCAGGGAGTAGCGGTGCTGGAGCTCCTCGACGACCTGTTGCGGGAGGGCGCGGCCGCCGGTGACCTTGGCGAGGTATTCGGCCATCTCGCCGAGAACATCGGGGGTTCCGTGGGCGAGGAGCAGGACGGCGGTCTTGGCGGTTTCGGGCATGAGCCTTTCTATCCTAATTTGCTCGCCGCATCCGTGCTGACTGGCGGGTTCATTTGGAATGTGCAGCGATCCCGCCGATCGATAGCGGTGCCGTGGCCTTGCTCAACAGATGCCGGCGAGATTCGGGTTCGGGAAGGCGTCTGCGTTGTCCGCGTCGCTGTGATTGAGGCAGGCAAAATCCTTCTCCACCAGAACGTCCAGGGTTCCGGCTGATCCAAGATCGACGGTCGCGGCGATGCTGACCGCGTCGCTGGTCTTCCACTGGCGCGCCAGCTCGGATGGAATCCGCACGGTGACGGTTTGCGAGGCATAGGTCACGTCGGGCTGATCGATCGTCTCGGCCCATACGAGCGCGTAGGTCAGCTTCGCGTCCGGCGCTGGGCCAAAGTGGATCGTCTCCTGGATCGGATTTGCCGGGGAGAAATGCTCCAGCTCGGAGCGCGAGACTCTGAGCCGCAGGGAATCGCCCTTGATTCGAAGCTTCATCGCAGATACTCCCGCCAGGCATGGGGCCATGGGATGTGGCCGAAGGACGCGCTTGCAAAGGCCGCAGGCCGATGCGTCATCCTGAGCCGGATTGTACCGAATCGACCCCGTCGCGTGACCGCGGATGTGGGCCGTCCGCCTGCGAAGGGACCGGTCAGGCAGCCGCACCCCACCCGTCCGCAAAGAGCGCGTACGAATGGGCGCCCAGGCGTCTCGGGTCACCCGCCGGAGGCCGCGTACAAGCTTTCCCTGGGGAGGTACCCCCCCCGGGTAACCCCTTTGGAGATTGAAGACAAATGGGTTAGTGGAGGGGAGTCCCTTAATCGACAACGCCCGGCGGTGGAAAGCAGTCATACATTGGTTAACACTCCCGGTAAGCCGTCCATTGCAATAGGAACGGCCCGGAGGGAAAGCCGGGCCGTCCCTATTCCTTCACTACTTCCAGTATACCAAGCGGGGCATAACTCCTATGCCACCTATCTTTTCTGTGGAATGAGGGAGATGGGAGGTTTTGGGGGTTGACAACTGGAAAAGTGCTAAATAGTTGGGGTAGGCCATGGCGGCGCGGGAGCCAATACGGGGAGATGATTATCCAGTTAGCTCAGGCAGAACTGCTGGCTGCAATGGTATGCCGTCACCGCTGCAAAGTTATGCCGCCGCCTGGCGGAGGCAACGCTGCAAAGTTATCTAGGCACCCGTTTCAGACGAATTCCGCCAGTCAGCGAAGGGGAAAATTCTCAGTTGCCCAAAATCCCGATTCAGGGGCGGTTGGTGAACCCCCGACTTTGCGGGATGTTCAGTTGCAGAGAACTGGCTAGCCGAAGCGATAGAGTGTCCCCATTGTGAGACCTCACCGCCCAGTGATGTCCATGACTATCCACACCAATATTAAGAGGGTGCCTAAGCAAGCCAGCGCCTGTAAATAAAGCCCCATGCCACGGCTAATCCATATTCCCGGCTTACCCAAGTACCTAAGCAAAGACAACCTGCTTGTGATCTCAGTTTGCCTGCGGAGCATTCCGCCCCACACAAAGATTCCTGCGACAAGGACAAGTCCAAACAAATGTGCGAGTAGTCGTGACAGCATGGCGCAAATATAGCAGGGCGTCATTCCCGATCACGAACCTCCCGGAATACGGGGTGGTCTCAACTGGTCGATGCAACACCATCTGATAAGAATTCCTTTTCTAAAGGTGGTGTTTATGGCAGAAGGAAAACGGAACAGGCTTTCCATTGAGCAACGGATCGACATGTGGCGCCGCTGGAAGGCTGGCGAGTCGCTGCATGAGATTGGGCGTGCCTTCGGTAAGGCGCATAATTCCATTCGGTTCCTGTTGAAGCAACGCGGCGGGATCGTTCCTGCTGCTCGTCGGCGCTCACCGCGAACGCTGACTCTGGCTGAGCGGGAAGACATCTCACGAGGAATCGCTTCCGGCTTGTCGATTCGGGCGATAGCCAGCGGGTTGCAACGGCCTGTGTCGACAGTGAGCCGGGAGGTATTGCGTCACGGCGGCCGTCCACTCTATCGAGCCAGTGAAGCTGATCGTCAGGCATGGGAGTCGGCTCTGCGACCCAAGGCGTGTCTTCTTGCCAACCACGAGGAGCTGCGGTCGATCGTGGTCAGTAAACTGATCCTGGACTGGTCGCCGGAACAGATCTCGAAATGGCTGAAGGTCCACTATCCCAGTGACGAGAGTATGCGTGTGTCCCACGAATCCATCTACCGCAGCTTATTCATCCAGGCCCGCGGAGTGCTGAAAAAGGAGCTGATTCAGCACCTGCGGTCCAAGAGGTCTATACGTCGCTCGCGGCACTCGCGGGCGGGCGGAAAATCCCATGGTCAGATCGTCGATGCCATCTCCATCCGGGAAAGACCAGCCGAGGTTGAAGACCGCGCTGTTCCCGGTCACTGGGAGGGCGATCTGCTAGTAGGCAGCAAAAACACTCAAATCGCAACCCTGGTAGAACGACACTCGCGTTTCGTCATGCTCATCAAAGTACCCAGTAAAGATACAGCGACAGTCGTCGACGCGCTGAGCAAGCATGTGCTTAAACTTCCTGCGACCCTGCGGCGTTCGTTGACCTGGGATCGAGGCCACGAGATGGCAAAACACAAGACCTTCACAATAAACACCAACGTGAAAGTCTACTTCTGCGATCCACAAAGCCCATGGCAGCGAGGCTCCAATGAAAATACCAACGGACTTTTAAGACAATACTTCCCTAAGAAAACGGACTTGTCCGTCTACTCTCAAGCTCACCTCAACAAGATCGCGCTGCGTCTCAATCAACGCCCAAGAGAGACCTTGGGTTTTCACACGCCGGCAGATAAACTGCAAGCTAGTGTTGCATCGACCAGTTGAGCCGGCACCGTATTTCGACAGTTCACCAAAGAAAGAGACGTTTGTGAAACACAGGCTGGGGGACGTGTTGGGACAGGGAGATTTCAATCTGAAGGGTAGATCCTTGCGGGTCCATGGATGATGCAAGCTCATCCCCTGACAACGCCTGACCAGACGTCTTTAGGAAGTGCTTTGAAAACCAGACGGTTCCCTGTGAGTCTTGGCTCCATGTTCCATTCGCGTACTTGGTGACGTCGTCGCGAGTGAGTGTCTGAGCGAAAGAATGGTCGTCCTTGAGAGTCAGTGTCGCAATCACGTTTGGCTCATCGCCTTTATACGTTCCGACGGGCGAATTTCCGCCGCTGGTCTTGCCGTACCAGAGCACGTGATACTGGCGCAGTCTCAATGAAGTGAATAAACCCAGCATCTTATGCATGTCGCAGAAAGTGGTTCCATCTGGTCCCGGCTCATCACCTCCAACGACCAGGAACCCCTGCGAGAGAGCGACGCCGCCCTCGCCAATGTGGCTCCACGTTCCCTCAGCTTGCGTCTCATCGTTTCCAAGCCGCCGTGTCTGTCGGAAAGTGTGGTTAGCATTGAGAATGAGTGTCGAGCTTTCCCCGTTCCTCTCGAACCTATATGTGCCGGTGGCGACGCTATCTCCATAATCCATGGCTGCGACACCCCAGGCTAAAAGACAGAAAAGAGCAACTAAAGTTCCTCCAATTACGACTAGCCATCTCCTCATTTCGCGCGGTGCCTCAGCATCAGGATATAGCTGAGAGACACCCACCTGACGGAAATCGGGATTTTGAGCAACTACGATCTTCGCCCTCCGCTGGCTGGGGGGATTCGCCCGAGACAGGTCGCGGGATTCGTTTGAAGCTCGTGTCGGGATAACTTCCGACGCTGTCTCCGCTCGGCAGCGGCATGACCTTTCAAGGGCTGGCGGCATAACATCGCAGCCAGCAGCAGAAGGCCCCCGGCAAACTCGTGGCGAGCCCTCCAGTTCCGCGCTAGCGCAGCGTGTAGGAGATGGCGGTGACGAACTGGGTGCTGTTCTTGTTGTAGCCGGCGGAGGGATTGTTGAGGAAGTTGTCGGTGGCGGTGAAGCCGACGCTGAGGCGCTTGTACACGGGCAGGGTGAGGGTGCCGGAGGCGTTGGCGGAGTAGTCGCTGGACTGGTTGAACGCCGGGATGAAGTTGCCGAACTCGGAGAAGACCAATTTTCTGGGCAGGGTGCGGTGGTAGGTCTCTGAAATGGTGGAGCCGACCAGGTTGACGTTGCTGGCGGCGGTTTGGAAGGCCTGCTTCTCATACTGGACGGTGGCCTTGAGGTCGAGCTCCTGGTTGGGGCGCTTGAGCGGGGTGTAGCCGATGCCACCTCCGTAGATCTGCTGCAGGTTCAGGCCCTGCGAGTAGTTGTGGTCGAAGGCGGTCTGGCCGAGGGCGAAGAAGCTGGCGGAGAAGTACTCGTCGCGTTCGGCGTCGGCGTGGAGGATGCTGGTCTCGGTGACGGCGGCAGGGGTGGGCGTGGGGGTGGTCTGGGGGATCACGGGCGAGGTGAGCTTGCCGTAGGTCTCCTGCAGGTCGAACGACGTGCGGTTGCGGGCGGGCAGGAAGGAGACTCGCGGCGCGGAGCGGACCAGGCCGATGCCCGCGGTCAGGGTCTCGCCGTAGTCGGTGGAGCGGACGATGGTGGCGCCGCCGTTGAGCGCGCCGCTCCAGCCGGAGAGGAAGCCGGACTTGCCGGAGGTCTCCTGGGCGAAGGTGGCCTGGTCCAGGATGAGGGCGATCTGGGCGGTAGGGACGGGCTGGGGCGTGGCGGCGGGGCGATTGACCGTGAGGCTGCCGTCGGCGACCGAGACGGTTCCCTGGACGGCGACCTGCTGGGCGGAGGCGACGGACTTGATCGGGGTGTCCTTGCGCAGGATGGCGAAGCTGCCGTGGGAGCGGAGCTCCTTGATCTTGTCGAGGGGGACGGTGATCTCGCCGGCCATGTCGCTCTTGAAGACGATGGAGCTGCCGGCGCCGTGCAGGAGTGTGCCGGTGAGCTGATCGCCGTTGGTAAAGATGAGGACGTCCGGCGCGGGAGCGGGTGGCTTGGCGGTTTGCGCGTGGGCGATGCAGGCGGACGTGAGGGCAAGGAGAAGCGAAGCCTGGACAGCGAGGGTTAGGAACTGGAGCCGATTGCGAAAGAATCCCATGGATTAAAAATAGCGTAGCCTTACGCAGATGGGGAACGACATGAATCCGGTGGTGCGTGCGTTGGGGAAGGTGCTGCGGCTGGTGGGGATTTCGAGCCCGGAGGATGCGGCGGCGAAGCCGAAGAGTGCGGCCGGCCCGCCCTCCTGGCGTGACGCGCCGAAGTCGAAGCCAAAACCGAAGAAGGATGACGGCGGTCACTGAAGCGGCGTGCGGCCGGGACTAGAATGAACCCCATGAATGGGTCAATTCGGGCAGATGTAGCGATTGCGGGCGGCGGGATTATTGGGTTATCGCTGGGGCTGGAGTTGCAGCGGCGTGGGCTGTCGGTGGTGGTGGTGGAGCGGCAGCAGGCAATGAGTTCGGCCTCGTGGGCCGCGGGCGGCATGCTGGCGGTGCACGATCCGCAGAACCCGCCAGAGCTGATGCCGCTGTCTGTGAGGAGCTGGGAGTTGTATCCGGAGTACCTGCGGCGGGTGGAGCAGTTGTCTGGCAAGCAGGTGCCGCTGCGGACGCGGCGGGCCATGCAGTATGTGGAGCCGGGCCAGGGCAATGGGCATACGGCGACGGCCGAGGAGATGGCGCAGTTTGCGCCGGGACTGGACGCGACCGGGCACACCTTCAAGTGGATCGACGAGGGCAGCCTGGACCCGAACGATCTGCACGAAGCGCTGCCGCCGGCGTTTCGCGCGGCCGGCGGGACGCTGCTGGAAGAGACGGAGATGCTGGGTTTTAAGAGCGTGACCGGCGGTGTGGTGGTCGAGACCACGCGCGGCCCGGTGGCTGCCGGAATGTTTGTGAACTGCCTGGGAGCCTGGGCCGGCGATGCGGAGCGCGGGCTGGGCAAGCTGCCGGTAAGGCCGGTGAAGGGCCAGATGGGCAACCTGCGCTGTGCGCCGGAGCGGCTGCGCTGCGTGGTGCGGGCGCCGGGGATCTATCTGATTCCGCGCGGCGACGGCCGGGTGACGTTTGGGTCCACGTTGGAGGACGCCGGGTTCGATGAGACGGTGGCGGAGGAGCGAATCCGGCAGATGGCTCAGATGGCGCGGCGGCTGCTGCCGGAGGCTGAGGCTCCGGAACAGATGGATATGTGGGCCGGGCTGCGGCCAGGGACGCCGGACACGTTGCCCATCCTGGGCCGGGCGGAGGCGGAGCACTGTTGGCATGCGACGGGGCACTATCGCGATGGGATACTGCTGGCGCCGGCGACCGCGCATCTAATGGCGCAGGCGATGTTGGGGGAGGCGACCGATGTGGCCCTGGATGGGTTCGCGCCGGGGCGGTTTATGTGAGTCTGGTTTGCATGAATCTGGTTTGAATGAATCCAGGGTCGCGGCGGGCGGACTTATTTGCATTTGAATTTGTTTCAAGGCTAAAAATGGCCGGTTATCGCCATCTCTTCCACTGGTTCAGGTTTGATAACTATGTGTATGAAAGGCAGTTGTTTGGCGTGCCCGTCCGATCTTGCTCTCCCCCAAAAATTGGTCTTGCCAATCGTCTTTCGATAGGCTTACTATCCGATTCGCATTCAGTGCACAGCGCGGATTTTCTCCCGCGCCAGAACCGAGGCAAGGTTTGCAACTCCCTGAACATGGATCGGGCCCGTTGGTCACAATCGCCGGGCAGTTTATTTGGGTCAAGAATCGCCTTTCCCACAGGCAAGGCTATTTATTTCTGCGCGTTGGAGTGTAAAGACAATGGCATGGTATGCCTACTGTATCGCTGAACGAAACGCATTTCCCGACCTTTGCCGCCACCGCCGTCCGATGCCGCTGAATGGAGTGACGGGCCTTTTCGGAAATCAAACCTTCCTATTTCCTGCCAGTGAACTCGCAGTCATCGTCTCCGAACACACCCCGGAGGACGCGGCCCGGATGGACCAGAACGCAGCCAAAGACCATGCCAAGGTGATTGCGGACTGCTTCAAACTATCGACCGTGCTTCCATTTCGCTTTGGCACCACCTTTCCAGACGACGATTCGCTGCGGCGGTCGGTGCGCTCGAACCAGCGGCACTTTACGGCCAACGTGGAGCGGCTGCGGGGCAAGGCGGAGATGCACCTGAAGGTGCTGGTGGATGACACCTGCCCGGGCACGTCGGCGCGCAACATGACGGTGGGCCAGGAATACCTGACCAGCCTGCGGGAGAGCGCGGCGCGGCAGCGGGAGCGGCAGTCGAAGGCACGGGCGCTGAGCGTCCAGATGCATCGCATGTTCCTGCCGCTGGCCGAGGAGATTACGTGCAAGCGGATGGACTCCGGCAAGATGCTGCTGGACATCGCGCACCTGATCGATAACAAGACGGTGGAGCGGTACCAGAACAAGTATTCGTCGGCGACGCAGGAGCTGAAGGAGTGCCGGATGCAGTTGTCCGGCCCCTGGCCTCCGTACCACTTTGTGCATCGGAACTCGCCGGTCCATAACGCATAGTTCGGCAGAAGAATACGAGCGCTCCTCTTACCCGGCAGGGTGGGAGGGGCGTTTTTCTGTTTGGGGCGGAAAGCGAATCACAGAGAGCACAGGGCAAAAGAGAGAGCACGGAGAGTGCGGTGCCGCGCTATCGCGGCGCGAATCGCTATAGAGTGGATGGGATGGGAATTTTCAAGAAGAAGATGAAGCAGGAGCACAAGATCATGCTGCAGCATGATCGTGCGGCGGGTGCGCTGCTGCCGGAGTATCACCGGGCGACCGCAGAGTGCCCGCACCCCGAGCAGTGGAGCATGATCGACTCGATGACGGCCGAGGTGGAAGTGCTGGAGTTCCTTGCCACGCTGGTGACGACGATCAAGCCGCGGCTGGTGGTGGAGACGGGGTCGTTTCTGGGCGTGTCGACGGAGTGGATTGCGCGCGGGCTCCAGCGGAACGGCCCGCTTCCCGATGGATCGCGGGCCAAGGTGATTAGCTGCGAGTTCGACACAGTGGTGTACGAACGGGCGAAGCAGCGGCTGGAGGCGTCGCCGCTGCAGCCGTGGATGGAGCTGCGCAACGCGTCCAGCCTGGAGATGCAGGTGGAGGGCACCATCGATCTGCTGTTCTCGGACTCGGACGTGGCGATTCGCGAGGCGGAGGTGAAGCGGTATCTGCCGCAGATGAACCCGAATGGCGTGATCCTGATGCACGATGCGAGCTCGCATCTGCAGGTGGTGCGGGCGGCCGCGCTGAAGATGGAGGCGGAGGGATTGCTTTCGGTGGTGCTGCTGCCGACGCCGCGGGGGCTGGTGGTGGCGCAGCCGCGGGCGGGGCGGGCATAAAAGCGAATCCCAGAGATCACAGAGAAAAAGAGAGAACACGGAGATTGTCGAGGTTGCAAGAGTTCCGAACATTGAGAGCGTTTATCGGAGAGCGGCGGATGTGCGCTCCATGGAGAGATTTGCGATGAAGGTGTTGGTGATTGGCGGGGGCGGGCGCGAGCATGCGATCTGCTGGGCGTTGGGTCGGTCGGCGCGGGTGACGGAGGTGGTGTGCGCGCCGGGGAATGCCGGGATTGCGGAGAACGCAAGATGCGTGCCTACGGACGTGGGCGATTTGGCGGCGATGGTCGCGGTGGCGCAGGCGGAGCAGCCGGAGTTGACCGTGGTGGGGCCGGAGCTGCCGCTGTCGCTGGGCGTGGTGGATGAGCTGACGCGGCGCGGGTTCCGCGTGTTTGGGCCGACCAAGGCCGCGGCGCAGTTGGAGACGAGCAAGGCGTTTGCCAAGGATTTTATGCAGCGGCACGGCATTCCGACGGCGGCGTATGCGGTGTGTACCACGCTGGACAAGGTGCGCGCGGAGCTGCCGCGGTTTGCGGTGCCGGTGGTGGTGAAGGCGGATGGGTTGGCGGCGGGCAAGGGCGTGGTGATCTGCCAGACGCACGAGGAGGCGGAGCAGGCGGCGGCGGAGATGTTCAACGGCGCGCTGCTGGGCATTGTGGAGACCGAGGTGGTGCTGGAGGAGTTCCTGGACGGCGCGGAGGTCTCATTCTTTGCGCTCTGCGACGGCCGGCACGCGGTGGCGCTGGCGGCAGCGCAGGACCACAAGCGCGTGGGCGAAGGCGACACCGGCCCGAACACGGGAGGCATGGGTGCGTACACCGGGGACGGTCTGATCAGCACGGAGATGGAGCAGTGGCTGCTGGCGCATGTGGCGCAGCCGGTGGTGGACGCGATGGCGGCGGAGGGCGCGCCGTTCCGCGGCATACTGTTCTGCGGGATGATGATGGTGCCGCGCGGCGGCGGCAAGGTTGACCCGATGGTGCTGGAGTTCAACACGCGGTTCGGCGATCCGGAGACGCAGGCGATCCTGGTGCGTCTGGAGACGGATATTGTGGAGTTGTTCGAGACGGCGATCGACGGCACGGCGGACAAGCTCGAGATCCGGATGCGGCCGGGCGCAAGCGTGTGCGTGATTGCGGCGAGCGGCGGGTATCCGGGGAAGTATGCGTCGGGGAAGCCGATTGTGGGGCTGGAGACGGTGCCGGAGCTGGATACGGTGGTGTTCCATTCCGGCACGGCGATGAAGGATGGCGCGGTAGTGACGGCGGGCGGGCGTGTGCTGGGCGTGACGGCGGTTTCGCGCGCTACGGCGATGCGGCCAGGGACGGCGTCGGGACCAGGCTCGGCGGGCGGGACTCCGCTGTGGGACGCGCTGGGCAAGGCGTACGGGGCGCTGGCGGGGATCTCGTTTGAGGGGATGCAGTTCCGCGGGGATATTGGGTGGCGAGCTTTGCGCGACGGACTGTAACGACAAAGCGAATCACAGAGAGCACGGAGAGCAAAGAGAGACACAGAGAAAGCCAGGAGGAGATGCGATGACGGAACCTGCATTGACAGCCGGCGAGATGCTGGCGTGGCTGGATGTGACATCGAACAAGTGGAGGGCGCTGATTGAGGAGCATCCGGAGATTCTTCAACTGCCGTGCGACGTGATGGGCGTGGGTACGGTGGGCGCGCTGCTGCAGCATATTGTTGCCGTGGAGGTGCGGTATGCGGAGCAGCTATCGGGGCTGCCTCCGACCGAGTATGCGGCGATTCCGTTCGATTCGGCGGCGGCGATCTACGCGACGCATGAGCGCGCGATGAAGATGTACCGCGAGTTGCTGGCCAGCGACATGGATTGGGAGGCGAAGTTCAATTATGTGACGCGGTCGCTGGGGCCGGCGCGGTCGAAGCGGAAGACAGTGCTGTTCCACGCGCTGCTGCATGGGATACGGCACTATGCGCAGTTGGCAACGCTGGTGCGGCAGCATGGGATCAAGCCCGGCTGGCAGATGGATTATCTGGCGATGGATATGGAGGTCACTTCGTGACGCGCGTTGGGCTTCGCGGTGGTGCTCCCGATGGTCGCAAACGAGATTGTGTGCCGACCATCGGGAGGACGGCGCGAAGCAGGAAAAGGGCGTGTGAACGCCAAAAGGGCGTGCGAACGCCCTAGCCGATGACACGGCGGCGGAAGCCCTGGACGCCGAGGGTGGTGAGCAGCGCGAGGAAGGCCGTGAGCATGGTGAGGATGAGCATGGGGCTCATGTGGGGCAGAGTCGGCGTGAGGGCGGCGCGCAGGCCTTCGCTCATGTAGACGATGGGGTTGATGAGGACTCCGTGCTGCAGAATAGGCATCTTATCCAGCTTGGCCCAGGGGTAATAGACACAACCGAGGAAGGTGATGGGCATGACGACGGTGCCGAAGATGAGGCCGATCTGCTGCGGCTTGACCGTGGTGCCAATGACCAGGCCGAGGGCCCCTGCGACAAGGCTGGCGAGGATGAGGACGGCGATCAGGAAGAGCCAGCTGTTGACGTGAGCATAGACCGGCGTGGCAGGCACATAGTAGGCGAGCGGGAAGACGACGCAGGCAGCGATGACGCTTTGCACGGCGGAGAAGATGATCTTCTCGATGGCCACCGCTGCGACGGGCAAGGGACACATGACGCGGTCGTCGATCTCGCGGGTGATGCCAAACTCCTGGGCAAGCGGCAGCGCGACGCCGGCGATGCCGGAGAACATGATGGCGACGGCCATCAGGCCGGGGAGCAGCACGGTGGAGAAATTTCCGCCGGCCATGGAGGCGGTGGGATTGAGCGCGGAGCCGCCGCTCATGTGCGGCATGATGTAGGTGAAGACGAACAGAAAGAGTAGCGGGTTCATGATGACGCGGATGAGGAAGGCGAACTTCTCCCGGCGCAACACATGGAAGTCGCGCCGCATGAGGCCCATGAAGGCGCGGGCGTATTGACTGCTTCGCGGCGGCATGGGCCGACAAGCAGTCTCTGGTGAAGCGGGTGCTGCGGCGATTCCGGATTCCATGGTTGGCATGTCTACTCCCGCAGATCGCGGCCTGTGAGGCGGATGAAGACCGTCTCCAGGGTAGTTTCGGTCATGGTGAGATCGCGCAGCCCGTACGGGTTGCTGGCGCGAACGATGTCGGGCAGGAGGCCGTCGGTATTGTCGGCGAAGATACGGACGCCGCCGGGAGTTGGCTCCACGCGCTCGACGCCGTTCAATTGCTGGAGTTGCCCGACGAGGGCGTTGGCTGCATCGTGCTGGACGAGGTCGAGGCGGTACACCTTCTGTGCGCCCACGGAACGTTTGAGTGCGGCGGGTGTGTCCTCTACCAGGATCTTGCCATGGTCGATGATGGCGACGCGGTCGCAGAGCTCGTCTGCTTCTTCCATGTAGTGGGTGGTGAGGATGACGGTAATGCCTTCTTCGCGCAGATGGCGGACAGCGTCCCACATGGCGATGCGGCTCTGCGGGTCGAGTCCGGCGGAAGGCTCATCGAGGAAGAGCACCTTGGGGCGGTGGGAGATGGCGCGGGCGATCTGCACGCGCTGCGCGAGGCCGCCGGAGAGCTGGGACGGGTAGGCATCCGCGCGCTCTGTGAGATGGAACTGCTGGAGCAGTTGGTTGGTTCGCTCCTTGGCTTCCGTGCTGGAGAAGCCGAAGTAAAGGCAGTGGAAGTGGATGTTCTCGTAGACGGTGCAGGCGCGGTCCAGGGTATTGAACTGGGGCACGATGCCCATGGAGCGGCGCGCGACCGCGGGTGCGGCGACGACATCGACGCCCGCGATGAGCACCTTGCCTGCGGTGGGCAGGGTGCGGGTGGTGCAGATACTGATGGTGGTGGTTTTGCCGGCGCCATTGGGGCCGAGCAAACCGTACAGCTCTCCCTCACGTACGCCGAGATCGATTCCATCGATGGCGACCACGTGCTGCTTTCCTTCGTAGACCTTGCGAAGGCCTTCTACCTGGGCAATCAAGGCCAATCTCTTTCCCGCTCCATATCTCTTTGTGTCGGTGGCTCGATTATAGGCATGCACGGAACGCGCACCTACAAGTAATTTCCATTGGATGCTCGCCAGCGGATATTGGACAGCGTATCTGGTTGAAGCATAAGCAATACAGGTGCTAACTGGCGAGCTATGGAAGCGTTCCTCTGGATTTCAGAGGCATGGAACTCTGACGGAAGGCGTAAAATCGAACTATGTCACGTGGATGGGAGAGCAAATCCGTGGAAGAGCAACAGGCACAGGTAGCGGCGCCCAAGGTGGATCCGGCGGTGGCGCATGCGCATGACGCCGAGCGCAAACGGCAGTGCCAGGCGCTGGAAATGCAGCGGGAACGCGTACTGTCAGAGCGCACGTCCAACCCGTATCGGCGCAGCGCACTCGCGAATGCGCTGGCCGACATTGAAGAGAAGCTGGCGGAGTTGGGCTGGACGATCCACATGTAGATGGATGCGGCGGGCCCAGAGGAGTCGGCGGAAGTGTGCATCTGCATGAGCTACCGGTCCGCCAACGTGGGTTGAAGATAGAAACAAAAAGAGGCCGCTCCGATTGGAGCCGCCTCTTTTTGTTTTTGCTCTGCGAGTCCAGCTACTGGGGAGAGAGGGATGCGCTCTGGGAGACGCCAATCGCATCGCCGGAGACGACCATATTCACGCGACGGTTCTGGGCGCGTCCACTGGGTGTGGAGTTGTCGGCGACGGGGCTGTTCTTCCCGAAGCCCTGCGACGTGATGTTGCCTTGCGAGACGCCCTGGGAGACCAGGAAGTCTTTTACCGCAGAGGCCCGATTCTCCGAGAGCTTCTGGTTGAGTTCGTCGGAGCCGACGATATCTGTATAGCCCTCAACCTGAACCTTCAAGCCAGGATAGGCTTGCAGGATTCCGGCGACCTTGGCAAGGCTGATCTGCGTGGTGGGCTTGAGCGTGTACTTGCCGGTGTCGAAGAGAACATCCGACATGTTCACGATGAGGCCGCGGGCGGACTCGCTGGTTGCGAGGACACTGTTCAACTGTGTGCGCAGTTTTTCGCGGACTGCATTGGCGTCCTCGGCATTCTTGTTCGCCTCTGCAGCCTTGGCGCGTTCGTCGGCGGCCTGGGCTTCAGCCTGCGCGCGTGCGGCGTCCGCCTGGGCCTTGGCTGCTTGCGCCTGTTCCGCGTCCAGTTTGGCCTGCTGCGCGGCCATCTGCGCCTTCAGCGCCTCCGTCTGCGATTGCGCCGCGTCTGCCTGGGACTGGGCCGCCTGGGCCTGCGCCTGGTTCTTGGCGTCTACCTGGGCCTGTGCTTTCTCTGCCGCCTGTTTGCGCAGCGTGGTAATGCGTGCGTCTTCAGCGCGCTCCACGGCCTCGCGCGCGTCGGTGATCTCCATCTTCTCGTCGCGATGCTTGTTGCTGTCCATGTCCGCGGCGTTCTGCAGATCGAGCTTGGCCTTGGCCATGATCTCCGGCGCGTACTGGTCGGCGCCGGTGTCTTGAGCGATACGAACGGCATTGTCTGCCTCGAATAATTCGAGCGGCGAATGCTCGTTGCGCGTGATGGGATTCCGAACTGTCTTGGAGCCGACGGTCTCAGAGTAAGTCCCGCGCGGAAGCAGGTAGTAATTGGCATTCACTTTTTCCAGCACGCCAGTAGTCTGGTCTGCGCGGATGACGTTCTGCGCAACGACGACGTCGCTGGGTTCGGAGACGGAGTAGTAGGGCTCTGCGGTGACGATCATACCGAACGACTGCAGCACGGTGGTGACATGAATATTATTCTTCGTGCCCTCCGGCAGCACTTCGCCAAGGTTCTGCGCTCGGCCATCGGGCGAGATAGCCCAGAGGACATAGGTCAGATATTCCGGCCCAAAGCCATTGGCGGGTGTCAGCCCATTGAACTTTGCGTCGACTGTGATGCCGCCGCGCTCGCTGGTGACCTTGGCTTCGCCGTGAGCGCCAGGCAGCAATGGTGTACCTGCAAAGCCGATGGTGGTGGCGCCGCTGCGATGGAGATAGTTGACGCAATCGAGGTTGCGCTGCACCACCTTGACGCGGTAGATGTAGATGCCGTTTTCTTCGCCAATGGGATTAGCGTTGGTGGCCGGAGTTTGTGCTGTCGGGTTCGGCTCCTGCGCGCGGGCGAATGGAGCCGCCGCGAGCGACGAGAGGATGCCGGCGGTTGCAGCGATGGCGAGTGAGCGGGCGAAGCGGCTGCAATAAGGACGAGAGTCGGCGAGCGCCGCGTAGGGCGCTGAGATAAATTCTGTGTGCGACATGGTTCGATTCTCCTGGCGATTATCTATCGCTGAGATGCTATCTATCGCTGAGATAAGGCCCGCTCGCACTGCGCAGGTACGAGGGGCGATCCTGAGCCTCAGACGGGCTCACGTATTCAGATGCGGGATGCGCGGCGGGGGTGGTCTGCGCCGGCGATTGCGTGTGGCTGCCCCCCTGAATGAGCGAGTGCCAGGCGGTAGACTGGAGGTGAGAGTGCGAGGCTCCGCATGCTGCTGGAGATTGCTAAGCCGATTGCGATGATGCTATGCCTGGTGTCGTTGTGCGCGGTGTTTTATACGGCGTTCTTGGTTCCTGCGAGCAACCTGGAGCATCGTACCTGGGACACGTTGGCGCTGCTCTCGCTGGCGGCGGGGATTTGCATGAGCAGCGGGATGCTGTTTCGCGAGCCTGACGAGAGTGGGCCCGGGTTGCTGATGCGGACACTGTTGCGGACTCTGCCGGTGGAGGTATTTCTATGGGCCGCGGGTGGGATGCTGATTCTGTTTCTGACTTCGTGGTACATGGAGACACACTGCATTTTCTACAGGGACGTTCGGCGATTGTGACAAGGGGTGGGATCGGGCATGAGTGAACTGGAGGTTGGCAGCGAGGTGGGAAAGGGCTGGACGGTCGCGGAGATTCCCAATCTGATGGGGAGGCGTGCGCTGGTGACGGGGGCCAACAGCGGCGTTGGGTTCTTCGCAGCGGTGGAGTTGGCGCGCAACGGAGCGCATGTGCTGCTGGCGTGCCGCGACACGCGCAAGGGGCATGCGGCGCTGACACGTATGAGGGTTCAGGATCCCAGGGCCAGCGCAGAGGTGGTGGAGCTTGATCTGGCGTCGCTGGATTCGGTGCGCCGATTTGCTGCTGCAGAAGATGCGCAGGGAATTCCGCTGGACCTGCTCATCAACAACGCCGGCGTGATGGCGCCGAAGCGGCGACAGGAAACGGTGGATGGCTTCGAGATGCAGTTTGGCACCAACGTGCTGGGGCACTTTGCTCTGACCGCGTTGCTGTGGCCTGCGCTGCTGCGCGCGGCGCAGAGTGCGGCAGAGCGGCCGCGGGTAGTGACCATTGCGTCCATTGCGCATAAGACGGGACAGTTGAACTTTACCGATCTGCAATCGACTGAGAGTTATGGCCCGATGGAGGCATACCGGCAGTCGAAGCTGGCAGACTTGATGTTTGCGCTGGAACTGAATCGGCGGCTGCGTGCTGCTGGCGAGCCCGCGTCGCGGGTGATGAGTGTGGCCGCGCATCCAGGCGTGGCGAGGACCAATTTGTTTCAGGCCGGCGAGTATTCGGCAGTGGAACTGAGGGTGCGGCGAGCTCTGGGAGTGGCGATTGCCGTGCTGCTGAACAGCGGCGCGGACGGCGCGGTGCCGACCTTGTTTGCGGCAACCTCGCCGGAGGTGGTCGACGGCGGATACTACGGGCCGCAGGGCTTCCAGGAGATGCGCGGCGGCGATGTGGGTTTAGCCAAGGTGGCCCCGCAGGCGCTGGACCGAGCAGCGGCGGCACGTCTATGGGGCGAATGCGAGCGGCTGACGGGGGTTCGGCTGCTGTAATGCAAGGGCTTTGCGGCCTGGCACATATGGGCGAACTGTACGGGCGACAGACGACGCATCGGTGGTCTACAATTCGCGACGCGTGACGATTGGGCGGCGAGACGAAACCTCGCCGCTCATTTCCATTCCAAAAGGAGCAGTGACCCATGCCGACCATGACGACCAAAGTTCAGCCGGGTGCTTATGGGTTCCCGGTTTCGCTGAAGAAGCGCTACGACAACTACATTGGGGGCCAGTGGACGCCTCCGCTGGACGGGCAATACTTTGAGAACATAACGCCGGTGACCGGCCAGGTGATCTGCGAGATCGCGCGGTCGAAGGCGGCGGACGTGGAGAAGGCGCTGGATGCGGCGCACGCGGCCAAGACAGCCTGGGGCAAGACCTCGGGCTCCGAGCGTGGACGCATCCTGGAGCGGATTGCGCAGCGCATTGAAGACAACCTGGAGTTGCTGGCGACGATTGAGACCTGGGACAACGGCAAGCCGATTCGCGAGTCGCTGGCTGCGGACATTCCGCTGGCGGTGGACCACTTCCGTTATTTTGCGGGAGCGATTCGCGCGCAGGAGGGATCGATTGGCCAGATCGATGGGCTGACGACGGCGTACCACTACCACGAGCCGCTGGGCGTGGTGGCGCAGATCATTCCGTGGAACTTTCCTATCCTGATGGCCGCGTGGAAGGTGGCGCCGGCGCTGGCCGCGGGCAACTGCGTGGTGCTGAAGCCGGCAGAGCAGACGCCCATGTCGATCCTGTGCCTGATGGAGTTGATTGAGGACATTCTGCCGCCGGGCGTGCTGAATATTGTGAACGGCTTTGGCCTGGAGGCGGGCAAGCCGCTGGCGTCCAGCCCGCGCATCAATAAGGTCGCGTTCACAGGCGAGACCACGACGGGACGGCTGATTATGCAGTACGCGTCACAGAATATTATCCCGGTGACGCTGGAACTGGGCGGCAAGTCGGCCAACATCTTCTTCGCGGACGTGCTGGCGGAGGACGATGCGTTCTTCGACAAGGCGCTGGAGGGCTTTACGCTGTTTGCCCTGAACCAGGGCGAGGTGTGTACGTGCCCATCGCGCGCGCTGATCCAGGAGTCGATCTACGACCGCTTTATGGAGCGCGCGCTGCAGCGGGTGAAGGCGATCAAGCAGGGCAATCCGCTGGACCCATCGACCATGCTGGGAGCGCAGGCCTCGAGCGAGCAGAAGGAGAAGATCCTCTCCTACCTGGACATCGGCAAGAAAGAGGGCGCGGAGGTGCTGATCGGCGGCAGCGAGAAGACGATGGAAGGCGACCTGAAGGGCGGGTTCTACATTGAGCCGACGGTCTTCAAGGGCCACAACAAGATGCGCGTCTTCCAGGAGGAGATCTTCGGGCCGGTGGTTTCGGTGACGACGTTCAAGACCGAGGATGAGGCCCTGGAGATTGCCAACGACACGCTGTACGGACTGGGCGCGGGCGTGTGGACGCGGGACATGAACCGCGCGCACAAGTTCGGGCATGGCATCCAGGCCGGACGCGTGTGGACCAACTGCTACCACCTGTATCCGGCGGGCGCGGCGTTTGGCGGATACAAGCAGTCCGGCATTGGCCGCGAGACGCACAAGATGATGCTGGACCATTATCAGCAGACCAAGAACGTGCTTGTCAGCTTCAACCCGAACGCCATGGGGTTCTTCTAGATGGCGATTGAATCGGCTGGGGCTGATGTGACTGCTGCGGCGGAAATCTCGAATCCGCCGCAGCAGGTATTAACGACTCCGGCGGCGGAGGCGCTGATGGAGATGCTGCGGGCGAAGTATGGGCCGCTGATGTTCCACCAATCGGGCGGGTGCTGCGATGGCAGCTCACCGATGTGCTACGCACTGGGCGAGTTTATTGTGGGCGACAGCGACGTGCTGCTGGCGACGATTGGGGCGAGAGACAATGCGCCGGGCGCGCCGTTCTACATGAGCAAGCCGCAATTCGAATACTGGAAGCACACGCAGTTGATCCTGGACGTGGTGCCGGGGCGGGGCGGGATGTTCTCGCTGGACAACAGCGAGGGCGTGAGGTTTCTGATCCGGTCGCGGGTGTTTACGGATGCGGAGATTGCCGCGCTGCGGGCGGCGGGGCGGATTTAGAAGCTGCGGTACACTGCTGAAATATCCAAACAAATTGTGGAATGGGCAGCGTGGTGGCTGTCCGTTTGCTGAATCAAGAAAGGGGATTCGCGATGCAGCGACGTTCGTTTCTGAAAGGTGCGGCGGCGGTTTTGCCGGCTGCCGGGTTGAAGGAATTTGCGCTCGGGCAGGCAGCTTCGGTTCCAACGCCGGGTGACGTGCATGTGGTGGGGGCAGGGGAGGACCGGCTGGGGGAAACGCACTCGCTGGGGTTCAGCACGATCCTGTTCAAGGTGCTGCCGCGCGAGACGGGCGACGGGCTGTTCGTGATCGAGCATAAGGGGTTGGGTCATGGTGGGCCGCCGGTGCACGTCCACCCGCACCAGGATGAGTGGTTCTACGTGATGGAGGGTGAGGTGCTGTTCCAGGTGGGCGACAAGCGGCTGACACTGGGAGCGGGCGAGAGCGTGCTGGGGCCGCGCGAGGTGCCGCACGGGTTCGTGGGCGTGGGAGAGAAGCCGGCGCATATGGTGATTGCGTTTACACCGGCAGGCAAGATGGAGGGGTTCTTCCGCGAGGCGGCGGTGCCGAACGGGCCGCCGATGGATGCTCGGTTGTTTGCGAAGTACGACATGGAGTATGTGGGGCCGCCGCTGGTGGCGGGGTTGTGGCGATCAGGCGTCTCAGTTCTCGCTCGCGGATGTTGCTTGTCCTTACGGCGCGATGGGGTGAAGATGGACAAGACACATTTGTGAAGCATATTCGGAGGCCTGCGTGCGTGGGTTGCGGTTGGTTGTCTTTGGGACTTTGCTCGGGATGTCGGCTAGTCTGGCCGGCCAGAATGGTGACGCTAAGGTTTCGGTCAGGGGGACCGACCAAACGCGCGATGGCAATTGGAGGCAGTGCAGGGACTTCGATTCTGACGTAGCTATTCCGGGATGCACGGCGGTTATTCAGTCAGGTCGGGAAACTGACGCATACCTTGCTATTGCATTTAACCGAAGGGGCAATGCTTATCAACGTAAGCAGGACTTCGACCACGCGATTGCGGACTACAAGGAGGCCATTCGGCTGAACCCCGCTTACGCTCTTGCGCTCAATAACCGGGGAGGTATTGATTGGGCCAACAAGGATTACAACCATGCTCTTCAAGATTACGACGAGGACGTCCGGTTGGAGCCTACCGCCCCGATTGCGTTTTTCCATCGGGGCGGCGCGTATTTGGGAAAGCAGGACTTTGACTCTGCAATCCGGGATTTTAATGAAGCCATTCGGCTGGATCCGGGCTATGTTCCGGCGTTTGAAGGGCGAGCCACCGGCTACCTTGGCAAGAAGGACTACGACCACGCGCTTGAGGATTTCGATGCCATCATCCGACTGAGTCCTGGTGAGGCCTCTGGGTTCGACGGCCGAGGCATTGTTCGCAACTACAAGGGAGATTATGACGGCGCGATTCAGGATTTTGACGAGGCAATTCGGCTGAATCCCCGCAACGCCGCAGCGTACGACAACCGGGGCAATTCTTACCGCGGCAAGAATGACTTTGAGCGCGCAATTCCGGACTACAGTGAGGCAATCCGGTTGTTTCCTGGCTATTTTTATGCGTTCGATGATAGGGCGTTTGCTGAGTTTCATTTGGGTCAGTTCGCTGCAGCACAGTCAGATTTTCTAGCAGCAAAGAAGATGGATCCGGGCGAGGCCTATCATGCGCTGTGGCTCTATCTGGCACGATCGAGGCAAGGCCAAGACGGGCGCAGCGAGCTGGAAACGAGTGCGGCTGAGTTCAAGCTCACGGGTTGGCCAGGTCCGGTAGTCAATCTGTATCTGGGACGGGCCACAACTGCAGATGTCTTGTCCGCAGCAAGTAATCCCGATTCGCAAAAAGATATTGAACAGCATTGCGAGGCCTATTTCTATCTTGGTGAGCAGGCCTTGCTCGAAGGCAAGAGCGACGAGGCGAAACGGCTGTTTCAACTGGCGGTCGATACGGGGGGCAAATCGTTTTATGAGTACTCCGGTTCGATTGCAGAATTGAAGCGAATGCAGTCAACTGACCAGAACGGGGCGCATTAGCGCTTGCCAGTTTGGCGGACGATGTCGACGTGCTGGCAACCGAGCGAAATGCGGGGATTCTTCGCTGGCTCAAAATGACAGGTTCATAAGGAGTTCGCCAAGCGGGATAGTTGGGCGGGGGTAAAAGAGAAACCCCATGGTCGACTGGCGTCGATCATGGGGCGTCCATGTTTGTAACGGGTTCGGTTACTTGGCGGCGAGTTGGCGGAGGACGTATTGCAGGATGCCGCCGTGCTGGTAGTAGAGGATTTCCTGGGGGGTATCGATGCGGAGGGTAGCGGAGAACTCGA
>Ga0302202_10001884_pt1 | contig 25260 bp, 24 predicted proteins | sample II_Bog_N3_3_FD_194579 | JGI IMG/M metagenome (GOLD analysis project Ga0302202, IMG submission 194579) | Peat permafrost microbial communities from Stordalen Mire near Abisko, Sweden - II_Bog_N3_3 | ecosystem: Environmental > Terrestrial > Soil > Wetlands > Peat | place: Sweden: Abisko...
ACGCGCACCGCCCTCGGTCAGGATTCGCGTCAGCTCATCGCGGATGCGCTCCTGGCTCACCTGCAGAATCTCCCCGGCATGGCAATGAATCGCCGCCACGGTCGCCGGCTCAATCTGGAAGTGCAGCCGCGCCGCAAAGCGGACCGCGCGCAGCATGCGCAGCTTGTCCTCCATAAACCGCAGCTTGGGTTCGCCGATCGCGCGCACGATTCCCGCCGCCAGGTCGTCGCGACCATGCACAAAGTCCAGCGTCGCCGCCGCGGCATCGCCCGTCGCCTCGTATACTTCGGGGCCCAGCAGCATTCCGTTGATGGTGAAGTCGCGGCGGCGAACGTCGTCCTCGGGCTCCGAGGAAAAACGCACCGCATCCGGCCTGCGCCCGTCCGAATAGGCGCCATCGTTGCGAAAGGTGGCCACCTCCGTCGCGACCTCGACCTCGGCCGCCGTCTCGCTTACGGTCTCGCACACCAGCACCACGCCAAAGTGAGCGCCCACCGTGTAGGTCTTCGGGAACAGCGCCACGATCGCATCGGGCGTCGCGGACGTCGCCACGTCGTAGTCCTTGGGCTCCATGCCCAGCAGCAGGTCGCGCACGCAGCCGCCGGCAAAGTAGGCCGCATGCCCAGCCTCGCGCAACCGCCGGGCAATCCCCAGCGCAGCGCCGTACTTTGGATCAGACTCGCAATGCCCGCGCATATCCCTATGGCTGTTCATACTCCCCTTGCCTGTTCCTATCCCTATGATAGAGAGATGCACACCGGCAGCGGACTCATTCTTGGCATCGAGAGCTCGTGCGACGAGACCGCCGCAGCGGTCGTCCGCGGCGGCACGCAGGTGCTGGCCAACGTCGTCGCGTCGCAGATCGCCCTGCATGCCAACTACGGCGGCGTAGTGCCGGAGCTGGCCTCGCGCGAGCATCTCCGCAACATCGTGCCCGTCGTCCGCGCGGCCATGGCCCAGGCGCAGCTCAGCTTCCCCGACCTCGACGCCATCGCCGTGACCGAGGGCCCAGGCCTGGCCGGCGCGCTGCTGGTCGGAATCACCTACGCCAAGGCGCTGGCGCTGGGTCTGGACAAGCCGCTCATCGCGGTCAACCACCTTGAAGGCCACATCCACGCAGTGTTGATGGAGGCTCACCAGAAGGAGCTCGCGATGCAGATGCCGCTGCTCGCGCTGGTCGTCTCCGGCGGCCACACCCACCTGTATCTGGCGGAAGAAGAGGACGGCACCTGGCGCTACCGCAACGTCGGCCGCACGGTGGACGATGCCGCCGGCGAGGCCTTCGACAAGGTCGCCAAGCTGCTCGGCCTCGGCTATCCCGGCGGCCCGTGGATGGACGCGCTCGCCAAACACGGCAACCCAAAGGCAGTCGAGTTTCGCTTCCAGGAGATCAAGCGGCGCGACAAGAGCGAATCACAGAGAACACAGAGTCCAGGAGCCAACACGGAGCAAGGTGACGCAGCCCGCAGCTTTGACTTCTCGTTCAGCGGGATCAAGACCGCCGTCCTTCGCTATGTGCAGACGCATGCGATGCAGGAGCGCGTCGAGGCCCGGCGAGCAGCACTGACTGCTGCGCTCCGCGTGAATCCAGCGCTGAAGGTCGCGGAGGCAATGCAGTTGCTTCCCTCCGTCTTCGACCAGCAGACGCTGGACCTGATCGCCAGCTTCCAGTACTCCGTCGTCGGCAACCTGATGCGCCAGACCTTTGCCGCAGCCGAGGCGTTTGGTGCGCGCGGAATCGTCGTCTCAGGAGGCGTAGCAGCAAACAGCGAACTCCGCCTCCGCCTGACCGGCGAAGCCAACCGCTGCGGCCTCCCCGTCGCCTTCCCCACCCTCGCCATGTCCACCGACAACGCCGCCATGATCGCCGCCGCAGCCTGGCCCAAGTACCGCGCCGGCAACCTGGCGGGCGATAGCCTGGTCGCCACCCCGCAGTTGCGGCTGGGATGACGTGGCGTACGGCGATCCAACTGCAAACCTGACCTGGTCGCCACCCCGCAGTTGCGGCTGGGATGACGTGGCGCACGGCGATCAAACTGCAAACCTGACCTGGTCGCCACCCCGCAGTTGCGGCTGGGATGACGCACGCAGATTTACAAGCAAACAAAGCAAAGAACTTGTCATTCTGAGCGGAGCGAAGAATCCCCGCATTGGTTTCATCCACACGAGGGTCGGCAACGCCGGCTATAGACTCGGTCGTTGGATGGCCGCCGGAGTAATGTTGGGACTTAATTCCCTGGTCTTTAATCCGCGCTCCTCCGTGTTGATCCGTGGTCGCGTCTTGTTACCGCCTGTAGAATCTTAGGGAAGCGATTTCAGGGGAAAGTGTGGACTGCACGGGGCGTCGTTCTGGCGCGCCGGATGCGGCGGTGAGTGAGCGCGTGGCGTCGTTGGAGCTTTTCAACACATTGAGCGGTAAGGTGGAGCGGCTGGAGCCGGTGGGCGCTCCCGCGCTGCGCATGTATGCCTGCGGGCCCACCGTCTATGACTACGGCCACATCGGCAACTTCCGCACCTTCCTCCACGTCGACGTGCTGCGCCGCTTTCTCCGCCAGCAAGGCATCGCCGTCAATCATGTGATGAACGTGACCGACGTGGACGACAAGATCATCCGCAACGCGCTCGCCGCGGGCAAGCCCATCGGCGAGTACACAGCCCGCTTCGAGAAGGCCTTCTTCGAGGACCTGGACGCGCTCGCCATCGAACGCCCCGAACACCTGCCGCGCGCCACCGAGCACATTCCGGAGATGGTCCGCCTGATCGAGACGCTCGCCGCCAAGGACATTGCCTACCAGACCGAGGATGGCAGTTGGTACTTCCGCATAGCGCGCGATGCCGACTACGGCAAGCTCTCCAAGAAGGACTTCGAGGGCATCGAGGACGGCGCCCGCGTGGATGTGGACGAGTACGAGAAGGATGCCGCGCGCGACTTTGCGCTATGGAAGGCCGTGAAGCCACCCACGGAAGGTGGCCAGGAGCCGCACTGGGACACCACCATCGGTCCCGGCCGGCCCGGCTGGCACATCGAGTGCTCCGCCATGGCCACCTCCATCCTGGGCGAGAGCTTCGACCTGCACGCCGGCGGCGAGGACCTGATGTTCCCGCACCATGAGAACGAGATCGCCCAGTCGGAGTCCGCCTCTGGCCACACCTTCGCGCGGCACTGGATGCATGTGCGCTTCCTGCTGGTTGAGGGGAAGAAGATGTCGAAGTCGGAGGGCAACTTCTATACCCTGCGCGACCTGCTGCTCAAGGGTCACCGCGCCTCGGCCATCCGCTATCTGCTGCTCTCGGTCCCCTACCGCCACCAGATGAATTTCACCTTCGAGGCCCTCACCGCGGCCACCAACACCATCGACCGGCTGCGCACCTTCCACGACCGCATGCTGCGCGGCGGCTTCGCAGCGGACGTCGCGGACGCAGCCGTCTCCGCCGCCACCGCAAAGGCTTCCGCGGACTTCACCGCCGCGCTCGCCAACGACCTCAACACCGCCGAGGCCTCCGCCGCCATCAGCGAGATGGTCCGCTGCGCCAACTCCGCCGCGGACGCCGGCACGCTGGGCGCGGAGAATGCCGCCGAGATTCTGCGCGCGCTCAACCTGTTCGACGGCATCTTCGCCGTACTGGTCGACCGCGACGCCGAGCTCACCCGCGCCGCTCTCGCCTGGGCGGAAGCCGAGGGCCGCATCGGCGAGGCCACGCCGGAGCTGGTCGCAAAGATGGGCCTCGACGACGCCGATGTGGAAGCCCTGGTGGCAGAACGCACCGCAGCCAAGAAGTCCCGCAACTTCGCCCGCGCCGACGCCATCCGCAACGAACTCCTGGCCAAAGGCATCGTCCTCGAAGACTCGAAAGACGGCGTCCGCTGGAAGCGCAAGTAGGTTGTCAGTGAGTGGTGATTGATATGAAACTGTGACAGGTTGGTCACTCTTTGATGTGGCTATACACCAAAAAAGTGTAAACTATACACATCGTAGGGAGACGCCGATGCGGACCAACATTGATATCGACGACAAGTTAATGAAGAAGGCGATTCAAGCCAGCGGGGAAAAAACGAAGAAGGGTGCAGTAGTGGCGGCTCTTCGGTTGATGGTGAATTTGAAGGATCAAGAAAAGGTACGTGATTTGTGGGGTATTGGCGGGTGGGAAGGCGACCTTGAGCAGTCGCGGCTGAGCCGGTTCGAAGGCCAGGAGTGGTAATTGTCGATTCGTCGGTGTGGATCGATTTCATGGCTGGGCGTCCGAATCCACAGAGCCTCTGGGTGCACAGCAAGCTTCCGAACCCCGACATCGGATTGACGGACATGATCCTGTGCGAGGTGCTGCAAGGCTTTCGGGAGGACTGGAAGTTTGAGCGAGTTGCGACCGAGCTACGTCTCTTGCCAATTCTGGATTCAGGTGGGGTTGATATTGCGATTGCTTCGGCGCGACATTACCGCCTCTTGCGCGCAAAAGGATTTACGGTGCGCAAGACGATCGATTGCCTGATCGCAACGTTTTGCATTGAGCACGGGCATACGCTGCTGCATCGCGACCACGACTTCGATCCGTTCGAGGCGCACCTTGGGCTACAGGTGATTCACCCATAACTGCGCTCGCTCCCGTAACTGCGCTCACTCCTCGATCGGCAGTTCCAGCAGCGGGTCAGTCGGCGGCGTCGCGTTCTTCGTCCGCGACAGGATCACCGTCGCCACCGCTGCGATAATCAGCACCATACCGGCAAGCTCCGCCGGTGCCAGTTGCTCGTGAAACAGCACCGCGCCGATCAACACCGCAATCGCCGGATTCACGAACGCGTATGTAGACACCTTGGTCACGGGCACGTGCTTCAGCAGGTAGACGTATGCGGTAAGTCCCACCACGGAGCCGAAGACGGCAAGGTATGCAACCGCAAGCACCCCGTCGCGCGTCCAGACGGCCGTCCGGAAGTTGCCGCCCGGAATGGCGATGGCGAAGTTGACCACGCTGGCAGCGCCCAACTGCCATGCGGTGGCGGAAAAGGTATCCACGCGGAAGTGGAAGCGGCGCGAGAGGATCGAGCCTGCAGCAAAGGCCAGCGCTGCAACCACCAGCATGCCAAAGCCGAGCAGGCTGCGCGTGTCTACTCCGCCGGCCCGGTGCAGGGACGGCCACACCAGCACCAGCATTCCAATGGCCCCCAGCAGCGTACCCAACCAGCCGCGCAGGCTCAGTGTCTCGCCACCTGGCAGCGCGGTCTCAATGACGGCGACCAGAATGGGAATCAGGGCGATCACCAGCGAGGCATAGCCCGAGGCAACCTTGGTCTCCGCCCAGATCAGCAGCAGGTTGTTCACGCTCATAAAAAGGATGCCGACCAGCGCGAGTTGCCAGGCGGCGCGCCGAGGGACGCGCAGGGGAATGCCGCGAGCCATGCAGTAGGCAGCAAGGATCAGCGTCGACAGCAGGGTGCGGATGGCGCCCACCAGCGGCGGCGCCAGGTGGAGCCCCGCAATGTGGATAGCGCTGTACGTCGAGCCCCAGAAGAAGTACACGCAGGCGAACGCGAGGGCAACGCGGGTTTTCTCCGACTGCGACTGAGGCACCCTCCTATGCTAACCGCAGCCTCGCGCATCATAATCCGCGATTGCAGGGCCAGCAGCCAACGAGTTTCGAAAGCGTCTAAAATCTGGGTGTGACTGCAATGAAGAAGCGGCTGGCAATCTGGGGATGGACGCTCGCACTTGGAGCGTGCTGTGCCGCTGCGAGTGTGGCCCAGCCGGTGCCTCAGCAGCCTTTGCCGGACGTGTCCAAGACTTCGCCCGGCGCACCCCACCGCACGCGCCTCATCCTCGCCGACGGCAGCTACCAGCTCGTGATGAGCTACTCCGTCAAGGGCAAGATCGTCAGCTACGTCAGTGCCGAGCGCGGCGAGACCGAACAGCTACCATACGACCTGGTCGACTGGGACGCCACCCACCGCTGGGAGCGCCAGCACGCCGCGGACGACGACGGCCTGGCCCCGCCCCCGGCCATCGACCCGGAACTCCTGAAAGAGGAAGCCGACCGCCGCTCCCTCACACCGGAGGTCGCCAAGGACCTCAGCCTTCCCGAAGAAGACAGTGTGCTCGCGCTGGACTACTTCCAGGGCACGCCCGAACTGGTGCCGCTGGTACAGTCCCAGGGCGACCTGAACCACACCACCAGCCACAACATCCTCAAGCTCAGCATCAATCCGCGCTCCGCTCCGCACCAGATCCTGCAGCTCAAGGGCGAGCAGTCCCCCGTCCAGATGCACATCGACACACCGGTCATCTACCTGCGCCTCGGCGACGACACCGGAATCGCCCGCGGCGGCACTCCCTTCACCGTCGATACGCACGGAGCCGGCGGCGTCAAAACCGATGCGCCCGGCGGCTCGCCGGACAGCGGCTACGTGATGGTGCGCGCCGACGTGCGCACCGACGCGCGCGTCCTCGCCAGCTTCAGCATTGGAACGCTCAGCAACGCGGTGCATCAGCAGGAAGACATCATCGACACCACCACCGAGGTGCTCCCCGGCGGCCACTGGATGAAGATCACGCCCAGGCGTGCGCTCGACTTCGGCGAGTACGCCCTGATGGAGATCGTCTCCGATCAGGAGGTCAACCTCGGCGTCTGGGACTTTGGCGTGCACCCGGTCGCGCCGGAGAACCGCGACGTCATCAAGCCCCAGCCCAGGCATCCCATCACACTGGAGCGCCGCAACCCGAATTAATGGCTTGTCATTCTGAGCGGAGCGAAGAATCCCCGTATTTCGCTCCAGCCCACGCTCAATTTCATGCCTCAAGCTACCCGGCTGGGTTCCACAGCGACCTGCATGTCGCTTCTGATACAGGCCCCGCCTACGCCCGTATGGCCAGATCAGCCGCCAGCATGGTGCTGGGCTTGTGGGCCTTTATCTGCGCCGCCTGTTCCGCCGTGGCCGGCCCGGCAACCAGGCCCAGCCCAGCCACGGAGACGTTGTCGCGCGTCACCTTGGCGGCATACATCATGGTATCGGCCGCTTTGATGATCGCCTGCACGCTGTTGCCGTCCTCGGGGAATGTGGCCAGACCGAGGCTGCCGGAAAGATTGAGCCCCAGGCTCTGCGACGTCAGGAACTTCTCCACCCGCAACTGCTCCCACAGACGCATGGTCGCGTCAATCGCCGCCTGCTTGCCCAGGCCCGGCAGCAGTGCTACAAACTCATCGCCGCCGTAGCGGAAGCAGGCGTTATCCGGGCCCAGGCAGCGCTTCATCAGGCTGCCAACCTCCGCCAGCAGGCGGCTCCCCACCAGATGCCCGTGCGTGTCATTGACCTGCTTGAAGCGGTCCAGATCGATAAACACCAGGCTGAACTGCTTCTTGAAAGCCATGCCGCTCTCTGCCACCAGTTCATCCAGCATGGTGTACAGGTGCCGCGCGTTGAACAGGCCGGTGCAGTCATCCGTAATCGTCAACTGGTGGATCAAGTCCACCGAGCGCGCATTCTGGATCGCAATGGCGGCGTAGTCGCACAGGATGCGGAGAAACGAAATCGAATACTCGCTCAGCAGATCCAGCTTGCTGTTCAGCAGTTGGATCACGCCCAGCGTCTGGTCACCCGCACGCACCGGCACGCAGGCAATCGACTGAATCTTCAACTCCGGATGCGCCCGCGCAAAGGCGCTCCACTGCGTATCGATCGACACGTCGGGCACCACCAGCGAATTGCCGGTCGCGGCAACCCAGCCGGCCACGCCCTCGCCCAGCGGAATGCGCAGGCCGCGCAGGCTCTCGGCGTCCTCGCCCACGGCAATCGCATAGTAAAGCTGCTGCGCCTTCTCGTCGACCATCAGCATGGACCAGCGCTCAGGATTAAAAAACTGGCGCATCTTCTCCATGATGGTCTGCAGAATCTCTTCCAGTTCCAGCGTCTGCGTCAGTGCGCGCGCGACCTCATGAAAGACTCGCAGATGGTCCATCTGCCGGCTCTCAATCACCGCGAATTGGCGCTTCTCCGCCATGCTGAACCCCAAAAACAGGAAATCACGTTACCACTTGAGACCGGTATACCTCAAACGTGTGACGCCCAACCACTCGCGCGGGCGTATAGCAGTTAACCGCCGATATGCACCATGTTCCGCGATGGCTTTTCAAAGTCAGGCTCACCGATATGGTGACGCGCTTCCTTCTTCATTACCACACGACGAAGATACGCCGCGAGCTGCTCATCGGTTCCGCCGCGCAGCATCTCTCCGTACAGGTCGTGGTCGGACTGCGAGAACAGGCACGTCCGCACGCTTCCGTCCGAGGTAATACGCACCCGGCTGCAATGTCCGCAGAATGGATGCGACACCGGCGCAATAATCCCAATCTCTCCCACGCCATCGGCAAAGGTGTAGCGCCGCGCCGTCTCGCTGGCCGCGTGCGCGGGCAGTGGCACCAGTCCCGCAGGCACGCCGCAGGAAGGGCGCCATGCATTCAGCCGCCCCAGGATCTCGTCCATGCGCACCACAATCTCCGGAGTCCACGTCCTGTCCTCTTCCAGCGGCATGAACTCGATAAACCGCACAATCACGCCCTCGCGCCGAGAGAACTCCGCAAACGCCTCAATCTGCGAGTCGTTGAATCCCCGCAGCAGCACACAGTTCACCTTCACCGGGCCCAACCCGGCAGCCTGCGCCGCATGCACTCCCGCCAGCACACGCTCATAGCTCCGTGGCACCCGGGTGATGCGCGCAAATGTCTCAGGATCCACCGCGTCCATGCTCACCGTCACGCGATTCAGCCCCGCAGCCTTCAGCGGCGCGGCTAGCTTCTCCAGCAGATGACCATTCGTCGTCAGCGCCAGGTCCAGAGGCTCACCCGTCTCACCAGCCTCCACCTTCGTCCCGTCATGCCGGTAGGCGGTGCGCATCTGCGCCAGCTCGGCCACCATCTCCACCAGGCCCTCCCGCAGCAGCGGCTCACCACCCGTCAGCCGCACCTTCTCGATTCCCAGCCCTACCAGGATCCGTACCATCCGCAGGTAGTGCGATACCGGCAACTCCGTATACTGCGCCCCTTCGTTGCCGGTGCGGCAGTACACGCACTTGTAGTTGCAGCGGTCGGTGACGGAGATGCGAAGGTCGGTGATCGCTCGCCCAAACGAATCGCGCAGGCGCTCCTGCCCAACGCCCGGACGCGCTTCTGCGCCCTCAAAAACAGCCGCAGCAGTGGGCTGCAAGTCCGAAGATGGAAGCGAGGTTGCGATGGGGGAAATCCTCCGTTCGAATTGGATGTGCTGCCATGCACTGCCGCATCCGGCGGCTACAACTTTGGTGCTAGATTTCCACGCTGCGTCGTGGGCTGGTTTCAGTATAGTAATGTCAACGGCCAGAGGCTGCTCTGGCCGATCGCATCGCGCCCCTCCGGCCACACCGGGCCTACGCGACGCCCTGGGAATCTCCCCGCCCTGCCGAGACCTCATTTTTACCAGGTAAACCCTTATGCCTTCACTATTTGCACTCCAGCAATGGCTTGGCGAGCAGATCGTGCCGTTATTCTTCATCGGCTTCGCTGTCCTCATGGGGTTCGCCCTGGTCTTCTTTTCGGCGCAGACTCGCAAAGCATCGCGGAACCGCGACCGCTCCGGGCACACGGAAGACACCTTTGCCGAGCACCTGGCTACCTACGGATTCGACCCCGAGATCGCCCGCACCACCTACAGCTACCTCCAGGAACGCCAGAACGTCGCCTTCCCCATCGAACCCACCGACGACCTCGACCGCGACTTCGGCCTCTACGGCCAGGACCTCGACAGCGTGGTCCGCGACCTGCTCCACCAGACCGGCCGCGCGTACCTGCCCGGACTGCTGGAGTCGCCGCTGGTCACCGTCGTCGACCTCGTCCGTTACGTCCAGGCCTCGCCCCGCCGCACCGCCGTCCCCCGCCGCCGCTCCGCCTAGTGTGATGTCCCAGAAATAAGTGGCATGACTGTTCCGCTTGTCATGGCGTAATTCTTACGCTTGTCATGGCATAATTCCTACGCTTGTCATGGCATAATTCTTACGCTTGTCATTCTGAGCGCAGCGAAGAATCCCCGCATTTTTGCTCCCGCCCACGAACAATCGCTTCCCGGGCTACCCGCCATTCCATGGCCAACATGCTAAGCCGATGCAGGCAGAAGTCAAATCGCTGCGGCGGATTTGCCCTCCGATAGACTTCAACGTCTTCGGAAAGAACTTGGATCTTGGGCTAGTCTAGGCACCCTTGGCCGCAACAATCGCCTTCGTCAACGCCGGCACAATCTCAAACAAATCCCCCGCAACCCCGTAGTCCGCCACCTCAAAGATCGGCGCGTTCTCGTCCTGGTTGATCGCGATCACCGTCTTCGATCCCTTCATCCCCACCAGGTGCTGGATCGCCCCCGAGATCCCCACCGCCAGATACAGCTTCGGCGAAACGGTCTGTCCCGAGCTGCCCACCTGCCGCTGCATCGGCACCCAGCCCGCATCGCAGATTGGCCTGGAGGCCGCCAGCTCCGCGCCCAGCGCATCGGCCAACTCCTGCACCAGCGGAATGTTCTCCTGCTCGCGAATCCCGCGTCCCACCGACACAATCACCGGCGCGGCGCTCAGGTCGACAGCCTGCGCCGCCTCCCGGAACGGCTCACCCGGCACGCACCGCATCTGCCCCGCCACCAGCTCCACCGCGAACGCCTCCACCGGCGCAGTCCCCGCTTCCACCGCCTCCGCCTTGAAACTCCCCGCCTGCACTGAAACAAAACACGGCCCGTCCCCTGCGTGCCGATAATCCGCGTTCAGCTTGCCCTGGAAGAGCTGCCGCACAAACACCGGTCCCTCGTGGATCGCAATCACGTCCGACAGCAGCACCTGCCCAAACCGCGTCGCCAGCGCCGGCGCAAAGTCCCGCACCTGGTACGTGTGCGGCATCACCACAAACGCCGGCGCAACCTGCCGCACCACCTGCTCCAGTGCGGCCACATACGCATCCGCCGTGTAGGTCTTCAGCAGCGCATGCTCCACCGCAAACACCCGGCTCAACGCCTTCCCGCCCAGCTCCGCCGCCAGCGGAGCGATCCCATCTCCCAGCACCGCCGCCGCACACTCGGCGCCCAGCATCTTCGCCAGCGCCTGCCCCGCCGCCAGGGCCTCGTAGCTCGTCCGCCCCAGCGCTCCGCTCCGCTGCTCCACCACCACCAGCACTCCGCTCATAGCACCGGTCATAGCACCCTCACCTCCGTCCGCAGCTTCTCCACCAGTTGTGCGGCAATCTCCGCCGGCGTGCCGGTCAGCATCTCCGTATGCTTCTGCTTCTCCGGCAGGTAGACCCGCGCAACCTCCACCGTCGACGCCGCACTCGCTGCCGCCGCCGCCACCGTCCGCACCTCCTTCGACTTCGCCTTCTTGATGCCCATCAGAGTCGCATAGCGCAGCTTGTTGCCGCCGGACTGGATGGTCAGCAGTGCGGGCAGCGGCAACTCCACCTGCTGGAACCAGCCGTCCTCCAACTCCCGCTTCACCCGCAGGCCCGTCCCCGTCGCCTCCACCTGCAGAATGATCGTCGCGTGGGGAATGCCCAGCAGCTCCGCCAGCACCCCTCCCGTCTGCCCCAGCCCCAGGTCATCGGACTGCAACCCCGTCAGGATCAGGTCCGGCGCTTCCGGCCGGATCGCCTCCGCCAGCAACTGCGCCACCGCCAGGGTGTCCCTCTCCGCCAAATCCTTCACTACGATATGGATCGCCCGGTCCGCCCCCTTCGCCAGCGCATCCCGCAGCGCAGACAGCACCCGCTCCGGCCCCGCACACAGCGCAATCACCTCGCCGCCATGCTTCTCCTTCAGTTGCAGCGCCTCTTCCAGAGCATAAGCATCCGGCTCGTTGACGGAGTACGCCAGGCCACCCTCGTCGATCCACGTCCCATCCGCCGCCACCGCCAGTTGCGCATCGCGCTCCGGCACCTGCTTCACCGCCACTACGATCTTCATCGACTGCCGCTCCTGCGCATTCCCCTTGTGAGTGTAGTGAGTGTAGACCACGGCCTGTTCCATCGGCGACATTCGCCAAACGTCCATTCCAGGGCGTAATGTCAGTTCATCTGACGCTCTTGCACGCGACCAGCGTCGCCCGAATTCCATGCGGATCAAGATCGCCTCTCTCATTCCCGCGTTTCTGCTTCTGGCTGGGCTGCCTCCAGGCTTGTGCGCGCAGCCGGCAGCAGCTGTGCCCGGCCCGCTCATCGTCATTGGCTTCATGGGCGGCAACGTCCACGCCAGCAATCTCATCCATCGCGAGGCCGTCGTCGCCCAGGAGCTCCAGCAGGCTTATCCGCAAGCCCTCCACGCCGCCGTCTACGCCAACCGCGACTGGCAGCAGGCCCTGCAATCCGTCCTCACCCTGCTCGACGCGAACGGCGACGGCCACCTCAGCGAATCCGAGAAGAGCGCTGCCCGCATCGTCATCTACGGCCATAGCTGGGGCGCCTCGGAGACTGTCACCCTCGCCCGCCGCCTCAACGACCTCCGCATCCCCGTCCTGCTCACCGTCCAGGTCGACAGTGTCGCCAAGTCCAACGAAGACGACCGCGCCATCCCGCCCAACGTCCGCCAGGCCGTCAACTTCTACGAGACCGAAGGCCTGCTCCACGGCCGCAGCCTCATCGCTGCCATGGACCCCAGCCGGACCACCATCCTCGGCAACTTCCAGTCCAGCTACCACGACCACCCCATCGACTGCGCGGACTTCCCCTGGTTTGCCCGCATGTTCATGCATCCGCACATCGAGATCGAAAACGACCCCGCCGTCTGGACCCGCATCGAATCCCTCATCCGCACCCAGATGCCCTGAGCATTCGCCTCCAACCCCCTCCCAAGGTCGCCCGCCGTAGCCCGACTGGGGTACGATTGTCGCCGGGAGAAACAATGCTATCTCGACGTGAGTTTGTGGGTACGGTCGCGGCGGGCGCGGCCGGCCTTGCTGTCCAGTCCACCGCCAAAAGCTATGCCCAGATTCTGGGCGCCAACGAGCGCGTCCACTTCGCCGTCATCGGCCTCAACGGCCGCGCGGAGGCTCACCTCTCCGCCCTGCGCGCCAACATCAAGGACGCACGCATCACCCAGGTCTGCGACGTGGACTCCACCATCCTGGACAGGTTCGCGGCCAAAACCACCGAGACCATGACCGAAACGCCAACCCCGCAGAAGGACTTCCGCAAGGTACTCGAGTCCAAAGACGTCGACGTCATCACCATCGCCACACCCGACCACTGGCATGCGCCCATGGCCATCCTCGGCCTGCAGGCCGGCAAGCATGTTTACGTGGAGAAGCCCTGCTCCCACAATCCCGCCGAGGGCCTGCTCCTGATCGCCGCGCAAAAGAAGTACGGCAAGCTCTGCCAGATGGGCTCGCAGCAGCGCTCGTCCCCCCACACCATGGAGATCGTCGGCAAGATCCATTCAGGCCTCATCGGCCGCGCCTACTGGGCAGAGACCTGGTACGCCAACAAGCGCAAGCCCATCGGCATCGGCAAGGAAATCCCCGTCCCCGCAACCCTCGACTGGGACCTGTGGCAGGGTCCCGCGCCGCGCCAGGCCTACAAGGACAACGTCCACCCCTATAACTGGCACTGGTTCAAAGTGTGGGGCACCGGCGAGACCCTCAACAACGGCACCCACGAGGTCGACATCGCCCGTTGGGCACTCGGCGCCAAGTATCCCACCTCCGTCACCGCCGCCGGCGGCCGCTACACCGCCAAGGACGACTGGGAGTTCTACGACACCCTCGACACCACCTTCGAATACCCCGACCAGATGATTACCTGGAAGGGCGACTGTTGCAGCGGCAAATCCACCTATGGCCGCGGCCGCGGCATCGCCATCCACGGCACCACCGGCACCGTCATCCTGGACCGCGCCGGCTATGAGGTCTACGACCTCGGCGACAAGCTGACCGCCGAGTTCCGTGTCTCCGGGCACGCCGCCACCGCCACCTCGGACGCGGTCGGCGCGGACAGCATGACAGACGACCACTTTGTCAACATGATCGCCGCCATACGCACGGGCGAGGCGTTGCGCCAGCCCGTCGCCCAGGGCAACGTCGCGGTCACCATGCTGCAACTCTCCAACATCGCCTACTTCACCGGCCGCAAGCTCACCCTCAACCCGGCCACCGGCGCCATCGTCGGCGACCCGCAGGCAGAGGCCATGACCCACCGCACCTACCAGAAGGGCTGGGAGCCGAAGGTTTAGGGAGACTCTGAACGAGTCTCCGATTTGAAAGGACGTGGCTTTAGCCCTGAGGGAATGTCCGATGACTTGTTCAGACCTTCCCTAAGGTTTAGCCGCCGCAGGAACCCGCTTCAGCGTCATCTCGCCGCCTGGGAATTGCCCGTCATCGGACTTGGACGTCAGCTTGATCTCGTCTCCCGCGGCATTGAGAGTGCCCGTGTGGTGGATGGTCATCCCATTGAAGCTGACGTTGAACGTGATCGTATTGCCGTCCACCTTGCCGTCGGTAATGGCAAACGGATCGCCCTGCGGTCCGGCAATCGTCCCGGTCAGCTTTGCCCCGTCCTGCTGGAACGTGAACGAGAGCGTAAATCCGTCGCCGCCATCCGGGCCCTTCATGTCGCCCGTCCAGGTGCCGGTCACATCCGTGGCGGCGTGCGCCGTCAGCGTCCCCAACGCCAGCATCAGCGCTGCGCACATGCAAAGCAGTCTCTTCATAGGTCGGTCCCTCGCAATCTTCACAGCGAGCAAATCATAGCCGATTCCCTGCGCCTTGTCCCCACGGACCCACTGCAAGCACCACTCCGCGCCCTCCCCGGTGAGCCGCCTGCGGCCCTTCAACCGTGAATGTGCCGGGCCAGCAAGAGATGTGTGATGGAAATCACATCTTCAGGGGCCGCAGGGTGTCACTCTATCCGCTACCATCCCACGCGCCGGTCCATTGGACACGGCCCCAGTGGCTGAATCTACAGGACTTCTAAACTCATGGGCCCAAGTAGCCGATGAGATTACAGAACATGCAGCAGGCCGCCGCGCTCTGCCGCATAGTCCGGACAACGAAAACGGGCCCTCGTACCAGCCAGTAGCCGCCTTGAGCACGTCAGCTTCTCCGGTTTTTCCCTGTTGCACCGAAGTCTTTTTCCTGGTGCAGCGAAGTCGCAAGAAATAGCCGCTCCTAACCTGCTCTTCCGTCCCAGCACTGGCAACCAGGCTCCAGCTCCCAGGCATTCCCATTCCAGAGAAACATGGGGTAAGACTCCTATGCATCAGCCGCACGAAAAATCATTCGTCCGTCGACCGACCCCCACGGGAGCCTACATCTCCACCTGCCCCCACTGTCTCGCGACCGCCGGATTCGCCTTCTGGGAGGCCGAGCTCGACCAGTTGGAGCAGCAGCACGCGTGCCGAAAAGCAGCAGCAGCCGCATGGCCCGATCCGCCAGCAAGGCCCGCCGAACCGGCCCTCGAGTACCCGTTCGACTCCCAGAGATGCGCTTAGTGTCCTGTCTCTAAAATAAGTGTCCCTATTCTTACTGCTTCTCATCATCTTTCTTCCTGCTTGTCATCATCTTTCTTCCTGCTTGTCATTCTGACCCTGAGCTTGCTCAGGGGAAGAATCCCCGTATTTCGCTCCCGCCCACGCTCAGTTTCCGGCAATTTCACAGACAGGACACGAGCAGCAATTTCGCAATCTCCGTGCCCCCAGCGATCTATACCCTTCGCGAAACTGCGATAGCGCCTACGCCAGCTGCCGCCTCCAGAACCTCGCACCCCCGCAGCGGGTATCATGGTTCACCATGTCCAAACAAATTCGCTGGGGAGTCCTCAGCACCGCCAATATTGGCCTCAAGAAGGTTCTTCCCGCCATGCAGCGCGGCGCCTTCACCACCATAGGCGCCATCGCCTCCCGCAATCTGGCCACGGCGCAGCAGGCTGCCACCGCGCTCGGCATCCCCAGGGCCTACGGCTCCTACCAGGAACTCCTCGCCGACCCCAACATCGACGCCATCTACAATCCCCTGCCCAACCACCTGCACGTCCCCTGGACGATCAAGGCCGCCAAAGCCGGCAAGCACGTGCTCTGCGAGAAGCCCCTCAGCATGTCCGTCCCCGAGGCCGAATCCCTGCTCGCCGTCCGCGCCCGTACCGGCGTCAAAATCGGCGAGGCCTTTATGGTCAACTGCCACCCGCAGTGGCTCCGCCTGCGCGCCCTGCTGGCCGAGGGCCGCATTGGCACACTCCGCTCCGTCGCCGGCTTCTTCAGCTACTACAACGTCAACCCCGGCAACATCCGCAATCAGGCCGACGCCGGCGGCGGCGCCCTCATGGACATCGGCTGCTACATGATCCACGCCGCCCGCTACGGCTTCCAGCAGGAGCCCACCCGCGTCGTCGGCCTCATCGACCGCGACCCCGCCATGCACACCGACCGCCTCACCTCCGCCATACTCGACTTCCCCGCCGGCCACGCCATCTTCACCTGCAGCACGCAGCTGGTTCCGTACCAGCGCATCCACTTCGTCGGCACCCAGGGACGCATCGAGCTGGAGATCCCCGTCAACGCCCCGCCAGACCACCCCACACGCCTCTTCATCGACTCCGGCAGCGACCTCTTCGGCGGCGGCATTGCCACGGAGACCTTCCCCGTCTGCGATCAATACACGCTGCAGGGCGACGCCTTCTCCCGCGCCATCCTGGACGACACTGAAGTCCCCGTCCCGCTGGAGGACGCTATCCGCAACATGGCCGTCATCGAAGCCATCTTCCGCTCCAGCGCCACCGGCCAGTGGGAGTCGCCCCAGCACGCATAATTACCTGGCCATACCGGTGCTGGTAACGGCTGGCTGGCCTCTGACCGCCGGCAAACTGGCAGGATTCGCTGAACCGCTGCCATACTAGTAGGCGTCTAATCAAACTGATGGCGACTATAACCACCCCGAAGCAGGACCACGAGCTGGCCTTCGATAGCACCGTCGCCAGCGCGCGCAGCACCATGCCCTTTCGCGAGACGGTCACCCTCGCCATCGATAGCTTCCGCGCCAGCAAAGCCCGCTTCCTGCTCACCATGCTCGGCATGGTCATCGGCTCGGCTTCCATCATCCTCGTCGTCACCGTCGGCCTCACCGGCAAAAAATACGCCATCGAGACCATCTCCAGCCTCGGCCCTAACAAGATCGAGATGCAGTACAGCGGCGGCAGCATCATCGGCCCGGACAACAGCACCTCGCCCGATTACATGACCCGCCAGGACATGCAGGCCGTCGTAGACAGCGTCAACGGCATCGTCGCCTACTCGCCCATGCTGGAGGACCACGAGCGCGTCAGCATGGGCGGAGGAGCCAGCAAAGACACCATGATCCTTGGCGTCTCGCCCCAGTACAAAGAGGTGCGCGGCCTGGTCGTCCTCGCCGGCCGCTTCTTCGACGACCAGGATGCCGCCGCTCACTCCAAGGACGCCGTCCTCAACCTGCCCCTGGCCATCGAACTCTTCGGCTCCCCGCAGGCCGCCATCGACCAGCAAATCTCCATCCACGGGGCGCCCCTCAAGGTCATCGGCGTGTTCAAGGAGAGCATCGACACCTACGGACAGTCCGAGATCAGTGACGAGACCATCCTCATCCCCTACGAGGTCGCCCGCTACTTCACCGGGACCGACAACCTCAAAGAGATCTTCTTCAAGATGGCCAACTCCAAAATGGTCGAGCCCAGCGCCGCCGCCATTACCGCCATCATCCAGCACCGCCACCGTCCCAACAGCGTCTACCGCGCCCAGACCTTTACCGAGATACTCCACGACATGGACAAGATCGCCAACATCCTCACCTGGGTACTCACCCTGGCGGCGGCCATCACCCTCGTCGTCGCCGGCGTCGGCATCATGAACAGCATGCTCGCCAACGTCCAGTCCCGTATCCGCGAGATCGGCATCCGCAAGGCCCTCGGCGCCACCCGCCGCGAGATCCGCCTGCAATTCCTCACCGAGTCGGTCTTTCTGTCGCTCTCCGGCGGCATCATCGGCACCATCCTCGGCCTCGGCCTGCCTCTCTCCGTCCGCCTGTTCACAGACTTCAAGCTGCCCGTCCCCTGGCAGGCCGCCGTGATCGCGCTGGCCACCTCGGTGATCGTGGGCGTCATCTTCGGCACCGTCCCAGCCAACCGCGCCGCCGCCCTCGACCCCGTCGAGACCCTCAAGTACGAGTAAAGGGCTGAAGGCCCGACATATCGCGTGTCTGCTCTAGCCCGCGGTAAATGGGGTCCGATCAATCGGGGCTTTACCCCGGGGACCTTCCTCACCTTTCGCCATTGCGACCTCCTCTTCGACCCTTTCAATACCTCGGCGCGTGCCTCACCGCGCAGAAAGCCTTTCCATTCCGCCGTACAACCGAAAGGGGCGCACAGTCCGCAATTGCGGTGTGCGCCCCTTGAACTTCCTCTACCGGATCCACCCGTCAGAATTGAAGTCTTCTCTTGCCGCCCTGCGCTATTCTTCCGCGCTCTGCCTGGCACCCGCCATCCGCCGCCGGAACATGCCTGCCGCACCCAGAATGCCAGTGCCCATCAGCATCAGCGACGACGGCTCAGGGGTTACCGGAGGAGTGCCACTCTTCCCACCCGGCACGTACTGCATAAACTGCTGCGGCTCACCCAGCCCCCCGCCCTGGCCAGAGGTGGGGATGTACACATCGAACTGAGCCAGGAACGTCGAGCTGTCCGCCGAGGTGCCGATAAACAGCCCCGCATCGGTCGCCAGCGTCTGCTGCACACTCGACAGCGAGGAATAGTCGTTGTGCTGAATGTCCCAGATGGCGTCCTGGATGTCGTTGTTGTCGAAGGTCAGGCTGCTGGTCGTATGCCCATCGTTGACCGATACCGTGTGGTCAGAGTCGTTGGTGGTATAGAACTGATCCAGAAATGCCTGCTCGTCGAATTCCTTCACCGTCGTCGATCCGTTGTCCTCAGTGCCGGTAAGGCCCAGAGACGACGTAATCGTCGCCAGATTCAGTTCCGTCACCGTCCACGACTCGCCAAGAGTCACGTCCCGATTGCTGTTCAGGCACGAGAGATCGACGCCTGTCGTCACCGTGCTGCCGGTCTTGATATCGAACACATACGGATAGATTCCGCCATCGGTCGATTCCAGCGTAAGCGTAATTCCCGATGCATGCGATACCGCCGGAGCAGCGCAGGCCATAACGACAATGGAGCAAATTGTAGCTAATTTCTTAAACACTTGGGTGTTCCTTTCAAGAAGGGACAACATACCGTATGCCTGGATATAAGCATTCGAAGCGCCATTCCACCGGCCCCTCCACATCTCCACCAAACTTATTGAAATGAGCTACTTGCCACATTTCAACATGCGTTGCCAGAAACATCTGGAACCCCGAGTGTGCAAACTTTTTCACACTCGTGGGTAAATCACCTTCCACGTACCCTCTGCCCGAGGCCGCGCGGTCCCACACAGCAGAAAAGGCGCACCCCCCGCATGCCTGCTGCGAGTGGTGCGCCATTCTTGACTAAAGATACTTTTTTCTGGAGGTTACGCGGCAGGCTCGGCAGGCGTTTCCGCCGGCTCATCGCCCTTCACCGTCACCTTCAGGTGCGTGGTCACCTCGCGGTGCAGCTTGATCGGAACGTGGAACTCGCCCAGAGACTTCAACGGCTCCTCCAGCGAGATCTTGCGCCGATCAACCGTGTAGCCCTTCTCCTCCAACTGCGCCGCGATATCGCTCGACGTGACCGACCCGAACAGGTGGTCGTTCTCCCCCACCTTCCGCTCGAACACCAGCTCCACCGACTCCAGCTTCTTCGATAGATCCTCGGCGATAACCTTCTCCTTGGCCAGCTTGCGGACCGCCGAGCCCTTCATCTGCTCGATCACCGCCTTGTTCGCGGCCGTCGCCTGCATGGCGAGCTTGCCCGGCAGCAGGTAGTTCCGTCCGTAGCCGTCCGCGACTTTCACCACATCGCCGCGATGGCCCAGCTTGCTAACGTCTTCCTTCAGTATCACTTCCATGGTGTTCTCCAAATGTCTTTGAGCTATTAGCCGTTAGCTGTTAGAACCTCGCGGCAAATGCGAGCAGCGCAATATTCCGCGACTGCTTGATGGCCAGCGAGACGCGACGTTGATGGCGGGTGCAGACTCCGGTCAGACGGCGCGGAACAATCTTGCCGCGCTCGGCCACAAAGCCCTGCAGCAGCCGGACATCCCGGTAGCTAATGGCATCGATCTTCTCGGTGCAGAACTTGCAGACCTTCTTGCGGCGGAAGAACTTGCGTCCGCCAGGACCGCCGCCAGGACCGCCGGGGCCGCCAGGGCCGCCCGCCGGACGCGGAGGACGTGCGCCGCCGGGACCTGCATAGGGAGGCCGCGGTGTATACGGCCGTGCTGCGCGTGCTTCGGGTGCTGCGGGTGCTGCGGACTCCGGGGTGCCGGATGTGCTGGTTTCGTCAGCCATTGTAGTTCCCTCTCATTCCTTCGTTGTGCCGTCGCCCGCTCCAGGTGCGCCGGGGGATCTTCTCTCCCCTGCGAACTCCCTTGAACTGCCCGACCTGTTGGCCGGGGTCGGAAGCGGGTACGGATGCTAAATCTTCCAGCGAGGCCGCAGTTGCAGCCGCGCAAACAATGCGTCCACCGGCGTATGCCTAAACGGCAGTCTCGACCGGCTCGGCAGCAGCGGGCGCTTCCGCAACCGGAGCTTCCGCAACCGGTGCATCTGCAACAGGTGCGGCAACAGCGGCCGGCACAGGCTGCGGAGGAATCGGCTGCGCGCTGCGCTTCACCTTCGAGTCGCGCAGAGCCTTCACCTTCGCCAAACGCTTCTCTTCCTCGTCCATGCGCACCGTGATGAACTTGATCACCGGCTCGGAGACGCGCAACCGGCGCTCAATCTCGGCAATCAGGCTCCCCGGAGCAGCAACCGTCAACAGAACATAGAAGCCGTCGTTGAACTTGCGGACCGTGTACGCCAGCCGGCGACGGCCCATCTTCTCCACCGCCGTGACCTCGCCGCCGCCAGCAGTGATCGTGCCGGAAAAGCCTTCGATCAACTTGTCCAGATCGGCTTCCTCAACGTCCGGACGGACGATGAACATAACTTCGTAAGTACGATTCATTCGGTTACTTCTTTCTGCGAAGTTCTGCTTCGCACCGTGCCGGCTCGCGTTCCGCCAACCCGGTCTGGAATGTCTTGACTACAGTTTTCAGTTGTTAGTTCTCAGTTGAAAACCGCCATGACGCCTACCGCCCTCTTGCCTTTCAACTGACTCCTGATCCACTGACAACTAGCTTCTGTTGAACTCACTCATCGCGGCGCTCACCCCTCGGGTAAGAATCGCCTCAACCGCATTGCAAACCCGGTCGAGTACTTCATCCAGCACCGCAAGCTCCTGCTTGCGCATTGGCGAAAGCAGGTAATCGGTGCCGCCTGCCTTCACTTCCCTGCCATCCGCAAGAGGAGGTTTCCCAACCCCAATGCGGATTCGCAACCACTCCTCCGTGCCCAGCGCAGCGGAGACCGACTTGGCTCCATTGTGCCCGTTCGCCGAACCCCGCTCGCGGATGCGAATCGTGCCCAGCGGCAGATCCAGCTCGTCGTACATCACGATCACGTCCGGCGTTCCGGATGTAGCCGGGATCGGAATCTCCAACTCCTGAACCAGCGCGGCTACCGAAAGCCCGCTCAGATTCATGAACGTCTCCGGTTTGGCCAGCAGCACCTCGTGCCCTGCCAGCCTCGCCTTCGCCGTAAGCGCCCTGCCCCGCCGGTTTGCGACCACCACGCTGCACCGTTCTGCAATGCGGTCCACCGCAAGAAAACCGGCGTTGTGCGGCGTGAATTGATACTCGATGCCGGGATTCCCAAGACCGACAATCAACTTCACGCCGCATTCCTTTGCTCTTCAACTCACAACCAGCAACCAACCACTGTTCCTTACTTCTTCTTCTCAGCCTTGGCATCCGGCGCTGCGGCTTCCGCGTCGCCCTTGCCCTTCTTCGCCACTTCCGGCTCGGCCGGCGCTGCCGCCACATCCGCACCCTCGGCCGCCTCCACAACCTCTTCGCGGATCGCGGACACATGCGCAACCGTCAGGCCTTCGTCGCTCAAGAACTTGATCGAGCCCGAGTGCGGCAAGTTTGAAACGTACACCGAATCGTTGATCTCCAGCCCGGTCACATCCACATCCAGATGGCTCGGGATATCGCCCGGCAAGCACTCGATCTCGACCTCGCGCAACACATGCTCCAGAATGCCGCCCTGGTTCTTCACGCCCGTCGGCACGCCCACCAACTGGATCGGCACCGAAACCAGCATCATCTTGTCCATCGCAATCCGCTTCAGATCGATGTGCAGCAGCGCGCCCTTGATCGGCTCATTCTGCCAGTCCACAATCATCGCCTTCACCACGCCCGTGCCGGTTACATCCAGGTCGAAGATGGTGTTGTGGCCCGAGTCCGAATGCAGAATCTTGGTGATCGTCCGCGGATCCACGGTGACCGCGACCGAAGCCTGACCGGCGCCATACACCACCGCCGGAATCTTGCCGGAAACACGCACGCGGCGTGCCGCATTCTTGTTGAACTTGCCCTCGCGCGGAGTCGCGACAACGGCGGGAATACTGGAGGTTGCTGCCATGATGAATCTTCCTTTCGGGCACGGACGAAGGCAGTTGTCAGGGCTCAGTTGTTAGTTCTCAGTTGAAGAACTAACTCCGCCCAATGACGCCTTGATCTCCGCTCCCTTTGCGGCTTGGCCGCTAAATCTAAACTGCACTTTCGTTTTCAACTGACAACTTGCTTCTAATTGAACAGCGTACTCACGCTGGTCTCCATATGAATGCTCTCAATGGCCCGGCCCAGCAGGCCTGCAATCGACAGCACCTTGATCTTCGCCACCCGCGACGCCTCTTCGCGCAACGGGATCGTGTTCGTCACGACCAACTGCTCCAGCCGTGAGTTCGCAATGCGTTCCACTGCCGGGCCAGAAAGCACCGGATGCGACGCGCATGCGTAAACCTTCTTCGCGCCCTGGTCGTACAGCGCTTCTACCGTGCCCACCAGCGTTCCCGCGGTGTCAATAATATCGTCGAGAATCAGACACGTCCGGCCTTCCACATCGCCGATCACGTTCATCACCTCGGTCACGTTCATGTCGGTCCGCCGCTTGTCGACGATGGCCAACGGTACTTCCAGCTTCTTCGCAAAAAAGCGCGCGCGCTCCACGCCTCCCGCGTCCGGCGAAACCACCGTCAGGTCAGGCAGCCCCAACTCCCGGAAGTAGCCCACCAGCACCGGGCTGGCAAACAGGTGATCCACCGGAATGTTGAAAAACCCCTGAATCTGTGCGGCGTGCAGATCCACCAGCAAGGCCCGGTTCGCACCAGCCTGGCTCAGCAGATCGGCCACCAGCTTTGCCGTAATGGCCACGCGCGGCCGGTCCTTGCGGTCCTGTCTCGCGTAGCCGTAGTACGGCATCACAACCGTAATTCTCCCTGCCGATGCGCGCTTCAGCGCGTCAATCATAATCAGCAGTTCCATCAGGTGCTCATCCACCGGGCGGCACGTCGGCTGGACCAGAAACACATCCACGCCGCGTACATTTTCCAGCAGTTGAAAGTACACCTCGCCGTCGGCAAACCGCTGGAGTTTTGACTCGCCCAGCGGCACTCCGACGAACTTGCAGATCTCCTCGCTGAGTGCGCGATTCGCCGATCCGCAGAAAATCTTGAAGCGCTTGTCTTCACTCAGCTTCGGAGAACGCTTCCGCTCCGTCGCCGTCTTCGCCGTGCTGCCCTCTGGCCTCGGCGCAGTGCCGTCGCCAGTGAGCTTTGGTGCAGGCTGAGAGCTTTTTCCGTTCTCCTCAGCCTGCCCTGAAATAGGGGATAGGACCGCAGTCGTGTCTTGGTTGTTCACGTTGAAACCTCCTCGGCTGGTTGACCTTGGCTGCTCCTGCTGCTTTACGTCTGACAACACCTCGTTGCGGCGCTGCTACTTCGCCCTGCGAAATAAAAGAAATCGATCCAATCGCGTTTCTTAAGACCCGGCCCTTCAAACTTCGAACATCCGGCCGCCAGTTGCGCGGCCTCTGAAATCCATCCAACTCCCGCGGCACATTGCTGCCGCCAAAAGAACCCTAAGTTCCCGGCCGAAGCCAGGCTGCTTGTTCGCACCTTTCGAGCACCACTCCGGCGTCGACTTTTTGGCTGGGCGACCAGGATTCGAACCTGGACAAAGTGCGTCAAAGGCACTTGACCTACCATTAGTCGATCGCCCAGTGAACCAGGTTGGCCGGCCAGCTTCGCCGATTGCCCCAAGCACGTCACCGGTGTTCCCACCCGATGAACATCACTCTGCGAACATCGTGCTCCAGTAATCCGTTCGTGGCAAGGTCCAAGTTAAAAGCGCCTTGCAACCGAACTTCTGGACACGCTGTTGAGCTGCCCGCGCATCTGCTTCCGACCCATACAGGCCGAACAGAGCGGAGCCTGAACCCGAGAGCGCAGCGTACAAAGCTGTGCCGCTTAGGCCATCCGGACGAGCCTCCGCAAACTCTGCGGACCCGCCAGCCGAGGTACCCATCAAAATACGCTTGATTTCACGCAGGAGGGGATACTGAGGAAAGACGACTGTTTCAAAGTCGTTTTCGATCCCGGTGCGGACAAGCGCGAGAAGAGTATTCCCCGCAAGACCGTTCAGTACGCCGCCCTGTTCAGAGGTGAATCCTGGCTCCTCTAAACCACCCTGTTTTGTCTCAGAGTTGAAAAAATCTTGGCGGCTACGAACGATACCGGATGTGTCAGACGCTAGCTCTGCCGAGGGGTTTGCCCCAAGAACAGTCGCGTAAACGTGACTCAACTTCTCTAGCCTATCGGGTTCCACAGACGAAGTCAAGGCATCCCAATCCCGAAACGCTCTCGGCGTCGACACCCCCACCTCCGGCACCGCCACCACACACCACGTCCGCGCCAGGTCCGGCATCTCCCGCACCCGCTCCCCGCGCTCCGTCCCCAGCACCGCCCCGCCCAGCAAGAACAGCGGCACGTCCGACCCCACCTCCGCCGCAACCTCCATCCGCGCCAGCTCCGACAGCGAGAACCCCAGCTCCCGCTCCAGCCCAATCAGCGCCGCCGCCGCATTCGCCGACCCCGCACCCATTCCGCCCTGCACCGGCAACTCTTTCTGAATGTGTATCTTGACCTCGGCCACCACCCCCATCCGCGCCAGCGCCAGCTCCACCATCTTCCACGCCGTATTCCGCCCATCCGTCGGCACCCCCGGATGATTCGTCGTCA